>ERZ772960.759-NODE-759-length-27241-cov-6.189546_pt1 | contig 27241 bp, 20 predicted proteins | sample MGYA00580678_ERZ772960 | MGnify/ENA primary metagenome ERZ772960 (study PRJEB29015, sample SAMEA2737930) | human oral metagenome | biome: human oral; feature: human-associated habitat; material: dental | place: China | collected 2059 ... | reverse complement strand
TTTCGGATGTGGTAAAAGCAAAGCAGCTGCCGCTTTGTCACAAACAACGATTATGTGATAAACGCGAAGATTGCCTTGAAAGGATCTTCAATGCTTTATAATGCGGAATCCCTGGCTCTTTCCCCGCTCGTCGAAGATAAAAAATTGCGTTTTACGCTTTTTATCGCTTCGGCAGTATCGTTGTGCCTGCTCGCAGGCTTTGTGATCCCCTCCTACGTTATCAATTCATCAGCCGTTGAATTCGCCGACATCGACGGTTACGGAAGCCCGCTCGCCTTTTTGCTCGAGTCGACGATGCAGATGCTCGGCCTCTGCGTTTTTTGGCCCGTCTGCATCTATTTTTTATTCAGGTCCCGCATACAAACGCTCATCACGCTTTTTTTGACGACGGTGCTCATAGCGGGCATCGTCAACACTTTTTGCTTTTCGGGCGATTACGGAACGCTTTCGCGCCTCATCACTTTTTCGACATCGATTTCACAGCCGCCGAAATTAATAATAATTGTTAATATCCTTGCGATACTTGCCGTCATCGCTTTACCGATCGTCGTTATCGCACTCGGACGGCAAAAGATATTACACGGTATCGTATCGATCGTCCTCATCGCAGAATGCGCCGTGACCGCCTTTCACGCTTTTTCGATACAGAGCGCATACCGCTCGTATAAAAAAGATATCGCACACTCGGTTCAAGAAGCGTCGTCGGTTACTCCGGTATTTCACCTGTCGAAAGACAAATTAAACGTCGTCGCCTTTATGCTCGACAGAGCGGAAAACGCCTACGTCAAACCGATATTCGATGCCTATCCCGAATTATACGATCAGTACGAAGGCTTTACGCTGTACAAAAACACGGTGTCGTACAATCAGGGAACGCTGCTCGGCGCGCCTCCGCTTTACGGCGGCTACGAATACACGCCTTATGAAATGAACAAGCGTGCGGATCAAAAACTCGTCGACAAGCACAACGAAGCGCTGCTCACCGTGCCGCGCATCCTTACCGAACAGGCCGATTTTCACTCGACGGTTTCCGATTTGAGCTGGGCGAACTACAGCTGGATCCCCGACATGAGCATCTGCGATCCGTACGAAAAGATCACCGGCGTCAATACCGAACGGAAATACACGAGCCTTTGGATAAAACAAAATTCCGACAAAGTGAAACCGAATATCACGAGCAGCGCCCTCAAACGCAATCTCGTGTGGTTCAGTCTTTTTAAAATAGTTCCCGTCGTCATGAGAGACAGCGTATACGACGACGGCTTATGGTGGGGGTCGGACAGTCAGACAAATGACAATACGGAATTCATCGACTACTATTCCGGTCTCGCGTTTTTGCCGGAACTCACCGATTTTACCGCCGATACGAATATGTACTGCATGATCGTAAACGAAACGACGCATTCCAATCAAACGCTGCAGGCACCGGACTTTACGCCTGCGGCAAAAGTAACCGACAGAGGCCCCGAAGCCATCGCGGATTTCGGCGGCATCGGCGGAAATATCGCTGCTTTGAAACTGCTCGGAAAATGGTTCGACTATTTAAAAGCGAACGGCTGCTACGACAATACGCGCATCATCCTCGTAGCCGATCACGGTATCGGAACGTCGGACGGCAAGAAGCTCGACTTTCCCTCAGACTGGCCGATGTCGTACAACCCCGACCACCTCCACCCGCTTTTGCTCGTAAAGGATTTCAACGCTTCGGGAACTTTGACGATCAATCACGATTTTATGACGAACGCCGACGTGCCGTCGATCACGCTGAAAGATATCGTAAAAGATCCGATCAATCCCTTTACAAAAAAACCGATCGTCCCGATTCCGCCGGATGAAAAAAAAGCGTCCGGCGTCGTGCTGACGCATAACTGGCAGCCAGGCGCAAATTTGATCAATAAATTCCGCGTACCCGATGCGGACTGGTACACGATTTCAAAGGATATGTTCGACGCTGCAAACTGGGAGCAGGGCGTTCACTGATCGAAAAAATCACCTTTAGCGATTTTTTCGGGATTTCGACGAGTTGTAAGTCGCTGTGTACGCGAGTTACAACATCGTATAGGTGCACGAGAGAGAGAGTTCGACGCCGTGTGCAAAGGAGCCGCTCACGTTTTTATTGTTAAAAACAAAGGAGTACGAAGTTTGCGCGCCGAATTGAAAATGCTTATTTAAAATATAGTTTCCTTTCAGCGTAATGCAGTTCGTATACTGCACGATTCCCGTAAGACGGTGGGTGCGTGCGAGCGAAGCGGCGTCGGAAGCGGAAAGCCCCTGCGTGCCGTGTGTTTCTTTATAGATTTTGTACAGTACCGACGGATAATAGCTGTAATATTTTTTGCCGCCTCCTACGTCGATCTCGTTTCCGAAAAGGCCGAACGAGTTCGTGCCGTGCGCGACGAAGAGGTATTCGAAATCCGCCGACCATTTGCCCGGCTGCACGTAGCCGACTCTCGCCTGCGCTCCGATACAGTCCGGCCCGAAGGGAGTGCCTATCCACGAACAGATCGGTATACTGCAGTTGCTCTGCATATTGAAGCGTTCGCGGTACAGCGACCACTCGGCGCCCTGTTTGATATAGCAAAACGGCGTCGTATAAACGGCTTCCGTCGTCGCAATCCAATAGCCTCCCCCGCTTTCGGGAAAGGTCAGCTCTACGCCGAGCTGCGCACCGAAACTGTCCGGCATCGCTCTTCCCGTATCGTTGTTGAGTTCAAGCGACGACTGTATTTCGTTTTGCGCATACAATCCGTATATGCGCACATTTTTACACGGCACGATATCGAAATCGATTCCCATATATGCACAGACGTACGCCTCACCGTAATACGGCTCTTCTTCCGGGCTGATATATTCTCTCCATGCGCCGAACGAGTGCATAATCATAAGCGGATTTAAAAAACGGAATTCAAAAGGACGGGCGACGAGCGTTCCTTCAAGCACGCCCAGCCGTATCCATTTTAAAGGCACAGCTTCAATCCTGTGAATATACATGAACTTGTCTTTTGAAATTTCAGAAACATACATGCCGTACCTTATATACGGCGAATAGAGGTTGAGCTGCACATAGGCGTCGGTTTCAAACGTCGAATTGTAGATGACGCTGCCGGTCTGCGTTTTTCCGACACGCATTCCTGCCCGCGCGATATTGACGTTGACGCCCCAGTTATTAAAATACGCTCCGACGCTTCCGTACGCGTTTCGCGGCCAAAGGAATTCCATATCGCTGAAGTTGTACGGAAAATTGATAAAATTTCGGTCGTTCGACATAGCCCAAAAACTTTTACCGAAAAACGGATCGGCGGCCAAAACGATATAATCGCCGAAAGAAAGCGCAAGCGGCAGCGTAATAAACGGATCCGCCGCATCGCTTCCGATAAACGACGATGCGGCACCGTAGGGTTTCGGTCCCTCGTGTCCGGTATAATCGCTTGCAAACGTCCAGTCGATATCTTTATTGCTTTTGTACATGAGAGCGGGTTTCGCAATGACATTGAAGTCGAAAGATACTTCTTCCCATTTCAGAAGAAAACCGTTGCGCTTTAGAAAATCCCGCGCTCTTTCATAGAGTTTTTTTCCCGATGCCGAAAGAGCGTCTTCATCGACGGCATCCAAATACATTTTGATTTCCGCAGCCGAAAGGGGCGCATTGTCCGCAAGAGACGTTCTTCCCGATTCGGCGTTCAGCATATACAGGGCGTCGTATATCCAATGCCCCGACGGAATGAGCTGCTGAGAACTGTGAATTTTCGCAAAACAAAAATGCGAAATCGACAGAAAAATACACAGCGCGCAGATTTTTTTCGCACGTATCATATCGCTATGATAATGATATTCGAGCGGAATGTCGAGGTTTTATTCGTACGGGATCATGCGTTCGCCGTAGAGTGCGGGCGCATTTTCTCCGCGCGATGCGTATACGCGATTTTAAAAATAACGCTTTACGTACAGTTTCCAATCGCTTGTCGTTTGAAAGACGTCGGATCCCTTTGTGTAAAATCCGAATTTTTGATACAAGAAGAACGACAAGCCCGCATAATAATTTTTATACACGCAGTGTTCGTAGGCTGCGTTTCCGTACCAGATAAGGTTGTATCCCGAAGAACCTTCGGGAGGAGCGGAACCGGGTATCGTGTAAAACGCGCTGAACGCTCCTTCGAGAAAAAAAGTTCCCGCCCAAGGGTTCGCCGCTTTAAATCCCGCCTTTGCGTTTCCGCCGATTCCCAAATCGTAGAGGCGCTGTTCGCTTCCGTCGTATTTCGATTTTCGTTTGTTCGCTTTGAGATTAAAATAATAATCCGACGCGCCCAAATATGTAGCTCCCATGCCGCTTTTCCACTCGATCGTCCACTTGTGCGGTAAAGCATATCTTTGACGAACCGAAAAACCGAACGAATTGTTTTGATAATTCAAATCCGTCGCCATGATAAAATCGTATGAAAGATCGAGGGCGAGCGTCGTCGCAACGGCATCGTTCGCTTCAAAAACCCACGAGCGCAAAAAGCCGTCTGCAAATATTTTTATGTCGTAATAATTTCCGTCAAAACTCGCATCGGTCGAAAGCGTAAACCGCTCGAAAGGCTTTTTTACGTCGCGCACGTATGGGTTTCCGTACAAGATGTCGAAACCGATACCGCCGGAGACGATATTGCGATAGCCTTTGTCTTGATATGCGTTGTCGGAAAAGCCGAACGCGCTGTCGATGTGATCGGCCGACAATCGAAGTGAAAACTCTTCGATCCCGCCTTCCTCTCTCGGAGCTTTTTCTCCGGTGAGGAGCCGGTTGAAAGCCGCCTGAGGACTTGCGATCCACGAAAGATAGGGATATTTGTCGTCGAGCGAAAGGTAGATGCGATGGAACATTTCGCCCAAAAAGCTTCCGCCGATCGGAGTATGGATAAAGTCGTTGAACGATGGCGGCTCGTTTTCCATCGTATATTCCCACATGAGCGAGCCGAATGCCGCAAACGCAAACGATTGCCAAAAATTAAAACCGTTCGCCCTGCCCGCCGCAAAATAAATCGATCCCTGATACGGATGGCCGATTTGGTTTATTTCGAATTCGTCCTGATCCCACACCCACGGATGCGTGATATTGTGCCCCATCGTTTCAAGAGAAATATCTGCAAACGGCGATCGCGTGATAATTCGATTGAACGTCGTTATGAAAATATTGAACGAAAAGACTTCACCTGCGGCGATCGCGCCGTGCCGAAAATCAGCTTTGGTAAATTCCGCTTTTCCGAAATCGCGCTCGGCCTTTTTGCCGACATCGCCCTCATCCGCTTCTGTAAAAGAGGGCGCATCTTTTTCGGTAAAATCGATCGTTTGGGCTTCAACGACATCGCCTGCATTTTCTTGCGCGTAAAGAACCGCACAAACGCACAATAAAAGTACACAAGCCGCAAGCCGTATCGTTTTTTTCATAGAACCGCCTTTCCGTACAGCCGTACGTTGTTTGAAATAAATTCGACGTGCGGAACATCTCCGTAGAGATTCCATTTATGATATATAAAATCCCGAGCGCCGATCGAAAAATTTTTCCAAAGCGCGTGTTCGTAGCCTATGTCGGCGTACTGCACAAAGAGCGCTCCTCCGTATCCGCTTTTTCCGTCCGGCAATTTAAATAAAAAATCGCCGTGCACCGACGCTTGAAACGTACCGAATCGCCTGTTTTCGATCGCTATTCCGAGTCCGGCATACGCGCCGCTATAATAATCGTAAGTCCGCTTCGAATCTTTTTTATAATTTGCCAATTTTTTCATATAATAATTGTTTTCAGTCGCATTGATGATATCCCATCCGGCAAAGGCTTCCCATTTAAAATTCCACTTTTCATCTGTCGACGCTATGAGCTGTTTGATTCCCGCGCCGACCGCGGCCGTCGCGTAGTGTATATCGGATGCGAAAATGACATTATACGCCGCTTCGACGCCGAAAGTCGACTTCGCGCGTCCTTCGGTCAATATCGGAATCGAATACAAAAGACCGTTCGCAAAAACCCTCACGCAGTATGAGTCGATAAATCCCGCAATCGAAAGATCGAGCGTAAACTGATCGAGGGGAGCTTCGGTTTTGTGAGCATAAGGATCGCCGTAGACGGCCTTTACGCCGCTTGCAAAAACGGGGACATCGATGCCGCCCGCATTATCGTAGGTATCTGAAAATTTAATAAAATTTGAAAAAAGATCGACGCCGAAAAAAAGCTCGATCGATTCCACTCCGCCCGATACTTCGGGAGCTTTCGTTCCCGTTACAAAGCGGTTGAACGCATCTTGAGGGCTTATGAGCCACGTGAGCGGCTTGAGCCGTCCCTTCGTCGACAAAAAAAGACGGTGCAGCATCTCTCCGTAGAGCGCTCCCGCAAAGGGCGTTACGATCATATCGTTGATCGAAGGCAGGCTCGTTTCCATAAACAGTTCCCAAAAAAGAGAACCGGCTGCGGAAAACAAAAAACTTTGATAAAAATTAAAACCGTTCGCCCTGCCCGCGTTGAAATAGAGGGAACCGGCATAGGGATGTGCGAATTGATTGACGGCGAAGGTATTTTGATCGAACTCCCACTTGCCGCTTGAAAGATGCTTCCACATAAACGACGGATTCGTCTTTGCAAAATCCGCATTGAGTACGATGCTGTCGAACGCGTTTACGGCGAAGTTTACGCCGAGCACTTCAGCCGATGCGATAAAAAAGCCGCGAACACCGGGCTTTGCAACGGCAAGAGACTTTTCGGTTTCGCTGTGTTCTTTGCCGTCTTCCGCACGGCACGGTAAAACGGCGATGCAAAAAAGCAGCAAAGCGATACGAGATGATTTTCCAAACACGACAATAATTTAACATAAAAAATGCCGACTGTAAATGTAAGGCAATACAGGGATTACGCATGAAAAATGTATACACAGAAAAGAGACATAATATAAAATAAAAAAGGCGGAACGCGAGGCAGCGGCAATGCCGCCGAGCCGCTCAGACCGATGGCAAGCGAACTTTTTGGTAAAAAAGTTCGCGCAGTCCGATTCCAATCACGGTCTGCCGCGGCGAACGGCAGGGCTGCTGCCGGGAGTGCAGCCGATTTTTTACGGTAATGGTTATTTTTTGAGGAATATAGATTCTCATGCGTAAGCCCTGTAAGGCAATACACGTTTTATTGATTGAAACGGCGATCCGTGATAAAATCATGCCTACCCGCACAAAAAAGTTTTTATGGGAGTAATTATGCAGACGACTTTATTTTTATATATAGATCCGGGAACGGGCAGTATGCTCTTTTCGATCCTCATCGGAGCGGCTGCGACGCTTTTTTTTCTCGGCAAAGCGGCGCTTTTAAAACTGAAATTGTTTTTTTCAGGAAACCGAGGCAAAGGAGCGCAATCCGCCGACGCATCGTATAAACAGTACGTCGTCTACTGCGAAGGAAAGCAATATTGGAACGTCTTTAAACCCGTCGCGGACGAATTCGAAAAACGGCGGCTTCCCCTCGTCTACTACACATCGGCCGAAGACGATCCTGTTTTCGAACGGCAGTATCAATTTGTTAAAGCGGAATATATCGGCGAAGGAAACGCCGCATTTGCACGCCTCAACCTTTTAAGCGCAGGCATCGTTTTGATGACGACGCCCGGCCTCAACGTGTATCAGCTCAAGCGCAGCAAAAACGTAGGTCACTATTCGCACGTGCTCCACATGCCGAACGATGCGACGACGTACCGCCTCTTCGGCCTCGATTACTTCGATTCCGTGCTGCTCACCGGCGATTATCAAAAAGCGGACATCCGTGCGCTCGAAGCTCAGCGAAACATCGCAAAAAAAGAGCTTGTCACCGTCGGCTGTACCTATCTCGACGTGCTTGCGCAAAAGATCAAAGCGATTCCCGAAGAAGAACATCACGTCTTTACGGTGCTCGTCTCTCCGTCGTGGGGAGATGTCGGCGTTTTGAAAAAATACGGCGAAGGTCTTCTCGATCCGCTTGCCGCGACGGGATGGCGCATTATCGTGCGTCCGCACCCGCAGTCGAAAAAGTCTGAAGCCGATATGCTCGACCGCCTCGAAAAGCGATACAAAGACAGCAAAAACGTCGAGTGGGATTACAACCGCGACAATATTTACGCGATGAAAAAAGCGGATATCATGATTTCCGATTTTTCAGGTATCATATTCGATTATGCGTTTTTATGCGATAAACCGGTCATGTACGTCAACGCCGATATCGATCTGCGTCCCTACGACGCCTACGATCTGCAAAAAGAGCTGTGGCAGTTTGCGATGCTGAAAAAGATCGGCATCAAACTCGAAGAAGCGGATTTTCCGTCGATCAAAGACGTTATTCAAAACGCGAGCGACAGCCCTTCCCTTGCCGCAGCACGCAGAGAAGCGAAAGAAGAGGCATGGATGTACGAAGGCAAAGCCGGCGCGAATATCGCCGACTTTATGATCGAAACCGTAAACGCGTTAAAAGCCGCCGTGTGAGTCGTCAGGTTGCGGCAATATTTCGTTACCGGTATACTTTTTACATTTGAATTTCAGTGCCGGTAATCTTTGAAAAGTTGTAATTCGATAACAGACGATATGCATGCGACAGAAGTTTTCAGAGGAGCGATATATTTATGAGTAAAACGGTATACCTCGGCATAACGGGCGACATCATCCATCCCGGCATCATCAATATCATCAACGAAGGCGCAAAGAGAGGAGAGCTCATCGTCGGATTGCTCACCGATTCGGCTATCGTCTCGCACAAGCGCCTCCCCTATTTAACGTACGAACAGCGCAAAGCGGTCGTCGAAAGCATCAAAGGCGTTTCGCGCGTCGTGCCGCAGGAAGCGTGGAGCTACGTGCCGAATTTAATAAAATACAAACCGGACTATATAATTCACGGCGACGATTGGAAATCGAATTACTTAAGCAAAATACGAGATGAAGTGTTCGAAGCTATGAAAGCGTGGGGCGGCGAAGTGATCGAAATACCGTATACGCAAGGAATCAATTCGACCGCCCTCGTCGAAGGCGCAAAGACGATCGGAACGACGCCCGATATCCGCTTAAAAAGCCTCCGCCGCCTCATCGCCGCAAAGCCCGTCGTGCGCATCATGGAAGCGCATTCGGGTTTGAGCGGACTCATCGTCGAAAACGCCGAAGTGACGAAAGACGACGGCATCCACCGCTTCGACGGCATGTGGTCGTCGAGCCTCACCGATTCGACGGACAAAGGCAAACCCGACATAGAAGCGGTCGATTTGACGACGCGGCTGCAGAGTCTCACCGACATCCTCGAATGCACGACAAAGCCGATCATCTACGACGGGGACACGGGCGGCATCACGGAGCACTTCGTGTTTACGGTGCGCACGCTCGAACGGAACGGCGTTTCGGCGGTCATCATCGAAGACAAAGTCGGTCTCAAAAAAAATTCGCTGTTCGGGACGGACGTAAAGCAGGAGCTCGCGACCGAAGAAGAGTTCTGCCATAAAATCAGCGAAGGAAAAAAAGCACAGGTGACAAAGGATTTTATGATCATCGCGCGCATCGAAGAGATCATCGCAGGCCGCTCGGTCGACGAAGCGCTTGCAAAAGCCTTTGCGAGCGTTGCAGCCGGAGCCGACGGCATTATGATCCACAGCAAAGATAAATCGGGAGAAGACATTCGAACGTTTTGCGAAAAGTTTCGGAAAGAATACAAGAGCATTCCGCTCGTGCTCGTTCCGACGACGTACAATCAGTTTACCGAAACCGAACTCGCCTCATGGGGCGCAAATATCGTCATCTATGCGAACCACATGCTGCGTGCGGCTTACCCCGCAATGAAAAAATGCGCGGAAACGATTTTGCTCTCGGAGCGTTCCCTCGAAGCGAACGAACTGTGCATGCCGATCAAGCAGATACTCGAGCTCATCCCCGGAACAAAATAACCTAAGGCGGTACCTATGATTCGACCGGAATATTTTTACGATCTTTTGCAAAAGCGCGGCTCCGATTTTTTTACCGGAGTACCCGATTCGCTTTTAAAAAATTTTTGCGCCTATGTGACGGACACGGTTCCCGAAGACAAACACATCATCGCGGCAAATGAAGGCTGTGCGCTTGCGCTCGCGGCGGGCTGGCACTTGGCGACGGGAAAGACGCCCGTCGTCTATATGCAGAACTCGGGACTCGGCAACGCGGTCAACCCGCTTTTATCCCTCGCGGACAGCGACGTCTATTCCGTGCCGCTCGTCCTCCTCATCGGATGGAGGGGTATGCCGGCCGTCCACGACGAGCCCCAACATATAAAACAGGGCAAAGTGACGCTCGCCCTGCTCGATGCCATGCGCATCCCCTACGTCGTCACGGCGGAAAGCGAAGACGAACTTAATAAGCAAATCGATTACTGTTACGCATGTACGGAAAAAGCGTCGGCGCCCTTTGCCTTTGTCGTAAAAAAAGATACGTTTGCGCCTTACGCGCTCAAAAATAAAACTTCTTCCGATGCTGAGATGACGCGGGAAGACGCAATAGAGCGTATCGTGCTGCATTCTCCGAAAGATGCGGTCTTCGTTTCTACGACGGGCATGGCGTCGCGCGAACTCTTCGAGCTCCGCGTTAAACACGGCATGAGCGGCGCGAACGATTTTCTCACCGTCGGCAGCATGGGGCACGCGTCGCAAATCGCGCTTTCGATCGCCATGCAAAAAAAGGATCGGCTCGTCATCTGTCTCGACGGCGACGGAGCGGCTATCATGCAGATGGGCGGACTTGCGACGATCGGCGTGCGAAAGCCGGATAATATGATACACGTCGTCCTCAACAACGGCGCCCACGATTCGGTCGGAGGTCAACCGACGGTCGGTTTAAAAATCGATCTTCCCGGAATTGCAAAAGCCTGCGGCTACGCGCATACGTATTCGGTAGAGGATGCCGCTTCGCTCGAAGCCGCCCTCAAAAACGCGCTCTCCGAAAAAAAGACGGCGTTTATCGAAGTAAAGATACGAAAAGGTGCGAGAGCGGATTTGGGACGGCCGACGACATCGCCTCGGGAAAATAAAAAAGCGTTTATGGAAGTGCTGAGGAGGAATGTATGATCAAAGAAGCGGTTATCGTTGCGGGAGGATCGGGCTCGCGCTTCGGCGGACGGACGGAAGCGATGCCGAAAGGGTTTATCGAAATCGAAGGAGAGGCGATCGTCGAGCGTTCGGTGCGGAAACTCATCGCAAACGGCGTCGAACGCATCATCATCGGTACGGGACACTGCAGCGAATGGTACGACCGGCTCGCAAAAAAATACCCGTGCATCGTGACGGTACGGAACGACGATTATGCGAAGACGAGCAGTATGGGAACGCTTGAAGTGTGCGCGCCGCTCGTCACCGGAGATTTTTTTCTGCTCGAAAGCGATCTCATCTACGACGCCGTCGGATTAAAAGTGCTCGCAAACGATGCGCGCGAAAACGTCATCCTCGCATCAGGCCCGACGAACAGCAAAGATGAAGTGTACCTCGAAACCGACGAAAACGGCGTGCTCAAAAACGTGAGCAAAGACCGAAGCGAAATTTCCTCCGTCGCAGGCGAACTTGTCGGCATCACAAAACTCGGCAAAAAAACGCTCGATGAAATGACGGCGTACTACCGAAAAGATTTTCCGGCACATATAAAAATCGATTACGAACAGGTGCTTAAAGCCGTCGCACAGCAAACGCCGGTCTATGTGCGCACCGTGCAGTATTATGCGTGGACGGAGATCGACGACGAAGCGATGTTCACCCGCGCAATCGAAACGATATGGCCGCGCATCGCCGAAAACGAATCACTGCAAAATATCCGGCGCGAAGTGCTCTTGAACCCGGGGCCTTCGACGACGACCGACAGCGTAAAATACGCGCAAGTCGTAAGCGATATCTGCCCGCGCGAGAGCGAATTCGGAGAACTCATGGAGTGGTGCTCGAAAGAGCTCACGAGATTTGTCGCAAAAGAAGACTCGTACGCGACCGTCATGTTCGGCTGTTCCGGTACCGGAGCCGACGAAGCGATGATCTCTTCGTGCGTGCCGCCGGGAGGCAAACTGCTCGTCGTCGACAACGGCTCTTACGGAGAGCGACTGGCGAAGATAGCAAAAATATACGATATCGATATGACGGTGTTTAAAAGTTCGACGTACGAAGCCCTCGATGCGCAAAAACTCGAAAACGCTTTTCAGTCGGAAAACTATGCGGCGCTCGCGATCGTCTACCACGAAACGACGACGGGATTGTTAAATCGACTCGACATTTTGTGCCCGCTTGCAAAAAAGTACGGCATGATCACCCTCGTCGATGCGGTAAGCGCATACGGCGGTATGCCGATGGATCTCGAAAAGCTCGGAATCGATTTTATGACGTGCACGTCGAACAAACACATTCAGGGTATGGCGGGCATCGGTTTTGTCGTCGCAAAAAAATCGGAACTCGAAAAGCAAAAAGACTGGCCGATGCGGAATTATTATTTCAACCTCTACGATCAGTACCGCTATTTTCTCGAAACGAAACAGACGCGCTTTACGCCTCCGGTACAGACTTTTTACGCGCTGCGCCAAGCGATCATCGAAACGAAACAGGAAACGATCGAAAAGCGCTTCGAGCGCTATACTGCATGTTGGAACATACTGACGAAAGCGCTTGAAGAAATCGGTTTAAAGATGCTCGTAAAAGCGGAACTGCAGTCGCATTTTATCACCGCTATTCTTATCCCCGAAACGCGAGAGTACAGTTTTACCGCCCTGCACGATTACGCGAAAAAAGCCGGTTTTACGATCTATCCCGGAAAACTCGGAAACATCGATACGTTCCGCATCGCAAATATGGGCGACATACGGCCCGAAGAGATGGAACGATTTACGGTATTGCTGCGCGAATACATGCATTCCATAGGAGTTTGCTGATCGATGAAAATCGCCGTCGATGCGCGCATGCTCGGTTCGGGCGGAATCGGCACTTATATCGCATCTCTTTTGCCGTATTTTTTGGAAAAAAACGAATGCTTTATTTTCGGAAATACCGAAGCGATCGCTCCGTTCGGAAAATACGAAAATGCGGAGCTCACCGAATGCCGCGTCAAAACCTTTTCGCTTGCCGAACGCTTTGCATTTCCGCGCGAATTGCGCAAAAAAATCAATTCGTGCGATGTGTACTATACGCCTTATTGCAATATTCCGTCCGGTATCGAAATCCCCGTTTTTTCGACGATCCACGACGTCGTCTTTCTCGACGTTCCCGGCCTTGCATCGAAAGCGGGAGTCGCCGCACGGAAATACTTTTATCAGCGCGCAATCGACAAATCCCGAGCAGTTTTTACCGTTTCCGAATTTTCGAGAGACCGCATCAGAGCGACGCTTGACTGCAAAAAATGCTCGATCGTCGTCACATACAGCGCACTTCCGGAATGGCTGTCTTCGAAACCTTCTCAAGCTGTGCACAAAATCAGACAGTTGCTCTTTGTCGGCAATATAAAAAAACACAAGGGGCTTTCCGTTTTACTTGGCGCACTGAAAAAAGCGCGGAAAACGGGCTTCGATATGCCGCTCGTCATCGCCGGAAACGCCGATAATTTTCGAACGCGCGACACGACTGTTGCCCGCGAAATTGCCTCCCTTCCCGAAGGCGCCGTCCGCTTTACCGGGCGCATTTCGGATGCAGAACTTTTAGAACTCTATCGGACATCGACGCTTCTCGTTCAGCCTTCGCTCTATGAAGGTTTCGGTCTCCCGCCGCTCGAAGCTCTGTCGCTCGGAACGAAAGCGCTCATATCGGACATCCCGGTATTCAAAGAGATATACGAGGGATTTCCCGTCACCTTTTTCAGATCAGGCGATTCGGACGATTTGGCCGAAAAGCTCGTTTTTTGTGCGAACGATAAGACGCCGCTTCCGCCCCTTCCCGACCGCTATTCGTATAAAAAATCCGCCGACATCATATCGGCCGCACTCGATTTTTACCGCGCATAGATCGTATCGACACGCATAGTGCGGGTGATTGTTTTTTCGCTCTCGATGCGATATAATCGACAGTATGATAGATTATATTTCCGTTTTGCTGTCGCGATACCCCGCTCTTTCGGTATGCGAAAAAGATATCCGGCTCGCGTCCGAGCTTATCAAAACCTGCTATGAACACGGCGGGAAACTCCTCATCGCAGGAAACGGCGGAAGCGCCGCCGACAGCGATCACATCTGCGGAGAGCTTTTAAAAAGCTTTGTAAAAAAACGCCGGATCGAAAAATCGTTTATTGACGCGCTTACCGCAATCGACGCCGATGCAGGTGCATATCTTTCGGATAAACTCGAAGGCTCGCTTCCCGCAATTTCGCTCGCAAACCAAAGCGCCGTCATGACGGCAAGCTTAAACGACGTCGACGGCAACGCGCTCTTTGCGCAGCAGCTTAACGGCTACGGCAAAGCGGGCGACGTTTTTTTAGGCATTTCGACGAGCGGAAACGCAAAAGACGTCGTCTATGCGGCAGTCGTCGCAAAAGCGAAAGGGATGAAAACGATTGCGCTTTCCGGCAAAACCGGCGGAAAGCTCGCGCCTCTCGCCGACGCCGCGATCGTCGTACCTGAAAACGAAACCTATAAAATTCAGGAACTGCACTTACCCATATATCACGCGCTCTGCCTGCAGATCGAAGAGCATTTTTTTGCCGACTAGTTGTGTATCGCACGAGGAGATTTTTATGCATGCAAAAAAAATTGCCGCAGTCCTCGTTGCGGCAATCTGTGTCGGTTTGCTTTACGCCTCTTCCCCCGAACCGTACGATTATTACGAATCGGCGCCCGGTTATGCCGAACCCTTCGACTCGGATGACGATGAGTCGACCTTCGACCGAAATACTCCGATCGACAGAGAGTATGAAGGAAGCGATCCCGTCGAAGGCTATTGGATTGCGACAAATCAGCGCACGGGAGAAGCGCTGTGCGGCTGGCACATGTTCGTACAGGACGGCATATTGTACGGCGTCATCCTCTCGGCAAAGGATGCGACGAACGAAAGCATCGCTTTCCGAGCACGAGGCCCCTACCCCGATTTTCCCGAAAAAGGCAAACTCGACAAAAAACCGATATTCGGTCCGACGTGGATTTACGGTCTTAAAAATGCGGGAACGGGTCGATGGAAGAAAGGCTATATCATAAACCCCGACGACGGAAACTGCTTCCGCTGCAAAATCACGTTTTGTAAAGCGGACGGCAAACGGTATAAACGCGATTATATTAAAATGCGCGGTTCGCTTCGTGGCGTCGGCATCGGCATAACACAGCTGTGGCCTGCGGCGACAAAGGCCGAAGCGTCGGGCATACGATAGGAGAAAACCGTGAAAGTTGCGATCGTACACGACTGGCTTGTCACTTACGGAGGTGCGGAATCCTTTGTCGAATTGCTTTTAAAAATCTATCCCGACGCCGACATCTTTACGCTCGTATACGATAAACGAAAAATCGGAAATCATTTTCAAAACAATACAATTTTCACGAGCCCGCTTCAAAAGCTTCCGTTCGCGACGAAGCTGTACACAAAGCTTTTAAAATTTATGCCGAAAGCCTTCGAATCGTTTGACTTTTCAAACTACGATCTCGTCATCTGCTCGTCCTCATCGTGCGCAAAAGGCGTCATCACGCCGCCCGATGTGCCGCACATCGCATACGTACATACGCCGATGCGTTACGCGTGGGATCTCTTTTTCGATTACCGAAAGCGAAGCGGCCGCATCACCCGTTTTTTTATGGACAAATGGATGAGCGAAATCAGGGCATGGGATTATATTTCCAGTCAGCGTATCGATAAAATAATCGCCAATTCGAAATACATCTCGCGGCGAATCAAAAAATTTTGGAATCTGGATGCCGAAGTAATCTATTCACCGGTAAATCTGAAAAGATTTACGCCGATAAAAAATCCGTCTCTCGATTATTACGTCGCCTTTTCGCGCCTCGTTCCGTATAAGCGAATCGATATCGCTTTAGACGCCTGCAAAGCGCTCGGAAAAAATCTCGTCGTCATCGGTTCGGGCTCGGAAGAAAAAAGTTTAAAAAAACGCGCAGCGGGTGCAAAAAACATCACGTTTACCGGCAGGATAAGCGATGAAAAACTGTGCGCATACCTGCAAAACTGCAAAGCGCTCATCTTTTGCGCGGAAGAAGATTTCGGACTTGTGCCGCTTGAAGCACAAGCCTGCGGAAGACCCGTCATCGCCTACGGAAAAGGCGGAGCTTGCGAAACGGTCGAAGACGGAGAAACCGGTGTCTTTTTTTCGGAGCAGACGGCAAGTTCCGCACAAGCGGCGATCGAACGCTTTGAAGCGCTCGATAAAAAGGGTGCATTTAAAAGCGAAAAAATTGCACAACACGCCGCCTCCTTTTCCGAAGAACGCTTTATCCGTGAGTTCAAAGCGGCCGTTGAAAGCGTGCAAAAAACGCTGAAACAGCAAACGGTTCACCAATAACAGTACACATGGGCGACACGACGGGAATACTCATTGCGCAGCCCTTATTTCTGTGTTACTATAATCCGCCATGAAATTATATAACTATATCTGCGCAGGACTTTTCGCTTCGATATCGGTATTTTCAATTTTTTCACAGTTAATCGCTAACTAAAAAATAATTTTATTACAGGACCGGCAAGGATGGACGTTTCCGTTATCATCGTAAATTACAACACCCGTGAACTCACAAAAAACTGTCTCCTGTCAATATATGAAAAGACACAAGGGATAAACTTCGAAGTAATTGTCTCAGACAACGGTTCCAAAGACGGTTCTCAGGATATGATCCGCACGGAATTCCCGCAAGTCAGCTTAATAGAAAATAATGCAAATCTCGGCTTCGGAACGGCAAACAACCGCGCCCTTGCCGCCGCCAAAGGAAAATACGTTTTTTATTTGAACAGCGATACGATTTTATTAAATAATGCGGTAAAAATATTTTTTGATTACTGGGAAAATGCAATCGATAAGGATACAATCGGTGCGCTCGGAGCAAACCTGCTCAATACACAGGGGCATATCATTCATTCATACGGAGATTTTCCCGATATCGATTCCGTTATGAAAGATACGATAAAAGCCCTGTACGGAACATTTAAGCTCACACTACTCAATGTTTTATTTCGAAAACGGATATCCTCGTATAATCAGAATTCGCCGAAAGAAAAACTACTCGGCGAAGTAGACAGTATAATCGGTGCGGATCTTTTCTTAAAAAACGATGAATATGCGTATTTTGACGAGCGTTATTTTATGTACTGCGAAGAAACGGATCTTCAATACCGGCTTGCGCGGCAAGGAAAAAAGCGGCTTTTAATCGACGGTCCCAAGATCATTCATCTGAACGGCGCGTCATCAAAAAAAGAGATACCGGATACTGTTCGCATATTTTCAACTTTTTCTTTTATCAATTATAATTTATCGAGGATTTATTTTTTTCGAAAACACGGCGCAAACCGTTTTAAAATTTTTATTATAAAAACGGCATTATTTTTCATCTGGTTGAATCCGCTCCTGTTCCCGAAGACAAAACGCTATATACCGGAACTCCTTAGGACATAAGTCTGACAAAATCCCAATTTTAGGATATACTTCCGTATCAGCTCAGATAAGGAATCGGATGCGGTAAAAACGACCGGCAACCGGCAGCGGATAACGAAACCATGAAATCTTTTTTGAAAATATTTACAATCCTTACTCCCAAACAGATGCGTATGTGCTTTATACTCATCTGTTTTATGTTTATCGGTGCGGCATTCGAAGCGGTCGGTATCGGCGCGCTCTACCCTCTCATAAATATCATCGGCCGGCCGGACTGGCTTGAAAACCACAAAAAGATTTTCGATATCGTTTCCGTTTTCGGAATAAAATCGCATCGGAGCTTTATCGTTTTTTGTGCCGGAGCGCTTATCGCATTTTATTGTGCAAAAAGCCTTGCGCTCATTATTCAAACCAAACTGCATCTTCGCTTTTCGCTCGATAATCAAAAAGACTATACCGAGCGGCTCTACGCCTATTATTTACGAAAGCCGTATCTCTACCATGTAAGCATCAATTCTTCCGTGCTGCAGAGGAACATAACGGCGGGCGGACGCATCGTATTCGCCGACATTCTCGTCTCCGCACTGTCGGTTATAACCGAAGTGATAACGGTTTTTATCATCTGGATCATGCTGCTTGTAATGGATTGGATCATCGCGCTCGCATCTCTGTGCGTCATCGCACCGCTCATCATATTGATTTTAAAATATTTCAGAAAACGCATCACCAGACAGGGTGAAATTCAAAACGTCTGCATGGCCGACTATACGAAATGGCTTTTGCAGGGCTTGGGTTCCGTCAAAGAAACCAAAGTGATGCAAAATGAAGATTACTTTTGTAAAATGTTTTCCGCCGCTTATACGAAATACTCCGATACGGCGCGGGAATTCATGTTTATCGATAAGCTGCCGCGCGTCATTGTCGAGCTTACGGGTGTGTGCGGCATACTCCTGCTCGTAATCGTAAAAATTATGACGGGCGTCGATCCTCAGTCAATCGTACCTTCCCTCGGCGTTTTAGGGCTTGCCGCAGTGCGTCTTATGCCGAGCGTCAACAGAATCATCAGTTTGTTCAATACGATCAAATTCAATATGCCGCTGTTCAACGAAATGTACGACGACCTGCTCGCAATCAAAAACGAAAAAGATAAAGACGAGCAAAAGCGCTTGCATGCGGCCGTAAAAAAAATGTCCTTTGATAAGGAAATCACCGTACGGGATCTGACGTTTTCCTATCCGAACACGAAAAAGACCGTATTCAAAAATATTTCTTTTTCAATTCCCAAGGGAAGCTTCGTCGGAATCGTCGGCGCGTCGGGCGCGGGAAAGACGACCTTTGTCGACATACTGCTCGGACTTCTGCCGCCCGAAAGCGGAGCGATCCTCGTCGACGGAAAAAATATTTACGACGATATTTCGTCATGGCTTTGCAATATCGCGTATGTGCCGCAGTCGATCTATTTGATCGACGGTTCGATCCGCGAAAATATCGCACTCGGTATTCCGGCGGACAAAGTTTCCGAAGCACGCATACGCAAGGTATTGAAAATGGCGGAACTTTCCGATTTTGTCGAAACGCTGAGTGAAAAAGAAAATACGCGGGTCGGAGAGCGAGGCGCACTGCTTTCCGGCGGACAAAAGCAGCGCATCGGAATCGCGCGGGCATTGTATGCGGATCCGTCGGTGCTCGTTTTGGATGAAGCGACAAGCGCTCTCGACAACGAAACTGAAAAAAGCATAACGTCGACGATACTGAAATTGAAAGGTGAAATAACGATCATTTCGATAGCGCACCGGCTTTCGACGCTCGAAAACTGCGATTTTAAAATCAAAATCGAAAACGGTAAGGCTTGCCGGGTGTGAGTTTCCGTGGAGTAAAAACTATGAACATTGCAATCAACGGACTTTTCTACAGCGACAGACTGACCGGCATAGAACGGTTTGCGCATGAAATCACAAAACGCTTGGACGCGCTTGCATCCCCGAACGAATTCACGCTCGTCCTCCCGTCTGCGGCATCGACGGATATTCCCCGATTTAATAACCTGCACACTATCCGTCTTTTTAAGACTCCGTTTTTTTCAATAAATAAAATCAAACTCTATCTCTATCTGCTTGTAAATCCTTCGGTTTGCCTCGACTACGGAAACAGAACACCGTTTTTGGGACACAATATCGTTTTTTTACATGACATCTACTGCCGCGTCTTTCCGGAAGATTTTCGTACGGCAAAAGACAAATATATCATGAAGAAAACGTGTAGGATGTATAAGCGCATCGCCAAAAAAGCGCGCCTCATCTGCACCGTGTCGCACTTCAGCAAAAAGCAAATTATGGATTACTACGGCGTACCCGAAGAAAAAATCCGCGTCATTTACTCGGGTTCAAATCACATGGATGCGATACAAGAGGATGAAAGCGTCTTTGAAAAGATCGGCGGATTGAAAAACAAAGAATTTTATTTTACGCTCGGAAGCCTTTCGCTCCGGAAAAATCTCAAGTGGATTATGAAACATGCGGAGCTTTACCCGAACGAACTTTTCGTCGTTTCGGGTGCGATGCTTAAAAACGTTATCCCTCCCGAACTTGAAAAAATAAAATCATTAAAAAATATCATCCTTGCAGGTTATCTTTCAGACGGCGAAGTAAAAGCACTCATGAAAAAATGTAAAGCCTTCGTGCTTCCGTCGTACTTTGAAGGCTTCGGATTGCCGCCTCTCGAAGCGCTTTCTTGCGGCGCGCCCGTCATCATTTCGAATGCCGCGAGTTTACCCGAAATATACGGAGATTGCGCGCACTATATCGACCCCTTTAAGCCGGACGTCGATTTGGATGCGCTTCTTGCAGAACCCGTTTCATCCCCCGCCCCTCTTTTCGAAAAATATTCGCTCGACAATTCGGCAAAAAAATTATATGAAATTTTAAAAGAGATCGAAGGCGAAAGGTAAACGGCCCCCTGACACAAATCCGCTTTATATGCAGTCCTGCACGGACTTCAGAGCTTCCGTTTTACCGCCGCGTTTTTATCCGCAGAAGCCTCACCTTTTGCCGCGTCCGCACTTTTATCCGCAGCGGTTTTGTCCGCGCCGCTTCCGTCGGCAGCTCCGCTTTTATCCGCAGGAGCCGAGGTCTTATCCGCTGCGTTTCCTTCCGAAGCTTCGTCTTTTGTATCCGCAAAGCCGCCTTTCGATGCTTTTTCATCGGCCGCCTTTTTCGAATCGGACAAACGCTTTTCGTAATCGGCAAGGGATGCGCTTTCGGGAAACCGTTCTTTTAAGAGCGCGATCGCTTCTTCCGCGCCGGCCGTATCTTTTTGAGAAAGCAAAACGGCGATGAAGTTTACGAGCACCGTTTCGTTTTGCGGATTTTCATCGACGAGCGTTTTATACGCCGCCTTTGCGCCTGCAAGATCGCCCGACATCGCTTGTATGTACGCAAGCGACATCCGTATGCTCACGTTTTGAGCGTCGCGCTCGAGCAGCCGTTTGTAGATTTTTTCGGCTTCCGTCCAATTTTTCGACAGCGCGTACATCCTGCCCAGTTTGTATAGTGCAGTCCAATAGAGGCTTTCGTCCTGCATTGCACGCTTATAGTACGGAGCGGCTTTATCGTATTTTTCGAGTTCGGCGTATGCGTCGGCGATCGCCATGTATTCGGCGGCAAGGGATGAGCGGGTGACGGCAGCTTCTCCGGGGATCGGAAAATGCGCGCCCGTTTTGCACGAAACGATCAACAACGCCGTTAAAAGGACAGCCGCTTTCCGCATCATCAACCCAACACCGTCTGTTCGATTTTGTACAGCTGCGAGCGGTACAAACCTGCGATATTGCTTCCGTAATCGGCGATGAGCTGCATGATATTGCGCGGCGAATCTTTGGCATCCGTGCCGTTCAAGCGGTCACCCGCATCCCCCAAGCCCGGCATGATGTATGCGGACGTGTTGAGCGCGGGATCGAGCCACAGCGTATAGCACGTGCAGTTTTCGAGGGCGCGCGTAACGCGGATGCTGCCTTTGAGCGCGGAAATCGTGTTAAAAAATTGAATCGATTTCGGACGGACACCCTGCCCCTGCAGATATTTTACGACGGTGACGAGAGAGCCGCCGGTCGCATTCATCGGGTCTGCGAAAATCAAATCCTTTCCGTCGAGCTCTTCGAGATTGAAAAACGACTTTTTCAAATTCAAAACGTATTCCATATCCGCTTCCGATTTTTGATCGTTGCGGCTGATCTTAAAAAGCGCAAAGGGCGTTACGTAATCGTGCGACGAATACTCTTCGATCTCTTTCGATATGATCATGCTCGGAAGCAGCGCACCGCGGAGCATGACGCACATCACGGCGTTTTCGATTTTCGAGTCGATATCGGGTATTTTGTGAACGGCGTAATTCTGCACCGGATAGGTTACCGGCGTTTTGACGATCATATAATTTTTTTTCGACGAATGCGCGTCGGTGTACGCCATACGAAACAGCATTTCATACGCGCGTTGGCTGTAATAGATAAATTCCTGATGACTCGTATTTATATCGCGCAGCTTGGAGATGACGCGGGACGCTTCGGCGTGCGCACCCTCTTCGGTGACGAAAGAATAGACGCGTATGTGCGGGTGTCCGGCGCAGATTTCCTGCATTTTGTGTCCCATCGCGTTGAACGCATCGATGATCTTTTGTTTGTTTACGGGATCGAACGACTTCATCGTTTCTTTGTACATTTTATCGAGCTCATCCAAATCGATTTGATCCTGCCGCGTCAAGTACCCGTCGAGGTCTTCCGCTTTCAAGATAACTTCATCGCCTGCCATAGTTCCTCCGCGATCGCCTAAAATTTCAAAACCGCGCCGATTTTTCATTCGGCTTCTGCGGCGTATTTTTACAAAACGAACAATTTATACAGCTGCCGCTTATTGATCCGAATACCCGATACCGTAATATTCGTCGGCGAATTTCTCGTCGTTTGAGCGTTTGTCAAACCGAATGCGAGAGCGAGCATCGCCTCTCCCGCGCGCACGACATTTTTATTATTAAAATCGAATTCGATCGACATGAGATACTGATCTTCATGCGCGCTGTCGCTTATCATCGCGCCTTTGACGTAGTTGAGCTGCAGATTTAAATTCGTACCCGTGAGGATCGTCAAAAACGAAAGCGGGTTCGGCGCGTAAAAACGTATTTCGCTCCCCGACACATTGAGCCAGTCGAACACTGCATCGCTTACATTGTGCGAAAGGCTCCCTCCGTATGCGTGGGCATCGAAAGCGGAAAGCATGGGCCTCACGTCGTTTGCGGCACACACGATAGTCGGCGACGGAAAAGCGAGAGAAACGCCGGTCGATGCATAATAAATATACGGACGTATGCTTTTTTCGGGTATATGGGTTTCGATTTTCCACTGTGCGCTTTTCAGCAATAAGGCTCCTGCCGTCCGTCTCGGAATATTGCCGGAAACGGCGGCTTCGACCGAAAAACTCGTTTTCGTCCTCGTGAGCGCGGCGTAAATCGTATCAATGCGGCCTGAGATAAGCTTCGCATCGCTTTCGGAAATATGCTCTGCGCTCGCCCTCAAAATCCGCTCGACGAGCTCTCCGTCCGTTTTTTTCGGGATCCGCATATAAAACGCCGCTCCTCCCGAAAGCAAATCCAGAGGATTGACTTCCGCTCCTTTCGGAAGCGACGCACAGGATCCCAGAATAACAAGGATGAGAAAAACAAAAACGGCCGCATATACGAACTGCAAATTACGCCTTTTCAATTTGTACCTTCCACAGTTTATCTTCGGCTTCGACGTTCTTTCCCGAAAGGGAGGCGAGCCAAGAAGACGAAACGGCGAGCGTTTCGTTTTCGATAAAGGGTGCAAAGAGTTCGTACGCGGATTTGAGTTCCGCATCGCCTGAAAGCGAAAGACGGATCCGATCGGTAACGGCAAAACCGCTTTCCTTTCTGAGATTTTGTATGCCGCGCACCAAATCGCGCACCCAGCCTTCTTTTTTAAGTTCGTCGGTAATCTTCGTGTCCAAGCCCACCGTCAGCGTACCGTCGTTGAGCACTTTCAAATCGTCTTTTTCGATGCGCTCGACATTCACTTTCGTGCCGTCGAGGTCGATGCTCTTCCCTTCGACTTCGATCGTCAATTTCGAACCGTCGAGGATCGTTTGAATGGCTTCGTGATCGAGCGAAGCGATCTTTGCGGACGCCTCTTTCATGAGCGGACCGATTTCTTTTCCGAGTACGCGGAAATTCGCCTTCGCCCGGTATTCGACCAGTTCGTCTTCCCGTTCGTGAAAGATGATGCGCTTGACGTTGAGTTCTTCGCGTATGGAATCTTCCATTTCGGCAAGCACTTTTTTTTCTTCGGGATCCCGCGTTACGAGAGCCGCGCTTTCAAGCGGCTGGCGATTTTTTATATTGAATTGATTTCTGAGCGCGTGTCCCATCGAAACGGCTTTTTGCACCGCTTCCATTTTAAACTCGAGCGCTTCGTTCCGCAGCTTTTCGCCGTATACGGGATAGTCTTCGAGGTGTACCGATTCTTTATCGCTTTTCGTGCGGAGATTTTGCCAAATCGTTTCGGTGATAAAGGGGATAAAGGGACACGCGGCGAGCGCAAAAGTTTTAAGCGCAATGTACAGCGCCGCGTACGCTTCCTTTTTATCGCGGTCGTTTTCGCTTTTCCAAAAACGTCGGCGGCTTCTTCGGATATACCAGTTGTTGAGTTCGTCGATAAAATGCACGATGGGATCGATTGCGCCGGAAAGATCGTAGGAGTCGAGCGAAGCGCTCACGCTTTTGACGAGCTTTTGCGTGATCGAAAGGAGCCACGCATCGAGCGGATTTTGCGGAAGCGCTTCATCGAATTCATGTCCGTCGGGGGAGATGCCGTCGATATTCGCATACTGCACAAAAAAGCTGTAGCTGTTCCACAACGGTATGACGATGCCTTTTAAAATATCGCGCACGCCGTCGTCCGAATAGCGAAGGTCGTCCGCTTTGACGACCGGAGAGTGCATGAGAAAGAGGCGTATCGCGTCGGCGCCGAATTTTGAAATCGCTTCTTCGGGATCCGTGTAATTGCGGAGACTCTTCGACATTTTGCGCCCGTCCGAAGCGAGCACGAGACCGCTTACGATACAGTTTTTAAATGCGGGGCGATCGAAGAGTTCGGCTGCGAGCACGGTGAGCGTATAAAACCAGCCGCGCGTTTGGTCGAGACCTTCCGAAATAAAATCCGCCGGAAAATGCTTTTCGAAATACTCTTTATTTTCAAAGGGATAATGATTTTGCGCATAAGGCATGGAACCCGATTCGAACCAGCAGTCGAGCACTTCGGGAATGCGCTTCATTGTACCGCCGCAGCTTTTGCACGGAATCGTAATCTTGTCGACGAACTGTTTGTGCAGATCTTCGGGATAGACGCCCGAAAGCGCTTTGAGCTCTTCCCTGCTTCCGACACAGATCGATTCTTTGCACGAATCGCACTTCCAAATCGGAATCGGATTGCCCCAAAAGCGGTTTCGGCTGATCGCCCAATCGCGCGCGCCCGAAAGCCATTTTCCGAACCGCCCGTCTTTGATGTGCGGCGGCCGCCAATTGATTTGGGCATTCGCTTTGAGCAATACGTCGTGCTCTTCGGAAACTTTTACGAACCAGCTTCCGATGCTGCGGTAGATGAGCGGAGAAGCGCACCTCCAGCAATGAGGATAGGAGTGCACGATCGTTTCCCGTTTGACGAGTTTTCCTTCGGCTTTCAAGCGCGACATGATATCTTTGTCGCAGTCTTTTACGAAGCGGCCTTCGTAGTCGGGCACTTCATGCGTAAAGCGGCATTCGGCGTCGATCGGTTCGGCAAAGGGAATACCCGTACCCTGAAAAAGCTTGCTGTCGTCTTCGCCGAAACCGGGTGCCGTATGGACGATGCCCGTACCGTCTTCGGTCGAAACGAAATCTCCGGTGAATATCCTGAACGCGCCGGCCGATCCGTCGTCCATTACCGCCAGATGTTTAAAATACGGAAAAAGCGGTTCGTAGGTCGCGCCTAAAAAATCGCTTCCCTTTCGGGTATAGACGATCGAATACTCTTTTTCGTCTTTATAATATGCACCGAGGCGCGCCGCCGCGAGGATATAATAATCGCCTGAAGCGGTATCGCGCACTTTAACGTAATCGATATCCGCCCCCATCGCAAGACCTTCGTTCGAAGGAAGCGTCCACGGAGTCGTCGTCCACGCAAGGAAATACGTGTTTCCGTTTGCAAAATCCGCATCGTCTATGGCATCCGGAGCTTTCGTCGCCTTAAACCGCACCGTGATCGCAGGATCCTGCACGTCCTTATAGCCGAGGGCGAGTTCGTGATTCGAAAGAACCGTCGCGCAGCGCGGACAATACGGCAGGATATAGCTTCCTTCGTAGATGAGATTTTTATCCCACAGCGCTTTTACGACCCACCAAATCGATTCCATGTAGTCGGGCATCATCGTTTTATAATCGTTGTCGAAATCGACCCAGCGCCCCATGCGCGTGATGATCCTCCGCCACTCGTCCGTATAGCGCAGCACGCTCGCACGGCACGCATCGTTGAATTTTTCGACGCCGTAAGCTTCGATTTCGTGCTTGGAATTGATGCCGAGTTCTTTTTCGATTAAATTTTCGACGGGAAGCCCGTGACAGTCCCATCCGAAACGGCGCTCGACTTTTTTGCCCTTCATCGTCTGATAGCGCGGGATAATGTCTTTGATCGTCGAAGGAATAAAATGCCCGAAATGCGGCAACCCCGTCGCAAACGGAGGTCCGTCGTAAAACACGTATTCTTCAGCGCCTTCGCGCTGTGCGAGGGATTTTTTAAACGTATCGTTGTCCCGCCAAAACTTCAGAACCTCTTCTTCCTGCTTGGGAAAGTCCGCTTTCGGATTTACCGGTGTATACACAAAACGCCTCTATCAATTGAAGTGGAAAACAGTATACAGGAAAAAGGGAAAAATTGCTAGAGTTCGTTCGCGGTACATCCTTGTACCGCTCACTACCGTATTTTTGCTTTGCAAAAATACGCAGCTGTTTTGCAAAGGTACGACACGGCATCCCGCCGTGCGTTGAAGGACGTTCCCCGCATTACATCCGAAAGGATGAGGTATAAAAGCCTTCGCACGGATAAAAGAAAAACGCGTTGGCCGTCACGGAAATCAATTTTTACCTAAAAGGTCGGATGTCGAGCTTTTTAAAAAGCAAATACTATTACAGTTTTTCGATTTCCGCTTCCGAGAGACCGGTCGCTTTCGCTATCATTTCAACGTCCAGCCGCATATCCGATAAAATTTTTGCCGTCTCTCGCTTTGCCTGATACGATCCCGCAACGATACCGTCTTCCCTGCCTTTGCGCATTCCCTCAGCAACGCCCCGCTCAAAGCCGATCTTTTCACCTGCCATACGTAAATCATCTTTCCAAATATTCAACGACATATACGTACTCCCATAAAAACTTTTGCAGGATGCTTTAGGATCCGAAAAAGTTTTTAGCCGTGCGCGGGAGCGCACACGTTCAATAATCGAGTTTGCAAAATAAAGTGTATCATACACGTATGATTTTTACCGAAACGATACACATTCACTCCTTCTGGAAACAACCGAGCAAACTCGATATAAAAAGCGACGGCGCTATTTTAGCCGTTGCTTTTTATCGTACTCCTGAACTTTTCGTTCCGTTTCGCTTTTTCGACAAGCGCATCAATCCGCTGTG
>ERZ772960.756-NODE-756-length-27328-cov-5.147802_pt1 | contig 27328 bp, 22 predicted proteins | sample MGYA00580678_ERZ772960 | MGnify/ENA primary metagenome ERZ772960 (study PRJEB29015, sample SAMEA2737930) | human oral metagenome | biome: human oral; feature: human-associated habitat; material: dental | place: China | collected 2059 ... | reverse complement strand
TAATCATTGTTTTCCTCTCCGAGAACAAGAGTTGCAAGCGCAAATCGTGGAACGTCTAGCTTGATTGGCTTGCCGTACAGATCGCCAGGTGCAACAAACATCAAGCCGGTCATAAGGCCCGCCATCTGCTCGTCGCTCTCGCGCATGCCGCCGATTAACCAGCGGATAAGGACGCCGACCTCGGCAGAAATTGCGAAGGTCAGATAGTAGTCAAAGAAGGGACCAAGTGCGCGCGGATCAAGATCGTGCAGGGCGCGCTGGGCGATAACCTCGTGTACCAGGTGCTTTAGCTTGTCCTGGAACGCAGGGTCTCCGCCGTTACCCAACAAAGGGCGCAGGTAGAAGCCGTGCTTGCGAATGCTTCGGAGCATCTCCGTAGCACCAGGGCATGGCTTGTAGAAGTCAATGGCCTCCTTGAGCTCGGCAAGGTTCACGCGAGCGAGCTGCTCAACAGCAGGTCGGAGCTCCGCCAGCGCTTCCTTTTCAATGTGGAGCACCAGGTCAGGAATGTCTTTGTAGTGGGAATAAAAGGTTCGACGCGTGAGGCCAGCGCGCTCCGTTACACCCGTGACGGTCACGGAAGTAAGGTCGCCGGTAGCGTCTATCTCTTCTGCCAGGGCTTTTCTGAGCGCTGCGCGCGTTCTTGCGGTGCGTCGATCAAGCTTGCAAACTGACAAAACAGCAGGTACAGACAATGTTTGCGTCATACGTTTCTGAAGCCTCTCCTGGTTACAGGTACGTGAGCGCGAAAGCGCAACAACACCGTACTTATTGCACATACTGAGTATTATTGCACACCCTGTGCAATAACTGCAACCTCGAGAAGACCGATTTTCTCGCCAGAAATGTTCTATCGACTAGGATTCTATTTTGGTCTGCTAGCGCGCCTGATTTCTGCAAAGAATCGGTGGATTTTGCCTAAATACATCAAAGAATCGGTGGATTTGCCTGATTTTGTTAAAGAATCGGTGGCTCAAATACAGATTCTTTGCACTTTTTAGGCGGGCTATGAAATGGTCCGAAGTTGGTTTCGCAAGCCCTTTCACGAACGCTCGCGCGGAGCCTGATTTTATCGCCATGTCTGAACAATTTGCCGGAAAAGCGCACCAAGTCTGAGCCATTTGCCGGTTTTTCTCGCCATGTCTGAGTGAATTTACTCAGACATCATGCACTTTTCAGGCTCGTATATCGCAAAGTTTTGCGCCCGTAATCGCATCCGCTCCTGGCAGAAACCCCGTGTGCTCGCAGCGGTGCTTCGCGCGTCCGACCTGCAAGTTTGTCTGCACACGACGCTGTCGCCGTACAAAAAACCGGTATCCACCTGCGTGAACACCGGTCTGACCTGCATGTTATGTGGAGCTTCCAGCCTGCTCACCCGCGCGCTCGCGTCCGCTCCCCGCGACTGCACACTTGCCTTGCCAGCTACTAGCGCGCACCCGCACTCGCGCGCAGCCCGCGCCCGCTAGCTGCGCTTACGCGAAGCGCTCGACGCCGTCTTTGGAGACGCGTGCAAAGAACAGCGGCTCCAGCTCGGGAGCGTTCTCGCCAAAGACCAGAGCCTCACGGAAGATGCGCTCGCCCTCATCAAGACGGCTTTCGTCGCCGGTCAGAAGCGTTGCAATCACATCGCCCTTCTCGACATAATCGCCGGTCTTGCGCTCCAGGATAATACCAGCTGCTGGGTCGATTGGATCGCCCTTCTTCTCGCGGCCAGCACCCAGAGCAACGGAGGAAATGCCCACCAGCTCAGCGTTCATGGATGTGATATATCCGCTGGTCTTGGACACAATATCGCGACGGAATGGTGCGGTCTCAAACTTGGTGGTGTCAAAGATAACCTCGTCGATACCGCCCTGAGCCTTGACCATCTGAGCCAGCTTAGCCAAGCCCTCGCCGTTTGCAATCTGCTGACGAGTCAGCTTGCGGCAGTCCTCGACACTCCCCTTACCTGCGAGGTTAAGCATATTTGCAGCAAGTTCAACGCAGACGTCGGTCAGATCCTCAGGACCCTCGCCCTTAAGCGTAGCCACTGCCTCAATGACCTCGAGGGAGTTGCCCACGTTTTTGCCCAGAGGACGGTCCATGCCGGTAATCAGAGCCGCAGTAGTGCGGCCGACATGCTCGCCGATAGAAACCATGGCGTCTGCCAGCTTAATTGCAGAGTCGACGTCCTTCATGAAGGCGCCTGAGCCGCACTTAACGTCCAGCAAAATGCAGTCGGAGCCGGAAGCAATCTTCTTGCTCATGATGCTCGATGCAATCAGAGGCACCGAGTCAACGGTAGCGGTAACGTCGCGCAGAGCGTAGAGCTTCTTGTCTGCGGGAACAAGATTGCCCGTCTGACCTGCAACGGCAACACCAATCTCGGAGACCTGCTTGAAGAAATCAGGCTCGGAAATCTCAATGGAAAGACCTGGGATTGCCTCAAGTTTGTCCAGCGTACCGCCCGTGTGACCCAGGCCACGGCCACTCATCTTAGCAACCTTCACGCCCAAAGACGCAACAAGCGGAGCCACTACCAGCGTGGTTTTATCGCCAACGCCGCCGGTAGAGTGCTTGTCCACCTTGATGCCAGGAATTGCCGAGAGGTCCATCATGTCGCCGGACTCAGCCATCGCCATGGTCAGGTGAGCTGTCTCGTGCGCGGTCATGCCCTTGTAGAAAATGGCCATTGCCAGTGCGGAAGCCTGATAATCGGGAATATCCCCAGCTACATAGCCCGAGACAAAGTAATCAATCTCGGCGTCGGTAAGCTCGCCGCCGTCGCGCTTCTTCTCAATCACATCGTACATGCGCATAGTTAAACCTCTTTCCGCTTTCGCGTTCGTTGCCGTTCGCGGCACCGTCAGGCGCGTCCGTTGCCGGCGCGCTAACTCTCTAGTAAAAGAGCCGGTAGCGAGAAACTCTACCGGCTCGCAATTTCATGTGACCTGTCAGGTTATCTGCACCCGAAAGCGCAGGCCGCTTGATGCCGCAGCTTACTGGTTACCTCCGTCGTGCTCGCCGCACCCGCAACCACAACCGTGCTCGTGGCCGCCCGCGCCGTGCTCGCAGCCGTTGCCGGCGCCCTTCACGGCATCGTCGCCCGATGTACCTGCAGGGCTGGACTCGCCCAGGTCCTCGGGACCAAATCCCATAGGCAAGATGTCCTGGAGCAGATACTCGCGAGGAGCCGCATCTGCCTTGCCCAGCACAATACGAAACGTTGCAGGATCGCACCACTCGCGAATAACCTGCCTGCATACGCCACAAGGAGTGCACCAAGCTGTTGGGGCTTCTCCCTCAGGACCGCCGACAACCGCAATGGCCACAAAATCCCTGCGACCCTCAAACACTGCGCGGAAAAACGCCGTGCGCTCTGCACAGTTAGAAGGCGTATATGCAGCGTTTTCTAGGTTGGCGCCGCCATACACGGTGCCGTCGGAGCACAAAAGCGCAGCTCCAACAGCATAGTGAGAGTACGGCACGTAGGCGTGATTGCGCGCCTCAACAGCAAGCTGAACAAGCGCCTCATTTGAAACGTGGCAAGAACCCTCTACCTCTGCCATTATGCGCGGCTTCCCTTGATGTATGGCACGCCGTCTGCCTTAGGAGCAACGGACTTACCAACAAAGAGGACCAGCGTAATGATGGTGATGAAGTAAGGAAGCATTGCAATGATCTGGCTTGGAATTGGAGTTGCACCGCCACCAAGCAGAATTGCCAGTGCCTGGGTAAAGCCAAAGAGCAGGCAAGCTGCGTAGGTGTTCAGAGGCTTCCACTTACCAAAGATGACAGCTGCCAGTGCAATAAAGCCCTGACCAGAAATAGCCGTCTGAGTAAACTGGGAAATAATTGCCAGCGTTACGGATGCGCCACCAAATCCTGCAAGCACACCAGAAACAATAACGCAGAGGTAGCGAGTCTTACGAACGCTAATGCCCAGCGTTTCGGATGCGTGTGGATGCTCACCAACAGAGCGAATACGCAGGCCCCACTTGGTGCGGTAGAGCACAAACCAGACGAGAAGGGCAGTCAAAAGTGCAAGGACCACGGTGATGTCTACGTTCAAGCTGGAATAAGGAGTGTCGTTAAAGGCGCCCTCGCCAAAGAGCTTTGGCAACTTGTTGACAGCTGGAGACATTGCAGCGCCATCAAACAAAAGACGGCAGGCAAACAGTGCAATACCAGGAGCCAGCAAGTTAATAGCAACACCAGAGACGGTCTGATCAGCGTTAAATGTAATGGATGCCATAGCGTGCAGAAGAGCAATAAGGCCGCCTGCAATACCTGCACAAAGGAAGCCAATCCAAGGGTTTCCGGTGAGGTAGCTACCTGCAACACCTGCAAAAGCGCCAACGCCCATCATGCCCTCAATACCAATGTTGACAACACCGGAGCGCTCGGAAACAACGCCGCCCAGAGCACCAAAAATAAGAGGTGTTGAGTACATGAGGGTAACGGAAACAAGAAGAATCAGGTTAGTGAGCATTGTTTGCCTCCTCCTGAGATGGGTCGGACACATCACTCACTTGAGCAGCAAGCTTTGCCTCTTCCTTAGCCTTCTGGGCACGCTTGTGATCAAGACGGTCGGCAAGCATTGGAATAACGCCACCCAGAGCCATGAAGAACACGATGGTGCCAATAACAATGTTGATAATCTCGGAAGGTGCACCAACAACCTGCTGAACAGTCTGGCCACCATAAAGAAGACCAGCAAACAGGAAGGATGCAGGAATACATGCCACAGGATTGCAGTTGGCGATAAACGCAACGGACAGGCCGTTAAAACCGTTGTTCTCAAATGCTGCCAGCGTTGCAATACTGTGAGGAGCAATGCCGGTGATAGTCAGAGCGCCCGCAAGTCCGCAGAGTGCTCCAGAAATAGCCATGCAAAGCGTAAGGTTCTTCTTAACGTTGATGCCGGTAAACTGGGCAGCGTCGCGGTTAAAACCAACAGCGCGCATCTCATAACCAACCTTGGTGCGCATAAGCAGCCAGCCAATAAAGATAGCTGCGATAATAGCAACAAAAATACCAATATTTACGTCGGTACGCATAATAGCGTCACCAATAATTGGAATATTGCGAATTGCCTCAGCACCATCCTCGGAATTCTTCATGCCGTAGAACAGCGTGGTGTAGCCGGACTCGTTAATAGAGTATGAAGATGTTGAGTTTGGCTGGTGGAACTGTGGAAGAGAAACCACAAAGTTGCAGAGGTAGAGGCTGATCCAGTTAAACATAATGCTGGTAATAACCTCGTTGATACCAAACTGAGCTTTGAGCCATCCAATGATGGCACCAATACCTGCTCCGCCTGCAGTACCCACCAAAACAACTACAGGAATCTGCAGTACAGGAGGAAGGTCAAGGCTGTAGCCAACAATAACGGCCAGGATAGTACCAACAATGTACTGACCCTCAGCGCCAATGTTAAAGAGGCCAACGCGGAATGCAAAGGCAACGGCAATACCCGTAAAGAGCAGAGGTGTTGCCTTAATAATGACGTTAGAAATGTATTTTGGCTTACCTACCATGCCGCCAATAAGTGCTTCAAACGAGCTGATAGGGTCATAACCTGCAACAACCAAAATAATAGAAGCAACCAACAGGCCAACAAAAATAGCAACAATTGCTGACGTAATGGGCTTTCTCATTATCTTTGTAAGCGTACTCACTCGGCGTCACCTCCTGCCATCAGCAGGCCAGCCTGCTCTTCAGTGATAGTACCTTGGTCAAACTCGCCAACATTCTTGCCGGCGTAAATAATTGCCATCTTATCGGCAACGTCCATAATCTCGTCCAACTCAAAGGAAATCAGCAAAATTGCTGCTCCACGGTCCCTCTCGCGAATCAGCGCTTTGTGAACAAACTCAATAGCACCAACGTCAAGGCCGCGGGTTGGCTGGATAGCGATAAGAACGTCTGGGTTGGAAGAGACCTCGCGGGCGATAATAACTTTCTGCTGGTTACCGCCGGAAAGTCCCACTGCCTGATGATCTGCGCACTCTGCAGGACGAATATCAAACTCGTCAATCAGCTTCTGAGAGAATTCCTTGATCTTTGCCAGGTCAAGCGCAATGCCCTTACCAAAGGTTTCTTCGTTGTGGCGCTCAAGCACCATGTTCTCGGCAACCGTAAAGGGCAGAACCAAACCCCAACGATGGCGGTCTGAAGGGATAGTTGCAACTGCGTGATCAATGACCGTCTTGGGGGTTGTGCCCTGAATCTCTTCACCCTTGACAGAAATGGTGCCCGACTCAGGTTTGACCAGTGCGTTTATGGCGTCGGCAAGTTCTTTCTGGCCGTTGCCGTCAATGCCTGCAAGACCAACAATCTCGCCGGCGCGAATGTCCAAATTAAAGCCGTTTACCTGCTCAATACCGCGCTCGTCCTTGACGTGAAGGTCCTTGATTGAAAGAACAACCTCACCAGGAGTTGCTGGCTTCTTTTCTACATGCAGGTTAACGTTTCTACCCACCATAAGTGTTGCAAGCTCAGTCTCGGATGTCTTGGAGACATCAACGGTGCTCATGTACTTACCGCGACGAATAATGGTGCACTCGTCAGCGGAAGACATAATCTCTTTAAGCTTGTGAGTAATAACAATGATGGTTTTACCTTTGCTTACCAGGTCATGCATGATCTGGATAAGCTTCTCAATCTCCTGTGGCGTAAGCACTGCCGTAGGCTCATCAAGAATCAACGTATCAGCGCCGCGATATAGAGCCTTTAAGATCTCAACACGCTGCTGCATACCAACAGAAATGTCTTCAATCTTGGCGTCAGGGTCTACGTCAAAGCCGTATTCCTCAACAATCTCCAGGACCTTCTCGCGAGCTCGCTTTGGATCAAGAACGCCACCAGCCTTGGTGACCTCGTTGCCCAAAACAATATTTTCTGTAACAGTAAAGTTCTCAACCAACATAAAGTGCTGGTGAACCATACCAATGCCGTGAGCGATAGCATCGTTTGGGCCAGAAATGGATACGCGCTCTCCGTTGAGGTAAACATCTCCCTCATCCGCAGAATACAGGCCGTACAGTACGTTCATAAGCGTACTTTTACCTGCGCCGTTCTCTCCTAAAATGGCGTGGACAGTTTGCTTGCGCACGTTAAGGTCTACGGCGTCAAGAGCTTTAAACGATCCAAAAACTTTGGTAATGCCATGCATCTGAACAGCGTAATCCGAACTGACTTCCACGAGCCACCTCCTTTACACACTTGCTACAGGTGAGGAGTGCCAAAAAGCACCCCTCACCAGCAAATCCAAACTCATCAGCCTTTGGGCACGTCAGAGGGCAAAAACCATCTGGCGAGAAACCCTAAGGCATAGAAACTAAGTTAGAACTTAGCTCAAAGACTTGACGTACTTGTCCAGGTCATCCTTGCTTGTAGGAGGAACAACAGAGCCAGCCTTGATCTTATCGAGAAGACCAGTAGCTGCCTTGTAGGTGTCCTCACCCATGAGGTGGTGATCCTCAGCAATTCCGACAGCGTCCTCAGAAGCGCCCAGAGAAATGGTGGTGCCACCCTTCTGGCCGTCCTTCAGGATCTTCTCGGAAATCTCAACGATAGCAACGTTGACGCGCTTAAGAGCAGAGGTCAGAACGTTCTCTGGAGCAAGATATGCCTGGTCACGGTCAACGCCGATAGCAAGCTTGTTTGCGTCCTTAGCTGCCTCAATAACGCCAGTTCCTACGCCACCTGCAGCGTGGAAGACAACGTCGCAACCATCGGAGTACATGGAGTTAGCAATAGCCTTGCCCTTTGCAGCATCGGAGAAGGACTCTGCATACTGTGCAGAAATCTCAACGTTGGTGTTGTTCTCCTTGTTTGCATAAGCAACGCCGCCGCGGTAACCATACTCAAACTGGTCAATAAGTGCGGAAGAAATGCCGCCAACAAAGCCAACCTTGCCGGTCTTTGTAGTACGAGCGGCAATGTAGCCAACAACAAAGGAAGGCTCCTGAGCGCGGAACATAACGCCAGTGAAGTTAGCAACTTGAGACTCGTTACCGTTGTCGATAATGGCAAACTGGGTGTTTGGATTGTCCTTAGCAGCCTTAAGGGTTGCGTCTGCCATAGCAAAGCCAACACCCCAAACAAGATCGGACTCTGCGTCAACAGCCTTATCAAGGTTGGTTGCGTAGTCGGAATCCTGCTTGGACTCAAGGTAGCTGACATCCCAGCCGTTCTTGTCCTTGAGCTCGGTCATACCCTCCCAAGCGGACTGGTTAAAGGACTGGTCGTTTACACCGCCAGTATCGGTAACCATGGTGAGCTTCTTTTTCTTCTCACCTGATGCCTTCTGGCCGCCGTCGTCCTTCTTCTGGTTGCAGCCTGCAAGACCTGCGAGTGCTGCAAGTGCGCCAGCGCCGGTTGCGCCAGTCACAAAACTACGACGAGAAACGTTCTTGTTCATTCCGTGCTCTCCTTACCTCATGTGGCGGGAACGTCCAGCTTTTGTGCTGGATCTTTATGAGAAGTTGACCAAACTTCCCTAACTTAAGCGGAAAATCCGCATGGTTCCAAAACAAACAGTAATGACAAGCTGCTGACCTGCGGTGCCTTGCGCAACAAGCGCTTTAAGCAACAACAGAAAGAGCAACCTCCATCATCTGCGTAAAACTAGTCTGACGCTCTTCAGCAGTAAGTGCTTCTCCTGTAAGAGGCAGGTCAGAGATAGTTAGCAGCGTAAGCGCATGCTTATGAGCGTGCATGGCGTTGAGATACAGGGCTGCCGACTCCATCTCAACGGCAAGAACATCCATGCTTGCCCATTTTGGAAGCGAGTTGTCTACGGTATAGAACACGTCGCTTGCCAGGATATTACCAACGCGAACGGGATAACCCAGCTTCTCTGCACCAGCAACAGCCTTGCTCAGCAGGCCAAAGTCTGCAGTAGGTGCAATGGTTCCAGGCATTCCGTACTGTGATGGATAATTTGAATCAGTGCTGGAAGACATGCCAATAACAATATCTCTAAGCTTTACCTCTGGAGAGAGGCCGCCTGCACTACCAATGCGGAGAATGTTATCAACTCCGTAGAAATTGAAGAGCTCGTAAGAATAAATGCCAATGGAAGGCATACCCATACCAGAACCCATAACGGAGACAGGCTGTCCCTTGTAGGTGCCGGTGTAGCCAAACATGTTGCGAACGGTGTTGAACTGCTCAACGTTCTCCAGGTACGTGTCTGCAAGAAGCTTTGCGCGCAGAGGATCGCCTGGCATGAGGACCGTCTTAGCAATTTGGCCCTCAACAGCAGCGTTATGAGGAGTTGGGGTAGTAGCCATTAGTTCTCCTTAAGAATCTCTGACAGGTGAGAAGTTCCAACACCAAGTTGCTCAACGCCAAAATAATCAAGGATTGTCTCGGCCATGTCAGCAAATGTGGTGGTTGTACCAAGGTTGGTGTTTGGCTTGACCTTTGGACCTGTGATAAGCAGTGGCACGTACTCACGAGAGTGATCAGTAGATGGTGTTACCGGATCGCAACCATGATCTGCGGTAATAATGAACAGGTCATCCTCACGAAGGCCCTCAATAATCTGAGGAATGCGCTCGTCAAAGTAAGAAAGAGCGTTGGAGTACCCCACAGGATCGTTGCGGTGACCGTAAATCATGTCTGTATCAACAAGGTTGGTGAAGCATAGACCGTTAAAGTCTTTGCTGGTAGCCTCAATGGTCTTCTGAATTCCGTCTGCGTTGCAGGTAGTGAACTCAAACTCAGTCATGCCGCGATGAGCAAAGATGTCATAAATCTTGCCAATAGAAAGAACATCAAAGCCGTTCTCTTTAAGGCGATCAAGCATAGTTGGGCCCGTTGGCTCAAGCGAGAAGTCATGACGGCGAGAAGTACGCTGGTATGGCCACTCCCCCTCAAAAGGACGAGCAATAACGCGAGCAACACCGTGCTCACCCTGTAGAATCTCGCGCGCAATGCGGCAATACTCATAGAGTTTCTCGGGACTTACCACGTCCTCATGAGCAGCAATCTGGAAAACAGAATCTGCTGAGGTGTAGACAATCAGAGCACCAGTCTCTACGTGCTCTTTACCAAAGTCTCTAATAACATCGGTTCCGGAGTAAGGCTTGTTGCACAAAACCTTACGGCCCGTCTTCTGCTCAAACTCCTCAATGACCTCCTGTGGGAAACCATCAGGATAGGTTGGAAACTTCTTTGGAGAAATGACGCCTGCCATCTCCCAGTGGCCAACGGTGGTGTCTTTACCAGCGGATTTCTCCTGCATACGAGCGTATGCGCCCACAGGAGACTCAATTGGCTTCAGATCAACGTCATACACAGTATCAAGCGCGCCATCAATATTAAGAAGGCCCAGCTTTGTCATATTTGGGATGTTAAGAACGCCGCTTGTTGCGCAGGCACAAAGGGTATTGCTACCCTCGTCTCCGTATGCCGCTGCATCAGGCTCTTCGCCGATGCCAAAACTATCAAGAACAACTACAAAAACACGTTTAGGCATACTACCTCCTAAAACGCCCGAAACAAGCATTTGCGCACGATATATGCGCAAACTAACTTATGTGGACGAGTCATTACTATTCATTAAATATATTATTACAGTTGCATAACGCCGACGCCCAATTTAGAGAGATTTTCTCGATACAACCGTTTGCAGATACTAAAATTCTGTAAACGGTACGCAGCAAATGCTTAGAAAAATCAAGCAGGTAAAACCAATATGACGAGAAAATCTTTGAGCTTACCAGGGAAAAATTTAATGAATTCATTCTTTACAGACTCTAGTTGCTGTCTTATCGTTGTCCAAAGCAAGATTTAAGCACTAGCTTAAACAAGATAAGCACCTGTTTAGTCGGATTCTATTTTTGCTGCTAGGAGGCCTGATGCTCACCAATCGAGAACGGATGATTTTCAACTGGATTAAAGAGCAGCCTTCCATTACTCAGAAGGAAATTGCAGAGCGTGCAGGTATCTCGCGTTCTTCTGTTTCGGTTCACATCTCCAACCTTACTGCAAAGGGCGCAATTTTGGGCCGCCGCTACATTCTGAGCGAGCGCCCCTACTTTATTGTGATTGGCGCTGCCAACATGGATATTGCTGGTCGCCCAGACACTTCCCTTGTGGCAGGAGATTCAAACCCTGGCAAGGTCACCATGTCTTTTGGTGGCGTTGGCAGAAATGTTGCCCACAACCTGGCTCTTCTCGACAGCAACGTTCGTCTGCTTACCGCCTTTGGCGAGGACTATCGTGCGCGCGAGCTCAAAGAGGGTTGCTTGGACTGCGGCATTGACATTGACGCCTCTATTACTGTGCCAGGCGCTTCCACTTCCACTTACCTCTTCATCATGGACGAGCACGGTGAGATGCAAGAAGCCATCAATGACATGCAGATTTACGAGTATATCACCCCTGAGCGCATCGAGGAGCGCCTGGACGTTATCCAGCACGCCGCAGCTTGCGTGATTGACACCAACCTGCCTCAGCAGACCATCGAGTTCATTGCCAAGAACGTGACATGCCCCATCTTCTGCGATCCTGTTTCTTCCATCAAGGCACAGAAGCTCAAGAGGGTCCTGGGCAAGATTCACACGCTCAAGCCAAATCGCCTTGAGGCCGAGATGCTCTCGGGCATCAAGATTACCGATGACGATTCCCTTAAAGCAGCAGCTCGGGAGCTACTTGCAACGGGACTTAAGCGCGTGTTTATCTCCCTTGGCGAGAAGGGTCTTCTTTGCGCTGATCACGAGAAGACCGTCCGCTTGCCACTGCTTCCTGCAAAGCTGGTCAACATGACTGGTGCAGGAGATGCCATGATGGCAGGAGTTACCTGGGCGTACACTCAGGGTATGACGCTTGAGCAAACTGGACTGGTGGGTATGGCTGCTTCAAGCATGGCCATTGAGGGCGAGGATACCATCAACGACCAGCTCAACGTTGAAGAGGTTATCAAGCGCGCAGGTATTTAGCGCATCTGCACGGCACAAAGCATCTGTACGGCACAAAGCGTTCGCACGGCACTACTTTCGGTTCCATTAGTCGTTTACGATTGGAGTATATATGTCTAACCTAAAGGATTTTCTCGTTGTATCTGACGAGGTCAAAGAGGCTCTTGAGCAGAACAAGCCTGTTGTAGCTCTGGAGTCCACCATCATTTCTCACGGTATGCCTTACCCACAGAACGTCGAGACCGCTCTGAAGGTTGAGCAGATTATCCGCGACAACGGTGCAATTTCTGCAACTATTGCAATTATTAACGGCAAGATGCGTGCCGGCCTTTCCGCTGACGAGATTGACTACCTGGGCAAGAAGGGCCGCGAGGTTGCTAAGGTCAGCCGCCGTGACCTTCCTGTTATCATCGCTGAGAAGCAGGACGGCGCAACTACTGTCACTACTACCATGATGATTGCCCACATGGCAGGCATCGACGTCTTTGCAACCGGCGGCATCGGTGGCGTTCACCGTGGCGCTGAGACCACCATGGACATCTCCGCTGACCTTGAGGAGCTTGCACAGACTCCTGTTATGGTCATTTGCGCTGGTGCAAAGTCCATTCTTGACCTTGGCCTTACCCTTGAGTACCTGGAGACAAAGGGCGTTCCTGTACTTGGTTACCAGACCGAGGAGCTTCCTGCATTCTACACTCGTAAGAGCGGCTTTAGCGTTGACTACCGCGTTGACTCCCCTGCTGAGCTGGCAGAGATCTTCACTACCCAGCAGCAGATTGGCATGAACAGCGGTCTTCTGGTTACCAACCCAATTCCTGAGCAGTACGCAATGGATAAGAACACCATCGACGCAGCTATCGAGAAGGCCCTTGCAGAGGCAGAGGCAAACGGCATCCACGGCAAGGAGTCCACACCATTCCTGCTTGCAAAGGTTGCTGAAATCACCGGTAACAACTCCCTTGAGTCAAACATCCAGCTGGTTTTCAACAACGTTGCTCTTGGTGCAAAGGTTGCTGCTGAGGTTTGCAACCGCAAGTAAATGCACGTACGCGCTGCGTAAGCACCACGTAAGTACACGTGCAAGCACCGCGTAAGTATCGCATTTCTTTTGGCCCCTACGTCGTTTTGAACTGCCTCCCATTTCTTGGACATAAGAAATGGGAGGCAGTTCATATGCGGGTGATTATGATTCTGCAGCGTGTTAGCGTCGGCTTTTAGGCCTGGCGCACAAAATAGCGTAGCTTTCTTGTGTTCTGCTGAAGAATCGACATGTTTCTAATCAAGATAGCTAGACAGCTAGGCGGTCGTACTACCCGATATTCATCTCTATGCATAAACTTCAGCTAATATGCTTAAACATGAATAGCGTCATATAAAAGATTTAACTATAGGTAAATTCCGCACCTAAGGAACACACCTAAGTCAGATAATCTGCTCAATTGCAGGCATATTACACTTCTAAGTCAGATAATCTGCATGATTGAGGTATTTTCAGCGTCATGTATACGTCTTTTTGGCAGAATATCCGACTTAGGTGTGTTTTGAACTGCCTTCTATTTCTCGTGTCCAAGAAATGGGAGGCAGTTCATTTGATGTGGGGACTTTTTCTGTCTTGCGGCAGCTTGACCGCAAGTTGACCGTGGGTTGACCCCAGGCTGACCGCTGGTTGGCCGCAACCTAATCGCAGCCCAATCACGGCCCGATACCGTTCAAGAAAATTGTCTCAAAAAGTGGACAAAAGTCCTTATTTTTATTTTAGGGAGCAGGTACAATTACTCAAACTTAAGCCAGAACTGTCCTGTAAAGAGGACTTACGAAGCAAGAACAGCGAGGTCTCGTGTGAACGTCCTAACCTACCTTGATAGTCTTGATTCCGACGTTCGCAAGAAGATCATCAAATGGGCTTCTCGCATTCCTGCTAATCGTCTTTCTCACTGTAGGCAGATTCGTCTTAACTCCGGACAGACCCTTGTCCACATGCTGGACCGCGTTGATAACGTGTACATTCTGTGCCGCGGCACCGTGCGCACCACTTCGCATAATTCCGCAGGTAGCACGTACGTTATTGACGAGTATCGCGCCCCTGTTGCCTTTGGCGAGATGGAAGTTATCAGCGAGAGTCCGTTTTATCTGGGATCGCTCACTGCAACTTCTGGCTGCGAGTTTATTTCGGTTCCACGCGAGGACTACCTGCAGTGGATTCGTTCGGACCCCGAGGCTCTTCTCGCCCGCTCTCGCTGGATTATCAAGAACCTCACGCGTCAGTCCGGTTACGAGCGCAGCCTGCTGACTTGGAGCGGCACCAAGCGCCTGATGTACATGCTCAGCGAGCTGACGCGCGATCAGATTCACCGCGGCGTCGTTGAGTGGCCGTTTACCGTGCGCCTGACCAGGCAAGAGCTGGCGGACAAGATTGGTACCAGCACAAAGACTGTTGCCCGCGGTATCGACGAGCTTAAGGAGAGGAGCATGGTTTCTGTTCAGCACGGCAAGATTGTCATTACCGAGAGGCAGTTCCAGCGCCTCGATGACGCAATGAAACACGAGGGAGAAACCCACCTTCTGGACTAACCTCTGTGCCTGGCACAATGCTTGGGCGAGACTGTTCTCCTCGTCCCAAGCGCCCTACCTGGCATGACGCGCTTCTCGCGCCACGCCCCACCTGGAACGACCGACGTACCCGTCGTAATCACAACCCTGTTTTTGCAGGATAAACGTAAGGAGCACTAATGAGCGAGTTCATGGACATCATTACTTCCGACAACCTCTCGTACAAGCAGAAGGTTCTGCACCTGGCTCAGGCTGCCGAGAACTCCGAGCACCCTATCAAGACAACTGCTGAGTTTGATCGTCTTTTTGCAGTTCACGCGCTTGACGACATGTGTGAGGGCAACGCTCCTTACCGTCCTCGTTACATCTGCCCTGACTACCAGGTATTTGCTCAGAACGGTTCCGAGTTTTTGCGCTTTGACAAGCCAGAGACCCTTGATGACCTGCTCTGGGGCCTTGCCGCTCTGTACGACAATGTTCCTTCCGTTACCAGCCGCCCTGTCTACGTTGGCCAGCTGGACAAGATCATTGATCCATTCCTGGAGGGTATGACCGACGCAGAGATTAAGCCTCGTCTGCGCCGTTTCCTGAACCACATTGACCGCACCGTTGCAAGCGGTTACTGCCATGCAAACATTGGTCCAGAGGACACTCGCGCAGGTAGACTGCTGCTTGAGGTTGACCGCGAGCTCATGAACGCAGTTCCAAACTTTACCCTCAAGTACGACCCAGAGGTCACTTCCGACGAGTTCATGCGCCTGGCAGTCAAGACCACTATGGTTTGCTCCAACCCTGCTTTTGCTAACCACCGCATCCACAAAGAGACCTATCCTGGCGAGTACACCGTCGTAAGCTGCTACAACGTCCTTCCTATGGGCGGCGGGGCTTATACCTTGAGCCGCGTGCTTCTCCCTGGCCTTGCAAAACTCGCAACCAACGTTGACGACTTCATGAACAACCTGCTGCCAACCGCAACCGGCGAGGTTCTGAACTTCATGAACGAGCGCGTCCGCTTTATTGTTGAGGATTCCAACTTCTTTGAGACTAGCTTCCTGGCTAAGGAAGGCCTCATTTCTCGCGAGCGCTTCTGCGGCATGTTTGGCGTTGCCGGCATGAGCGAGTGCGTCGCTGAGCTGCTACACCTTGATAGCAGCCGTACCTACGGCAAGGATGACGAGGCCAACGAGCTGGCCGACCAGATCATGGTCAAGATTGCCGACCAGGTCAACAGCTTTGACGCCGTCTACTCAGAGGTCTTTGGCGGTCGCTTCACCCTGCACGCACAGGCTGGCTTCTCCGACCAGCAAGGCGTTACCCCAGGTGTCCGCATCAAGGTTGGCGACGAGCCTGCAAACCTCTACGACCACATTCGCCACAGCGCACGTATGCACCGCTTCTTCAACAGCGGCGTCTCCGATATCTTCCCAGCTGAACCAACCGCTGAGCGCAACCCAGACGCTGTCGTTGACGTGGTCAAGGCCGCATTCTCCATCGACGACAAATACCTCTCGTTCTATAGCTCCGAGGGTGACCTGGTCCGCATTACCGGCTTCTTGGCTAAGCGCTCAGAGATGAAGAAATTCCAGTCCGGCGACGTTGTTCTTCAGGATACCGCTCACGACGGCCTGGGCAACTTCACCGCTAACCACCTTGCCGACCGCAAGGTTCGCATGAGCGACTAGCGAGAAGAGCTGCGCAATCGTGACCTTCACTGCAACAGAAACAACTTTGGGAGCAACACATCCAACCGGGTGTGTTGCTCCTGTCAACAAGATCATTCCCTTCTCGCTGGTAGATGGTCCAGGAAGCCGAACTGCCGTCTTCCTCCAAGGCTGCAACATTCGCTGCGCCTACTGCCACAACCCCGAGACCCAGGTAGAGTGCATCTCCTGCCAGGCGTGCGTCAAACCATGCCCAGCTCACGCCCTGTCTGTGGCTGACGGAAAAGTTGTGTGGGACAACTCCATCTGCATCAACTGTGATAACTGCATCAAGGTGTGCCAGCACAAGTCCACGCCAAAGATTGAGCTGCTCAGCGCCCGAGAAGTGGCTGACCGCTGCATTTCCAACATGCCGTTCATCCGCGGAATCACCACGTCAGGCGGCGAATGCATGCTCCGTCCCGACTTCCTCTACGAGCTCTTCACCTACTGCAACGCAGCTGGTCTGAGCTGCCTCATCGACTCAAATGGCACCATCGACTTCACCAAGTATCGCAACCTGCTGGCCCTCTCGAGCGGCGTCATGCTTGACGTTAAAGCTTGGGATGATCAGTGGTTTGAGCACCTGACCGGCGAGAATGGCGTCACGGTCCGCAAAAATCTTGCATTTTTGGCCGAGCAAAACAAGCTGGAAGAGGTTCGCGTCATCGTGACCGAAGGTTGGAACGACGCCGAAGCAGCAGTTGATGGCATTGCTACAACCCTTGGCGAGAAGATCGGTCAAACGCGCATTCGCCTCATGAAGTTCAGGCGCTTTGGCGTGCGCGGACCGATGGAGAACTCCCCTTCTCCAAGCGACGAACGCATGCAAGCGATTGAATCGCAAGCTCGCAACCTGGGCTTTGGCGAGGTTGTCGTCAGCTAGTCACTGCGGCATTCGCACGGTGCGGCACGCACGCCGCAGCAGACGCGGCGTAAGCCGCGATACCAGCAGCGCACGGCTCGCCCAGCATGGGCCGCAGACCCGACGGGTTTCTCGCTGCAATTCAAGCCGCCGCTCACACGGGTTTCTCGCCAGTTTCCGCGCTTTTTCACTGCAACAAATAACGACCTCGCAGCACATGCCACGAGGTCGTTTTTCATTTACCTATCAGTGAGGTGCCAGCCGGCAAACTCCAGTTCAGTGGACTACCGGTCTGAAAACTCCAGTTCAGTGGAGCACCAGTCCAGAAAACTCCAGTTCAGCGAGTTACTCGGTGACGATAGCGATTCCACTGGAGCAGCCCAAACGATCAGCGCCTGCTGCGACCATTACCTCAGCGTCAGTCTTATTATGGATGCCGCCAGCAGCCTTAACCTTGCAAGTGTCGCCGACAGTCTGCTTCATCAGAGCGACGTCGTGAACAGTTGCGCCGCCAGTGCTAAAGCCGGTGCTTGTCTTAACAAACGCAGCTCCAGCAGCCATGCAATCCTTGCAAGCACGAACAATCTGCTCGTCATCGAGGAGGCAGCACTCCAGGATTACCTTAACGGGCACGGTACCAGCAGCCTCGACAACTGCCTTAATATCAGCGATAACGTAGTCGTCGTCGCCCGCGACCAGGTGGCCGCCGTTGATGACCATGTCAATCTCAGTTGTGCCGTCGGCGACGCTCTGCTTGGCCTCGGCGACCTTAGCTGCAGTTGAAGCTGCGCCCAAAGGGAAACCGATACAGGAAGTGATGCCAACTCCAGAGCCCTCGAGCTCGGCGTGGGCCAAGGAAACCCAGCAAGAATTGATTGCGACGGTCGCAAACTTGTACTGCTTTGCCTCGGCGCAAAGTTTCTTGATGTCCTCAGCGGTTGCGTTTTGCTTCAAATTTGTATGGTCGATAAGGCCGTTGACTTCCACGATTTTCTCCTTCTGGCTGTACGTTATAAGCAGTTTGTGCCTCTCTATTGTACGGCAAGCGCAACGCAAAGGACGCGGCTACCTCGATTGGATGATCGCATATCTTCAAGTACAACTTTACCTGGCTTTATTATCTAGCTTAACTACCTGGCTTTGAATAGCCGCATCCACAGTGCTCGCTGACGCTCTTCAAGATCAGAAATAGTTGTGTCACGTGCGACTATTCCTGTAGACTCTCGAATCTGACGGACCAAGCCTTGAACACTTGAGAAGCTTTTTAACATCTCTCCAGATACCGAAAAATGCGGACATTGCGCACCCGTTACCAGCTCGTTTTCTCTGTCCAAGTCTCGCATGACTCTTTGGCCACCAGCGTGCGTTACCGCTGGATCATAATCTAGCAGCACCGTCGCTTGCTTCTTTCTTTTATCCTTGAGCTGAATAGTTAAGTCAGGAATTCGCGTGATTTTCTCGCCATATCGATTTTCTAGCTCAATTGGCCTATTGAGTTCGACAGTTCCTAGGTTGAAACCACCAAGGTTATACGGGAGGCACAAGAGAAGGGCAAGCGACGCTTCTCGGGGCGACCGAGCTTTCTCTACGATGTGCTGGACCGCTCGTTTAGCTGGGATGATGCCGCGTTTTCTTCCTTGCGTGGAAAGAAACTTTGTAACTGCAGCGCGATTTGTCAGCGGACCATTTTGGCGTTGCGAAACTCCACCATGGCCATCCTGGTTCAAAAAATAATCGGAGCACAGGGCACTACCTGCAAGAATTGTTCCGATGAAATCAAGCTTTGACGCAATCTGCAAGTAAGTGAATTCCGGAGAGGTAATAAATCCCTTTAAGTCAGCACCTATGGGCAGGAGTGACGATGGCAAAACCTTTGAATTACAGATATGAAGCGCGACATGCTCTTTTGCAAATGTGGAATTCACATCGTTAATAAGCAGGTCAACCTTGCCTTTAGGCTCCTGGTGAAGACGCACGCCTTGTATCTCTGGTAGGCCCCCATAGTAGACAGCAAGCTCTCGTTCAGTCGATATTCCTGGAGCTGATTCAGGAACAACAGGCACTCTGGCCATACCATTTGCTGCCGACGACGAATCAAATGGCCTACAGGAACTCATCAATAAATTAAACGCTGAAAAGTACGAAAGACAGTAATCCATAGCACTCCTTCGCGAAAAAAGTATGAATTCCATACCCGGAAATAGCGCAAGTAATCTGACCGATTTGAAAACACATAGGAAATCTGTGTAAGATTTGTTGTTCTGGCGTCCTCCCAGAGACTCTACATGTAATTACACTGGTCTAGTTTCAAAATTCTGCATATTGGTGCTATTAAATACATTTCTATGAATACGAAATTTTTGGGCTCAAAATTATATGCCGAAAAAGGTAAAAAACGCGTTTAGTTGGGGATGAAAACTTAAAATTGGCCGATTTATCCCCAACTAAGACGATTTTTTACCGCACCAAAAACTTTTATCTGGGCAAACATTGTATACAGAAAAATGAAAACCCCAACTAAACGCATTTTTTACCACTTGAAGCTAATTTGATGTGTTTTGGGAGTCCAAGCAACTTTTTATGCCCCCGCACCCGCCGTCGACCTGCGCACCCGCACCTGCCGTCAACCTGCGCGTTCGCTCGTGCCCTCACGCACGTTCGCCGCACGTTAACAGCACGCACTCCGCACGCGCTCCGAACAAAAAAGCCTGGTAGCGGAACGCTACCAGGCTTTTAGCAAAGCTAAGTGTCTAAGCTAGATCTTAGAACTCGACAGGAAGGTCGAAGTAGACGCACTTAAGCAGCTGCTCCATCTCCTCCTGGGTAGGCTTGCGTGGGTTGGAGAGAGTGCAAGCGTCCTCAATAGCAAGACGAGCAACCTCTGGAGCCTTCTCGAAGAACTCCTTCTCGTCGATGATGGAGGTCTCGGACTTGGTTCCGCCCTCGCCGTAGTTCTTGATGCCCTGTGGGATGTCAAGAGCGTCGTTGATGTCGCGAATCTTCTGGACAAGTGCCTCTACCAGCTCGTTCTCAGTGTTGCCCTCAAGGTGCAGGATCTCCTTAGCAATGAATGCATAGCGAGCCTTTGCGCGCTCGTCGCGAGCGTTGAACTGGATGACTTTGCCCAGGTACATAGCGTTTGCGCAACCGTGGATGATGTGACCACCGGAGAATGCAGCACCGGTCTTGTGAGCCATGGAGTGAACAATGCCCAGAAGGCCAGAAGAGAATGCAATACCAGCGAGGCACTGTGCATCGTGCATGTGCTGACGTCCCTCTTTGTCGCCTGCGTAGGACTTTGGCAGCCACTCGACGATCTCACGGATTGCGTGCAGAGCGTCGCCGTCAGTGTACATGGAAGCAACGGTAGAAACGTATGCCTCGATAGCGTGGGTCAGTGCGTCCATACCAGTGTGAGCAACAAGCTTAACAGGCATGCCGTAAGTGAGCTCAGGGTCAACAATTGCGACGTCAGGGGTGATCTGGAAGTCAGCGATTGGGTACTTAACGCCCTTCTGGTAATCAGTAATGATGGAGAATGCGGTTACTTCAGTTGCGGTACCGGAAGTAGAAGAAATTGCGCAGAAGTGAGCCTTAGTGCGGAGCTCAGGAAGGCCAAAGACCTTGCACATGTCCTCAAACGTGGTCTCAGGATACTCGTACTTGATCCACATAGCCTTAGCTGCGTCGATTGGGGAGCCGCCGCCGATAGCAATAATCCAGTCTGGCTGGAACTCGCTCATCTTAGCAGCGCCGCTCATAACGGTCTCGACGGAAGGATCGGACTCAACACCCTCAATGTGAGCAACCTCAAAACCTGCGGACTTGAGGTCATTCTCGATGTCATCAAGGAAGCCGCCGCGACGCATGGAACTGCCGCCGGAAACAATAACTGCCCTCTTACCCTTGAGGTTCTTAACCTCGTGACGAGCACCCTCGCCAAAATACAGATCGCGTGGATTAGTAAAACGTCCCATAAAACCTCTCCTTAACTATGTGCCGCTTTCCTAAGCGGCTAGCGAAGCCATTCTTCGCAATTACTTCGTCTCAACATTTCTATTTTAGCTCATTTTGAACACCTGTACCAAAATGAATATGCCATTTTATGCGATATCGTTCAGAATTTATGCACTCCCCTGACAGGAAACTGACACCCGTCTGGCGAGAAACCCGTCCACTCCAAACATTTCCGCCTGCCGTTTACAATCTTCTTACGACGCTCGCGGAGTTGCCCTGCACACCCCAATAACCTGCGATATCATTACCTAAGAGAGAAAGGAATCATGTGGCGTTTGACCCAGTAAAAGAAAACTACCAGCGGCTTATCCTCCGCTTTGCTCGCACGCAAGTCAGCGACGAGGACAGTATTGCCACGCTGATGAAGGACTTCAACTGGCGATTCTCCAACGACCGCAATTCTCTCCCCCAAACAGACGAAGATCGCGCGTTCAATCTGGTTGCGCAAGCAGCCGAGATTGTTGATTACCGCCTGCCGTTTGTCGAAGAATCTCAGGCACAGGCCCTTGTCGATCAGGGAAAACGCCTCCTCAACCAGGCTATTCAGTTGGATCCCAACTGTTTTGACGCCCAGCGCATGCTCTACGCCTCAAATAGCAGGCTTTTTGACGCCTACTACCAGTTCCTTGTGGAGAAGCTCCCACAGGTAGAAGCCGCGTGCTACCAGAAGGCACAAGAGTCCTCGCAAGGGCTTCCTGCCGAGCAGGCAGAACTTGCCCAGCGTCTGGCCATCAACCCCTATAAACGCTGGTTGGCAACTCTTTCTTCTCGTGCGCTTATCTGCGGGCGCAACAAAGACGCCATTGCATATGGCGAGAAACTCCTGGAGCTTGACGCTACGGACGCGGCTGATGCTCGTTTTACGCTTGCACTCGCGTACGCAAAACTCGAGGATGAAGACGCCCTCGACAACCTCATGGATCAGTATCGCAAGCTTGATCAGCCTCGCGGGGCAGATGACCCGTGGATTTTGCTGGCCCGCCTGGCCATTCACTTCAAGAAACGTGAGCTGGTTGAGGCGGAACACTACCTTGATCTGCTGATTAAGCGCTATCCAGAGGCAACGCTTTGTTGCTTCGTGCAGAAGGATTTGCCCGAGGGAGAGTTCTCTCGTCTCAACGTACTTCCCTATTCTGAGGACGAGCTCATTATTGCCATCGCAGAGGCCACCGTGCTGCTGCAAGAAGGAAATGACCTGATAGGACGCGGTGTTCTTGGTCGTTGGCTTGCAGAACAAGTTAGGGCCAGAGACCCAAAGACCGTTGAACTTGCAGAAAAAGAGCTGCAAATGCAGGCAAACGCCTTATTCGCTTCGGCAGATTCGTTCCCCGATGGTCCGGGCGCCGCTCCTGGCGGTCCCGTCGGCCCCGGCTTCCCTGGAGGTCCCACTGGTCCGCGACCAAGTGGACCGCATATCGACGGGCCAAATAATCCACACTCAGGTGGTGATGCAGAGTGATTAAGCATTCCGCTAACGATATGATCAGTGAGCAGGTAGACCGCTTGGTGACCAAGTGTGCGCAAGAGAAGAACATCGTATCTGATGCCGCTCTCTATGAGTTGAAACTTGCGGTAGAAACTTCGCCTAAAGACTTTATTTCTGACGAAGAAGAAAAGGCTTTTGCTCAATATGTCAATGTCATTGGCAAGTATCAGGCTGGAATTACTAAAGAAATTGATTCCGATGCTGACTTCTTCTCAAGCCGCATGGACCTGCTTAACCTTTTGCATAATCAGATGACAAATATTACTGAAAACCCAGCTCTTGCCAACACAGGTATCAACCTTGAAGCTCAGAGAATCCTGGCGCAAATCTCCAGCAATCATCCTGCGGCAATTCTTAATGACCTACTTGACCTGCAAAAAGAATTCGACCCTATCTTTAAACCAAAGCTGGAGCAGACAAAGCAAGAGCAAGGTGATGCCTGGAGCTGTGCTGAAGCTCGACCACTTTTGCGCCTCTACGCACAGATTGCCCAGGTAGCAACCGATTGCGCCTGCTTCAAGCTCTCCAAAAAAGCCTGCGAAGATCTCTTGTTCTTCTCGCCAACAGATTTGCTGGGGGCGCGTTTTACCTTGGCATATGTGCTTGCTCGCCTGGAAGACGAGGAGGGGCTCCATAAGCTGGACGAGAGCTGTGGCTATCAGTCAAATGCTTGGATGCGCCTGGCGTTTACGCTGCTGTTCTTCAAGTTGAATCGTATGCCCGCGGCAAAGCGTGCGCTCAAAGGTTTTGTTAACCTCGGCGAAGGAGCGGCATATGCGCTGCTCAGGCCGTCTTTTGTTGATCTTTACATTCCGTGCAGGATAAACTTCACGCCTGACACGTTTGCCGAGAATGTTATCGCAGTTCACGAGGCCGAGGCGATTATTGCCGACGTGCCGGAATTTATTTCGTGGGCAGAGTCGGTGCCTGGCGTGATTCAAAGCGCACGCGACTACGCATTTAAGGCCGGGCTTGACTGGTGGGAAAACGAAGAATAAATGTAAGCTCAAAATCAGCTTGTTTAGCACTAGAAATCTGTAGCAACTTTGCTATACTTTTTCTTCGCGTCCCCATCGTCTAACGGTTAGGACATCGCCCTTTCAAGGCGGCAATACGGGTTCGATTCCCGTTGGGGGCACCATAGAACGCAAATCCCAAGGCAGCAAACGCTCCTTTGGGATCTTGTTTTTCTTAGGCTCTTATTTTCTTATTTTCTTATTTTCTTAGTTCCTTATTTTCTTAGGTCCTCATTTAACAGTTGGCGAGAAGGACCTCTTGTAGACTCTCAATCGATAGTCCTACACGCGCGAGAATGTTGTGGTGAACGTCTGCTTCAAGATACGTATCATGCATGCCCAAACGTAGTACCTGCGGACATGCACCTGAAGCGCTAAGCTGCTCGAGAACGGCGCTGCCAAATCCACCCAAAATGCTGTGCTCTTCAACCGTAATAATCACGTCAGAGTTCTGACAGATTTGTGTCAGAGGAGCGTCAAGTGGTTTGATACTCGATACGCCGTAGACCTCGATGCTTGTTCGAGCGGCAGTGGCTTGCTCAGCGGAAACCTGCTCTGCAGCTCTCTGAGCTGCTTCGACAACTCGGCTGGTTATCGCACCTGTTGCAAGTACGGTCATGCGCTTCGGCTGAGTGACAATTGTGGCTTCAGTATCTGCTGCTTCGGCAGTCACCACGTCGTCTACGCCTGCCGTGTCCACCGCGCAAGCTGACTCAAAGAGTTTCTCGACACCAGATGCATCAAAAACGTAACCATTTGGATGCAGATTAACGCCGTCGCACGAGGTCATGCGCACGTAAGCTGGTCGTGGATGCTTTGCAAGCTCCATGAGCGTTGCGGCAAGCTGGACATTATCAATCGGATTGAACACGGAAAGCCCCGGGATAGTCCTGGTTACCGCAATGTCCTCTACCGCCATGTGAGATGGGCCTGTAGCTGCGGATTCGCAACCAGCGGCAACTCCCACAAGCACCACGGGCGACTTCATCATACCCAAGTTGACGCGAATCTGATCCAGCGTACGAGAGGTCACAAACGTGGCATAGCACGGCGCAAAAACGTGAAAGCCCTCATTTGCGCAGGCAGATGCCACTTCAATAAGGTTTTGCTCCGCAATTCCGCACTGAATATAGCCGTCTGGCCGAAGCTCTCGGAAGCGATCTAGGTTCAAACGACGGCCATAATCGGCAACAGCAACAGTTAGCAGCTCATCGTCCTCGGCAAGCTTTCCCATGACCCAACCGAACACTTCTTTTGTATTCATACCCGCAAGCATCTGCGACTCTTCAGCAGAAATTTGCGCTGGCTGCAACGATCTATCTAGCATGAGCATGCCTCCTCTGCAACTTTCAGATCAAGTAATGCCTGCTCATAGAGGTCGTCCGTCACACATGCATCGTGGAACGAGACGTTATTCTCGGCAAATGAAAGTCCCTTGCCCTTGATGGTGTGCGCAATAATCGCGCGAGGCCTGTAAGTTTGCTGCTTCAATGCGTCGTACAATGCGAGAACATCATGGCCATCTACCTCGACGGACTCAAAGCCAAACGCATCAAACTTTCTTGCAATTGACCCGGTGTCCAAAATGGACGCGCAAGGGCCATCCAGCTGCATGCGATTCTGGTCAACAATGACCGTCACGTTGGAGAGCTGGTTGTGGCCGATAAACGCGGCGCTCTCCCAAATGGAGCCTTCGTCGCACTCGCCGTCGCCCAAAATACAAAAAACGCGAGAAGGAAGATCTTTTCTGCGAAGGCTTAATCCCAGGCCAGCGGCGTAGCCCAAACCCATGCCAAGGCTGCCACCAGAGATTTCAAAGCCGCGCTGAGGGTCTCGAAGTGGATGCTTAAAGAGAACAGCATTAGGACCAAAGACTCCTCGGTCAATATCCTCTTGAGAGATCATTCCTGCGCGTAGAAGAGCCGGGAACAGCGCCAGCGATGTGTGAGCCTTGGAGAGAATCAAGCGGTCCCTAAGCTCCCACTCGCAATCCCTGTGGCCCACCTGCATAACCTTGCTCAAAAGCACGGAGACAATGTCTGCTACGGAGCATGCGCCGCCAATATGGAACGGCGTTGAGCTGTAGCGATGTGCCAGCTCGATGATACCTCGACGCACCCCTAGCGCTTCGTGGCGCAGATTAAACTCAAGCTGCGTGCGCTGTTTGATATCATTTTTTAAAACAACAATATTGGAGGTAGGGTGCTCGGACTGACGAACCGAAGAGATATCCAAAGGTCCAATAGAACCATCTACCTGCTCAGATACACCAACAACACTCTGGTGTGGAGCAAGCCAAGTCTGACTCCACTCAATACAGCTGCCGTCGGACAGCTCAATTACCTGCTCGAGCACAAGCAAAGCCTCATTTGGAGAACACTGCAGGTAGTCGGCATGGTCTTTGCCTGCAATTTGCGACTGATAGCGCATACGAGAGCGCGCGATCTCTTTTTGAGAAGTTCTTTCAACCGCGTCAAAGAGCGACTCATTCTCAAAGTCTGCCTCTTCAAGCTGTGGACAAACAAGCAGGTTAGACCACGATTCCTGACACACCACAGGCCTATCCGAGACACTCCTAACACGACGCAAAAAGAGTACGTCAGAGCCAATGGGAATCTTCAGGTGCTCGGCAACGGCTTGATCTGCAGGAACTACCTGCTTAAACAGGACTTTAGTTCGATACTCAAAGCCACCATCTCTGAGTGCGGCTGCAAATGAAAGCACAGTATTTCCTGCCGCATGTCGGACGGTGTTAGAAATAACCTGCGTTGCTCGACCTTTTTGAGTAAGCAGCAAACCCTCTTTGACCAGGGATTGGATGGCTTTTCTGATGGTTCCTCGGCTGACACCATACTGCGCCATAAATTCTGCCTCAGACGGAATATACGTTCCTGCCTTCCAGTCTTCTGACAGGATTTTGACACGCATCAAATCCGACAGCTGAACATGAAGAGGTGTAGCAGACGACGAATTGAGTCCTCCCCTGACCTGCGGGGATAATGACTCTGCAGCTTCGTCCTCAGAAACTAAAACCGGAAAAACTCCTGTCTCAAATGACATAGGTCCTCCGAAGTGAGTAAGAAATTAGTCATATATACGTTAGGTACAAGACAAGTAGTATACAAGTTTCTGAAAGAGAACAGAATAGGTATCGAAATAACTTTTACCAGTTTGTATTTCAAAATAAAATATAATTACTTTGTTAAATAAACTTACTCTTGATTAAATTAGCCTTTAAGGAGATTGGATAATGACTCTATTGCCCGATAGACCATTTCTTAAGTCATTGCTTGATAAATATGATTTTAGTTATGTTTTGGAACACTTTTTTGATGAAAACGGCGTCAAAGACTCAGCCCCAGAAGAACTAAAGGCTGAATTCAAAGATGTCGAATTCAAACGTTATCCCGAAAATGGCTGTCTTTAATCACATAAGGCAAAACTTGACTAGTAACTTCTAACCCCGCAATAAACGGGTTTTCTTTTGGCAATTAATCGTGGGAGGCAATTTATTAGCGCAGGAAAAGAATAAATAGTTGAACCGTATTCTGTCCCATTTTTGTCCCATGAGCTGAATGTCGAGTTACGTTTTACCAGGTCGAGAGCTATATACTCTTCACGCCCAAAAAAGCCTAATACTTAAATATTTTCTGAAAATACGCAGTTAAAACGCTATTTATTCTGCAACAAAAGTGGTAGGGGCGGCGGGACTCGAACCCGCAAGACCGAAGTCGAGGGATTTTAAGTCCCCTGCGTCTGCCAATTCCGCCACGCCCCCG
>ERZ772960.754-NODE-754-length-27339-cov-5.216317_pt1 | contig 27339 bp, 28 predicted proteins | sample MGYA00580678_ERZ772960 | MGnify/ENA primary metagenome ERZ772960 (study PRJEB29015, sample SAMEA2737930) | human oral metagenome | biome: human oral; feature: human-associated habitat; material: dental | place: China | collected 2059 ... | reverse complement strand
AATAGCCTTAGGAGAACGAATTTCCACCGCCCTGTTTGCCTCCAATGAACGAATACAATCTGGAACAATACGATCCTTTGACCAATCTCCCCCCCCAATCACATTACCGGCTCTTGCACTAGCTATTGCTATATGATGCTTGATACCATAGTCCTTTGGATTGAAGAAACTACGTCTCCAACTCTGGATTGCTATTTCAGCAGCTCCTTTGCTTGAGGAGTAAGGATCGTAACCTCCAAAAGGTTCGTTTTCACGATAGCCCCATATCTGCTCTTTATTCTCGTAACATTTGTCAGTTGTTATCATGACAACTATTCGCACACTATCTGTAGTACGGGCAGCTTCCATAATGTTGATACTTCCCATGACATTGGTTTGATAGGTCTCAACAGGTATTTCGTAACTGAGACGAACCAAAGGTTGAGCTGCAAGATGGAAGACTATCTCCGGACGATATTCTGCAAAAATATCTTTCATGGCTTTCAAATCACGAATATCAGCTCGTATATCTGCTTTTATACGATTGCCTATCCCTGAAAGCACAAAGTTATCCTTCTCAGAGTATGGTTCAAGTCCTACACCGACAACCTCAGCGCCCAACTCATGAAGCCAAATACTAAGCCAACTTCCTTTGAAGCCCGTATGCCCTGTAACGAGTACACGCTTGCCATTAAAAGCTCCATTAAATATATCTACATTCATACTATAGTTCTTTCGGTACCTCTCGTTCCCACCTTTTCCATGGTGCTTTTCCCGTGGAAAGAAGCTTATCAAGTTCTATCTTCTCACGCATACTGTCCATACATTGCCAATAACCTCGATGAATATAAGACATCAACTGCCGTTCTGCAGCTAATGTCTCTAAAGGTTCTTTCTCAAATACCGAATTATCTCCTTCTATATAATTAAGAACCTCCGGATTGAGCACCATATAGCCGGCATTTATCGGAGTTCCATCTAAGATATTCTTTTCCCGAAATCTTCTCACAGCATTATCACCACCGATATCAAGGACACCCTTAGACTGGTCTTGTTTAACTGCTGTCAGTGTGGCAATCTTACCATGTGATAAATGAAACTCCAAGAGTTTATTGATATCAACATCACAGACACCATCCCCATAAGTCATAAAGAAAGGTTCTCCGTCCAAATACTTTTGAACACGTTTAATACGTCCTCCCGTCATAGTATTATAACCAGTATCTACGACTGTTACCTTCCATGGTTCTATATTTGTATGATGAAGCGTTAGCTCTTCTTTCCCATTTGTATAATCAAAAGTTATATCACTATTATGTATAAAATAATTCGCAAACCATTCTTTTATATACTCTTGCTTATAACCGGCACAAATAATAAATTCATGATGTCCATAATAGCTATATTCTTTCATGATATGCCAAAGTATTGGCATCCCTCCTATCTCAATCATCGGTTTGGGACGGTATTGGCTTTCCTCACTAATACGAGTTCCAAAGCCACCAGCTAAGAGTACAACTTTCATAATCTATGTTTCTCCGTAAGTACTTAATTATTTCCCAGCAATAAAAGACTTAATTGTGTCAACCATATACTGTAGTCTCTCCTTAGTCATGCCCGGATAAACGCCAAGCCAAAAGCTATTAGTCATAATCTTATCCGTAATGGGGAGTTCACCTATTACCCGATAATCCATATCCTTCTCATATTGGTCAAAAGCCGGATGCTTGAGAAGATTACCCGCAAAGAGATTACGAGTCTGAATTCTGTGTTCTTCCAAATATTCAGTCAGCTCATTGCGTGTGAAACCAGCATCATCTTTAACCGTAATAAAGAAGCCAAACCACGACGGTCTGCTATTCTTTTGTGGTTCAGGAAGAAGAAGGCCTTTGATATCTTTCAATCCCTCATGGAGAAAAGTAAAGTTTTCTCGGCGACGCTTAATGATAAAATCTAATTTTTCAAGCTGAGCACAACCGATGGCCGCCTGTAAGTCTGTTGCCTTAAGGTTATATCCCATACGACTATAAACATACTTATGGTCATAACCAATGGGAAGATTTCCAAATTTACCATTGAAACGCTTTCCACAAGTATTGTCTACTCCGCCGACACACCAGCAGTCACGTCCCCAATCACGGTAACTGTTAACAAGCTTATGAAGTAAAGCATTGTTCGTATAGACAGCACCTCCTTCTCCCATTGTCATATGATGAGGAGGATAGAAACTACTCGTACCAATATCACCAATAGTCCCCGTCTTCTTCCATTCTCCGTCAATAAAATATTCTGAACCTAAGGCATCACAATTATCTTCTACGAGCCATAAATTATGCTTACGACAGAAATCCAAGACGGCTTGCAGATTGAAAGGATTACCCAAGGAATGTGCCACCATGACAGCTTTTACCTTATCACTATAAGCCGACTCCAATTGAGTTGTATCAATATTGCTTTCGGCAATATCCATATCGACGAAAACAGGAACGGCACCATATTGCAAAATGGAAGAAACCGTTGTCGGGAAACCTGCAGCAACCGTTATAACCTCGTCACCTCGCTTGATTTGTCGCTCACCCAATTCCGAAGCCGTAAGTGCAGAGAAGGCCAACAAGTTTGCAGAAGACCCTGAATTACAAAGACTGCAATGCTTAACACCCAACCATGCCGCAAAATGTTTCTCAAACCGATGCGCCCAAGGACCTGCTGTAAGCCAAAAATCAAGAGAAGCATCAACCAAATTCACCATCTCGGCGTCGTCAAAATAGCGTCCACCATAATTGACTCTTGTCTTACCCGCAACAAACACCGCCCCTTCTGCATGCACCTCTTTATAATACTCTTTTGTAAGCTCTAATATTTTAGCCTTCAAATATTCTTTTTTTTCCACCATTCTTTGTTTTATTTTATCTTTCTGTTATCAATAACTATCATCCGAATACGACACCTCGTTATCACATCAAATGAATGATATGTTCATATATCCTTCATATTTCCTTTTAAAATAAAAAGATTGAGATACAAAACGCCCCTCCTCCATCATCAACCATTCAGGAGAAATCACGCTACTTATGTGCCATCCGCATAGAGTTAAGATGATATAACACGCAGGAGCATCAACGATGTTTCGTAAACATAAGCCGTGGTTGAGTTGAACACTCTATAAATATTTTGCAAAGGTAACTATTTTCCGTATAAAAAGCAAATTTATCCATAGAAATATCAATCCCGTAAAGACACCGAAACATGAAGATTTTCCTGCTACACAGCAAATCCGATGCGCAAATATTTGTATATGTCGTGGAAAATTGCGAATATTGCAACCGAAAAGCAAGCAAGAAGCCGCTTGCTGGACTAAGAATATTATCAACAGCACAAGTATATCAGGAACATGGAAGAGATAGAATATCATCATCGGCTGCCGATTCAGCTCAGATTTACAGATGCCGATCAGTTCGGGCACATCAACAACACGGCCTATTTTCAATATTATGACACGGCGAAAATCGACTATGTACGCACCGTTTGCAACATTCCCAACGGGAATTATGCTATTTTTGCCGTGCATGTCGAGGCCGATTTCCTCTCACAGGTGCATAATACCGACCGCGTGGAAGTCCAAACTGCCATCTCAGAGATAGGAACCAAGAGTTTCACACTCCATCAACGGCTTGTGGATAGCGACACAAACGAAGTGAAATGTATCGGGAAAACCATCATGGTAGCATTCGACCTTGCACGGAACATCTCCATTCCCATGCTACCGGAGTGGGTAGATGCCATCTGTAAATATGAAGGACGAGACGTGCGGAGGAAAGAAAAGGCCGACCTTGCCTGCCATTCTTGAACGGAAGCACAGGACGTACGCTCTCACGTTCATACAAACTGACAGTCAAAGCCTTACACCTTGCCATTCAATCTCACCCATTTCGCCGTGCAATCTCAGTCATTTTGCCGTACAATATGGCTAAGATTACACGGTAAAATGGGTGAAACAAAAAGACAGAATTTATCAATATGAAAAATGAACTTGGGAATAGCGACCTATTTGTTATCCCATTCTATGATGCCACCCCGCAGATTAATCACCTTGAAGCCCATGCCCGCAAGAATGCCGGCAGCCGTCAGACTGCGCTTACCCGACCGGCAATACACATAGGCCGGCTTTGATGCATCGAGCATCGCGCTTGCCTTGTCCTTGAAGTCGGGCTGCATCACGTCGATGTTGACGGCATACAGGATATGATGGTCGGCATATTCCTCGGCCGTACGCACGTCAACCAGCTGCACACTGTCTTTTGTGACGGCGCGTTCAAAGGCAGCTGCATCGACAGTCGTAATGTTTTCACTCCGGGCACAAGCCGCCAATGTTGCACCGAACAGCGCACTAAAAATCATTTTCAGTTTATTCATTCCGTTGTTTTTATTGATAAAGCGCGTCAAAGGTAAACAAAAAAGGGGAATACGGCAAAGAAACCGAACATGATTTCCATGTTTTTCGAACGAAAGCCAACCGTTCCTGCGATGCATGAACGCTCATAATAGGTGTCCAACATTGGACGTATTGATTTATTTTGCATGATATTCTTCCACTTTACCAATATCTTTAAGCCCCTTTTTCGCCATTCCATCGGCTTTCATCAGCCGTATAGACCGCCACACGCTTTCTTTAAGCCGACAGACTGATTAAAAGACAAGCTCAAATCTATCGGCAATGAATGATAAACACCTACTTAACAGGCTATCATCAAGCTATGTTTTTCAGCATATACAGATTATTTTTAAAGCAATAATTTCTTTCATTTGACAAAAGTTAGTACCTTTGGCAAACTAAAAGACCACATCATGAAAAAAATAACAGCAGAAAACTTCGATGAAGTTTATGTCGATAAGATTGAATTAGCCGAGATAGATAAATTCGTTTGCAATGAGATGAGCCGACAAATCCATCGCTACATCAAAGGAATGTCAGGTTCGAAGACCATCATGCTGCGGTTCGAGGAGTCGCTTTCCAAGCTTAGTGTCCCCGAAAAGGAGAAAGCCATCGCCCGATATATCGACCTTAACCGAAAAGCCATCAGCGGACTCGATTGGAAGATGGTGATTGTCAGGGCCGCGGCCAACTATTGTGATACCTATAGCTATTGGCATCAGATGATTAATAGCCCGCGGAAGATAGTTGCCTACCTGCAACGTATCAAGAAGAAATATATCCGTTTCCACAAAATATTCGAGGAAAACGGGAAGTTCGGCATCAAAGACCACGAAGGAAACATTCTCATTCATCCGCTTTATGACTTCCTTCGCACGCCTTATGTCTATGTTGACGACCTCTGTATGATGCCCGTTATCGCCGAGAAAAACGGGAAAATGGGGCTTATCCTGCCCGACGGGAAGGACACAGTGATTGCCGAATTCGTTTATGACGACATGCAATTGCGCGCCGAACCACCTTATTTCGAGGGCATACAGGGCAAGAAGCATACACTCATCGACCGTTACGGGACAAAACGGTAAAATAAAAGAGATGGAAACCCATGGCTTCCATCTCTTTTTCTTTATAAGAAACTGTATTATTCGCTCATAAGTGCCTTACGGGCTTCCTCAAATCCACGAGGACAGTTGCCGATAAAGCACATGTTGACCAAGCAATTGGCCAAGATTTCCACGTCGGTGAGGTCTACGCCTCGCTCTCGAGAGACCTCTTTGCCCAGAAGGACCTCCCAATTGCCTTTGAAGTTGGTATCTTCAGCACCCATATACTGTTCTTCGCCCTTGCCTTTGATGATTTTATAGCGAATACTTTTGCTCGAAGCCACGGGCTTCATATTGAGCATCATCTCATAGGCCGTCTTCAAAGGCTCGCGGTATTTGGCCGTTCCCGGAAACATTTCATTGATGACCGGCATGAGTTCGTCGAACTCGTAGGCCTGCAAAAGCTGATAAAGTTTCATGTCTTGTCAGAATTTAGCCATCTTGATAGCGACGATAGCACACTCATCGCCCTTATTCCCGAGCCTTCCGCCGCTTCTGTCTTGCGCTTGTTGCAGATCATTGGTCGTCAGTAAGCCATAGATAACGGGTATTTCCTGCGTGGCATTCAGGCGTGCGATACCCTCGGTAACGCCCTGACAGATATAGTCGAAGTGTGGAGTCTCACCACGAATGACGCTTCCCAAGATGATGACGGCATCGTAACCGCCATGCAACACCATCTGATGTGCACCGTAAATCAGCTCAAAACTACCCGGAACCGTCTTCACATGAATGTTCTCAGGCAGCGTCCCATGCTTCTTCAATGTAGAGACGGCACCATCGAGCAAGGCTCCCGTAATCTCCGGATTCCACTCAGCTACCACGATGCCGAAGTACATATTGCTCGCATCGGGCACCGCTTTAGGGTCGTAATCCGACAAATGATGTAGTTCCGTAGCCATTATCTTGAAGCTCTTTCGATGTATTTGTCAATCTCTTGGCTTTGTACAAGTGCCGCATTGACATACTTTTTCTTGATGTCCTGATAGATTTTCAGTGCATCATCTTTCTTGCCTTGGCTCTCTAAAAGGATTGCGGCCTGCAGGCGGAAAGTAGGAGAAAGCGAGTTATTAACGCCGTCTCGGCCCTCGCTGTCGGCCATATCGGCAGCCTTCTTCAGGTTATCGATGGCCTTGTCGAGCTGCTTGACGTGCGCATAGGCATTGCCCAAAGCGGCAACGGCGGCGGGACTGACCATGGCATCGTCTGAAGGAGAATACTCGTCCAGATACTTCACGGCATCATTCCACTTGTTCATGTTAGCATAGCAGAGGCCGGCATAGAGGTTGGCCAGATTGGCTGCATCGGTACTTCCATAATTATTGATGACATTCAACAAGCCCGTGTAGCCTGCACCGTCACCGTTGAGTGCCTTATCGAACTGCTCGGCATTGAAATATTGCTGTCCCTTTGCGAGTTCCGTGCTTGCCTTTTCCTCACGTGGTGCAGACACGTAGGCCTTATAAAGGAAGAACCCCGTGACGATGACGATGACTGCCACGACAGCAATGATGATAGTCTGTTTGTACCTCTCGATGAAAGCTTCTGACTTGATGAGCGTCTCGTTGTCGAGCACGCCCTGTTCGTTTTTGTTTGCCATTGTTTATTCTGTTGTTTTTATTTTATTTCCCCACTCGTTGTGTTTCTCCACCCGAAAAGCGGGCCGGATAGAACGTCGCAAAATTACGTAAATAATCTCACATGGTGAAATTTATTCTTTCTTTTTTTCGTTTTTCGGACGTAAACCGGTAACTTTGCAGCCAAGATTATGATACTGAACAGACTCTCAATCCTCAACTACAAGAATATCCGCGAGGCAACGATTGCCTTGTCGCCGAAGCTGAATTGCTTCATCGGGAGCAATGGCGTGGGCAAGACCAACGTGCTCGATGCCGTGTACTACCTATCGTTCTGTCGCAGCGCGTTCAACCCCATCGATGCGCAAGTGATTACACACGAGCAGGACTTCTTCGTGCTCGAAGGTAATTATACCACCGATGCCGGCGAGGAAGAAAACATCTATTGCGGCATGAAACGCGGCACAAAGAAGCACTTTAAGCGCAACCAAAAGGAGTATCGCCGCCTGTCGCGACACATCGGACTGATACCGCTGGTGTTTGTCTCGCCCTCCGACTCCGCCCTTATTGAGGGAGCGAGCGACGAACGCAGGCGACTCCTTGACCTTGTCATCTCGCAATACGACCATACCTACATCGAAGCTCTTGCGGCCTATAACAAAGCCTTGCAGCAGCGCAATGCCCTCTTGAAACAGGACGACGAGCCAGACACAGCCCTCATGGATATTTGGGAGGAGCAGATGGCCGTGAACGGAGAGACCATCTACCAGAAACGCGATGCCTTCATTGCTCAACTCGTCCCGGTGTTCCAAGACATCTACGACCGCATCTCGAACAAACACGAGACCGTTTCGCTCGACTATGTGTCGCATGGCCGACGCGGTCCGCTGCTTGATACCATCCGACGCGACCGCCACAAGGACCGCGCTGTAGGCTACTCGCTCCACGGCATCCACCGCGACGACCTCGAGATGCTGCTCGGCGGCTACCCGATGAAGCGCGAGGGCAGTCAGGGACAGCATAAGACCTTTGCCTTGGCCCTGAAGCTGGCGCAATTCGAGTTCCTGCGTCGCACGTCCGACAGTACGCCCTTGTTGCTCTTGGACGACATTTTCGACAAACTCGATGCCGACCGCGTGGAACAAATCGTGCAACTCGTGGGCGGAGAGAGTTTCGGACAAATCTTCATCACCGACACCAACCGCGACCATCTCGACCGTATCCTTGCCGGCGGCGACTTCGACTACCGGCTTTTCGCGGTCGACGGAGGCGAAATAGAGCGAAAAGACTGATGTTCAAGCGCGACGTGAAATCCTTGGCTGAGGTCCTACAAACCGTGCTCCGCAAGGAAGGACTCGAGACGCCGCTCCGGCAGAAGCGGCTCGTCGCGTCGTGGGACACGGTGGTGGGCCCATCGATTGCCCGCTACACGGGCGACAAGTTCATCAAAAACCAGACGCTTTTCGTCAAAATCCTCAACCCCGCCTTGCGACAAGACCTCAGCATGATGCGCACGCGGCTCGTGCAACGGCTCAACGCGCAAGTCGGTGCCTACGTCATTAGCGACATCAAGTTCTATTGAGAAGTAAAAAACATGCAACGTAAAATTAATTGTAATAAAGATGAAAACAAAAATGCGATCAAAACGTAATCTAAAAGTGATGGCGAGCCTGCTGCTGGCCCTCGCCCCAACGGCGACATTCGCCCAGTTCAACCGCACGACCTACTTCATGGAAGGCGTGCAGCTCAGACAGCAACTCAATCCCGCCCTGATGCCGTCGCGCGGATACATCGGCATTCCCTTCATGGGAGCGATGAATGCGGGGATAAGTTCCAATTCCATCTCGTCGGATTACCTGGCAGACATCGTTGACAACAGCAGTTCGGCAGATTATTTCACCAGCGACAAGTTCATCAACCAGCTGAAACACGACAACCGCCTCAACATTTCGGTAGCCAACGACTTGCTTTCGGCGGGTTGGTATGCCGACAAAGGCTTCTGGAACGTAAACCTCAGCGTGAGGGTCGACGCGGATGCCAACATCAAGCGCGACGTGTTCGAGTTCATACGCGCTTCGCGAGGTCTGAGCGACCAGTCGTGGGCCAACGCCAACCTGCACACCGACGGCTTCCGGGCCAAGGTGAGCTCCTATATGGAAGCGGGCGTGGGCTACGCAAGACCGTTCGGCGAACGCCTCGTGCTTGGCGCGAAAGTCAAGTTGCTCTTCGGTATTGCCGACATCGACGCCAAAGTCGAAGACGTGACCATGAAAACCAACCTGCGTGGCATCGCGCCCAACCAAGACTGGTCAACCATCACCGACGAGCAACTGAAACGGGTGAAGGGCAAGGCCGTCATCAGATCGCGGGCATCGCTGCGAGGCTCCATGACAGGCCTGTCGCTCGCCACCGACCGCAACAATTACGTCGACGACATTGAGCGCAGCGGCAGCATAGGCTTCGCAGGCTACGGCATCGGCGCAGACTTCGGAGCAACCTACAAGCTCGGTCACGACATCACGCTGTCGGCGGCCCTGCTCGACTTGGGCTTCATCTCGTGGGGCAAGAGCAACACGGTCAGCAGTTCGTCCGACGTTGAACGTGTCTACGACTTCGACGGCGTGCACGCCGGAGAACATCGCGAAGACTTCCGAAAGACGATGAAAAGCGGCGAGATATTCAACTCCGACCTCTGGAATCTGAAAGGGCAAGAAAGCAAAACGCGCACCACGTCGCTGCGCACCACCATGGTACTGGGCGCACAATACAAGCTGCTCGACAACAAACTCACGCTCGGCGCACTCTCAACCACGCGCTTGGGCGAGGTGAACACGCAAGCCGAACTCACGCTTGCCGGCAATTACAGCTTCAACCGCCACATCGGCGTCGCCCTCAGCTACTCAATGCTCCAAAGCCAAGGCAAGGGGCTCGGGCTCGGACTGAAGCTCGGGCCGGTCACGCTGGCCACCGACTACATGTATTTCGGCAAAGACTCGCGCACCGTCAGCGCACTCGTCGGCATCAGTATTCCCATAGGAAGCCGTCACGAAAGCAGCCTCTGACACCCCATTCCACCCCATCTACCTTTATTCCGAGCCGCATCTGATTTCTGTCAGATGCGGCTCTCTTTTTAATCAGACATAGCTCTCATTTAATTCCGACGCGGCACGAAATTGATTCCGATGCGGCACGGAATTGATTTCGATGCGGCACGAAATAATTTCCGACGCGGCACGGAATGATTTTCGACGCGGCACGGAATTGATTCCGACGCGGCACGGAATTGATTTCGACGCGGCACGGAATGATTTTCGACGCGGCACGGAATTTCATGAGAGGGGGATGTCGCAATCGCGAGACCCGGGTCTCGCGAGTGCGAGAGGGGGATGTCACGAGCGCGAGACCCGGGTCTCACGAGCGCGAGAGGGGGATGTCACGAGCGCGAGACCCGGGTCTCGCGAGCATGAGAGGGGGATGTCGCGACAAGGCGGTCTGCATGGGGCACGAAAAAGGGCCGTTCCGGCGGTCGAGCGGAGGCGTGTCGAATACCGGAGCGGCCCGTAACAAAAGGGGCTTTGCGTCAGTTCTGCAGGTCGTGCAGCAGCCGTGCGGCCTTGTCGCGGTCGCTGTCGAAGGTGAACGCCTGATAGATGTCGTAGGCGTTCTGCGGGTCTACGATTTGGCGCGCCATGAAACGGAGGGCCTTCAACTTGGCGTCGCTGAAAGAGAAGAGCTGTAGCAGTCGGGCGCATTGCCGGCAGGTGAAAAGGCTGCGCAGACTGGCCACTTCGACCAGCGCGAGCTTGTTGTCGTCGAAGTTCGCCTTTGTGATGCTGTTGCTGACAATGGCAAACTCTTCCTCGCTCAAGCAGTCGGCATAGAAACCGGGAGCGGGGCGACGGAAACCGTCGTCGGGCACGAGGATATCGGCGTTGCGGTTGTCGCCGCGCGGAATGATGGTCTCCTGATAGTTGACCACTCGGTCGCGCGCGTCGAATTCCACGCGGATATGAATGTCGTAGTTGTCTATCAGCCGGCCCTTGATATATTCCCAGCGCGTGCCCGCTTGGTCGAAACTTGCAGCCTTCGGTTTGCCGAGAATGTCCGTCACTTGTTGCTTTGTCATGCCGCGCTCCACGGTACGTCTGCTTGCGGCGGTAGTGTTAAGGCTGAACACGGCAAGCAGCAGCGTGAGCAGCAGCATCTGAAATCTTTCTTTTTGTTTCATCGTCATATTGTTTTTGGTTGGTTGCAAAAGGATTATCCGCAGAGCACTTCGTCCATGGCGACGTCGGTCGGTCCGACGGGCACGGCCTCCGTCATCTGGAAACCGAAGCAGAGGCCGAGCTTGTAGGCCTGTGGAACCTGCCGCAGGAAGCGGTCGTAATAGCCGCGGCCACGGCCCAGTCGGTTGCCTTTGCCATCGAAAGCCACGCCGGGCACGATGACGAGCTCGATGGCTTGCAGGTCGGCGAAAGCCTCTCCCACGGGCTCCATGATGTGGAAAGCGTGGCTTTCGCAAAGCCGCTGCGGACCTTCGTAGCGTCTGATTTCGAGATCGTCGCCCAAGGTCACGGGCAAGAGGACGGTCTTTCCCTGCCGATATAGCCGGTCGATAAGGTCGTGGGTGTCCACTTCGTCGGGCATGGAATGATAGAGCAGAATGGTGCGGGCTTTTCCGACGCGGGGGTGGTCGAGCACTTTCCGCACGATGGCGAGCGACTGTTCGCGCAGCCCGTCGGCGGTGAACCGACACTTGCGCACCTTGATTTCCTGTCGCAGTTCGCTTTTAAGCATGGGCCGTCAGATTGCGTTGCAGATGGAACTGAGGACAGCCCTGCACCGTTGCCACCTTTCCTCTGGCCGGTTTGGGCTGCGGCTTCTTGGGGAAAGCCGCATGGTTCCGGAACACGCGGAGGGCTGTTGAGATGACGGGGTCGTCTTGGTTGATATATTCGTTCCACGCTTCCTCGTCAAGCATGTTGTAGATGATGCGACTGTTGATGTAGCGATTGAGTAGTTTGTGGCTTTTCTGTATCATCAGGTTGCGCCGCTTCAGGCCGTGGCTGTCGGCGTAGTTGGCGAAACGCTCCACCATGTTCTGCTTGGCCAGATAGTCGCTGAGCTGCATCATCTCCTTGAAGTTGTTGAGCTTGATGCGGTTGTCGTCGGTGTAGGTGAAGGCGAACTGCAGAATCAGTCCGCTCATGGCCGCCTGCTTGTAGTAGGAAGTGATGTTCGTCGTATCTTCGGGCACGAAGATGTCGGGCGTGATACCACCGCCGCCGTAGACCACGCGTCCGATGCCGGTGTGATAGGCGGGGCCGGTGTGCTTGATGCTGTCTTGCGAGAAGAACTCGCCGTGCTGATAGCGCGACATGAGGTCTTGCTGGTATTCGGGGTCTTCGCCGTTGGTGTAGGGTTTCTGTATGCATCGTCCCGAAGGCGTGTAGTATCGGGCGATGGTCAGGCGAACCATGCTGCCGTCGGGGAATCCGATCTGTTGCTGAACGAGTCCCTTGCCGAACGAGCGGCGCCCGATGACCGTCGCACGGTCGTTGTCCTGCATGGCGCCGGCAAAGATTTCTGAGGCAGAAGCCGAGCCCTCGTTGATGAGCACGATGAGCGGAATGTTTTGGTAACTGCCCCGTCCGTCTGACCGATAATCCTGCCGTGGACTCTTGCGTCCCTGCGTGTAAACAATGAGCTTGTTGTTCGGCAGGAACTCGTTGGCCATCTGCACGGCACTGTTCAGATAGCCTCCCGCGTTGTCACGAAGGTCGATGACAAGGTTGCTGAACCGCTCCTGAGAAAGTTTGGCCAGCGCGATGAGCAATTCGGGATAGGTGGTCTCACCGAAGCTCTTGATGCGGATATAACCGGTGTCGTCGTCGAGCATATAGGTAGCCGAGATACTCTTTGTGGGTATCTCGCCGCGTGTCACGGTGAAATACTTCACGACTTTATGTCCATAACGCATCACGCCGATTTTCACTTTCGTGTCTTTCGGACCTTTCAATCGGTGCTGCGCTTCCTCATTCGTAACGACCTTGCCAACGAAAGGCTTCCCGTCAACACTTACGATCTTGTCACCAGCCAATATTCCGGCACGTTCGGCAGGCCCGTTCTTGATGACGTTCTGCACATGAATGGTGTCCTGCCGGATTGTGAACTCGATGCCGACACCCGAGAACGAACCGCGCAAATCATCGTTGGTGGCCTGCACGTCTTTTGCATTGATGTAGACCGAGTGGGGATCAAGCTCTGCCAATATCTGCGGAATGGCCTTATCGACAAGGGAATCGATGTTCACCTTGTCAACGTATTGGTCGTCGATGATATGCAACAGATTGTTGAGCCGGTTGCTTCCTGAGTTGATGATGTTGAGTCGGTTGCCAGAGAAATGATTGGCATAAAAGGTTCCGATAAAGATGCCCACGATGACACAAACGGCCATGATGAGCGGCATCCAACGGTTATTTTTCTTCTGCTCCATAATTATTGTCCTGTTTCATATAAATCACTTCTATTCCCGCTTTACGCAACAGATCGATACCGTCTTCCAAACGATACTTCTCCCCATAGACTACACGCCTGATACCTGCTTGGATAATAAGCTTGGCACATTCTATACAAGGCGATGCCGTCACGTAGAGCGTACTGCCGTCGCTATTGTTGTTGCTACGTGCCAATTTTGTTATCGCGTTTGCTTCGGCATGCAACACGTAGGGGAAGGTGGCGTTGGCCTCATCTTCGCAAACGTTGTCGAAGCCGCTCGGCGTACCATTGTAGCCGTCGCTGATAATCGTTTTATCTTTTACGACCAACGCACCGACCTGTCTGCGCTTGCAATAGGAGTTCTCCGCCCATATCTTTGACATGCGGAGATAGCGATGGTCCAGCTTTTTCTGTTTCTCTTCAACGGTCATATCGTTATCATGTTTTATTTATCTCAAATCGGTCATTGGGACATTTACCACGGTGTGGTAAGTCTGCTGTCATCTGCTTTGGCATTTGCCGAAGTTCGGCAAGGCTCCCATCATTTGTCGCGACGTATTCCATTCCGCTCCAACAATGCGTCTATGGTTGGCTCTTGCCCTCGGAAGCGTTTATAGAGCGTCATCGGATGCTCCGTTCCGCCTTTGGAAAGAATATTGTCTCTGAAACTTTGTGCGGTCTTCCGGTCGAAGATGCCCTGCTTCTTGAATACGCTGAAGGCGTCGGCGTCCAATACTTCGGCCCATTTATAGCTATAGTAGCCGGCAGCATACCCCCCTGCCATAATGTGGCTGAACTGCACGGTCATGCAAGTATCGGGCAACTGTTCAAGGAGGATAGCCTTCTTCCACGCCTTCTTCTCAAACGGAATGATGGCCTCGGCGAATGGCTCTTTTTGCGTATAGTAAGCCATATCAAGCAGTCCAAAACTCACTTGTCGCATACAGGCATAAGCCGCCATGAAGTTACGGCTCTTGACAATACGCATTATCAGTTCGTCGGGGATTGGTTCTCCCGTTTGATAATGGAAAGCGAAAGTGCGCAAGAATGCTCTCTCTACCGCATAGTTCTCCATGAACTGTGACGGGAGTTCTACGAAATCCCACCACACATTGGTGCCACTGAGACTTTCGAAACGTGTATTGGCAAACATGCCATGGAGCGAATGCCCAAACTCATGCAGGAAGGTTTCCACCTCGCTCAAGGTGAGCAAAGCCGGCTTGTCTGCCGTGGGTTTGGTGAAGTTCATCACCAAACTGACGTGGGGACGGCTGTTGCGCCCCTTGTGGTCTATCCACTGTCCTTTGAACTCCGTCATCCAAGCCCCTCCTTGCTTGCCCTTGCGAGGGTAAAAGTCCGCATAGAGCACCGCAAGAAAACTTCCGTCTTCGTCATAGACTTCGTAGGCCTTTACGTCAGGGTGATACACCGGTATTTCCGCATTGGGCTTGAAGCTGATACCATAGAGTTTGGTGGCCAGACCAAACACACCCTTGATGACATTTGAAAGTTCGAAATACGGTCGGAGCATTTCGGCATCAAGGTCATACTTCTCTATTTGAAGCTTATGCGAATAATAACTGAAGTCCCACGGCATCATGTTGAAATCTTCTCCTTCGAGCTTTCGGGCAAGAGCCTCTACCTCTTTCACCTCGTTGACAGCTGTTGGTTTATAGGCATCGATAAGTTCATTCAACAGTTGATAAACGTGGTCTACATTGCCGGCCATACGATGCTTCAACACGTAATCAGCATAAGTCTCAAAACCTAAAAGCTGTGCTATCTCGCGGCGTAGATTGACAAGTCGCTTGCAGATATCAAGATTGTTCTCGCTATTGTCATGCGTGCATTCGGTGTTGCGAGCCATGTACATCTGCTTACGCAGTTCGCGTTGTGTAGAATAGGTCATAAAAGGATTGAAACTTGGAAAGTCAAGCGTAAAAATCCAACCTTCCTTTTCTCTCTCCTTTGCAGTTTGCGCTGCGGAATTCTTTGCCGTTTCAGGCAGACCATCGAGCAGCTGTTCATCGGTGATATGTAGTTCGTAAGCCTTTGTCTCTTTCAAAAGATTTTGCGAGAACTGTAAAGCCAACATACTTGCTTCTTCTGTGAGCTTACGTAACCGTTCCTTGCCCGCCGTATCTAATAGTGCACCGCTTCTGACAAAGCCGTCGTAACTCTTTTCCAGCAGCATCTGCTCTTCGGGAGTCAGTTCACGATGGTGTTCATACACATATTTAACACGTTCAAAAAGTTGCTTGTTCAGACTGACATCATTGGAATGCTTTGTAAGAATAGGGCTCAGTTTTTGGGCAAGTGCATCAAGCTCGTCGTTTGTCTCTGCACTGAGCATGCACGAAAAGACATTTGACACACGATCGAGCAAATCATAATAATGTTCTCCCTTCTCCAAATCAACACGTGCAATCGTGTTCTCGAAAGTTGCTTCTTCCGGATCGTTAACTATTTTATCTATCTCTTCATCATCACGACGGATACCTTCCAAAAAGGCCTCTTCATAATCTGCAGTCTGTATCTTGTCAAAGGGTACGGTATAATGCGGTGTACCGTAGTCTTCGTAGAAAGGGTTACTTCTTTTCTTCTCTATATTTTCAGTCATACTTGATATTGTTATTTATTGTTAGATATATTGTAGTGCCGCCTCTAATCTCTCTATGTCGATATAGTTACGTCTGAGAGCCACGACACCATTTTCTTCAAGATGGTTCAAAGCCTTGGATATGTCTAAGCGGCTGTCGTTAAGTTCCAAGGCCAATTGCCTCATCTTGATTTTGACAGTCTTTTTCCCTGCCGGACGCAAACAACGATCTGCAATGAAACGTATAACCCTCCCTTCGAGACTTTCCGGATATCGTCTGAGGAGCATTCGTTCATTCTTTTGGGCATAGGTGGAAAGCATATTCAGGAGATTAATCCTGAAAATCATATACGCATCACTGAGCCGCATGACCTCATCCTTTTCCACGCAAAGGACATTACAAACCGTCAGTGTTTTGAACGTCTTTGTAAAACGCTGTGTCAATCCAAACAGACGCTCAGGTTGTAATAACTCCGGTGCTACAAGTTCTTCTTTGATTTGATAACCATGACTGGCTGAAGTCGTAATGACCTCTATCTGCCCGTTTAGAAGAAAATGTAGTCTGTTGCATATATCGTTCTCGCTCACGATGTCCTTTCCAGCTTCAATCTTATGAAAGCCGAACTTCGTATGGGCAACGACCTCCTCCAAGTCTGCTTTGCCCAGTCCTTGGAACAAAGGCAGACCTAACAGTTTCGTATAAAGTTGCAGGTCGTTTCCCATTTCTCTTTATTTTTCCACTTTCTTCTTTAAAGAAGATGAATACCAAACATTCATTTTCCCATCTTTGTCTGCATAGATAAAGTATGCCATCAGTTCGGGATGTTGCGCTAATACAGCCTTGGCTCTCTCAACACCCAGCACCATGAAGGCCGTGGCGTAACCATCGGCTTCTGCACAGCTGTTAGCCAATACAGTCGAGGATAGCAGACTATGCTGCACGGGATACCCTGTGCGTGGGTCAATGGTATGAGCAAACTTCTTTCCTTTTTTATAATAGAAGTTCCGATAATTACCGCTGGTTGCCATGGCTTTATCCGTCACGTTCAAAACCGTCTGGAGTTCTTGGTTGGTATTGAGACTGTCATCACTCGGTTTTGTTACACCAATCTTCCATGGCAAGCGCTTTTCGCTTAATCCACTGGTAACAATCTCCCCGCCAATCTCTATCATGTAGTTTTTAATGTCATGGCGACGCATCACCTTAGCTACCATATCACTCCCATAGCCCTTAGCTATCGCACTGAAATCGAGCATGAGATTCTTATGATTGGTAGAGACTATTGTCTTCTTCCCCACATTATTTATATTAATATAATGCATACCTATCAGTTTGCGAAGACTATCTACTTGTTGTGGCGTGGGCATCTGTTGATGCTTGAAACCAAATCCCCATGCATTGACCAAAGGAGCTACAGTAATATCAAAAGCACCGCCAGTTTCTCTATTGATTGTTTGCGAAAGTGTGAGCACTTCCATGAACATTCTGTCGGCTTCTATTCTCTTGCCCCGATTAAAAGCCGAAACGGTCGATTGCTTATTGAACATCGAGAACGTGGCATCAACTTTATTCAACTCGGCAACAATCTCTTCGTTCAAGTCCTTGTCATACTGATAGGTCGCATGATAGACCGTTCCAAAGATAAAACCTTCATTATGCTGATAAGGCATATCCCGCTGCTGTTTGATAACGAAGACCGTCCCTATGATCAGAAAGACAAGGAAAGCGGCCTTGATATATGTCTTCTTTCCTTTTCTCATAATTCCACTATCAAATTATACTCGCCTCCAAGCCGGCTATTACCATTTCTTCCATAGCCGGGAACAAACCACGGTTCACCGATTTCATCATGACTGTGATAGAGACGCCGCTTGTAACGCACACTCCAACCCATTCTCAACGGTCCCCAAATCTTGGCGTCAATGGAGAACGCAAACTCCAACCAATGATAACCGGCTTTCTGACGATGGGCAGCAATGTCTATCTTATCCCCCCATATCGGGTCTGTAATGTCACGACCGTCCACATCGTATTTGAAAGAAGTGTAGGCATATCTCAATCCACCATAGATACGATAGATATCATGCTTGTTCTTGCTCAGGTTCCAATCCATACCTATTCTTCCGTAGGGTGCATTCGTCTTGTATGCCATCTTCGTGGAAATATCTTTGGCATCAGCTTTCCCATAGCCCAATTCAATAATTGGGAACCATTTGTCTTTCAAGTTTACCCGCAATGCTGCCTGATATTGTCCATAATCACCAAAGACCAACTGTGCCGGCCCTACCACGTCTGTCGACACGGCGACTCCTCGGAACAAAGGCACCGTGTCTCGTTCGGCCACAACCATCTTCTTCTTTTGCTGTGCTCCAACAGACAGTGGCAACACGAGCAGCAGACTAATTACCAGTGTTCTTGAAATAGATGAGGAATGTGCTCTTTGTAACATTGTTTGTCACATTTGGATGATTGATAATTACAGAGTCAATTGCATGTCGGGTGCAGTTCACGTCAGTTATACGATGAAAGAAGACAGGGTTACAATCTACCGACTCGAAATGCGGCTCATTGGTCTTCGACACTTTCAACGTGTCTTTGCTTACCTGAGAACCACTCTTTATCTCAATATAAAAGGTGTCAATAGGCCGCCGGTAGCTCATCGGAAGTTCAAAGCTGTCCGTCTTCTCGGCCTTGTTGATAATGACCGAGTCGTTTCCATCGCCCAAATCGGCTGTTATTGTCAATGTCTTATTGAGTGTCTTCACCTCGCCCGCCAATTTATATTTGGCATAGACGCGATTATTGAGTGGGCAGTCTATCGTAGAGCAACCCAAGACAATAAGAACCATTGCCAACAGGCCTGTAAAATACGTTTTTTTCATTCTGTATAAAAGAGAAACATTAAATCTTCTTTTCTATTTGATAATCGTTCCGGTTCGGGCTCTGTCGACTAATCAAATCCCCAAGGAAGCCGGCCAAGAAGAACTGACTGCCAAGGAGCATCGTCGTTAAGGCGATGAAGAAATAAGGCGAGTCGGTGATGAGCCGCTGCGGGATATGGTTGAGCAAAGCATAGGCTTTGTCTGCACCGATACAGATAACGGCGACGAAGCCGATGAAGAACATCACGCTACCCAGAAAACCGAACACGTGCATCGGCTTCTTACCGAAATTGCTCAGGAACCACAGTGTGATCAAGTCAAGATAACCATTGAAGAAGCGGTTCAGTCCGAACTTGCTCTTGCCATATTTGCGCGACTGATGGTGCACGACCTTCTCTCCGATCTTGTCGAAGCCCGCATTCTTTGCCAGATAAGGGATATAGCGATGCATCTCGCCATACACTTCGATGTTCTTCACAACGGCCTTCTTGTAGGCTTTCAGTCCGCAGTTGAAGTCGTGCAGGTTGTGAATACCGCTGATCTTGCGCGCCGTGGCATTGAAAAGTTTGGTAGGCAACGTCTTCGACAAGGGGTCGTAGCGCTTTTGCTTGTATCCCGAGACCAAATCGTAACCCTCCTCCATAATCATACGATACAATTCGGGTATCTCGTCGGGAGAGTCCTGCAAATCGGCATCCATCGTGATGACAACATCGCCTTCGGCCTCGGCAAACCCGCAATAAAGTGCAGGGCTCTTGCCATAATTACGGCGAAACTTGATGCCCTTCACGTTCGGGTCTTTCTTCACCAAGTCTTCAATCACGTCCCACGAGCGGTCGGTGCTGCCGTCGTTCACGAAGACAATCTCATAACTAAACTTATGCTCCTCCATCACACGCTTGATCCACGCGTGCAGTTCGGGCAGGGATTCTTCCTCGTTATACAGAGGTATGACAACTGTTATATCCATGATTCCAAAATAAATCAACGTTTGAGTTTTGCGAAAGCGGCAATGAAGACCGAGCATACCCAGCCCACCAGCGTGCCATAAACAGCAAATGCGAAAGCTATCTCCAACGGTTTGAGCTCCGACAGCAGGCCAAGCGCAGCCGTGAGTTCTTCGGTGCTGATGCCGCTCCGGTTATACAGAGGCGTCAATTGGATAACCATCGTATTAATGATTCCCAAGAACCTGCCATTGTCGATGAAACGAAAATAAACGAACAAGGCCACACCGAACAGGAGCGAGGCATAGAAGAACGTGTAAATGCAATAGACCAGCGCCTTGCGATAGCTCATCACGCCCTCGAGCGCATAGTTGCGGAACCGAATCATCCGCCACGCCACAAAGAACGGGGTGGAAAGCATGAGCATTCCGCCGACGTCTGACGAAGGCGCATAAACAACCGTGGCAAAGGTGACAATCCACAACATGCTCAAGAACACGCCGTCTTGTCTTGCAAATGCCTTCGTCTGCGTAATGGCATTAAAATCTATCATCAACCGAAATTTATGTTTATAAACAATGCAAAGGTAACGTTTTTCCACCATATACTTACATCTCGCCTTTACTTTTTGCCTTATTTTACTTTTTTCTACGATGCCAAACCACGGCACAGCCCCGCGGCACGACGGCATGATTACCGCCCACGACACGACCACTTTCCGCCACACGGCCCGACCTCACAGTTTTCGGGTTTTCATACCCAACTGCTGGGTAGCGTTGTACCCAGCTGTTGGGTAGGCCGATACCCAGCTGCTGGGTAGACAAGGACATATTCGCTGGGTAGGCTCATACCCAGCAGCTGGGTAGAACGACGCCCAGCAGCTGGATGCAAAACATGCCATTCGCAGGGGAGAAAACACAAGCCACTGAACGAATAGGCGAGGACTTATTTTGCCGTGCTGACATTATTTTATTACCTTTGCAGCCGATAAAATGCAGTTATGATATATCCCGATAATTTCGAAACAAAGACAGGGTTCGCCGAAATCCGGACCATGCTGCGCGACTTGTGCCTTTCGCCATTGGGACAGACCGAGGCCGACGGCATGTGCTTCTCGAGCGATGTTGAAGCCGTGAACGAGCTTCATGCACAGACCAATGAACTGCGCCTGCTGCTGGAAGCGAACCCCGACTTCCCGCTGAACAATATTTTCGACGCACGCGAGAGCGTGAGCCGTGCACGCATTGCCAACACCCATTTGGAGGAGAGCGAGTTCTTCGACCTGCGCCGCAGTCTCGACACCGTCCACAAGATAGTAGGCCTGCTCCACCCCGACGACCCGGAACAGATGGCAGGCAGGGCACTGTTCCGGCTGTCGGACGGTATCGCCGTCTTTCCCGGCTTGGTGCAACGCATCGACCAAGTGATAGACAAGTACGGCCACATGCGCGACACAGCTTCGCCCGAGCTACTGCGGCTGCGACGCGAACTGGCACGCGCCGAGGGCTCCGTCTCCCGCATACTTCATGGCATTCTTCGTGCCGCACAGACCGAAGGGCTGGTCGAGAAAGACGTTGCCCCGGCAGTGCGCGACGGGCGGCTCGTCATTCCGATTGCACCGGGACTGAAGCGGCGCATCAACGGTATCGTGCACGACGAGAGCGCGACCGGGCACACCGTTTTCGTCGAACCTACGGAAGTAGTTGAGGCGAACAATCATATTCGTGAACTTGAAAACGAAGAACGGCAGGAGGTCATTCGCATTCTAACGGCCCTTACACAGCATGTGCGGCCGAATGTGGCAGAGATACTCGACTCGTTACACTTCCTCGGTATCATCGATTTCATTCAAGCCAAGGTGCGGCTGGGCAAAAGGCTGCGTGCCGTCTCGCCCGTTGTGAAAGCCTCGCCATGTATTGACTGGATTGAAGCTCGCCATCCTTTACTCGAACTGCAACTCACGGCCCGTGGCCACAAGATTGTCCCGCTGGGCATCACGCTCACCGACGAGAAGCGCATCTTGGTAATATCGGGGCCAAATGCCGGTGGCAAATCCGTATGTCTGAAGACGGTGGCCCTGCTGCAATACATGCTGCAATGCGGCCTGCCCATTCCCGTCAGCGAGCGTTCCTCCTGTGGCTTGTTCAACGATTTGATGCTTGACATCGGCGACGAGCAGAGCCTCGAGAACGACCTGTCCACTTATTCTTCCCATTTGCTCAATATGAAGTATATGATGCGACAGGCCTCAGACCTCACGTTGATTCTCATCGACGAATTCGGCACGGGTACCGAACCACAGATAGGAGGTGCCATCGCCGAAAGCGTGTTGGATAAGTTCTGCAGCAAGGGAGCATGGGGCGTCATCACCACCCACTACCAAAACCTGAAACACTTTGCCGACACGCACGCCGAGGTGGCCAACGGTGCGATGCTCTACGACCGCCACGAGATGCGTGCGCTCTTCCAACTGGCCATCGGCAGGCCCGGCAGTTCGTTTGCCATTGAGATTGCACGGAAGATAGGCTTGCCCGAAGATGTCATTGCCGAAGCCTCGGAAATCGTGGGCAGCGACTATATCCAAAGCGACAAATACTTGCAGGACATCGTACGCGACAAACGCTATTGGGAAGGCAAACGCCAATCCATTCACCAACGTGAGAAGGAACTGGAGAACACCATCGCCCGATACGAAGAGGAAATACAAGACCTCAGAAAGCAACGGCGCACGATAGTCGCCAAAGCCAAAGCCGATGCAGAGGAATTACTTCGCGAGAGCAACCGCCGCATAGAGAACGCCATTCGCGAGATCCGTGAACAGCAAGCCGAGAAAGAGGCCACGAAGCGAATACGCGAAGAACTGCGCAGCTTCGAACAGACCGTGAAAGAAGAGCAGACCATTGCCCATAAAGCCCATGGACTGATGAGCGACGATGATTTCGAGAAGAAGCTGGCGCAGATACAGCAACGCAAGCAACGGAAAGAGAAGCGCAAGCAGGAAAAGGCTGCGCAGCAGGTTGCCGTCACGCCCCGCCTGTCCACCGAGAAGATGGCCGTCGGCGACACCGTGCGTATCCGAGGCCTGAAGTCCACGGGTACCATCGAGGCCATCGACGGCGATATGTGCACAGTCATCTTCGGCGACATGCGCTCAAAGATGCGGTTGAATCGCTTGGAAACCGCTGTTCCTTCTTCGCCCAACGCCAACCCAATAGAAACGGCTTACCAAGTGAGCCGTGCCACACGCGACACCATCGACGACCACAAGAAGAACTTCCGACAAGACCTCGACGTACGCGGCATGCGTGGCGACGAAGCGCTCACGGCCGTGCAACATTTCATCGACGATGCCATCCTTGTGGGCATAAGCCGCGTGCGCATTCTGCATGGCAAGGGCAACGGTATCCTACGCACGCTCATTCGGCAATACCTCTCGACGGTGCCCAACGTCGTGCACTATGCCGATGAGCACGTGCAGTTCGGTGGTGCGGGAATAACCATCGTAGATTTCTAAAAGACGTTAAAAGCACAGAGATAACCTAACATTCTCTTTGCCTTTACAAATAAAATCCCTACTTTTGCACCGCTTTCAAAAGCAAACATGGGCAAGTCCCTTACGGTCAGCTCCCTCGGAATCCCCCAGGACGGGAACGTAGCAAGGGTACTTGGTTGTAGCGACGCGATAAGGACCGCTTGCCCACCCGCCTCTTTAGCTCAGTTGGCCAGAGCACGTGATTTGTAATCTCGGGGTCGTTGGTTCGAATCCGACAAGAGGCTCAAGAAAAACTTCACTCCAACTCTTCTGAAAGGAGGAAGTAGGAAAATGCAAATAGACCAACCTTGTAAACACATTATTTGCAAAGCATGCTTTTACCTTTTTACTCTTTATTTTATTGCCAACAAGCTCGCGTTCTCTTTTTTTAGAGGATTGAGGTAGGTGCTTGGGAGGCTTTTACTCCCTATCTTCGGTACTGCCTGTATCCAACTGTGTATCTTTTGTTATCGTGATTTTTCCCGTTCTCGACAGCTTCATCAGCAACGGAATATATTCGTCGCTCATCTTGTCCGGCGAACCGACACTGGCAGCAAACAATAGATTATCGCCCTCGGCACGGTCGAGCACTATTCCCACGAGGGCACCATCTGCATAAGCCTTGTCGATATAAGACCTGAAATCGGCCTTTGTGAACGTGCGGCTGAAGAACGCGCTACCGTCAGAACGCAGCACACGGATTGTGATACGGTTGTCATAATACTTTGTATCACCATCGACAATCACAGGTAATGAGGCGTCGGCCGAGCGCGTCATCTCAACAGTATAGCCCGCGCCAAGCCACTTGACCTTGCGACTCTGCTTATAGTTGCCCGTCTTTTGGATTTGCCGATGGACAACTATCATCGGCTTTTTCGTGATGATATCACCCGTGTTCTTCTTGTCTTTGCACCCGGTAAAGGCCGATACAACAATTACGGCCACCATAAAACAGAAATATCTTTTCATCGTTTTCATCGTTTATGTCATGCAAAAATAATAAAAACGAGCCAGATAGCAAAGGAAAACGCGAGTTTTCGTCTCTTCAAGAAGCTATGACGACACAACGAAAGTGGCAGAAAAGCAATGCAGAATAACTTTTTTTATTACCTTTGCAGCATTCTAACAACGCTGTTTATGAAAAGAATAGGTTTGCTTTACATGGTTCTGCTCCTCGTTTTTGGCCTATCCGGCTGCAAAGGGAAGCGGGAAGAACAGACGCAAAAGGCCTTTGACACCATCCCGATGCTTGTCAATGAGATTCAAAAGTGCTCGCGCCTCTACACCGTGGAATATAAAATTCATAAGATTATCACCCATGATGACCGGAAAACCATCAAGGGATCGCTCTTCAATAAAGCTTTCAGTCTCGACATTCCGATGAGTAAACGCATGGTTGCCATACCCATGGATGCCACCATAAAAGGATATATCGATTTCGATTCTTTCAGCAGTAAGAACGTCAAACGAACGGGAAACAAAATCGAAATCACCCTACCTGACCCTCGAATCACAATGACTGCCACGAAAATCGACCACAACCACGTGAAGCAATTCGTGAACTTCATGCGCTCAGACTTTACCGATGCCGAGCTTTCCGACTTCGAACGGCAAGGCAGAGCACAGATTATACATGACATTTCGCAGACGGATATCTTGGAAAATGCCCGACTTGGTGCCGCAAAAGTCCTCATTCCCCTACTCCGACAAGCCGGATATAACGAGAAAGACATCACGATCAGTTTCAGAAACAACCTGCAATCCGGAGATATCCCTACGCTGATTGATAAAACAAACGAACATGGAAAGTAACAAACGACGCTCTTTTTTGCGCTTCATCATCAACAAATTGTCGCTCAAGGGCGCGTTGATGCTCGGCTCCATCATACTGCTTTTGGTCGTCGTAAGCCTCATTCTCCGTTGGATAGGAAAAAGCAATAGCTTGCACATTGAGGAGAACAAGCGCATCGACCTCACGCCCACGCTCATCAAATCCATTGAGGAAATCGGCGAATGGGAGTTCCTTCAACTCACCGACGAGGAACTTGTAGACACCATTAAACATGGGTTTTTCGGCGACAGCAGGCTTGTTCGCATCTATTATGGCACGCTTCGGCTGGGTTTCAACCTGCATGAAGCCGGCCCGGGTTGGCTCAAACAGGACAAAGACACGCTGCGCCTGATGCTCCCTCCCATTCGTTTGCTTGACAAAGATTTTATTGATGAGGCGCGAACGAAAGCTTTTTATGAGAGCGGAAGTTGGACCGAAGCCGACAAACAAGCCCTTTACGACCGTGCTTACAAGCTCATGATGCAACGTTGCGTCACGCCGGCCAACATTCAAACAGCCCGCCGTAACGCCTGTCTACAAATGGAAAGCATGATGAGGAGCATGGGATTCGGTGCCGTAAAGGCCACTTTCGCACAACCGGAGAGATAAGACTATCTTGCCGTTATGCCGCTTTCGGTGGCTAATGTTTCTCGGAACTCTCCCTGATTTTCAGTATCATCGGTACGATTTCCTTGTAAATATGCTGGTCGCCTTTGATATGACGCAACAGCAGTTCGCAGCTTTTGCGCCCTTGTTCGTTGGCTTGATCCATGATAGCTGTGAGCTTTGGTGTGACGAAAGCAGCCGAATCGCCATCGGTAAAGCCAATGATAGCGACGTCATTGGGTATAGATAGGCCGCAAGTCTTGATGGCATCGAAGGCAGCATACGTGAGAATATCGTTGAAAGCAAGGATTGCATCGGGCCGTTTCTCGCTTTGAAGCAGCCGAACCGCGGCATTCCGTGCCTCATCGAAGTCAATTCTTCCGCACCACACCAGTTCTCTGTCGATGGGTAAATGATGTTCGCGCAGTGCTTCAAGGTAACCGTGCTTGCGTCGCTTTACCATATCAAGATGATTTGGGCCGCCAATGAAAGCAATGCGGCGCGAACCCGCCCCGATAAGATGAGAAGTGGCCTCTTGTGCGGCCTCATCACCGTTGGCAACCACCTGCGAAAACATGTCGGGCAGACAGGTCCGGGCAAAGAAAACCACGGGAATCCCCATGTCATGCAGCTGAATATAATGCCCATAGTCCACGGTGTCCTGCGCAAGACAGGCGATGATGCCGTCCACATGCATGGAGATGAAATTCTCAACGGCCTTTTCCTCCCGTTCATGGCTCTCATGACTGTTGCTGCTGATGACCGAATAACCGAAGCATGAAGCGTAATCTTCAATGCCATCAAGCACAGAAGCATAGTAATGGGTGACGAGATTGGGAACGATAACGCCTATCACTCGCGGCGTTTTCTTGCGCAGGCTCTGTGCAAAAGGATTGGGACGGTAGTTCAATCGCTTGGCCAATACCTTCACTTTCGCCTTCATTTCCTCGCCCACCTCATGGCTGTTGCGCAGGGCACGAGACACTGTTGCGATGCTCACGCCCAGTTCTTCGGCTAAATCTTTCAAAGAAGTTCTACGTTGCTTCATTCAAAAATAAACACCATCAAAAGTTACTTGCAAACTTATTCTCAGCTTACAAAATTACAAATTTAGCGCAAAAACGCAAACGTTTACGTAGATTTTTATACTAAAACACTAACATCATGGAACAAAAACACTATATTTGCGAAATAAATATGTTACACTAAAAGATTGTTGATAATCAAATTAGTTGAAAAAACTCTTAGGGTTGGCATTGTCGCGAGACAATCTCAACCCATTTTTTGGCCAAGATAGAGCCGTAGGGACGCACGGTTCGTTCATCTACTCAAAGTGAAATAAAAGCAAATGC
>ERZ772960.753-NODE-753-length-27382-cov-11.485747_pt1 | contig 27382 bp, 24 predicted proteins | sample MGYA00580678_ERZ772960 | MGnify/ENA primary metagenome ERZ772960 (study PRJEB29015, sample SAMEA2737930) | human oral metagenome | biome: human oral; feature: human-associated habitat; material: dental | place: China | collected 2059 ... | reverse complement strand
CGCAGTTCGCAGTTCGCAGTTCGCAGTTCGCAGTTCGCAGTTCGCAGTTCGCAGTAGAAATAATTCTCTCTTTTTTACACATCTCCATCACTGTTTTTTCTTCTCAGCAGATGCAGATATGCAAAGAACGGAACAGCCATTCCATACATCTTTTTTATAACAAGAAATTTCCCCCTTATCCCGAAAAAGGAGAAACGTATGCGTAAACTCTATGCCATTATAACCGGAATATTTTTAGCCCTTTTGTTTACATCCTGTAAGCAATTTACTGCAGATATCGACGACTTCTTAAGCTATTGGGCGGCGGAAGTTATCCCTGTGGACTTTAGTTTTGATAAGCCGTCCCAAACAAGTGCGGCAGGAGCGGTGTGTCTACCGTCGGCAAGCGACGTAACGGTTACGGTAAACTTGCGCAACCCCAAAAACTTTAGCCTCGTTACGCCCGTCTCCACCGCCGATGCGGGAAAGGTCATTAATTTCCCCGGACTTTCGACGCAGCCGGCATACGGCACGGACTACACCTTAGCGCAAACGGCTGATAAATCGGCATTGAAGCTCATATACAAGTCATCCTTTTTGAAAAAACACGAGTGGAGTACAGATAACATAGGAGCCGAAATTACCCTTATTTCAACGGACGGCAGAAAATTCAATAAGAAATTCAATTTAAACGTAAAGGTTGACACGCCGCCCAAACTGAGCTATGTAACAATCGGCAAAACGCGAAACGCCGATGCGCACGGCAAGCACTATTACGTCATTATATTAAAAGCCGACGATATGACCGAAAAGGCGGGTGCGGGTACTCCTCCCACCGAGCTTTTACACAAGGATATTAAAACGCTTTCAGTAGAGGGCGGAGATTCGGCCGGCATAGCCTTTACATCGGGGAATACGGCCTTTAATGCTAACGGCAGACTGCTTGCTGCAACCGAAGTTGCTCAGCTTACGCCGGCTGACTTGGGATCGGCAACTGCTCCCGATTGGGACCCCGCCAAGGTAGCCGGCCCGTGGACGCTGCGTTACAAAACGGACACGGAAGTACGGACTGCTTCAAAAACTTACACGTTTAGACTTGTCGACGGCAAAGGCTTTAGCTCTTCTGTTGTTTCGAAAGCTACCTTGGAAACAGAGGCCCAAGACGCAACGCTGTCTTACGGTACAACCCCGATAACCGGCCCCACCCCAGCGAATCCGCATGAAATAAATGCGGGAGAAAACGATACGAATGTTACCGTAACGGCAAAAACGGCAACCGTCGGCGCAAAAATAACGGGAACGGTTGAATGGCAAGATGGTAGCGAGTTGAAGCATAACAACATAAACAGCGGCTCACAAAACGAAGTTGATATAAGACTTCCGGCTCCGGAACTCAATCAAGAAATCTTATACAAAATAACCGTAACCGCAGGCGGAGCGGGCTTTACTTCCGGCACAGAAAAAGTTTTTTATGTTAAAGTAACAAAAAGAGTGGAAATAACCGTCAACGGCGGCACAGGCAGCGCATGGGACGCATTAAAAGCTGCGGTAGAAAACAACACTGCTGCCAGCATCATTATTATCGACGGCGAAATAAAAGCCCCCAACGGAGCACAAAAAATTGAGGTAAAACGGCCCGTTACAATACGGGGCAAAACGGGAAAGACAGCCGATAAATTGAATGCCGATAACAAAACCTTTATTTTTCATGTATGGAGCAGCGGCGACTTGACCCTTAAAAAACTAACCCTGCAAAATGGAAATAACCCTACTACCGGCGGCGTAGACGGCGGCGGTGCAATTTACTGCGCGGGAGGAAAACTTACGGCAGACGATGTCCTTATCGAAAACTGTAAAGCAAAATACGGCGGCGGCATCTATCTTAACGGAAGTTCCGGCATGACGCTTACAAACTGTCATATAAGAAACAACGAAGTAACCAATGGCGACGGCGGCGGCATCAATTTTAAATACGGAACGTACAGTGGTTCCTACACGATAACCGGCGGTAATATTTCAGACAATAAAGTGAAAATGACTGGTAGCGTAAACCAATATTCAGGGGGAGGACTTGCAATAGAAAACGTTAGTATAAACCTCACACTTGACGGTTGCGAAATAAGCTCCAATACGATACAGGGGCCTTCCGGCAAAATTCCGCGCGGAGCCGGAATGTGGCTTGGCAACAGAGCAAACTGCACCATAAAAGGCTCTGCCAGAATTATAAACAACAAGGCGCACGTAACCGGCACACCCAATTCCTTTATAGGAACCGGCGGCGGCATTCAACTTGACGGCGGCACATTGACGCTTGAAGACGGAACCGTCATAAGCGGCAACAGTGCCCAAGACGGCGGCGGCGTGTACGTACAAGATGGCGAGTTCGCAATGAAAGGCGGTAAAATAGAAAACAACACCGCCCAAAACGGCGGCGGCGTGTATATAGATGCTCAAGCTTCAAGGGTGGGCACCTTTAAGATGGGAGGCAGTGCAACCGTTACCCCCTCTGCAGGAAACGAGGCCGGCAAAAACGACGTGTATTTGGCTGATTTTAGTAATGGTAATGGTGGGTACGATTATGCGGTTATTATCGTTACCGCTCAGCTGAATAATACTCCTGTAGCAAGACTCACGATGAGGAACGATTATCAATTCCCTGAGACATCCGGCTATCATTGGCGGGTGGTTGTCGAAGGCATTAAGTCTGATGATGATGCGTTAAAGTTTAAAGTAACACCGCAAATAACCCAGCTAACCCCCTCCCTCACCCTGAAGAACTGGAGAGTTGTGTGGGATCATACTAATTCAGGCCAACTGCAGCCTGCCCCATAAGCAATGGATAATTGTATGGGAATTGCATACAGACGGTTTTCAGCTCGCGGTTTTAACAAACCGCCCGCAGCTGAAAAGATAAACTTCCCTGCACCTTTTCCCGCCGGGGTTTCCAAAGGAGTGTCCCCTTTGGCAGTGCGGCGAGTTTAGCTGATAATTACAGTTTTTCAATCTCTTCGCGGCTTAGACCGGTTCCTTCGGCTATTTTGTCAATATCAAAGCCGAAACGCTTAAAAGCCGCCGCCGTTTCGAGCTTCGTTTGGCGAGAACCTTGAGATATGCCTTGAGCAAAAGCTATTCTGCCTGCTTCTTCTCTTTGCACTGCAATATCCGTATCATAATCATATTCTGCTATTAAGATATTTATTACCTCCTCTTTTGCAAATATGCAGCATATCTGCGTTGTCGCTTCACAAAAAACAGTCCTCGACGTACAACAAGTACGCCTGCGGGTGTTTTTTGTACGCTCCTAGCATCTATACCGCCTCTTTGCAAAAGTCTTTTCAGAACCGCCATGGATGGCGGTGGTTTCAAGCAGCAGCGATGTTTTAGGCACAAGCCTAAAACTCGAAGTCAAGGAATGTACACGGAAGTACATTCCTTGACGGGGCATATTTTCGTTTATTGTGGATTGATGCTCTGCAAGCACGATAATCTTATTGTCTACAAGGCAGGAAACATCGTTGATTATGTTCATATACATGACATTATCAAGCTTTATGTTTTCTACAGGGCATGAAAGCGGTAGGTTTGTTCCGTGTAAAGCGCGGAGCTTGTTCAGCGGAGTTTACCCTAACATATAAGAGCGCCCTTCCAGAAAAACGCCTTGGCTGGGCGGATTTTCCGCTCTTGGATAAGCTGCGAAACGAGACTGCTAATGTCGCCGGCGCGCCAGAGCGGAAGATTTTCATATAGCAGCCTGATAAGCTGCGGCGCGGTGAATTTTCGGTTATTGGCTGTCAAAAATTTGATTAGTTCCCGCTCGTCTTGCGGATACAACAGCGCGGTTCCGTTACAGATATCGCAGCCGGAGCAGGCAATGCTTTCATCCCCTGCACGAAGCGGAACTGCCCGCACTTCTCCAAGCGCTTCAAGCAAAACCTCTCGTCGGCAACGGCCGCTTTCGGCAAAACTCACGAGTATTTCCGCCCGTTTCCGTTGTTTTTCAGGTAATAGTGCAATCCGCGCCTTGTCTTCCGGACTCCACAGTAACACCGCCTGCGCAGGGTTTCCGTCCCGCCCTCCCCTCCCCGCCTCCTGCACGTATGCTTCGGCAGTCGGTGATGGGTTGAGGTGGATCACTGTGCGTACATTCTTTTTATCCACGCCCATCCCCCACGCACAGGTAGTTACCAATATTGCATTGTCGTGCCTATGGAACCATTGCTCCACTTCATCTTTTTCATCCCGCTGCAAACCGGCATGATAAAACCGAATAGCCCGATCCCGCAACGTGTAGCGTAAAAATGCAGCGGTTTGTTCCGTACCATTTCGCGTTGCACAGAAAATAACCATCGGGCGCGGCCGCTGCATAACCTCCTGCAAGAGAGCAGGCGCCTTTACGCGGCATTGCCGTACATAATAGGCGATATTGGTACGATCCGACTCGCCGCGCACCAGATGCGCCTGCCCGTCAAAAAGCACCTCGCCGATACGCTTCAATACCTCGTTGCCTGCCGTTGCGGTAAAAGCGGTAACGGCAGGCGGCTTGAGCGTTTCGATAACCTGTTTAAGCGTTTGATAGGCAGGCCTAAAGCTGTCTCCCCATTCACTGACACAATGAGCCTCGTCTATGGCAAGGTGGGCAATGCCGCGTTTTGCAATACGGTTTAATACTTCTTCCTGCATCAGAATTTCGGGATTGGCAATGATAAGCTTTGCAGGCGGTTTGCCGTCCGTACCTTCAAGACGGGCATACTGCGCGGCTCGTTCTTCCCTACTCTGACCGCCGCGGAACAAAACCGGTTCGAGGTTTCCTTCGCACATCCGGCGCATCTGGTCGCTCATCAAGGCTAAAAGCGGATAGATAATGAGCGTCGGTTTATCCAACAGCAGCGCCGGTACCTGAAAGCACAGGGATTTCCCCGCGCCGGTCGGCAACAAAACAATCTGTCTGCCTCGCAAGACGCCGTCCTCATCGTACAGTTCGCTCAAGGGTTCTCCGGTACCAGCCGGAAAGTCATTGTCCTGTCCTTCGGCAAACACAGAATTGCTCGGCCGTTCAACCGCTTCGGCAGCGTGCACGGCATCAAGGATATTGGCAATCACGAGCCGCTGCCATGGATACAGCGCCGGAATCCCGAATACGGTCCGTGCGCAGATTGAAACGGCATCGGCCGTTTTTTCCAAGCTGTATTCGGGATTATCCGATTCAAAAATTACGGGACAGCTTTCCGTGTCGGGTAACGCTTCTTCCTGCTCAACGGAGTAAGGGGTTAATCCGGGGTAAAAGTTTGCTTCATTGATGATATTCATATCTACTATATATATCACCAATGAAAAAACGGCTTGAGATTTTGAAAAAAACTATTGATTATTCGGCAATAATGGCCTCAAGCGCGGTTTGCATCATCGCGGTAAAAGATGACTGCCGCTCTTCCGCAGTAGTTTCTTCATGGGTAACCATATTGTCGGAAATGGTAAGCAGTGTAAGCGCCTGCCGCTTATACTGTGCAGCAAGGGTATACAGCTCGGCGGCTTCCATCTCAATCGCCAAGAGGCCGTACTTTGACCAGAGCTTCCACGTTTCGAGTTCGTCATAAAACACATCAGACGAAGCGATGGGGCCAACCAAGGGGTTATACCCTAAGCGGATTGCCGCATCATACGCATGCTTTAAAAGCTTCCAGTCCGCTGTCGGGGCGAACTGGGTTCCGCGGAAACGGAGCGTATTTGAACCTGAATTGGTCGCGGCGCTCATCCCGATAATCAATGAACGAAGCGGAATATCTTTTTGCAAGGCTCCCGCAGTACCGATGCGGATTGCTTTCTGTACGCCGTATTCACGGAAAAGCTCATTCGCATAAATAGAAATGGACGGCTGCCCCATGCCGGTTCCCTGCACGGAAACCTTCACTCCCTTATAGGTTCCGGTAAACCCGTACATACCGCGCACTTCATTGTAGCAGCGTGCATTTTCCAAAAAATTTTCGGCAACAAATTTTGCCCGCAGCGGGTCGCCCGGCAATAAAATCCGTTCGGCGATCTCGCCTTGTTTTGCTCCGATATGAACACTCATCATATCCTCCTCATCATCAAATGTATCAAAATTATCATGAGGGGCATCCAAAAGCCGGCCGACTTTTTAAAGATGTCCTCTATCATACGGTATCGAATGCGGTAAACGCGGTCATCAGTCTTTCCACGGAAAAATAAGATTACGGATTGTCCGTGTTCCGACCGTTTCCCGATCTTCCGCCAGCAATTCATCCCATGGTATTTGTTTCCGCGCCGTTTGAATCGGTATTTTGGGATGCTGCTCCATCCAATCATATTTATACATCCTGAGCTTGAAAGCATTATTCCACGCAAGCAAAAGCCCCGAAAAACCCGGCACTAAAAAAGCTAAGAACGGCGTCAGTAGGATAAGAGCACCGCTGTACAGCACCATAAAAAGCGTAAATCCGGTATTATCAAAAAAAAGAATAAAGCACTTTTTAAGGCACTTGCAAAAATTCGATTCAAGCCTGCTCCGTATCGGAAAGAACCACAAAAGCGACAGCTGTATCATTACAAAAATCCATACGACGCTGACACCGAGAAAAAGGCCGAGAAAATTGTGAAATGAAAAATAATAAGGGACGGCAACGCCGGCAACAACCCAACAAAAAGTTTCGATTAATGCGAACAAAACGCCATGCCGCCACGTATGTTTTATCTCTCCGCCGATTTCCTTAAATGAGAAAGATTTATAATCGGCAATGCGGGACATCAGATTGGAAATTGCCAGCAGCAGGATTCCCATCAGGAGAATACAAATAAACAAAATCAATACGGACAGCACCGGCATCTCCGAAACGGCATACGCTAAAGTGAAAAACGCTGAACCAATCAATATAAGCACACCATTAAAGAGTATGAGCGGGAGAAAATTATCCCATCCTTCAAAAAAATTCTTTTTGAGAAAAAAGCCGATCATGGGGCGATAGTAACACAAAAGAGAGAATAATACTATCGGTAGTGCAGCATCGGCGAGCAGTTGCATAAAGAGTCCGATTATAGTAGACTTGCGCACATAATTAATCAACAAAACCGCTCACAACTGTTTTTAGCGGTTTCAAAATTCGGAGAAAGTTATGAAATCTTTTTTAATTGGTAATATGGACAGACAAACGGCAAGAAAGCTGTTAGAACGCATCAAGCCGTTCTTTTTTGTACTCTTCCTATCAACCGTACTTGTTTGTTCATGCAATAAAGCGGAACAAAAACCGCTGAAGATGGTCTTTTATCCAAATGAGTCAAGTGAATCGATGAAAGACGCCCGGGCTGCGTTTCAAGAAATTTTAAAGGAAGCCGTCGGACGGGATGTCGAAATTCTTACGACGACCGATTATAACATCGCACTGGAAGCACTCGTTTCCGGCAAGGCTGATATGGCGTATGTCGGTGCGGAAGGATACCTTACAGCCCACAAACGGAACAGTGCCGTTATTCCTATCGCGACAAATTCGGGTCCCAGCGGAACGCTCGACGATGCAAAGTATTACAGCTTTATCGGCGTACAGCGGAAAGCTGCCGATATCTATAAAAAAGCGGACGGCAGTTTTGATTTAAGCCTGCTGCACGGAAAGCGGATGTCGTTTGTTGCGGCAAGTTCCACATCGGGCTTCGTTATTCCTGCGCGTGTCCTAGCGGCCGTTTTTTCTCTCGACAATACGGACGATCTTATCTTGAGCGACAAAGTGTTTTCTAAGGTTTTGTTTGCCGGCTCCCATCAAGGTTCGCAAGTCAACCTTTTCCGCGGCGATGTGGATGCGGCGGCCTTTGCCATTCCTCAGACAATCGGTGTGTATGAGCTGCTTGAAGGAGAAGATTATAGAACAGGTGCCGTCTATCGCGTAACCGAAGGAGCCGACGAACCATTCACCTCCTTTGCAGGCAGTGAAATGACCGTAATCCGCTCAATTCCCGTCTTAAATGCTCCGATTACCGTCAATACGAACACGGTCTCGGCTTCGGATATCCAAAAGATACGGGATGCGCTGACATCGGATAAGACAGCAAACAACCCGGGAATTTTTAATGTCAAAGATTCCGGTAAAAAAGGCATATACCCCAAGTATTCGGAAAAGACACGGTTAGTTGCTACCGATGATGCATGGTATGATGAGCTTAGGGATTCTACAAAGTAAGACAGTATCATCCGGCATCTTATAAGGTTAAACTGTTGATTACCTTCAAAAATGTTTCAAAGCAATATGCAGGCGGCAGGTTCGCGCTCAATTCGGTTGATCTTAAGATCGAACAAGGAACGATGGTTTCCGTTATCGGCTCTTCGGGAGCAGGAAAGACAACCTTTATCCGCTGTATCAACAGGCTTATCGACTGCACCGCCGGTATGATTGAAATAAGCGGTGAACCGCTGCAGAAGATGAACAGCCGCCGCTTAAAACAGCTCCGCCGAAGAATCGGAATGATTTTTCAAAACTACAATTTGGTAGAACGGCTTACCGTTTTTGAAAACACGCTCCACGGCTGCCTCGGCGCTTTGCCGTTTTACCGCAGCTTCTTAGGGCTGTATCCGCAGGATGAGAAAGAGCGGGCTTTGGCAATACTCGAAGAACTCGGCCTTTCCGATTATCTTTATCAACGATGTACCGATTTAAGCGGCGGCCAAAAGCAGCGTACCGGTATCGCACGGGCATTAATGCAAAATCCGCAAATACTCTTATGCGACGAACCGGTATCTTCGCTTGATCCGCAAAGCGCGCAAGATATCCTTGACTATATCGAAAAGATAGTGAGAACACGGAATCTTACCTGCATTATGAATCTGCATCACGTGGAATATGCAAAGCGGTACTCCGACAGAATTATCGGTTTACGTAACGGACAAGTGGTCTTTGACGGAAAGCCGGAAGAACTTTCGGCGGAAGCGCTGGAGCGTATCTTTTCTTCCGGCTTTCATGCGGAAAAGAAAGAACACTATGAAATTTGATCTCCCGACAGGCCGCCTGCCGCGGCAATTTTTTGAATCCCGGCGCCATTCACCGTCTACTCCTGAAATATTTTTTAAGAAAAAAAATTTAAGAACGTTTACCATTATCTTTACCGCTGCAGCATTATATATTGCTTCGGCAATTATGACCGATTTTACGGCATGGAATGCATTGACCGGTATCCCGCGCGGACTTTATTGGCTGGTAAGGAACTTTTTGCCGTCAGTACAATCGCTGCCGGTGCTGCCGCTTATTTTTAGAACTTCGCTGCACACAGCCGTTATCGCGGTAACAGCCTCTACCGCCGCTTTTTGCATCGGATGCATAGCGGCAATCCTAGGATCTCAAACTACGGGACGCTTCCGTATACTACGCATTGTCTGTGCCGGTTCCGCATCTTTTTTTAGAAATATTCCCCTTCCCGCATGGTCTATCTTATTGCTATTGTCCTTTAAGCAAAATGACGTAACGGGTTTTTTAGCTCTTTTTTTTATCACCGCGGGACATTTAACCCGAGCCTTTACCGAAATTATAGACTCCCACGCCGAAGAATCCTATACGGCATTGGAAGCTGCCGGTGTACCGTATATGCCGATTATTATTCACGGCGTATTGCCCAATGTTCTGCCGCTCTTTATTTCGTGGCTGCTCTATGCAATAGAAACAAACGTCAGAGATTCCGCATTGATCGGTATTTTAACAGGCACCGGGATCGGCTTTCTCTTCAATCTCTATTTTAAGAGTTTCCGCTATCCCGAAGCGGGGCTTATCATCTGTGTATTGATGATTATTGTGCTCTGCATCGACAGTATTTCCAATACGGTACGGAGAATACTGTTATGAAAAACAACACCCGTGTTATCCGCCGAAGATTACCCAAAAAAGAACAATGGACACTCTTTATCGTATTTGCTATCCTTTTCGGCATCAGTATATGGGGATGTTTTTTGCTTGCACAAGAAACATTGAATTGGAAAGATGCATGGCATGACCTGCTCCACTACAGCCGCATCCTTTTTTTGCAGCCGAAACGGTCGGACCACCTTCCGCGCGGCGAACTTGTGTATTCACTCGGTATCAGCTTTGCACTGTCGATTTTAACTACAATCGGCGGTGCTATCATTGCGTTTTTTTTAGCACTCGGTGCTGCTCGGAATATAGCCTCCCCGGTTATCGCAAAAATCATCCGTATTATTACCGCACTCATCCGGTCAATTCCCACAATTATTTGGGTACTGGTTTTCTCGGTTACGGTTAATATCGGTACCGATGCTGCCGTCATTGGCATGTGCTTTCACAGCATCGCCTATCTGGTAAAAGTGTTCTCCGAAAGTTTTGAACAGATTAACCGCGATACTATCGATGCTTTGAGGGCGTGCGGAGCGGGGTTCTCCGGTATTATTACACAGGCTGTTATTCCGGTCGCTGCAACTTCCATTATTTCATGGACATTTTTCCGGTTTGAAATTAATTTTATCAACGCCGTTGCTATCGGTGCTGCCGCAGGCTCGGGCGGTATCGGCTACTATTTATTTATGGCGGGTAATCTCTATTATGATATACGGGAGGTCGGGATAATCACGTATGTCATTTTCGGTACCGTTATTTTACTGGAGATGCTTTCTCTGCGCCTACGAAAAAGAATCAAGCACCACTGAAAACATACCGACACTGTAAAGAGAGTTTTTAAAGGAAGTTTTACATGAAAAAACACATAGCGCATATTTTTGTCTGTTTTTCGATTATATACGCAGCTGCCGCCTTAGAGATCAGCGTACCTGAATTTAACTTCGGAGTATTGGCGGCAAAGCAACCGTCAAGTTCATCTCAATTCACTATAATACAAGAATCTTCTATAAACTTCCGTTTACTGCACGGAGAACGTTTTTATAGCGACCTGAACCTTGCGCTGTATGTTAATGATATCTTGAGGTTCGTTAACCCGCAGTTATCGGCACGGACACCGGGGCAGTTTACCTTTATAAATTTTTCTTTGAATTTTCCGTCGATCGGAAACAAGCCGCTTATTTTATCACTCTTTACCGGACAGGATAAAAGCCTTACCGGTGAACACTACAGCTCCGGCTTTCTCAAGCACGGCATACGGCCGATAAAAATGTATGAAAATGATAGCGCAATACTTTTTACTCCGGTTAAACCGCGTGAATCAGCGGGGCTCAGCTTTGCGGGACGTATTTCAAATACCGGATACCTAGGAGCTTCCTTCGGCTGGAACGGTGAAATACAAGATAAGCAGGAATACGGTATGTATGCGCAGGGAGGTGCTTTTTCAAATATTGCACTGACCAACGCATATCTTTCTTTTCATGTTGCGGATAAAGCAACGGAATTATCACTTGCAGGATCTGTTGCCGTGCTTTTTACCGTGCATGATAGTGTCGGTATCTTTACACAACTTGGTTTGCACAAAACAAATTTAAATAATACAACCCTGCAACAAGATGCCGCCGGAAATATCTATGCCTTTTTCGAACCGCGTATCAGCCTTGAACATACAAGCTTTGACTTTACGTTCTTTATGTCTAAAATCCGTGACCCTCAACAGAACGGATTTTTCCCGTCAGCTCCGCTTATAAAGCCCCTTAATATCCTCTACAACGAACTCTACGGCGGGTTGAATATATTCTTCGGATTTGGAAGTATGGATTTGGATAAAATGCAAGGAGGTTTCCACGGTCTCGTTGCAAGGCCGATAACCCGGCAGGTGACTACGGCATCGGTATTGGTCGCCATTACACCGTTTTATACAGTCAATATCGGCCTTTGTGATCTTGATCTCCGCTGTTCGGTTTACCCGCTCCTCTACGCTACCCCTGCATCGATGTTTGAAGGCAAGATAGCGCTGAAACGCAATTTATAAATGAGTATCCGAAAAAACCGAAGTTGTAAAAAACTGTCAAATGGCTAAAGCACGGGAATTTCTTATGGTAGAAACAGCATGAGCGGATATAAATGTCATTTTTGCGCCGAATGCGGCGGATACGGCTGCCTCGGGGAGTTGCCCGGAATGGGCGGGGTATTTGAAAGCGCCAACTTTATCGCTAACTGCGCCGCTTGGAAAAAATATTACGCCGATGTCCCTCATGATTATGAACTGCCGCCCATCAGATTAGCGCCCATTACCGGCGGTGTCGAAAATGTCGGCTACGATGATGAAGCTGCATTTTATTTTGACTTAATTGAAGCTTGTACGAAAGCCGGCTTTTTGCTCAGCATCGGAGACGGATACCCCGATGCAAAAATACAAGGCGGGCTGGCAGCGCTGCAACGATCCGGAAAAACCGGTGCGGTATTCATTAAACCGTATCCTAATCCCCGTATCTTTGAGCGGATAGATTGGGTACGAAATTCTGCCGAGCTCATAGGAGTCGATATCGATTCCTACAACATTGTAACAATGCGTAATCTTGTTCAGCTTGAACAAAAAGATGCGCACAGCCTAAAAGAGATACGGCGGTATGCACAAAAGCCGTTTGCAATTAAAGGGATTTTTTTGCCGGAGAACGTTGAACTGGTAAAAGAACTACGCCCCGATATTGCCGTTATTTCCAATCACGGAGGAAGAATAGAAACGAGGCGCGGCAGTACCGCCGATTTTTTAGCCGAATATGGTAACACACTCCGTAAGTTTACAGGCGAGATATGGGTAGACGGAGGTTTAAGAAGTCGCGCGGATATAGCCGCTGCGAAACGGCTCGGTGCGGCGCAGGTAATGATTGGACGGCCCTGCATAACCGCATTATTGAGCAATGGCGCCATAGGCGTGCAGGAACTGTACCGCCGCCTTACCGAAGATTAACAGATGCTACCATTATTACGGATTAACCGATGGTTGTCAGAATAGATAAAATACTTGCGGCAAACGGACTCGGTTCGCGGAAAGATATACGCCGGCTTTTACGCAAAGAAAATTTCAGCCTCAACGGTAAGCGGGTAACCGATGCGGGGACACTGCTTGATCCTGAACATGATACTCTTTTCTGCAACGGAGAAGAACTGCCTCTCCGCACCGGCTGTTACCTCATGCTGAATAAACCGGCGGGAGTTGTTACTTCTACCGCCGACCCCCTGCACCGCACCGTCATGGAGCTGCTGCCACCGCCTTTTTCCGCAATGAAACTTTTCCCCATCGGGCGGCTTGACCTCGACACCGAAGGACTTCTGATCATTACCGATGACGGTGCGCTTACTCACCGCCTTACCGCCCCGAAATCCGGATGCGTAAAGTGCTACTACCTTGAAACGGCAGAACCTTTTAACGATATAGATTTTAACACGGCACAAACACGCTGCGCTCAAGGATTGCCGCTCGGAAAAAACTTTACCTGCCTTCCCGCAACCTTTGAACGCACGGAAGCTCAAAATATAAAAACGGAATGGGCTTTTTTAATGCATATCTGCGAGGGAAAATATCATCAAGTAAAAAAAATGATAAAAGCGCTCGGAAATGAAGTTATATACCTCAAACGTATTTCGATGGGCGGCGTTGTACTCGACCTGCAATTACCTGCCGGTTCTTGCAGGGAGCTTACGCCCGATGAAGTTGCTCTGCTTAAAAAGATATAGCACAAGTTATCATTGGGGTACATCTTATAACGATGCGTAAAAATCGTTCCCCTTATCATCCGTAATCAAGAATACCGGCAAATCCTTAACCGAAATCAGCTGTACGGCTTCCATCCCCAAATCGGGATAGTCGAGGACTTTACGCGCGGTAATATGCTTTTCCGCAATCAGCGCTGCAGCGCCGCCGATAGTGCCGAGATAAAAGGCGCCGTACTTTTTACAAGCGGTACGCCATAGTTCCGAGCGGTTCCCCTTTGCGATGGTTATCAGTGCCGCGCCTCTACTCATCAGATCGTCGGCATAGGGATCCATGCGGTTCGCCGTCGTAGGCCCGAAGCTGCCGATAACGGCGCCTTTCGGTGTTTCTGCAGGACCTGCATAGAGAATCGGATAATGCAGCGTGTAATCGGGCAGCGGTTTGTCGCTTTCCAACAAGGCCTTCCAGCGTGCATGAGCCGCGTCACGCGCCACTAAAATCTCCCCCGAAAAAAGGAACGCCTGCCCTACAGGATACTTCGATAACACGGCACGGGCGGCCTCGATGGAGCTAAGTTCAACCGCAACAGGTTCCCCGTGATGTGCGGCGGTACGGGCGGTATATGCAACCGCCTTTTCAAAGAACGGCCGCGGATCGGAAACGTTTTTTTGTAAGAACGCACCTTCGCGGCTGATATAGCCGACGAGATTTCGGTGCGCATTGCAGGACACGCCTATGGAGGCAAAGCAGCTTGCCCCATGCCGCGGTAAGCGGAACACGCGGGCGTGTGCGGCAAGATGAGAACCGCCGAACTGAGCGCCCAAGCCTGTTTCCGATGCAATTTGCAATACCCGATCTTCCCAATCCTTACACCGCAGGGGCAGCACTCCGCCTACCGTATCAGTCCAGCGGATAGAACCGCCGATTTTATTCAACGTCTCTACAGCATCCCAATAGCCGGTAGTTGCCAGCTTGAGAGTTTGTAAATTCTGTTCGGGACTCAAGCCGCCGATAACCACGGCAATCGTGTACGGCGGACAGGCGGCCGTTCCGAGGGCGGCGATTTTCGTTTGCAAAAAGCGTTCAAAGGATTGCGGGTTTAAAAGCGCCTTTGTCGCGCAGGTAAAATCCGTTTTATTGGAAGAACCGCCGCCCTTGGCGCAGAACAGAAAGCGGTACGAAGGCTCCATACCGCCTGAGCCGGCAACTCTGCCGCTGCAGGCGGACTCGGTACATTCCGCAGCTCCTGCGCTCGCACCGTTTGTACCGAATATATCGACTTGAGCCGGCAAATTGGTTGCCGAATTTTTTTCATCAAAAAGAGAAGATGGAATGTTGATAGAAAACCTAAGATTATTCTCTTTATACGCCTTCCCGACACCCGCAGTGAGCGCTTCCGTATCGGAGCCGAAAAGCGCCGTTCCGTCCGCAGTGTTTAGAATAGAGCACACACCCGCATCCTTCCACGCAAAAACTTGCGCGACGCCCGTGTCCTGACAGAGCGGCAGTGTCCCTTTCGCGGCGATAACGGCATTTTCCAACAGTTTTACTGCAACCAGCCGGTCGTTTTCCGAAGACGCGGGAGCGCAGGCAACATCCAATAAACTTTCCAAATGTTCTTGAGGAAAGGTAAAGGATAAGCGCTTAAACGCTTGTTCTGCAAAATCCGCAAGTACGCTGCCGTCTACGGTTAAATCATTTCCGCACTGCTCTACAGCAAGGCCGGAGACCGGAATAATCTTTTCAAATTCCATATAATGCCTTATTAGTCTCCGTCTTTATCCAAAGGAATCAACGGTATCCTCTCAAGTTCGGCATCTTCGCCGTATACTTCCTTAACGGCTTTTGCAGCGGCATCAAAATTATCGCCCCTTTTTATATCGGTTATGTCATAAAAAGGCTTACTGCATTTACAGGTAAAATCGCCGATATATACATACCGTACATCGTCCGGTACTTCGATTTTAGCTTGTAACGGTACATTTACAAATAGTGCTTCCGAACCGGCAAAATGATACCGCAGAGTATGAAGACGAATATACCGTTTTCCATAAGCAAAAGGAAAGGTTACCATAGCGAAATCGATAGCCTGTGCATCTTCTTCCGGCATTCCCGCCAGAGGTATTCTGACATTAGAAGCATTAATGGCCACTTTATCCGTTGTGCTGTAATAATGACCGATCTCCAGTTTTGAAAAATATATGTGAGAATAGTTTGCAAAAAACTCCGTATCCGGTAACGGCTGAACTTTTAAAGAAAATACGATAACAACTTCATTCTTTTTAGGAGCTTTCGGAGGTCTTTTATCAGCGGCAAAGAGTTCCATACCGGTAATAACAAAAGCTGCGGCAATAATAAGCGAAACAATGGTGTATTTATTTTTTCTCATTTTGAATCTCCTCTATTCTTTCATCGATCAGTGTTTCCCATTCCGTATTTTTAAATCGTGCTTTCATCTTATTTAAGGTTTTCAGTTCATATTCGGATTGCTCGCTGCGGGGATAAGAAGACAATGTTGCCGAATAGCCTTTAAACGCCGACCCTTTAACGATAAAATCATAAGCGCCTATAAACTGCAACCCGGCTTTTTGCGTAGTAAATGCAATATTACCTTCTTTTCCCAAACCGGGAGTGTAATACGTAATGGATTTTGTAAACCAGTTATCATAGCGAAGCCGTACAAGCTGGAAACTCAAATCCTTTGCAAGAGGAGCAAAGCAAAAAGAACCGCTTCCCATCAATAAAGGCGTTACATAAAGAGCTTCCTTAGAAGAATCCATTTGAACATACATATGCACCCCTCTTACATTCACATACCCATAAACGAGACAGTCTGTTGTAGGATCACCCATTGATTTTACGGTAACTTTTTTACCGTTTACACTTGCTTTACCTTCTTCCGCTGTCATTTTAAGATTGCTGAATAAGATACACGAAGTAAATACCGGTATTATGCCGAGCAAGCAGATAAGTACCGCACCCTTTTTAAGAATTTTTGTTTTCATTATTGATATCTCCTTTCAATATAATTAAAACCGCACCGATACGTTTATACGGACTCCGAAATCCGTTTGTTTCTTTCCCGCTAAGTACGTCCGTGCAATAAAATCGACACCGAGCGACAGTGTAGTAAAATTCACCGGTACAAATTCCGCACCGGCGCCGTAATGCACAAAAGTATCAAGCGGAGGAATAAACAGGCCGGCTCCGAAAAATGCTTGCGGTGCAATGTATACCACATTATTGATATTGAACGGTATCTGCCCCCTCAGTTCGGGACTAAGCCCAAATGTAATTTTAGGCAAACTACTCCGCGAGGCAGCTAATAAAGTGAAGGACTTATCACCGCGGGCGTCTGCATCGCGAGGCTTATCGATAATAGCGGACATACCGATTTCCGCATATTTAAAACCGTAAAAGAAGCCGGCAGAAAAAGCCGACACCCACCCATCCTTTCTGTTTAAACCGATATACGAAAAAGGTATTCTGATTTTTGTAGGAATTTCGTCTATAAAGACCGAAGATTTTTCGGCAGTCTTTTTATCTTTCTTCGCACTCTTTTTATTTTTGCTTTGAGAATCCGTTCCGATTTGAGGAGATTCATCAAGATCGGATCCGTCCACCTGCCATGAATTATAATACTTTTTCCAGACGGTGAAGAATTTTGATTTTTGCCCTTCATCATAGAGAACAAACTCATAGCCGTTTTCCGTCTTTTTCAGTTTACCGATATCCGTACCTGCATCCGGTAAATAGGTATTTTCTTCGGGATTAACAGCCGTATATATATCGTATGCAAGCGCTGTTCTAATCCCGTTTATCGGATTGCCGAAAATAGACGCAGCCAATATTTCATTTCTAAAAAGTCTCGGCGCCTTCCGCAAGGCTTTTAAGTATGTATCAAGTCCGCTTTGAATTGCATAATCTTCGGAAATATAAACGGTTAACTTTCGAATCCGCTTTACAATTTCTTTATTTTTTTCGGCCTCGTTATCGATTTCCAAATGTTTACAACTTTCGGAAAACCCATTTAATGAAATGCTTAAATCGCGTTCGATTTTTTTACTTCCTGCAAAAGCTTTTTCATCAATAAATTTAGTTATTGTAGAAGCGGGGATTGCAAAATTCGTTGCTTGCCTGAATACGGCCTTTGCAGAGTTGATACCGATAATTTCGTATCCTGCAGAAGCGTTGGCGGCTTTTACCAGCAGGGGGCCGCCCGAATTTCCGGAATCGATAGGAGCGGAATGCTGAATAAAGGTAGATATTTTAGGATCGATGTCATCAGGCAGCCGCGCACGAGCGTTGGTTACGGTTCCTTTTCCCAGTTGCCACATCGGTTTTCCCCCTAACCCCGGATAACCGGCAGACCAAACATCAATACCGTCGACGGGAGCACTTGCCGCAAAGGTCAAATAAGAATCGAGTTTATCGCTGGGAACTTCGGCAATGGCGAGATCCAATTCTTCATCAACGGCAATGATTTTGCAGTTTTCAATTTTCGAAATTTCGCCATTGATATTCTCAATTTCCAACGTAAGAGAAGCCGCATAAGCGGCAACATGATAGTTGGTCAGCACATAATCCGTTTTATTTTGACCTTTAATAAAAAAACCCGAACCGAAAACGCCTTCCTTTGCATTTTTAAAAAGATCGGCTAAATCGGAATACCCTGCCGTTTTCAGCTGTTCCGACGCATCTTCCATAAAACCGAGCGTTTTTTCGCTGTAGTTCGGTCTTACGATACAAACGGCATTTCTGATATCGGCAAACGCCGCCGTAACGCTCAAAAAGAAAAGCAACCAAACAATTTTGTTCTTCATGTGTTTCTCCATATTTCTCCATATATGATAGCAAATTTATAGTATATTTTTATATGTTATAGATTTTAACCTACTCTTGTCAATATTAAAGTAATCGATATGTCCGGGGCGACGCATCAGGGAAAACGCGCCGGATGCGTAAATTTTCGTTCCGCCCCAATAGTAGTCGGCGGGCCGTGCCCGGGAAAAAGAAGGAACGCATCATCATAGATGAAGAGTTTCTTTTCGAGCTGTTCTGCAAGTGTTTTCGCCGCAAAACTATGCAGCGTACTGCCGGTAATCCCTGCAGAAATGCTGTCGCCGGTAAAAATACAGTTATCTATTTTAAACAGATAGGAATCGGGCGAATGACCGGGCACCGAAAAGCATTCAACGGAAAAACCGGCAATCGAGAGCGTGCAATCGCCCCTCAGCATCTTTCCCTGCTTACCGACAAGCACTTGATCCGCTGCATATATACGGGGCTTGTAAATTTTTAACAGCGTGGGAAGCCCGTACCCGTAATGACGGATATGATTATGAGTAATGCATACGCCGCTGAGCGTATACCCATTCTTTTCAATATGGTCTATCACCTCACCGGTTATCTTTCCCGGATCGATAATCAGCGCTTCTCTCCTGACTTCATTGCCGACAAGATAGCTATTTACAAAACCTTCATGCGAATAATGAGGATATATTTTCATTTTTCAAATTCCTCAGTATCAAAGTAGGCAACACGCGTATTGGAAGATTTAAACGACACGTCATCATACGCATTTTTTGTAAAATGAACTTTTTTTATATTGCAATTTTTAAATGGAGTTTTGTGCAACGAGCAGTGAATAAAACGGGAAGCGTACAAGTCCGAATCCTTAAATGTGCATCCATGTGTTGTAATCCCGGTAAAATTATTGATGAGCAGTTCGGCATCGGTAAAAACGGTATTGTCAAAAGAGCTTCCCGCAAAACAGGAAAACTGAATATCGGCTTTATCGAATATACAATGCACAAAACGGGCAAAGTCAAAAAAAGACATCCGGATGCGTGTGCCGATAAAAGAGCAGCCGGTAAAACAAACATGAGCAAACGAACAGCCGGTAAGCCTTTTCCCGGAAAAATCAACACCGCTCAAGGTTAGCCCTGCAAAATTCATGCCGTTAAGGTCTGCCCCCGACTCCAACGCTGCGGTTAAATCCGCGTAAGACAGTTTTTTATCCATGTTGAACATACCGGTAGGCTCCAGTCTATTTTAAAGAAGGCGGCCGCCGCCGGACAAATTTCCGCCGCGGATACCGTCAATAATAAATGTTTAGAAAGTTCAAAAAGAAAAACTTCTTGAAATCGTGTTAGCACCTATTATACTGACTTTATCCTATTTGTCAAAGTTAGTGCCTTTTGAAATTTTTTAGTTTATTAACCGTATTAGGCAAAAATTTGATTTCCATGCGGGAATCACGGACATCAGCATAGAAAAATAAGAGATTTTGTGATATAATCAATCTATCTTAATTTAAAGAGAGGGTGCATTTATGTCTTATGACGCTATGGTAGAGCAAATAAAAACTGTTCCTCAAGAATGCCTCGTCGATATAGAAAATTATATACAGTTTGTTTTGTATCGATACAATCTTAACTCTAGAACTGAGAAAAATAAAAATTTATCAAAATATTTCGGTTCTGTGAAGTTCAATAAGGATGCTCTTGTACTCCAGCAGGAAATAAGAAATGAATGGAATTGACTTTCTCGCAGATACAAATGCATTGATTTATTTGCTTAATGGCCGCCTCTGCCATCGTAAATAACTTGCCCCTTATTACTGCTGATAAAGGTTTTAACCAAATTGAAGAATTGAATTTGCAAGTAATTGCGCCGATTGTGTAACAAAAACTAACGAGCAGTTCAAGACAAATAGATTTTTCTTCATCACGAAGGCAAAAATGGCTTGAAATACACCTCCAATCCATTAATTTTTATCTTTCCCTCGACATTCCCTCGCCACAGAATGTACGTCCGTCTACATTCTTGGCTGCAAGGGCAAACACGTTAATGCGTGGAACTACCGCCACCCTCGCCCAAAAATGAACATCCTTGTTCATTTTTGGGCTGCCAGTTTGCAAGCAAACTGGTTTACTGTTTAGAACCAGCGGCATCCGTGCCGCTTCTGAGATACGTTGAGTATTTTCAGCAGCAGCGCGCAGTATATACCCTTTCCGTAAGCCTTTTGAAATAGACTGTTAAGCAGTTGTACATCCGTGTACAACTGCTTAACGACGAGATTTGTGTACAACACAAATCTCGCTACTGCTTGGAACCACGGACATCCTTGTCCGTTCTGCAATGCTAGGAGCGTACAAAAAAACACCCGCAGGCACGGTATAAAATGTACATCCCTGTACATTTTATACCTACGTGTTTGCAGGACAAACACGCTGCTGCGTGGAACCACGGACATCCCTGTCCGTTCTGATACGTTGAGTATTTTCAGCAGCAGCGCGCAGTATATACCCTTTCCGTAAGCCTTTTGAAATAGACGGCGTAGATACAAGGCGCGAGCGAAAATTAACCGCAGGCGTATCTTTGATACGTTGAGGATTAATTTTCGCGCAGCAACGCAGTAGATGCGTCGTATATTTCAAAAGGTCTTGACTTTATTTGTAATCTTAGATATAGTATACCACTGTTACAAATGCGGCGGTGGTGGAATTGGTAGACACGTCAGCTTGAGGTGCTGATGCCGCGAGGTGTGCTGGTTCAAGTCCAGTTCGCCGCATGAAGGCTTCTTATGAGAACAACAACCCCGACGCTTGCGTCGGGGTTGTTGATTTTCAAAAGAAGCCTTTTTATTTGTGAGTGCGGTTAGTTTCCTGAATGTTGCTTCGCAGCTGTCGGTTTTGTGTCTTTTTCTGTAAAGTTGATCGAAGTCTTTGCCGCTCCTCCCGAAAAGATGATGCGGCGCTTCGCTTTTGCATTACCGTATTCTCCCGGGCTTTTGGTAAGCTCGTTACCGGCAATGGTGAGCGTCCCTCTGTTTTGGACGTAATCGATATGATATTCAGCCTCTTCGGAAGGGAAGGTTATGGCGGCGGTTGCATCGGTTACGGTGAATGCGCAGGAACGTACTATTTCCGTTTTATCACATGATAGCGAACCCCGCGCAATATTAATTACGGCATTTTTAAATACGCATTCGGTCGTCGTTACCGATCCCATATTCAGCATTGCAAGAATATGTACCGCCTGCACACCTTCGAGTCGGATGTCCGCGCGGCTTACCCGTATGCTGCAATTTTCCAGCAACATCTTTTTCGGTATAAAGACATACAGCGTGCCCTGCGAAGGAGTCATTTGGCGTATCCGCAGCGTCTTTTGCGTCTCTATGCAGGAAAGTTTTTTGCCTTCCGCAAGTTCAAATCGATATGCAATGCATTCTTCATCGAATGTCGCCGCAATCAAATGTACCTGAGAAAGCTCAATATCAAGACCGTTGGTTTTCGGCCGCGCGTAGGTAAGCTCCTCGCCGAACACAACCAAGGCAGATAGAAAAAATACAACTGCAAGTAAACTCTTTTTTTTCATCATCTCTCTATCATTATGAAGGGGTTTGTTCATTCCAGTAGTAGGTATCGGGGTAATGACGTTCGCCGAATACTGCCGTACCGATACGCAACATGGTTGAACCTTCTTCAATGGCAATTTCCAAATCTCCCGACATTCCCATCGAAAGAATATCGGTAGAAACATTCGGCAGCCTCATCGCGGCAATGCGCTGTTGTACCTGTTTAAGGCAGCGGAAGCACGAGCGCACCTTATCTTCTTCTCCGGAGAATAATCCGATGGTCATAAACCCCCGAATAGTGACGTGGGGTAGGGTAGCGATGGCTTTTACCAACGCTTCCGCTTCTTCCGGCGCACAGCCGAACTTGCTTTCCTCCGCCGAGGTATTTACCTGTACTAAGATGTCGAGGTTCCGGCCTTCCTGTGCAAGCCGCTGTTCCAATTTTTGCGCCGTATCGAGGTTATCGATCGATTGGATACAGTGAGCATATTGAATAACCTCTTTAATCTTATTCGATTGCAGATGTCCGATAAAATGCGTCGTATGTGGAACTGCGGAAAGCGTTTCATATTTATCGCGCAACTCCTGTACTTTGTTTTCTCCGATTAACGTGCAGCCGCAGGAAAACGCCTGTAGAATCCGCTCCGGCTCGACGGTTTTGGTTGCAAGCAGCAACTGAACTTCTTTGGGATTGCGCCCGGCCTTTTTGCACGTCGCTTTAATCCGTTCCATAATATGCAGGATGTTTTCTTGAATAAGTTCCATAAAAATGTGTCGTAATACTCCTGATGTCCAATTATATAATCCCTTTGGTATTTATGCAATGGAAAAACGGGCGATGCAACACAGCATCAGGTATGCAGGAAAGGGTAATTCATAATTCATAATTCATAATTCTTAATTCTTAATTCTTAATTCTTAATTCTTAATTATTAGCGGCCATTTTGCTTCAAAAGTCGCATAAGGACTTACAGGAGGTGTGAATGACTAGGAAACCTTTTGAACAACTTACCTTTGCCGACGATTTTATGTTCTGTAAAGTCATGGAACATGAATCGCTGTGTCGGCCGTTTCTTGAAATGCTCTTTACCGCTCAGATCGGTAAAATTACCTATCTATCGACCCAAGATAACGTCACCGCTCACTCAGACGCAAAAACCGTCCGTCTTGATGTACTGGTAAAAGATGAACACGGGACGTCCTACGACATAGAGATGCAAGTAGGAAATGAGTATAACATCCCTAAACGAATGCGCTATTATCAGGCCGTGTTGGATGTTGCATTCTTGGATAAAGGCTATTCTTATAAAGCGCTAAACAACAGCATTATTATTTTTGTCTGTCTATTTGATCCCATAGGTAATGACAGAGCAGTCTATACTTTTGAAAACATCTGCGTCGAAGACAAAACGATCCCCTTACAAGATGGAACAAAAAAGATTATACTGAATGCAAATGCGTTTAACACAGCAGGTAGTAAAGATTTACAAGGCTTTTTACAATATGTAAAAACCGGTAAGGTAACAACTGAATATACAGGGAGGATAGAGCAAATGATACAAACAGTAAAGAGAAATGAACTGGCACGGAAAGAATACCATATATTACCGGCAGCCTTGATGGATGCCTTTGACGAAGGCAAATCCCTCGGTCTCACCGAAGGCGAAGCCCGCGGCTCCCGCCAAAAAGCGCTCGAAACGGCACGGAATCTTCTGCAATTCGGCTTATCCGTTGAAAATATCGCGCAAGCAACCGGTCTAATCAAAGCAGAAGTGGAAGCGCTGGGATAATTCATAATTAAGAATTCATAATTCATAATTCTCAATCAATAATTCCCCACCACTCATCCAGCATAGCCCGTGCCTCTTCTTGTAATGAAGGAACTACGCAGACTTCTAGCTGTTTGAGGTTATCGGCATAGTGAGCGCGACCTAAATCCTGCACGGCTTCGCGGATATCGCTGCCGATTGCGGGGTGTTCTTTCAAATACAAAAAAATGATGGTAAAAACCGAAGTAACGGAGCATACCTTTTGCCACTCGGAAAGATCGGTGATTTGACGGCGGGAAGTAACGCCGGTGTTGATGCGGTAGTTGTATACGGTATCGGGGATACCGAAATACGTACCGGCATATGAGGCGATAAAAAAGTAGAGCAGCATATCTTCCGCCATTGTACAGTAGGTAAACGGAATTTCGCCATACGCTTTTTGAACAAGGGTTGTTTGAAAAAGCTTGCCGCATAAAAAAGCCGCATAAAGCTGCTCGATAAAAAAACCGCGGAGAATCTCATCACCGGTAAGCGTCCCATGATATACTTGTGCGGCTTTTTGTGCAAAGGAGGCAACACGCTTTTCGGGTTCATTCTCCGTACCGAATACGGCAATACTACCATGTACAATATCCGCACCGGACTCACAGGCCGCCTCGTACAAAATGTGGAGAGCCGCGGGAGGCAATTCGTCGTCGGGGTCTGCAAAAGCGAGGTATTCCCCCGATGCCGCATTCGTCGCAGTACGGCGCGCTTCGAGCGTACCGAGATTTTTACTATGTTCCAAAAACACGAACGGCAGCCCCTGCGCTTTAAACCGTTTTGTATATATTTTAACAATACTCCGCAGTTCTTTTGTGCCGGGGCTGCCGTCATTTACGACAATCGTTTCAAAAAGCGGTGCATCCGCCTGCTGCAACACACTGTCTAAAAACCGCCCGATCAGCCCCTCTGTCCCGTACACCGGAACGCAGAGGCTGACGAGCGGCCTTTGCTGCGCAGGACGCCGGAAGCGCGCCGCGCAGCGTTGTAAAAAATCCATCGTATGATTAATTATCGTTTCAGCGCATTAGTTCCAGTCGAAACCGGATTCTACTAACTTCTTAGAGAATACATTGTCCGATCGTTTGACCTCTCTGAATAACATGTCCTTTAAATTGAATTCCACAATCGTGTCGGTATTGGCCATATCGGGGTAGCCGCTGCCGTCTTTACCCCATGCGCTATCCGAAGCGATGATAAGCCTAATCCGTTCGGCCTCATCGTATTTTACGGCGATAAAGCGGTAAAAGCCGTAGCCGACTTTGTTCGTATCATCAACAGGTCTTGCTTCTTTAGCCAAAGGGCTGCTAGGCAATAATGCTTCCGCCGTACTACCGATTGTATACAGTATACTGCTGTGTTTAAAAACATCCGGCGAATATACGGAAGCAGCATTCAGTAGCCATTTTCGATGCAGCTTTGATGAAATACCGTACAACTTACCGTTACCTATCTGCAAAGCGTTAATTGTCTCTTGATATTGATTACAAGCTTGATCAGGATCATTCCCCGGACTGGGGTCAGCGATCGGATTCCCTGTCGTCACATCGGTATACGAAACGGCATTATCGACAAGGGTGATTTTACTGTCCGGAGCTGTAAGACTGCCGGTTTTGGCATATTTTTGTACCTTCAGCCGGTATTTATCAATTGTACCGTCCTTGTATTTTTCTTGTACGGCAACAAACACCCCGTCCTTATTTGCGGCAAGCGCGGTAACTTTTTCGGTTGACAGAACGCTGATATTATAGGCAAGATCTTTGCTTCCGGAATTGAAAAATACATCATCCCATTTAAATCTTTCTATTTTTTTATTTGTTGGTGTTGGTGTTGGTGTTGGTGTTTCTGTATAGTAATACAAGTAATTCTTTCCGTTCGAAACATCGACTGCAATAGCATCAACAGTATTTGTTGTGTTTAAGTCCAAATTTTGACCCGAAGTAGTACCGTACGAACCGTCTTCTTTCAGTGCAAATCGTCTAACCTTGTAATGCGAACCATCTTTGTATAGGATATACAGATTTCCGTCTTGGTCATAGCAGAAAATATCGGTAGGTTCATGTCCGGGTCCAGCGACATATTCAAAAAGCTTGTTCGCGGCAGTAAAAGCCTCCGTTCCGTCCGCACTTGTCCAATAGTGGAATTTTCCGCTTGATGAATCCTTCTCCCACAGCAGTATCTTCGTATTGGGGTATTTGTACTCAGGTTTTTGCTCATACCACGTTGCCGCCGTGTCGGTGAAGGTTATCTCATTTGTTTTCCGGTTAAATGCAGCGATGCGGTTTTTATTCCCGTTGGTTCTCCAAGTTTCGTTGAGATACTCTATGTTGTATCCGTCATCCGCAATGTATATATTCTCTTCGTCATAGCCGATAAAACCGACCGGATTGGAAAAATACTGCGCATCAAAGGGGATGCCATCCGTACCCTCTGCTTTGGGATTAAGCCCTATCTTGGTTTCGCCGGTAAAGGCGCTGCCGGAATATTGATACCGGACGATTTGTCCGAGCGCATACAAGTTTCCGTAATGCAATTCCTGCTCTTTAAGCAAGCAGTACACACCGCTTTCGTCGGCAAAAAGACCGCTACACTCAGTGTTATTGCGGGCGTTGTGTGGACGAAGTTTAGGAAGTGTTTTTTCATCCTTTTTTGTAAGCGTTAATGAAGAACCCGACAATTCGGCCTTAACGGCAATCAGCTTATTCTCCATACCGTGACCACTATGCGCAGGCGATACGGTAAAAAACAAGGTACCGTTATATGCCGCTGCCGCTTGAATAGTATTGTCGATTCCTATAGAAGTGAGGTCAAAGCCGTTTGAGAGGGTAAAGTTATTATGCCCTTGCTCCGTTACGGCATAGGCATGTTTAGACCCAGTCACATCCATACCGACTATAAAGATCGTACCGGTTTTAGCATCAACCGTCATAGTATTAATTAGGATATCATTCGGTAGTTTAGGCATAATAGCTGCTTCAAAACCGGCATCCTCATTGCCTTCCGTATCATAGCGTTTAAAATGAGGAGTAGCACTGCTGAAAGGACCTTCTGTGTATAGCACATATATTCTGCCGATACTGTCCCGTGCAGTTACCAGATACTCTTGATCGTGGGGATCGATCAAAGCTTGAGACACAAGCTCTTTACCGCCTGCCAGCTTGAACTTTACTTGTCCATACTTAAGATTCTGTTCTACAACATCGATAAGGATATTTCCCACGCTATTCGGCGCTTTGGAAAGCTTTACGGAAACGGGATTATCCCCTTCCGTAACGGTGTGCTCCGTTGAACCGCGCCATACGCCTGCAGCGGTTGTTACGACCGCTTTGACGGTAATTTTTGTACCGATACCGACTTCCACCGTAACCGATGTTGTCCCTTCTGCAAGTTTAGTTCCGTCCTCGCCGGTAACGGTAATTGTTGTATTTTTTTCATCAAAAACCGGCAGTCCGCTGGCGGAATCGACGGCACGGGCGGTCTCTCCCCCAATAACAACTCGTACCGTGCCTGTCCCATTTCCGGCAGTCACACCTTGGTTACAAGCCGTAAATGCAAGGCATAGCGCTGCAAAAAGAATGCTTACAGAGCTTACATGTAGTTTTTTCATACGTCTCCTCCTAATAAGTAAGTAATCAGAATTAGTTTATATAAATAACTTCTACATCTTTTCGTCTTA
>ERZ772960.750-NODE-750-length-27486-cov-5.890452_pt1 | contig 27486 bp, 25 predicted proteins | sample MGYA00580678_ERZ772960 | MGnify/ENA primary metagenome ERZ772960 (study PRJEB29015, sample SAMEA2737930) | human oral metagenome | biome: human oral; feature: human-associated habitat; material: dental | place: China | collected 2059 ... | reverse complement strand
CATTCTTTCACCTTTAAATGGTGTCAGCCATCTTTTCACCTTTTCACCTTTTCACTCTTTCACCTTTAAAAGGCGTCAGCCATCTTTTCATCTTTCCATTTTTTCAATCTTTCACCTTTAAAGGGCGTTAGCCATCTTTTCACCTTTCCACTTTTTCATTCTTTCACCTTTAAATGGTGTCAGCCATCTTTTCACCTTTTCACCTTTTCACTCTTTCACCTTTAAAAGGCGTCAGCCATCTTTTCATCTTTCCATTTTTTCAATCTTTCACCTTTAAAGGGCGTTAGCCATCTTTTCACCTTTCCACTTTTTCATTCTTTCACCTTTAAATGGTGTCAGCCATCTTTTCACCTTTTCACCTTTTCACCTTTTCACCTTTATAAAGGATACTCCTCAAAGGCATACAGCACCGTTGAGAGATAGCGTTCGCCCGTGTCGGGCAACAAGGTCACGATGCGTTTGCCTGCGTTTTCGGGGCGTTTAGCCAGTTGTGCCGCGGCAAAGGCAGCTGCTCCCGATGAAATACCAGCCAACACACCCTCTTGTTGGGCCAATTGCCTGCCCGTACGTATCGCATCGTCGTTGCTCACCTCCACCACTTCGTCTACCACATTGCCATTATACGTTTTGGGAACAAAGCCTGCACCGATGCCTTGTATCTTGTGCGGACCTGGCTTACCGCCACTCAGCACGGGCGAATCAGCAGGTTCAACAGCCACGATACGCACGTTGGGATTTTTCTCTTTCAAGTACTTTCCAACGCCCGATACCGTACCGCCTGTTCCCACACCAGCAACAAACACATCTACCTGTCCGCTCGTATCGGCCCAAATCTCGCGTGCCGTAGTCTCGTAATGCCGTTCGGGGTTAGCTAGGTTCTCAAATTGTTGCAATATAACTGCCCCAGGAATTTCCTCCCTTAGCTGCTGCGCCGTTGCTATTGCCCCCTTCATGCCATCTTTTCCTGGCGTAAGTTTCACCTGCGCACCATATGCCTTCACCAAGTTTCGTCGCTCAACGCTCATCGTTTCGGGCATGGTAAGTATAAGCTGGTAGCCCTTCACGGCAGCCACAAGCGCCAAGCCCACACCCGTATTGCCACTAGTAGGCTCTATAATGGTTGCTCCGGGTTTCAGCACGCCATTGCGTTCGGCATCCTCAATCATAGCCAGCGCAATGCGATCTTTCACACTTCCGCCAGGGTTAAAACTCTCTATCTTTGCCACGATGGGCGTTTCAAGGTTGTTAGAAACCGAAAACTTACCAAGTTCCAACAACGGGGTGCCTCCGATTAATTCGGTCAGCTGTTTTGCGATATGTGCCATACGCTCTATATTCTTTTGTGATTAATAATCTTTTTCACGATGCAAAGTTACGAAGAAACGCAAAGGCGTGCAATCGCATAAGTGTGGTATATTTGTGCCAACACACTCGAACGAGGGGAACTGCTATGCGCGAAGGCAGTCTATTCCCCCATGAATATGTAAAAATATCAGCGCATTTTTTAACATTATGAGTGCCGTTTTCGGCCACCAACCGCCCACCCAACCGCAAAAATCCGATTCTCGTGAAGGTTTGTTTGGATGCAAAAAGGGGGCAGTTGTGAATGCCAATAAAATGAATACGCATTGCATAAAACCGCAATTTGCAGCAGATTTTGGGCTATTTGCTGCTAAATGAAGTGCATTTTGGTGCTAAACGTAGTGCATTTTGGTGCTAAACGCAGTGCGTTTTGGTGCTAAATGCAGTGCGTTTTGGTGCTAAACGCAAGGTGAAATGGTGCAAAATGCACTGCAAAATGGTGCTAAACGCAAGGCAAAAAGCATAAAAATACGCTGCAATTACATAAATAAAGCCTTTAAAAACCATGATAAACTGGGCCAAAAGGGGCGAAATGGTCGTTAAAAAGTGGGTTTTTGGGGTCTAAAAGTGGGTTTTTGGGCGTAAATAATAATGGGTTGACAACCAATCTAGAAAGGCTAAATGGTACAAAATGCAAGTGGCTTTCTTAAAATTGAACATATTGTAAGGTGTGGAAGGCTTGAAAAAGGGGCGATTTACCTACATTATGACCTATATTTTTGCTAGAACGGGGCGAAAATTAGAGCGATGTTGTAAAATAAAAGATAAGTATTTTAACTTTTGAGTTGATGAGTTTTGATGTTTTGAGTTGATGAGTTTGTTGGTTTGTTAGCTTGTTGGTTTGTTAGTTGATGGGTTTGTTAGTTTGTTAGTTGATGAGTTTGTGGGTTTGTTAGTTTGTGGGTTTGTTAGTTGATGAGTTGATATCTTCGGGAGTTGTTCGGCTTTCGTGGGTTTATAAGGCAGTGAGTTGACTTGCCCTGCGCTCCTCTCAAGTTATAGAAACATTAAAAGTCAATACGACTTCAGCATGTAGGTCTAGTTAAATCTAATAAATCTAGAAGAACTAGTAAACCTTGTAATCTGGTAAATATACTAAGGCTAGCCCCACTAGCCACCGATGCAATTGACTGGTGCTTTGCACTAAAAAGCCCCACGCAGCCTAGATAGGGAATGCGTGGGGCTTGTGCATAATGTGGTTTCGGGCGGACTCATGGTGAAAGTAGCGGGCCGTGTGCACACAAGGCAAAGGGCGAATGTGGCACGTGTGCCGTTAGTCCACAACGTGAGTGCAACGTTTAGGCCAACGGCGTGGCAGGGTTGTAGGCGCGTTGGCCCAGTTCCTTGTCTATCATGTAGATGCCGTAGCCGTTATCCTTAATCATCTTGATGTTGTCGATGATGGTTTGCACGTTCTCTTCTTCTTCCACTTGCTCGTCGATGAACCATTTAAGCATGCTTTGTGTGGCGTAATCGTTCTCCTCGGCGCAGAGGGCGAACAGCTTGTTGATGCTCTCGGTGATGGTTTGCTCGTGGCGCAACGAACTTTCAAACACGTTAAGGATGTTGTTCCACTCGGTGGGTACGGCCTCGATGGGGCGAAGATCTACCTTGCCGTTACGCGAGATAACGTAGTTGAAAAGTATTTTGGCATGGTCTTGTTCTTCCTTGAATTGAACTTCGAACCATTTTCCCATACCTGGCTGTCCTTGTGCATGGCAATAGGCTGCCATAGACAAATATAGATAAGCCGACCACATTTCGGCGTTGATTTGCGCGTTGAGCGCATCTTCGATTTTCTTCTTTAACATAATGATGTTTGATTATAATATGGTGAATACTTTTACTTGCTAACTGGCTCTATAATTCCTAAATAGTTTCTTTTGTGGTTATGTGTACAAACATCGTGCCATTTTCTCTGGAACGAATAAGGGCAGAACGTGATTTTGGCATGATGGTTGCCCCTTGGCTATGTGCAGGACAGGGTGAACGGACCGCCATTTGTGCGCCGTTTTGGCTCTTCTAATATATGCAAAGGGGTGGGTAAAGGCTGCGAGCAACACCGTAAGGAAGTTTACGATATGTGGGTGATACTGGCGTTGGTGCAGCGGTTGAAGTGGAAAAGGCTATGCAACATCTGCTCGGTTGGGGTTAAATGGTTTCTGTGGCAAATGGGGGTTGACGTTTGTGTTGGCCGTTTTTGCGGTGCAGTTACGTTTCTTCGTCTGCCCTTACGGCAATGGACAGCTGCATGCCTGGCCGCAAACCTTCCACTTTATACACAGGGCGCAGTTGCATTTCCCAAGTTTGTGCACCCTCGTTTCCACGTTTGTAATTGTTGGGATCTAGGAAGTCGAAGTTGGCCTTGAAACCGGATACGCGCATGGGAACGGACATGTTGAAAGGCTTACAATACACTTGTATGGTGTCGCCCTCTTTAAATTGCATCTTCTCGTTGCGGGTTACTGCGATAGAACCCCACAAGTTGTCGAGCAAGGCAATGCTCATCAGGGTGTTGTTGGCCGAAAGTTGCTCGCCGCGTTTTACCACAATTTCGCTCACTTCGCCTTCAACCTTGGTGACGATGGCTATGATTTGCGGACCTTTGCTGTTGCTCTTCTCGGTCTTGAGGTTGTGTAAAGCCTTCTCGTAATCGGCTTTCAGCGATAGGGCTTGCACCTGTAAGGTTTTGTATTCGGTAAAGACATTGTCGCGAAGGCTGGCAGGCGCTTTCCCGTTCATGAACTTCTGTTGCACGTCGTTGTATATCCTCTCGGCCTGTTCTTCGGCAGATTTGGCTTGTTGCCATCGTCCATAAGCGCGGTCGACGTTTCTGTTCCCGGTGCGATAGGGATGCAGGGTGGTGGCCAAAAGCTCTAATGTGGCGTCTTCGGGCATGGGTGTGTCGTCGGTTCTGTATAGGGCTAGGGTGTCGCCCACCTCCACATAGTCGCCCTCTTTCACCCTAATCTCTAACACTTTTCCCCTTTGTTGCACCTGCACGGAGTACTGCAAGACCTCCACCTGCCCATCTATTTGCCTGGGTTTGGGGGTCTTTAGCATATTGGCGGCAATGGCGACGGCAGCCACAAGAACGACAACCGTCGTTCCGCCAATGAGCAGTTTAAATCTTAATCGCAGTTTTTTTTGCATGGTTAAGTTAAGGGATGAGTGCTTGGGCGCTTGCTTGCGCGCTGCTTGTTGAAGGCTTGGGCGCGCCGTTCGCTATTTAAAAGCGAAACTACGCGACCCAATCATGTTTCCGTCGGCAAAGATGCTCACCTGATAAGTGCCTGCAACAAGCGCTTGCGACACGTTCCAGAAAAGCGTCACAGGTGTTTCTTCGCCATTATATTCAACGCTGCGTTTCATCGAATATTGCAGCGTTCGGTTTTCATAACTAAACGAACCCGCGCCGTTGAGCAGGCTGCCCGTGGGCGACATGATGCGTACATAGATGTCTTTAACGCCACTTGCTGCCGTTACGTTGCGCGTGATGTTAAAGCTCACTTGCAGTGTCGTGGCCTTATCTATTTGGTCGGTAGACTTTCCGCGCTTGTTTTTGGCTACGAGCGAGATGCCCGTTGCATCGAGTTGTGCGGCGATGGCCACCTTCTCGGACAACGAACGTTTCTCCGTACTCAATCCTTCTATCTGTCGGGTGGCGGCCTCGTATTGTCCTTTCACGCGCGTGTTTTCTTGCGTAAGGTTGGCATTCACCTTGTTTAGCGAGTCTATCTCCATCACGTAACTGCGAATTACCGCCCTGACAGTAGCCAGTTCTTTCTTCAAGCGGGTAATTTCGATGGCATCAGTGCTCTTTACTCTTCGCAGTTCGTTGAGTAGGCGTTGCGTTTTTTCTTGCTCAGCGGTGAGTTGTGCCACGATGGAGTCGTTGTTGATTTGCGTCTTCATCTCGCTGTATTGCTGGGCAAACTGCTGATACTCGTTTTCCATCTCCTTCTTGTCTATCTCTGCCAGTTCTTTGATGGCGGCGTTTTCTTCCTTCTGTTTGTTCAAGTTGATGAAGAGATAGGCCGTTGCACCAGCCAAGATTAGCACCACGATGATGGTTGGTATCCAAATTTTCTTGTTCATAAAGTCAATCGCTTATATAGGGATTTGATTATATTTGCAAATTTATATATTTCTAACGATACGACAAAACAAATGTGCAAATCCAAACATTTAATAACTTAAAATATGTAGATTGCATGGTTTTGGAGGCTTTAGAGTGGGGGTTGGGCTGCCCATTTGCCGACAAAAGGTATGACTTGGTGGCCAGAGGCGTGGCCCTTTACGTCGGCAGGAAGTGGGGCGGAAAGGGCGGTCGGCTGCGTAGTTGGCGGCTTGTTGCCGCCTGTTTGCAGCTTGTTGCCGCCGTAATGCTATAAGCCTGTTCGCCTTGTTGGCCGTTTGTTGCCGCTGTTTGCAGTCTGCCGCCGTACAAGTTGCGCCCTTAGAAGTCGCTATTTGGGCGCAGATTGCCGTTTGCGCCTATGGCTCTGCTAGGTATGGGGAATATGGTTGTATAGCCCGTGTCTTCTTTTTCCAGGGCGTGGCGCAGGTCATAGCTATGCGTAAAGCGGCCAAACCGTATGAGATCTTGCCTTCGCCAGCCTTCCCACACCAGTTCCAACCTACGTTCCTCTAGTATATTGGCCAGTGTGGCGGTGCGGGAGGGCATGCTTGCACGGGCTCGAACGGCATCCATCTCGGCCTGTCCGCTTTGTCCGTTGCGCACTTTTGCCTCGGCCAACATCAGCAACACGTCGGCATAACGATACAGCACGATGTCGTTGTCTTGCAGTTTGCCGTCTAAAAAGGAGTGTCTGTCTATCTCGTACTTGGCCATACGTGCGCCAGCTGTCTTTATATAAGGTGAGGTGGTGAGGTCTATGGCCACGTCCAAAGGCATATACACCAGCGGTTGGCCATTGTCAAGCCGTACCGTATCGCCGTCTACCATCACCGTGTCGGCGTAAAAGTTCAGCTTAAAGCGTGTGTCTAGCTTTTTTGGTGTGCCATATCCAAAGGCGCGAACGGTGGAAATGGTGGCGCAGGGTCCGTTTTCCGACCCCATTCCCAATGCCTTGCCGTGGTTGTAGTGCCGCGAACGAAAGAGATATTGGTATTGGTTGGGGTAGATGTTCTTGTCCATCGGGATGGTGAAGATGTTCTCGCGCGAGGTTTCGTTGTGCACTTTGAAGTTGTCGGCATAGCTGTTTTCGAGCGTATAGCCGGCCGCTTGCAGCTTTTCGCAATAGCGGATGGTGGTTTGCCAGGCGTTAAGCTGCTCGTTATCGACGGTGAAAAGGATGTCCTTGCCTGGCTTGCGGGCGTGGCGCACGGGGTTGTCGCAGGTGTAGACCTCGGCGTTTAACGCTAGTTTGGCCAATAGAAAATGTGCAACGGGGCGGGTTAGCCTGCCATAATACTGCCCTTGCAGGTTGGAATGGGCATCTGCCAGATAGGGCGCAACCTGCTGCAACTCCTTAAAGGCAAAGCGAAACACCTCGCTGCGGCGTGTGTTAGACACCTCTGCAACCGACGTTTGGTTTTTCTCTAACAGCGGAACATTGCCAAAAAGGTCTATCAAGTAATAGTAATACATGGCCCTGATGGCTCTTGCCTCTGCATTGTAGGCCATTAATTGGGATTGGTTGAGCAGGCTTTTGTGCTTGTCTATGAGGGCGATGGCATCGTTGCAGCACACCACCGATTGGAGAAGGTAGCACCAAAGGTTGTACAGTTCTAGGTCGTTGGCGCTCCATTGGTGGGTGTATAGCCGTTTCCAAAAGCCCCCGTCGTACCAGTCGCCGCCCCTAATGGGCACGATGGCCTCGTCGGTTGTGAAGGTACTATAATCGTATATGCCTCGGTTCGTGCCTTGAAGTCCGCATCCATCTTCGACCGAACCGATGTTGTTGTACAGGGTGCCAATGCTGTTTATCCACAAGGAAGTGGGCGACGTGATGGCTTGGTCTTCCGAAATGCGGTCGCGTGGATCGTCTTCGAGACAGCTTACGAACATGCCCAGCAGCGCAATGGCTACCAATGCCAGGTGTATGATGTGAGTCTTGGGTTTCATTATGGGCGTGGTTTAGGGTGAGAAGTTAGAATTGAACGCTAAGCCCTAGCGAGAAAGAGCGATACGGAGGGTACGAACGCTTGTCGTCGATGCCAAGCGTGTTGTTCACTACATAACTATTGATGATGGGCGTTAGACCGCTGTAACCTGTGATGGTAGCGAGGTTGTTAACGCTGAGCGACAGGCGCAGGGCGTTTACAAAGCGCGAGCGGACGGGCAAGTTGCAGCCGATGGTTAGGTAATCAATGTTCAGATAGTCGCCCCTTTCCAGCCAATAGTCGGTGGCGGTTTGGTCTTTGATGTTTTGTTTGGGTGCCTCGCGCAGCACGTTATAGTCGGGAAAACTGGCCATGTTCATATAAGTGAGCGACGTTCCGTTGTATATCTTATGCCCGAAGGCACCGTTTAGCTGCATGGTTACGTCCCACATGCGATAGCGAAAGCTGATGTTCGAACCCAAAGTGGCCTTTGGAACGGCCTGCCCTGCCACACGTCGGTCGCCGCCATCTTCCAAATTGATGCGTCCGTTGTTGTCTAGGTCGGCACAGGCATAGCTATACGAGCCGTCAGCGTTTTTGGTTAGTCCCGTGCAATGCGGCAGATAGAACACGCCAAGGGGCTGTCCCACTATCTGATAAGTAATGAAGTTGTGTCCGCCGTGCATGCCCGCACCGGTCAATCCGCCAATGGGCGTGATGTCGGGCGACGACAATTGCTCGCCGTTATACATCCCTGTGAGCGACAGCAGCTTGTTTTTCTGGAACGAGAGGTTCATGTTTACGCTCAGTTCCATGTCTTTTTTGCGGATGAGGTCCAGGCCAAGGCCAAACTCCATACCGCTGTTGCTCATGCTGCCGATGTTGGCCAGCAGCTTGTTATAGGCGAAAGGCGGCACGCTAACGTCGTAGTTGTACAGCATGTCTGTGGTTTTCGAGTGGTAGTATTCGGCGTAAACGTGTATGCGGTTGCTGAAAAATCCTGCCTCCATACCCACATTAAACGATGTGCGCGTTTCCCATTTCAAGTCGGGATTGATGTTGCGCAGTTGTCCCAAGGTAACGGTGGGGCGGCCGTAATGGGGCACAATGCCGTTGGGCATCAACATTTGCAGGGTGTAATAAGCCATTATTCCGCCCAGGTTTCCAGAGCGGCCAACACTGGTTCGCAGTTTAAATTGGTCGATCCAAAGCACGCTTTTCAGCCATTTTTCTTCCTTAACGTTCCATTCCAAGCCCGCAGAAGGGAAGTAACCCCACGTGTTGTTCTTGCCAACAAGCGTCGAACCATCGGCGCGGAGCGTCAGCGAAAGGGCGTAACGCCCCAAAAGCGTGTACGAAAGGCTACCCATGAACGAGGTTAGCTTGGGCGATTCGTACCCACTTCCCGTGCCGTCTTGGGGGCGGATGCTGCCCGCGGTGAGGTTGTCGTAACCAAATTCGTTGCTCGAAAGGCCTTTCACCGTGGTGAAGAAGAACTGCTTGCGGTTGTTCTGATATTCAGCCGTGCCCGTCAGTTGCAGCTTGTGTGCGCCCCAGGTGTTGTTGTAGTTCAGTTGCACGCTGCCAAGTAGGTCTTCGCTTTTGTTTTCGCGGCGGTACATTTTGCCTTGCGCCTCGGTCCAAGTGGGTTGGAATATGTCGTTTTCGAGCGTTGTGAACGAGTACGAACCAAAGAGACGGGCGGTAAGTCCCTTGGCGAGGGGGAAGTCGAAAGACAGGTGTGTGTTGATGTTAAAGCCGCGGTCGTGGTCTTTTTGGTGCAAAAGTGCCATGGGGTGGGTAATCTGCGAGGCCAGGGTGTTAACGTCCCAGCCTCCTGCGGCGTTCTGTTGGGTGGAGAAAGTGGGGTTTTGCGAGGCGGCAGAATAAAAAAGTCTCTGCGTATCGAGTATCTTTTTGTTGGATAACGACGAGCCGAACAGCCCGAAGTTAACGGTGAGCCAATCGTCGAAAGCCTTTTGCATGAGGTCGAATTTGGCCGTAAAGTTGCGGTAGTTGTTGGTTCGCACCACCATTTGATGGTTCATCACGCTCATTGATGCGCGGTAGTTGCTTTGTTCTGTGCCGCCCGAAAAGGCCAAATGGTGATTTTGTATAAAACCCGTTTGCGTAATGGCGCGCAAGTTGTCGTTGTCTTCGCCGCCGTCGTTAACGCTTAGGCCAAGTGCCTTTGCCGTGGCAACGTAATTGCGCCCGCTCAGCATTTCGAGGTTTTTATACGCTGTTTCAAAGCCCACATTGCCGTCGTAAGAAATGTGGAACTTACCGCGTGCACCCTTGGCAGTGGTTACGATGATTACGCCCGATGCGCCGCGCGAGCCGTATTGGGCCGTTTCGGAGGCGTTTTTCAGCACTTGATACGAAAGGATGTCCGACGGGAAGATGGTGGAAAGCGTGGCAAGGTCGCTCGAAACGCCGTCGATAACCACGAGCGGGTCGTTTCCGCCCGTTAGCGAAGTGGTTCCGCGCACACGTACGCTGGTGAGACTGGCTTGCCGTTGGTCGCCTCCACGCGACACATTTACACCAGCCAGGCGGCCTTTGATGGCGTCGAGCGGGTTGACGACGAGCCCCTTGTCGCCAAAACCGCCTGTCTTTTGCCAGACTTGTATCAGCGGCTGGTCGCCTTTTAGGCTGTCGGGGATTAGGCGCGAGATGTATTTCGGCTTGTCTTCGCCCACTTGTGCAAACAAGTTTTCGGCGCAAACAAACTGCAATAGGCATGCCATGAGCAGGTATGCAGCAAGCCGGGCACACGATGCAGGCTTGTTTTTGCCTTGCCCTAAGGAGCGAAGGCGTTGTTCTGAATACGAAAAAGTACCGGCGATGTTCATAAGGGCGATTGTTTAGGGTGACTGTTGCGTAAGTGTAAGCTGGTTGTGCGCATGCCTGCGGGTCCTCTTTTGGGGCGGCAGCCTCAATGCTTGCCCGCAGTGTTTGGCGTTAAGTAAGTGCCCATGTGTGGCAAGTGCCTTTGGGTATGGCTGTTGGAGCCTTCGTTATGATGCCTTGGGTGGCGTTTATGCCCCACGTTGTGGGCCGCCTGTTCTGTGTTGTGGGCGGGCGTGAGCCGGCTTATTTGTGGGTGTTGTAGTATTCCAAGCCAACCTGCACGTTCTTCATGATGGCATCCGACGAGTATGTGGCGCCCGTAATGGCGTCGGGCTCGTCTTCGATGGCCTTGCTAACCGGTTTGCCTTCCCAATATTTCAGCAAGGGTTTCACTTTGTCGAAGAACCTTGGCGTTTCCTGATTGGGCAACGCCTCTACCTTTACCACCTTGTTTTTCTTGATGAAAATCTTCACGGGCGTGCTGCCCTTAAAGCCTTTAATGTCGCGTGTAAGCTCGGTGGTGTTAACAACGGTCATCCCTTTTTCTTTGGTAATGATGTTGTTGTTGCTGCTTGCGCTGGTGAGTGTTGCCGCGAAAACTATGGCGGCTATTCCGAATAACAATCTGGATATTACTTTTCTCATAACTGTTTGTTTACTGAAGTGTTAGCTGAGGGCGTCTTGTTGGCTATCCGTATCGTTGGCGGACCGTGGCGACGCCGTTATTGCAAAGATAGGAATAAAAAAAGAAAAAGCCACCATGTGGGGGCAAAATGTTATGCCTTGTTGTGCGTTTTGTGGTTGTAGTGGTTGGTTTTTCGGTGCTGATGTGCTTGATGTTGGTTGCCGCGGATAACTCGAAGGGTTGGGGCGCGTTGAGAAACCTGGTGTCTGGCGGCGCGTTTCGCCTGGCTGTGGGGGTGTGTGGCTTACATGTTAGACTGGCTGTGCAGCAGCACTATCAGACCGTAAAAGGCACAATAGGCCGTGGCCAAGGCCCATGCAATGACTTTTGTACGCCTGCTTTTGCGATAGGGGGCAAGGGCAAACCACAAGGCTGACACAGGGAACAAGGCAAGCAGGAACAGACCTTTGGCTGTGGCCACACTTGTTGCAAAGGATAGGAGGTAAAACGCGAGGTAATATGCAAACGCAAAGCCGATGGTTAGGCGCACTGCCAGGTCGCCTTTGGGCTTAGACGATATGGCATAGGCGGCGTAGGCGAGGGCGAGGAGCGTAACCCAAATCACATCGTACATGAAGAAAAGGGTGAAGTTGTTCATAAAATGCTGACTTAACGGATGAATGTTTCGGCGGGCTGGTGGGCTTTCCGCTGTTTGATTGCAGTTTGAAATGTAGGCGAAAGCTTGTATACCTTGCTTTCTGCCACTTTCGTGTAGCAACAATTTGCCGATAAGGAAAGGCGTGGCGGGGTAGGGAATGTTGCTTTCATAACGGGACGTATTGAGTGGATTGAACGGCCATGTATAACACTTTGCAAATATAGATCTTTATCCGCAGGCGTGAAATACCCAAAAGGGAGTAAATTTAGAAACGATGAACAGGGCTTGAACTACCTATAATTTGGTACGTCGGCCGGTGGCTGCCTGGTGAAGTTGTCTTGTCTGTTACCATTTCTATAGACTGTGATGGGGTTGTTTTCTTTGTGATGCAGGGTTAAGATAAGCATTCTCCCTTATGTGCGAAGTGCTGGACAACGATATGTTATAGCCAAGCAAAATTGCTTTTGGAAAATTGCTGTTAGAAGGAATGAACCGCGTAGACAGTATGGCATTAATAAATCTTTATGGGAAGTAAAACAGGGTATCTTGTTGGCTTACGCTACATGTGTGGCTTTCCAAATCCAATTCTGTTAGACTATAAGGTCTGAATTGCTGCCTCAATTGATTGTGGTAAAAGGTGGTTATGCGCCAAAAGACGGTTTGGCAGAGGTCATTCAATGCGTTCTCTGCTATAAGCTGAAATGTTAGTTTTCTATTCAGGACGATTTGACAGATGTCATTCAATGCGTTCTTTGCAAGTTGAAAACCGCCTCTCAATAGCTAATTACTTCTGCATTTCTATGATGCTGTCTCCGTTGGCCGTGGGCAACAAGCTCTGTAACCGTTCGCACTGGCGGTTATAAGCGTACGTGCTTTTCGGTGGCGTTGCCCAAAGGCGTGTAGGCGACACAAACGCGTTTGTTAAGCTTTCAGCAAGAAATTTAACACAAAAAGTGCCCTTTCCATCCACCAACCGCCCACCTTGCCGCAAAAAATCGATTCTCGCGGAGGTTTGTTTTGATGCCCAAAGGGGGCAGTTGCGCATGCAGACGAAATGAATTTTTATTTAAACTGACCGCCACCAACATCCGTTTTTGGGCGATTTGCAGCAAAATGCAGTGTGTTTTGGTGCTAAACGTAGTGCAATATGCCGCTAAATGCAGTGTGTTTTGGTGCAAAATGTAGTGCGTTTTGGTGCTAAATGCAAGGTAAAATGGTGCAAAACGCAGTGTAAAATGCTGCTAAATGCGGGGCGAAAAGCATAAATATCCGCTGTAATGGTATAAATAAAACCTTCTCAAACCATGAAAAGCAGGGCCGAAAAGGGCGAAATCGTCGTCAAAAAGTGGGATTTTAGGTGTAAAAAGCGAGTAATCGGGCTTGAGAAATTATGAGTTGGCGGCCAAACTAGAAAGGCAAAATGGTGCAAAATGCAGGTTCTTTTCTTAAAAATAGACAAAGCGAAAGGCACAAAAGGTTAGAAATGGTGGACATTTGCCTACTTTTTAACCCATATTTTCGCTAGAACGGGGCGAAAATTAGAATGAGTTTGTAAAATAAATACAACAATTTAAGTTTTTGAATTGATGGGTATTTGAGTTTGGGAGTCTGGAAGTTGATGAGTTGGTAAGTGGTTGAGTTAATGAGTTGGTGAGTTTTTGACTTTGCGGGTTTGTGGGTTGGTGGATTGGTGAGTGTTTGAGTTAATGAGTTGGTGAGTTGATGAAGTGGTGAGCGTTTGAGTTAATGAATTGGTGAGTTGGTGATTTTGTGATTTTGTGACTTTGTAGATTTGTGGGTTGGTTATTTTTTTAGTTAATGAGGTTGTGAGTCGGTGAGTTGATGAAGTGGAGAGTTGGAGAGTTATGTATTCGGGAACTTTGGGTTTTCGTGAGTTCATAGGTAAGCGAGTTGCGTTGTTCTGCACTTCGTATATAAAGAGGAGTGTTTGTGTTGTGTGGCACCACAAGGAACACACACTTCTCAATTTACAGAAACACGAAAGGTGGAGAAAACGTCATTATCCCCTCAGTCTAAACATTCAACCCTAGGGGTTGGAAATAAAGATGTTTGCAAACATTCTCAACCTTCTGCCTTATAAACATCATCTTGACGGACTTTCATTGCGCCAAGCAGTAGTTAAACACGAAACGTTTACGATTGCGCCATTGAAAAAAGCACAAAACTTTGCCTTGTTATGAAATAAAATTACTACCTTTGTCGTTCGAATTATGAGGAAATCGGCATACATAACACTCTCAATCCTGTTATCAACAATGATATTATGGATTGGTTCGGGCATCATGACTGTGGTGTGCGAGCATACGGGTAGTGTGTCTGTTGCCGAGATGCCGTCGAAGATGCACTGCAAGGATGCGGCTGCAAGCAACTGTATGAAGATGCAGGTAAAAACCTTATCGCCCACAAACGCAGAGCGGGCAGACTTCCATCAGCCGCTGCCCGTGCAGTTCTCACTTCTTCCGCAACTCATAACAGATTGCGATTTATTGCCTTTGCCCGTTTTGGCAAAGGCCTCCGAAAGAACATGGCAACGGCTTTGGCATGGTCCGCCGCGCCAATATCTTCGGCTACTTACAACACTTTTGATTTGATTTTTTGTGTCTTCCTGTTATTCGTTAAGCGTAATAGGAAGAGCCTTTGTGCCTGTTTCACAAACGTGTAAATGTGCAAAGCTGTATCGGGCAACCCGTTGTTCTGATGCGTTAAGGCGCATACTCAGGGGTTTCGCGTACGCCTGCGGTTATGTCCCTTGCCTTATTCGTGTCCAAGAACAAAGTCCACGAGCCTCTTTCTTACAAGATGTTCGAGGCAGAAAGTTCGTTATCTCACCACGGTTTTGCAGCGACATCGCCCCACACTCGCCCCTAAAAACATGTTTGTGAACAAACCGAGGGTTAGTTCTAACGCCCTGCCACTACACAGGTGACCATAGCCAAACGGTCGCACCTTGTGGCACGTAGCAACTGGCCTAACTTTAACGACAACAAAAAATCAAACGTAATGAACAAAATTCCATATATATTAGGTGCAACGCTATTGGCCGTTGTGCCTGCTGTAGCCCAGCAAACACACCCCGACTCCACCATAACGCTGAAAGAACAGACACTGGCAAACGTCACCGTAACTTCTCGCAAAGCCTCCGTGCGTTCGCTCAAAGGTGCCATCAACGGCAAGGACATCCTGCGCGACGAGCTTTTCAAGGCTGCCTGCTGCAACCTAGGCGAGAGTTTCGTCACCAATCCGTCGGTCGATGTAAACTACGCCGATGCCACTACCGGTGCCAAGCAAGTAAAACTGCTAGGCCTAAGCGGCACATACGTGCAGATGCTTACCGAAAACCTACCCAACTTCCGCGGTGCGGCTCTGCCTTACGGCCTAGGCTATGTTCCCGGCAACTGGATGAAGAGCATGCAGGTTAGCAAAGGCAACTCCTCGGTAAAGAACGGCTACGAAGCCATGACGGGACAAATAAACGTTGAGTACGTGAAACCAGAGGACGAGAAGGGCGTTTCGCTCAACCTCTATGGCAACACGATGGGAAAGTTCGAAGCCAACGCCGACGGCAATGTGCACATCAACGGCAACAAGAACCTCAGCACGGAGCTGCTGGTACATTTTGAGAACAATTGGAGCCACCACGACGGCAATGGCGACGGATTTGAAGACGACCCGCAAGTGAAACAATACAACTTGCAGAACCGCTGGTTCTGGAAAAAAGGCGGCTACATGCTCCACGCCGGCTTGGCGTTGCTGAAAGAAGACCGCACTAGCGGACAAGTTGCACACGCACAGCCCGCGCCCGGCAACCCTACGCCTTACCGCATCGGCATTGGCACAGAGCGTTACGAGGGCTATATGAAACATGCCTTCATCCTAAACGAGGCACACGGCACCAATGTCGCCTTCATGGGCAACGTGTCTTTACACAAGCAAGATGCAAGCTATGGCATCAAACAGTACAACGTGAACGAGAAGAACGCCTACGCATCGCTTATCTTCGAGACTAACTTCACCCCCGAACACGACCTTTCTGCCGGGCTAAGCCTTAACCACGACTACCTGCACCAGCATTTGTTGCTTCCTGCGGGCGTGGTGCCTGCCGATTACGGCAACCGCTATCCGCTAACGCGCGGCATAGAAAGCGAAACAACGCCTGGCGCATACGTACAATACACCTATAACCTGCACAACCGCGTGATTGCCATGGCCGGCTTGCGCATCGACCACAGCAACGTGTACGGAACGTTCTTCACGCCACGTTTCCACCTGAAGTGGATGCCGGCAGACTTGCTCACCATCCGCCTATCCGCAGGAAAGGGCTATCGTAGTCCGCACGCACTGGCCGAGAACAACTATCTCATGGCGTCTGGTCGCCGACTAATCATCGACAAGCTGGAACAAGAGGCCGCGTGGAACTATGGAACCAGCCTGAGTTTCCTCATCCCGATAGGTAAGCAAACGCTGAAATTAAACGCCGACTATTATTACACGCACTTCCTTTCGCAAACCCTTATCGACTACGACACCAACCCGCAAGAGCTGCACATCACCAATCTCAACGGCAAGAGCTACTCGCATACCGTACAAATTGATGTTTCGTACCTGCTCTTTAAGGGGCTCGACCTGACGGCGGCCTACCGCTACAATCTCGTTAAGGCCACTTATGGCGGCCGCTTGATGTGGAAACCGCTGCAAAGTCGCTACAAGGCACTGCTTACAGCCAGCTACAAAACGCCCTTAGGGCTATGGCAGTTTGATGCGACGGCAGTGTTGAACGGCGGCGGAAGAATGCCCGAACCCTACACAACAGCATCTGGCAACCTGTCGTGGAGCCGCAACTTCAAGGCATACGGCCAGCTCAACGCACAGGTTATGCGCTATTTCCGCCATTTCTCAGTGTATGTAGGCGGCGAAAATTTGGGCAATTACAAGCAGAAGAACCCCATTATCGGATACCAAAACCCATGGGACAACAACTTTGAACCCACAATGGTATATGGTCCCGTGCAGGGTGCCTCGGCCTATATCGGCATCCGCGTCAATCTGGGAAAACGGCTTTAAACGCCCCATCCTCTCGCCTTAACGGCGCAAACAAATAAGAATAACAACCAGGGACAAACGGTTAGAAGCCAAGTTTAGGCCGTTATCCCACAAACAACAAACAAATGAAAAAATCAATTATTTCGATGGTGCTGTTCATGGTAGCCATGATTGCAACCGCAAAAGACATTAAGACCGTTGTTTTCACCACAACCCCACAGATGCACTGCGTCAACTGCGAAGCGAAAATTAAAGGCAACCTCCGCTTTGAAAAAGGAGTGAAAGCCATAAAAACAGACGTAGAGGCCCAAAAGGTTTTCGTTTCTTACGATTCAAAGAAAACAACCGAGGAAAAGCTTCAAAAGGCATTCGAGAAATTTGGTTATAAGGCAGAAAAGACCGATAAGGATGCCAAGATACCCGTGCATAAGGACGAACAATGTGAGAACATGTAACGGAATCTGCTAGAAAGCCTCACGCAACGGCACAAGGAACACTTGTTGTACAACAAGTTGAGGGCAATTTGCACCAGCGCGCGGGGCTTTATTGGCGGTTCTTAAATTTGGATGGGCAGCACATTTGCCCATCCCATGCAACACGCGTTTATCTATTAGGCAGGCTCTAAAAAACCTCCAATGGGCTTTAAGGCCTGCCTATATCATTTTTGTCAGCATACACTCAACTACTCATAAACTCATTGTTTGCATGCACTCAACTGCTCAAAAAATTACAACCTCACCTACTTTCCACTTGCGTTCCGCCACGCCAAAAACCACGAAAGCGCATGTTCCTTCTCGTTAAATTTGCCTATTTCTTACCGAAAGTATAAAGAAAAAGTCACACGAACTTGCCTAATACGTTAAAAATCATTATCTTTGCATCCACATTTAACAGCAACTACCGCGAATGGTCAATAAAATAAAGAAACTGAAGAAGATTAGAATACACCGAGAAGGCACCGAGACCCTGGTGCTCGGGTTCATCGTACTTGCCGTCGTAGCACCTCTTTTATGGGTGTTTTTTGAGTGTAAAGTGGCGTTTTGGACGTTTCTGGTGATATACGGCATTGCCTATGGAATCATTATTAACTTCTTCCGCTGCCCCATACGCGTGTTCAATGGCGACACGGAGAAAGTGGTGGTTGCGCCAGCCGATGGGAAAATAGTCGTAATAGAAGAGGTGGACGAGAACACATACTTCCACGATCGCCGTATCATGGTGTCTATCTTCATGAGCCTTTTCAACGTTCATGCCAACTGGTTCCCCGTTGACGGCAAGGTGAAGAAGGTAGAACACAAAGACGGAAACTTCCATAAGGCATGGTTACCCAAAGCAAGCGAGGAAAACGAACATGCAGATGTGGTGATAACTACACCCCACGGAGTGGACATCCTCTGCCGCCAGATAGCGGGGGCAATGGCCCGGCGCATCGTTACTTACGCCAAACCAGGTGAAGATTGCTATATCGACGAACATCTCGGCTTTATTAAATTGGGGTCGCGCGTCGACGTATTCCTTCCCCTAGGTACCGAAATATGCGTAAAGATGGGTCAACTTACCACGGGCGACCAAACCGTTTTGGCCAAGCTTAAATAAAAAGGAGCATCGCAAATGGCAAACAAAATCACTCGCCACATACCCAATTCGATAACCTGCTGCAACCTCATTTCGGGTTGCATCGCCACCATTACGGCCGTCTATGGCGATTTGTGGCTCGCCCTGCTCTTCATCATTGTCGGGGCCGTGTTCGACTTTTTCGACGGCATGTCGGCACGTTTGCTCCACGTTTCTTCGCCCATCGGCAAAGAACTCGACTCGCTTGCCGATGTCATCACCTTTGGCTTAGCCCCTTCGGCGATGCTTTTTCATCAACTTTCAGTTTTAGACTACCCCTTCGGGAGTGTCTATCGGTGGCAGATTACGGGCTTTTTGCCTTTCGTTGCCTTTCTGATGACGGTCTTTTCTGCCCTCCGTTTGGCCAAGTTCAACCTCGACGAACGACAGACAACCTCGTTCATCGGACTGCCGACACCAGCCAATGCCATGTTTTGGGGGTCGCTATTGTTGGGGCTCGACAGCCAGATGGAATCCGTAAATTGGTCACCACTTGCGCTCATCGCCTTGATGCTGCTCAGCTGTTGGCTGCTCGTGTCCGAAATACCTATGTTTGCACTCAAATTCAAACACTGGGGCTGGAAGGGCAACGAGATAAAATACATTTTCGTACTTAGCTGCATACCCCTGCTCGTTATATTCAAAGTGTTGGCCTTTGCCTTCATCATTGCGTGGTATGTGGTGCTGTCGGCCTATGTCAACGCCACTAAAAAACAATAGCAATGGATTTTATCTTGAAGTCGATAGGCGTACTATTGCTATCAGTGCTGTTTGTTTCGCTGATAGCTTTTTTGCTAACGTTTAGGCGTATCATCAAATCTGTGCGCCAAACCATTCGCCAATTCAACAATGCCACCACGTCTTCAGCCCCAAAAAGTTCGCAACGCGCAGGCAAAACGGGTGAAGTGATTATCGACAGTCGCACATCCGAGCGCATGAACCAAAAGATTTTCGAACAAAACGAGGGCGAATACGTAGACTTTACTGAAGAAAAGTAAAGCAAGCGAAACTAAACAAACCTCACTCCTCGTCCTTTTTCTAAAAGGATAGGAGAATGATATTCCATGCCGCAAGAATGCTAATTGTCACCTTATCCCAATGAAGAAAGGAGAAGGATGAGGTGTGCACTTCAATTCAGACCGTGCAGAACAAAACGGCATAAGAAGGTAAAGACAAAACGTAAGCATCCTGTGCTAAAAAACAACAAAGGCTAAGCGTAACACGGATAAGCGAAAAAAATGTTGTAACTTTGCATAAGTTGTCTTGCACTCGGCAATTTGAGAACAAGTTCTCATTGCACTCGTTGGCGGCAACTTTGCATAAGTTGTCCTGCACTCGGCAATTCGAGAACAAGTTCTCATTGCGCTCGTTGGCGGCAACCTTGCATAACAAGTTGTCTTTGCTTGCCCACTTTACAATCGTCGTTCGGCACATTGGCAGACAACAACTTGGCACAAACAGACTGCTTTCGCAAGCATAAACGCACGGCGGAAGTAGTTAGGCGTATTTGTTTTCCATCCCCAAGACGCAACAAACGCCACAAGCAGACATGCCAAACAAGGGGAACAGGGGGCGCGCGCCACGCCACCCAAACACCAGATAAAGATGAAAGTAAGTGATTTCCTAAATAAAAAGGCAGCAGCCAAAGCCATTTCGTTCGAGGTGCTGCCACCACTCAAAGGCAACGGCACGGCACAATTGTTTCGTACCATCGACCGTTTGCGCGAGTTCTGCCCCAACTACATCAACATAACCACTCATAACAGCGAGTTCGTTTACCGCCAATTGGACAACGGACAGTACGAACGCGACCGCATTCGCCGACGTCCCGGCACCATTGCCATTGCTGCCGCCATACAGCAACGTTATGGCATACCCGTTATTCCGCACATTATTTGCAGCGGGGCTACGATTGAAAGCATTGAATATGAACTGCTGGACTTGCAGTTTTTGGGCATTCAGAACCTGTTGTTGCTACGTGGCGACAAGGCGCGAGACGAACAATTGTTCACGCCTACGCCCAACGGACACACGCACACCACCGAACTTATCGAGCAGGTAAACCGCTTTAACGCTGGATTTTTTGCCGATGGAACGGCTATGAAACACCCCGGCGAGAGTTTCGAGTATGGGGTGGCGTGCTATCCGGAGAAACACGAGGAGGCGCCCAACCTCGATATGGACATCGATTACTTGCTCCGTAAACAGCAACTTGGGGCAAAATACGCCGTTACACAGCTGTTTTACGACAATCAGAAATACTTCGACTTCGTGGAAAAGGCACGCCAAAAGGGTGTTACCATACCCATCGTGCCGGGCATTAAGCCGTTTGCCAAGTTGGGACAGCTAACGGTTATACCCCGTACATTCCACTGCGACCTGCCTACGGCGTTGGCTAGCGAAATCGTTAAGTGCAAAACCGACGACGATGCAAAGGCGTTGGGCGTGGAATGGGCCACGCAACAATGTCGCGAACTGTATGCTAAAGGTGTGCCCAGTATTCACTTTTACACCGTTTCGGCGGTCGATTCAATCTGCGAAGTGGCCAAAAAACTGTTATGAACTGGAACGACGTAATAGGGCAAGACGACGTTAAACGTCGACTAGTAAGCATGGTGCACAACAACCGTTTGCCCCATGCGCTGATGCTCTGCGGCCCTGCTGGCAGCGGAAAATTGGCCTTGGGCTTGGCGCTTGCCTCGTACTTGCTTTGCGAACGCCATGCAGAAGGCGATGCTCCTTGCGGCGAATGCGCCGCTTGCGCCATGATGCGCCGCTTTGAACACCCCGACCTGCACTTCTCTTTCCCCGTTATTCGCCCCGCAGGAACGTCGAGCGAACACAAAATGAACAGCGACGACTTCGCCCCACAGTGGCGAGAGATGTTGCAAACAACGCTTTATCCCTCGATAGACCTTTGGCTCGACCAAATGGACGCAGCCAACCAACAGGCCCAGATGGGCGTTGGCGAAAGCGATTTGCTGATGAAACGCCTCAGCATGAAGTCGAGTCAAGGGGGATATAAGGTGGCCGTGGTGTGGCTTGCCGAACGTATGAACCAAGAATGCGCCAACAAGTTGCTCAAGCTTTTGGAGGAACCGCCTGCCCAAACGCTCTTTATCCTTGTGTGCCAAGAGCCCGAACAGCTGCTCGAAACCATCAAGAGCCGCACCCAACGCATCGACTTGCCGCCCATTGCCGTGCACGACATGCAGCAAGCACTGATACAAAAGCGCAACATAACGCCCGAAGACGCGCGCCGTGTGGCCCGATTGGCCAACGGAAGTTGGACTAACGCCCTGGCCGAACTTAGCGTAGACAACGAGAACAAGCAGTTTTTAGACATGTTTATCATGCTGATGCGACTGGCTTACCAACGAAACATACGCGAACTGCGCCGTTGGAGCGATGCCGTGGCCACCTATGGGCGCGAGAAACAAAAGCGCATGCTGACCTACTTTGCACGTCTGATGCGCGAAAACTTCATGTTCAACTTCGGCATTGCCGACCTCGTGTACATGTCGCGCGAAGAAGAAAACTTCGCCAAAAACTTTGCACGTTTCGTAAACGAAGAGAATATCGTGGAGATTTCCGAACTCATCGACCGCTGCATCCGCGACATTTCGCAGAACGCCAACGCCAAAGTGGTGTTCTTCGACTATGCCATCAACATGATTCTCTACATCAAGAAGGCATAAAAGGCGGTTCAACCTCGGCTCGTTCAAGCATCCGCCCGCGCACATTACAGAGGGAAAGCGCAAGTTCGAGCCAACTTAAAATAGCACTCTCCGACAGGATATTTAACCCGCCAAGGCCAACATCCTGCCGTCAATATATAAAACAAAACGAACAAATGGATTACAAAAATATGAAGTTCAAGGTGGCCAACGGCTGCGACCACGGCGGATGCTGTGGGGGCTGTTGCCGTTCGGACCACCAACTAAATACATACGATTGGTTGGCCGACGTGGTGAACGACCCCGACAAAACCGACCTTGTTGAGGTGCAATTCAAGAATACGCGCAAGGGTTATTACCACAACGTGAACAACTTACAGCTTACAAAAGGCGACATGGTGGCCGTGGAAGCGAGCCCAGGACACGACATTGGCGTGGTTACCCTTACGGGAAGGCTCGTGGCTTTGCAGATAAAGAAGGCCAACTTAAAGTCGGCCGACGACATCAAACGCATCTATCGCGTGGCTAAACCCGTAGACCTAGACAAGTACGAAGAGGCTAAGAGTCGCGAGAACGACACGATGATACAGAGCCGGCAGATAGCAAAAGACCTGGGATTGAAGATGAAAATCGGCGATGTGGAGTATCAAGGCGACGGAAACAAGGCCATTTTCTACTACATTGCGGACGAAAGAGTAGACTTCCGACAGCTTATTAAGGTGCTGGCAGACACTTTTCACGTGCGTATCGAAATGAAACAGATTGGCGCACGCCAAGAAGCAGGGCGCATAGGCGGCACAGGGCCCTGCGGAAGAGAGCTGTGTTGCGCCACATGGAACAAGAACTTCGTGTCGGTTAACACCAATGCAGCCCGCTTTCAAGACATTTCTCTCAATCCACAAAAGCTTGCCGGCATGTGCGGTAAGCTGAAATGCTGCCTTAACTACGAAGTAGATAATTACGTAGAGGCGGCCAAACGCATGCCTAGCAAAGAGGTTTCGCTGCACTCGGGCGATGCAGAACATTTCGTTTTCAAAACAGATATCTTGGCGGGAACGGTTACTTACTCCACCGATAAGAACCTCGCCGTGAACCTCGTTACCATTACGGCCGAGCGTGCTAGGGCTATTATCGAAATGAATCGCCGCGGCGAAAAGCCCGACTCGCTTGAAGAGGAACACCACAAGCAGCACACCGACAAGCCCATCGACCTCTTGGCTAATGCCGACCTGAGCCGATTCGACAAGTCGAAACGCCCTAAACGCCCCTCTAACGGCAAGCCCAAGGGCGACAAGCGCGATGGTTCTGCACCCCAAAATGGTGCTCCGCAACAACGCAAGGAACAGCAGCGGCAGCGCGAACAACAGGCAGAAAAACGCCGTCAAAGGCCACAACAGGCACGGGCACAAGAGGGCAAGCAAGAGAACAACGGCAACCGACATCGTCGCGATAACCAACGAAGAGGAGGCTCGCCGTCGAACACCCAACAGCAAAAACAAGAATAGCAAGCCGATGGAGCGTTTAGTGAAAGGCGCGTTGGTGGCTCTTGCAGTCGCCTTAGTTAGCGCATGCAGCATGGATACCGTCTATCACCGATACAGTCACACATCGGTGAGTGGATGGGAGAAGAACGACACCTTGAAGTTTTACGTTCCGCGACTTCATCAAGGCGGCGTTTTCGCCCAGCAACTAGACGTGCGCATCAATGGCGCTTACCCTTTTACGGCGGCCACGCTCATCGTAAAGCAACGCATTGTGCCTGGCAACCAAGAGCTAACAGACACCATCAACTGCACGTTTAGCAAGCCCGACGGCACTCGTCTCTCTCGTGGCATCAGTTATTACCAATACAGTTACCCCATAGCCAAACACGATTTGCGCGAAGGCGACAGCCTAGTGGTGAGCGTTTACCACGACATGAAACGCGATATGCTACCAGGAATATCCGATGTCGGCATCCATATCAGTCGCGTTAGCTATCTGCATAATGCGCTATATAAATAAGGAGAGGGTGTTAGCTCTTTCTATAAAGGCTTGCAAATCGTAGAAAAATCAACTACCCTTGCAACGAAGAAAAGTGCACTTGATGGCTATACGCCTTCATACTGCACTATAAAAGGGACTGAAAGAGGGGCTGCCTACATGGCAGCCCCTCTGCTTTTTAGGTAAGACTTTATCCTGTTCGAGCCACAAAGCTCAAGTCTTTCAATGTTGATAAGCTACCCAATCCCCCGAACTTTCCCAAGCCAACCTGCGCGTAAACCGCTGGCTAGCACGTGCATTCAACAAGACCAAGAGAGCCACGGACTTAGAAACCCTGCAACTCAAACCCGCTTTCCTCCCCTTACTTCTCCATCACTTCGTTCGTCAGCTCCTTACCTTCGCTAAACTCCTTAATACTTTCTAGCGTAGTAAGCGCAATGTTGTGCATGGCCTCGGCTGTAAAGAAAGCCTGATGCGAAGTAAGAACCACGTTAGGCATCATCAACAAACGGGCAAGCACATCGTCGTCGATAATCTTATCGCTGCGGTCTTCGTAGAAGTAATTCTTCTCTTCTTCGTACACGTCTAGGCCTGCCGACCCCACTTGTTTCGTGCGCAAGCCCTCAATTAAGTCCTCGGTATGGATCAGCTTTCCACGTCCCGTGTTGATAATCATCACGCCCGGTTTCATCTTTGCAATGCTTTGGGCGTTGATAAGGAACGTTGTTTCGGGCGTAAGCGGACAATGCAACGAGATAATGTCGCTCTCGGCGTACAGCTCGTCCAGCGAAACCATCCGCACATCATACCGCTTGGCAAACTCCATATCGGGGTAAAGGTCGTATGCCAGCACCTTCATCCCAAAGCCATGTAATATCTTTATCAGTTCTTTTGCAATCCTGCCCATGCCCACAACGCCTGCCGTCTTGCCATACATGTCGAAACCCATCAAGCCTTTAAGGGCGAAATTGCCCTCGCGTGTGCGGTTAACGGCACGGAAAATCTTACGATTAAGGGCCAACATCAGCGAAACGGCATACTCAGCAACGGCATGTGGCGAGTAAGCAGGCACGCGAACAACCTTTATCCTGTCTTTTGCCGCCTTCAAATCTACGTTGTTAAAGCCCGCACAGCGCAGTGCAATAAGTTTCACGCCATTCTCAATCAGCTCGTCGATAACGGCTGCATTACATTCGGCGTTTACGAAAATGCACACCACATCGGCGCCCTTGGCCAGCGGAACGGTTTTAAGATTGAGGTGTTCTTGATAATAACGGATGTCAAAGCCATAGTCGGCGTTCGTCTTGTTGAACGAAACCTCGTCGTACGATTTGGCATCGAAGAATGCTACTTTAATCATGAAGTTGTGGATTTTTGAATGTTACTAATTACGTTTGTTTGGCCACATGCGGCGCATTTGTGCATACCGCCACTGGGCGAGAACCGCTCTGGTTGCTCGTCTTTGGTTATCCTGTCACGGCCAAACATCATTCTTACAGCCTGCAAAGTAAACACTTTTTTCCGAGATAACGGCCGTTCGCACCCACAATATGCGGCAACAAGGGCAAGTTTACCACTCAACACAAGCCATTGCCCATAAAAAACATCTGCCCCACACCAAACAAAACAACCCCAAAACAGCCCTAATCCCCCCATATTTTGCTAACTTTGCAAACGCAACAACATATTTAAGATGAAGCTTGTACGACCCAAAAAGCATCTTGGTCAGCATTTCTTGACCGACTTAGGCATTGCCCAACGCATTGCCGACACCGTAGACGCGTGCCCAGAGCTACCCATTCTCGAAGTGGGACCAGGCATGGGCGTGCTCACCCAGTATCTCGCAACCAAGAACAGGCCGCTGCGCGTGGTGGAAATAGACACCGAATCGGTGGCCTTCCTACACAAGAACTTCCCCCTTTTGGCAGAAAACGTATTGGGCGAAGACTTCCTGCGCATGGACCTCGCCAGCGTTTTCTCTGGTCAACCCTTTGTGTTGACGGGCAACTACCCCTACGACATCTCCTCGCAGATATTCTTTAAGATGCTCGACAACAAGCATCTCATCCCCTGTTGCACGGGGATGATACAGCGCGAAGTGGCCTTGCGCATCGCCTCGCAGCCAGGAACAAAGGCCTATGGCATCCTTTCGGTGCTTATTCAGGCCTGGTACGATGTGGAATATCTCTTTACCGTAGACGAAACGGTGTTTAATCCGCCGCCCAAAGTAAAGAGTGCCGTTATCCGCATGACGCGAAACAAAGTGGAAAACCTTGGTTGCAACGAGGTATTGTTTAAGCGCGTGGTTAAAACGGTGTTCAATCAGCGGCGCAAAATGTTGCGCGTTAGCCTGCGCCAACTATTTGCCGGCATGCCTGCCTCGCCCGAATTTTATGCACAAGAGATGTTCACACGCCGCCCCGAGCAGCTTTCGGTGGCCGAGTTTGTGCAGCTAACCAACATGGTAGAACAAGAAATGAACGCCCAAAAACAATGAACAAGGAAACCACCTACACCGCCCTCTTGCCGCAGATAGCCGCTCTCATTAAGGGCGAGAGCAACGAAACCAGCGTGCTGGCCAATGTTGCCGCCGCCCTGCACCAAGCATTCGACCAGTTTTTTTGGACGGGTTTCTACCTACTTCACCCAGATGGCATGTTGCGTTTAGGCCCCTTTCAAGGTCCGCCGGCCTGCTATGCCATCGCCATTGGTAAGGGCGTATGTGGCCAAGCGTTCGAGTTGGGGCGCACCTTGGTTGTTCCCGACGTAGAACAATTCCCTGGGCACATCGCTTGCAGCGCCCTTTCGCAGTCGGAAATAGTAGTGCCCGTATTCTCTAAGTCGGGCAAACCCATTGCCGTTCTCGACATCGACAGCAAACAACTCGCCATTTTCGACGACACCGATAAGCTTTATCTGGAGCAAGTGGCACAGCTACTCACCAACACATTATATTAAGGCCTGTTCTAAAACTCCACGCAAGGGCTTAACACCTGTTTTTCTTTTGCCCTGCCCTTTCTTTTCTCCTCTTTCAGTTCCATAACCTGCAACGCATATTCGTTCGTAAACAAAATTCGCTCAGCGTTTTGCGTGTGTTTTGATAAAAGCCATGTGATGTTTGCTAGGATTGTTTGAACGAAAAGAATTAATCGCTATGTTTGCAGCAACACCCTTAACCCACTGGCCTAACGCGATTTATCAGTCACCAAACGATTTGCCCTACAACCAAATCTTAAATTCTTCTTTTTTATTTTACAAATCCACGCTATTTTTCACTCCATTCTAGCGAAAATATTGGTTAAAAAGCTGGTAAATATCCACTGTTTCTAACCTACCACGTCTTCTAACTTGTCCGCTTTTAAGAAGAGGACCTGCATTTTGCACCATTTTGCCTTTCTAGTTTGGTCGCCACTTCGTATTTTTTCAAGCCCAATAACCCACTTTTAGCCCCTAAAATCCCACTTTTAAACCACTATTTCGCTCTTTCCGACCATGTTTTTCATGGCTCATAAAGGTTCTATTTATACCATTGCAGCGGATATTTATGCTTTTCGCCTAGCATTTAGCCGCATTTTACTTTGCGT
>ERZ772960.748-NODE-748-length-27498-cov-5.163575_pt1 | contig 27498 bp, 15 predicted proteins | sample MGYA00580678_ERZ772960 | MGnify/ENA primary metagenome ERZ772960 (study PRJEB29015, sample SAMEA2737930) | human oral metagenome | biome: human oral; feature: human-associated habitat; material: dental | place: China | collected 2059 ... | reverse complement strand
GTCAGCAAAACTGGGAGAGGATAACTTCTGTTTCATACCATAAAGGTACAAAGAAAATTGAGATAGGCAAATCTCTTAATGGGTGATAGCAAGAGTTGACCTCCGTGTTGGAAGCGGACGTTCTTAGTGGAACTTATTATAGGGTTTGTTGTTACCATTTTATCTTAAAATATTTGTAAATTAGAAATTTATTATATACATTTGTGCTTGGGTGCTGGTTTTGTTCGTCACCTGATATTGTAATAAACCATTTAATAAGTTTCCAGATATATGAATTATAGCCTTCCACTCTTTCGTTTGTCCGCAGTTCTTACATTTGTTTTTAATGCATTCATAATGAAAGCAGAAGCCCCTGATACGGTATTGCTTCCCCATGTTATTCAATATTGCATTTCTCATGAAGACCTTATAAACAACCGTTGGTCTGAGCTTCAGGTGGACGAACCTGCCTTTGTAAAAGATGCGAATGGTGAAAAAAAGGCGACCACAGAGCTATATTTTTTATTACAAAAGAAGTCTGTAAGAAAGGAAATTGGGAAAAAGGCGCTTGCTGTTAAATGCGATAGTACGTTTATGCTTAATTTACGGTCTCTTCGTATTGGTTTGGTAGGAGCTATGGGGCGTGATTTTGCACGGGCATATCCTTTAAAAGACGGGCGATACGTCATAACTTACTATGACGTGTCAAAAATGGGAGGGGCTTCCAGCATGGGTGTTATGGGAGGACTCATGGGGGCGACAATGATGTTGGCGGCTACTGAGAACATTCGCAGTAATTACGTTTGTTATCTTTTCACACCGGGGGTAAACAAAGTCGTGAGAATAAAGAATGATGTGTTGAAAGAGCTTCTTGTGGGGCATGATGATTTGTTTGATGAATACAGTAAAATCGACAGATATGAACGCAACTTTGAGGGCATAATCTTGCCATTACTAAAACGAGCTAATCTTTTTCGGTAAAATCCCAAACAGATATAGGGCTAATGACTGTTTGTCGTTACCAACAGCCTCTGATGAGTTATGCTGTTAGTGTTTGATAATTGAACCGGTTTTTATGTTTTCACAACAGGTTAAAATCCCTTAATTGTTTGACGAAAAATGAAAAGTCAAACAGAAGTTTAAATAAATTAACAAATGAGAACCTTGATAATCAGTCGGTTAGTCTTCCTAAGAACAAAGAACTAGAACAAGAGAAAAGAAAGACGACGATAGAAAGAAACTGAAAGCGTCGCCGCCGTCGTCGCCGTTTTTTCTCAAGATGGTTTTTTATTTCCGTCGTCGTCGCCGGTTTATTTTTAGGGCGTAAAGTGCGTTGTTAGTCAGCCTGTTTGCAAAATAAATTGGAAAGGACTTGCAATCGCTTGCAAAATTTTGTATCTTTGCATAGGGCAGGATAGAAAAACACATTCATGGGTTCGCATGTTATTTCGCTTGGGGGAAGCGGTATAAGGCTTGGGAAATTTGAATGTCGGGACAAGCAAGACAATATGGCCCATATTGGCGCGCAAAATGGCTGGAACAACGGCGCAAAACGGGTGAAATAACAGCACAATATGGGTGAGGTTGTAAGTCAATATGGCTGGGATTGTGAGTAGGGACGCACGGCCCGTGCGTCCGTTCAAGGTGAAGGGAGACTCAAATGCATGGTAGTTTGAGCGGACGCACGAACCGTGCGTCCCTACATGCACATAAGCAATCAACTTGTTCACCCGTTTACTCGCCAACAGTCAACTGAAACAAGGAGCGGACGCACGAACCGCACGTCCCTACATGCATTCGAGCCGTGTGTCCTATCAGTCATTTCACAGTGCAATATGGGCAGCTTTGGCAAGGCCCGGAAGGAGAGGAGCGCGTCACTCCACCTTGTACACGACGGCAGAGAAGCCATCGAGCCGTAGTTCGTCACCCGTGTTAGCTTGTTTCACAGCTGTCTTTCCCGTTTCGAGCAGCTTGTGCAATGTCCCTGTGTGCGGAATGACAGTCTTCGTTTTGAACCGTGCGGGGTTGATAGCGACGACAATGGTTTCGCCTTGGTTGGAACGTTGATACACAAGCGGGTAGTTCTGTCCGTCTTTGTTCAGCAATGTCCACTCGCCATTGCCACGAAGTGCCGCCTGTTGGTGGCGCAAAGCGGTCAGTCGGCGCGTGTAATGAAGCAGCGAAGCAGGGTCTTTCAGCTGTGCTTCCACCGTGATGCGTCCGTTTTCGGTATCGACGGGCAGGTAAAGTTGCGCGGGCGTGCAAGAAGAAAAGCCTGCCGTTTTGCCCTTTGTCCATTGCATGGGTGTGCGTGTGCCGGCTCGGTTGTTGCTTCCTTCCTTATTAGGCAAGTCCATTTGATACTTCATTCCGATTTCATCGCCATAATAAATAAAGGGAACCCCGGGCATGGTCAGGAAGAAGGTCATGGCCACTTTCAGCTGTTCGGGGGTGTTGCGCGTACCGATATTGGGGCGTTGGAAATCGTGATTGGCCGTGGGCAGGGCGATATAGCCCAACGATTTGGTGGCGTTATAAGCGCGTCCGTAGTTCTCGGCGAACTCCTTCGGGCTACCTTTGCCGTCGCGGTCGAAATAGCAGAAGCGGTATTCTTTCTCATTCTCAGGCTTATAACCACGCTTTCCCCACGGCGTATCGCGCGAAAAGAACAGCGAGCCATAGCCCTTGAGGCCAAACTGCATCATAAAATCGACATTGAAACCTGCGGGAATGGCCTGTTCGGGATTGCTCCATTCAGAGATGAACACACAGTGCGGATAATGCTTGTCCTTCCACGCACGCATCTCGTTCCACAGTTTCGATACCGCCTTCTTTCCTTTATCGTTCTTAATCAAGGAAGAAGCCATGTCTACCCTGAAGCCGTCTATACCCTTGTCGAACCAAAAGGCGATGATGTTCTTCAGTTCTCTTCGCACTGCCTGCGGACCGGGTGCATCAACGGGCTGTTCCCAAGGATGAGCCGGGTCGGGATTGGCGAAACCGTAATTGAGTGCAGGCTGGCATTCAAAGAAGTTTTTTTCATAATACTTCCCACGGGGCGCATTGGCTTCGACATAACGCCCGTAAGTGCTGGACGCGGGGTTTGCTGCTTGATGGCGCACAACAATCTTTTGCTGCTCTTTCGGGCTGATGCTGTCCGTCCAAATGTAATAGTCGGCATAGCGACTGTTGCGGTCGCCCGTGGAACAGTCCTTGAACCAAGGCGATTTATCACTCGTGTGGCCTGCAACAAGGTCAAGACACACCTTTATTCCACGGCGATGGGCCTCGTCTATCAGCTTAACCATATCGGTGTTGGTGCCAAAGCGCGGGTCGATTTTGTAAAAGTCAATCACGTCATAACCGCCATCGAACCAGCCCGACTCAAACACCGGGTTCAGCCAAATGGCCGTGATGCCGAGCGATTTAATATAATCGAGCTTCGAAACGATGCCCGGAAGGTCGCCTATGCCATTGCCATCGGAGTCCATATACGAGCTGGGATAAATCTGATAAAAGATGGCATTGTCCAGCCATTGCGGATTGTTTGCCACTTGTGCATGGGCTGCAAAGGACATGAAAGAGGCCAATGCCGCCGCGATGATAGTTTTTTTGTTCATGTGTTAAGTGTTGTTTGTCGTAAGAAATTATTTAGGATGGTTTGCGGTTTTGGTATAGACGTTCCCGTAAGGGTCGGTTGCCCGCACGCTGATTTGCTTCCATGACAGGCTTTTTGGATAATATACGAACATATGATCGTTGTTCTCCTCAGGTTCGGCCGACGGCCGTTTCTCCCAACTGTTGCTATATTGTAAGGTTCTCACGGCTTCGGGGTCGAGCCATTTGGCGTTATTGGTCAGGGGTGTCCATGCACCATCGTCTTCTTTCAGCTCTACGGTCCAGTCGGTATGCCAGTTGAACACGTTTACCAATACCCTTTCCATGTCGGTTACCAAGGGACGAGCGTCAAACGGCGTTTTGATCGGCTCGTTGACACGCCCCCATCGGAAGGTAGCATCTCCGGGAACATAGACCTCTATCTGATAATTTCGGTCGGTATCACTGCCCATATAATACTCGTTCGTCAGTTCGTTGCCTTCGAATTCCAGTACGGCAAAGCCGCGCGGACTACCATCATTGCAGATTTTTCCATTCCAAAAGGCACCCATCACGGCCCCAAACGTGGTCTCGCGTATGTTGGGTGCAATGGTGGTGGTGAAGTTGTTGTGGGTGTGTCCCGAAAGGATTTCGACCCGATGGTAGTCTTTCACCAAGTCGTATAAGGCCTTATTATTAGACACATGCGTTCCCGATGTCCTGCGCGAAGTGGGGATATGTACGCCAATGAGGATAGACTTATCCTTATCCACGTAGGCCAAATCCTTTTTAAGCCAGTCGAGTTGCTGTTGCGTAATGGTGCCACTGTAATCATTTCGGCCATGAACACCGCTGTAAAGTATGTCATCGAGGGCCACAATATGCCAATCGCCGATGTTGCACGAATAATAAGTAGGGCCGAGAGCATCGCGATATTCCTTGTCCGACTCGGTGTCGTTCTTCACCTTTTCGTTGTGGTCGTGGTTGCCTATGACTGAAAACGTGGGGACTCCCGTGCGGGTTACCTGCTCGATATAGGTGGGGTAAAGCGCCGGAACATTCCAAACAATGTCGCCCAAAGATATGCCATACACCGGACCGGACAGCGATTGGGCATACGAACTGATATTGCCCATCACCTCTTCGCGCAGTCGGCGTACGTCTTCAGCATCGCCTATTTGCACGTCGGCAAGAGTCAAGAGTTTGAATTTGGACAGCTTCGGACGCGCTTTCAAGTCGAAATTCATCTGAATGACAGCGTCGGTGAAGGTCAATGTCTTGTAAATTTTCGGCATTTTGTTCTCTACAGGTATCTCACAATCAGCTGGAACAGACACGAACACATGCTGCCTACCCACGGAACGCATTTGATATTCGCCCTTTTCGTCGGTGACAACAACATTCACTCCATCGCTCACAACAACGCCCGAACGAGGTTTTCCGTCAACAGTGATATAGCCCACAACGTTCATACCGGGTTTATGACGAATGGTCAATTCACTGTTTTCCAATCCGGAACGCACTGCCACATTATTGTCTGCACACGAGAAGAGTCCCAATAGCAGCAGAATGGCATATATATATCTTATATTCTTGTACATAGGTCAATGATATGATGAATAATTATACTGAGATTCCCGTTTAATATCCGGGATTCTGTTTCAACTTCTTGTTTGCTACAAAGGCCTCGGCTGGAAGAGGAAACAAGTTTTTGGTGGCATCTGAAGCGGTATGCGCCCACCAGTCTTCGGTAGACCAAAGCCCCAAGCGTATAAGGTCGGTACGCCTTCTGCCCTCGCCCAAGAACTCTGTCATCCACTCGTCTGCCAAACGATAGACATCAAAGTCATCGGGGACGGGATTGGGGTCGATATTATGATTGAAGTTGCGTTTGCGAACGGTGTTAATCAGTTGGGCCGCTTCGGCTTTTTTACCGGTTCGCCAATAGCATTCAGCCAGCATGTAATAGATTTCCGTAAGGCGGATAACAGGGCAATCGGGATTCCAAAGCAGGTTGATGTCCGTTTGGTTTGGAATAGGTGCTTTTACCAATCTGATACCCGAATCTTCTGACCCGGCAAGCATGTCGGAATGCGTTCCCTTCACGTTGATGTAGTCGTGGAAAGTCAAAGGCTGTCCCGATTTGTCGGTCACGCCCACCACATGCTGTCCCGTTTGTGGATTGGTCTGGTCACCTACGCAAAACATTCCGCGATAACGTTTACCTCCTAAGTAGACATAAGGTTGCTTACGCAGGTCGGCATCGTTGAATTTCTCGTAAGTGTTACCCAACTTCCAGCGCGTGTACACTCCCGAATGGGCGTTCTCGCGCGATGGCGTCAGACAGAAACCGTTGAAGCAAGACGCAGGGAATGACACGTTGAAGTAGACTCGTGAATTACCATGGTAGAAGTAGCGGTAATACCAGTTCCACTCTACCTTTGAATTCTCTGAAGGTACGTTCCAAATGGCTTCGGGCGATTTGTCGTTATCAAAGCCGTGTGGTCCATACCAAGTGTTGTCTAATGCGTATGTGCCGTAAGTTCCTGCAAGCAAGTCCTTACAAATTTTCGCACAAGCCTCGAAGTGCTCTTCGCCTATGTAGCTTTTGGCGTTGAAATATAGCTGGGCCAGCATCGCAGCTGCAGCACCTTGCTTGATGTAACCATCTTGGCTTTGATTTAGCGATGTTCGCTTAGTGAGGTGCGGAATGGCGTTTTGCAGCAACTGTTCTATATATTCGAAGGTTTGTTTGGCCGTCGAGCGCCCCACAACGCCATCGTTCACCGAGCGATAAATGGGCATTCCTCCAAAGTAGTCGAGTCCGCGCATGTAGAAATAAGCGATGATGGCATTAAGCTGATTGAGCTGGTCTTGTTTTGCCTGTTCGTTCATACCGATAGCCGTGTAGTTTACTGCGCTAAGGTCCTCATAGGCCTCGAGTGCACGGGCTATTCCACCCACAGTTCCATTATAGGTGTTGGTGATGAAACGGTCGGTTGGTGCCCACGTATGTTCTTGTAAACGAATGTATTCTCCGTTATTGTAGAAATCACTGCCACGAGTTGGGCACGTCATTTCATCAGATGTCAACTCCTGCAGATACCATCTGTCGGCTCCTATATACCATTTCCAGTGTGTAAAGGGGCGAGAAAGAATGGCGTATGTATTCTCTGGGCGCGTGATAAAGGTATCCGGAGTCACGCTGGAATAGAATTTCTCGCTCAGGTCGCATGCGCTGAGCAAGGCAGAGCAGATGATGATAAGGATACTTTTTGCTTTCATATTCGATATATAAAAAGAAGTTAGAATGTTAACTGCATGCCAAGCGTGCAATGAATGGTTTGCGGATAGGTGGTGTACGAACTACGTACGTATTCAAAACCGGGGAAAAGACCGTTGATGTTCACCTCCGGATTGTAGCCGTTATAGTTGGTGAAGCAAGCCACATCGCGCAATGTGAGATAAAAACGCGCACGCGATACATACTTATTAAATTTCGAAGCTTTAAGCGTATAGCCCAAAGTGATGGCATCAATCTTTAAGAACGTACCGTCTGAGAGGAAATAGTCTGACGTAATACGTGTGTCGTTGATTTCCTTATTATCAGTGTAGGCTATGCGCAGCACGTTATCAGACGATGCACTCTTTAATCCATGATAGAGATTGAGCTGGCTAAACACGTCGAACTTTATCCACGAACGCAACGATATTCCAAAATCGAAAGCACCATAAGTAAAATTATTGTCCCAAGAGAGTATCAATTTCGGAATGGCATTGCCCACATAATGCTTGTTGGCATCAACCAGATTATTCACGCCACCATTGCGTGCCGGAACCACATTACCGTCTTTGTCGTAGATAAGCCACTTCCCGTTTGCATCCAAACCGGCATATTTGAAGAGCCAAAACTGGCCTATCCGCGCATTGTTCACTATCTTTGAGGCATAGCCCATCGACTGCGGGAAAGCATCGCCATAGAGATAAGACTCCGAGTCGCCAAGGTTCTTAATCCTCGTGGTGTTATGTGATGCACGGATTGTTGATGTCCAATTGAACTTTTTACCGACAAACACATTGCCGGAGAGTTCGGCTTCCCAACCCGTATTGATGAGCGTGCCTACGTTTTTCATAATCGTTGGATAGACCATTGGCGGCATCGATGCGGGAACTTCAAAGAGCATGTCATCAACACGACGATGATAGTAATCGAATTTTCCGTAGATGCGATTGCCAAACAGAGAGAAATCGAGTCCCACGTCAAACTCTTTCTTCTCTTCCCATTTCAGATCGGGGTTGATGTTACGTGTAGAACCGTAGCCCGGTTGCCATATCCCGTTTGTAGGCCATAGGTCATTACTCTTATAAGTACGGACGGTATAGCCGTTTCCAAAGTCATTATTGCCCGTCACACCATAACCAACCCTTAGCTTTAAGTCGTTTATAAATGTTACATTTTGCATGAATTTCTCCTTGCTGATGCGCCAACCGGCCGACACAGACCAGAAGTTTCCCCATCTGTTATTCTTGCCAAACCTCGAACTTCCTTCACGTCGATAGCTTAGGGTTGCCATATAAAGGTCGTTATAACCATAATTGGCACGACCGAAGAACGACAGCAATCGCTCGCGAGGTTGCTTATGCGACCCCATACTTGCATAGCCATCGCTGAGATCAGTACCGGCACTCATATCCCAAGGACCAATACCGTCGACCGTGAAGTTGGCGTTACTCATACTGAAGCTCTCACCGTTCGTTTCATAAAAGCTCCATCCTAACACACCGTCAACACGATGTGTGTTGTTGAACTCATGAATATACGAAGCATAGCTTTCGAAGGTTTTGTTCCACGTTTTAGAAAAAGAATGATCGGCCTTGCCACGCTTATTCGAAGTGATACTCCAAAGATGGTCTTGTGAATAATAGTTATAGCTTTGGTATTCGCGCTGGTCTATGGCCATTGTCCCTTGCACAGAAAGACCTTCAAGGAGGTTAATCTTGAGGGTTGCATCACCCAACAGCCACTTGTCTGTTCCCTTATAGTCTTGCAATTCTATGTCGGCAACAGGATTCCATGTCGTACCGGAGAAACCAAGAGTGTTGACATTGTACTTCGTAGGACGGTTAGGATCCATCAAAGGTATCGTCGGATTAAGCATAAGGGCCTCTTGAAAGGAGTTAGAACTGTTACGTCTGTCACGGTCGGTTTGCCGTACTTGCAACTTCATTGTCAGTTCGGCTTTACCATCAAACAACCGGTATCGACCGTTCAATCGTGCCGAATAATCGGTGCGGCCATCACCAATCACAATGCCTTTCATGTCTTGATACATCAATGAAGAATAGAGTTGCAATGCCTTGTTGCCACCACTTGCAGTCAAAGTATGCCGTTGTGAGAAAGGTGTATCACGTGTAAGCGACTTATACCAATCGGTGTCGTAGCCATAGTCTTGCCCCAGACCATACTCTATATACTCTTTAGATGACAGCATATCAAGATGTTTGCGCACGCCTTCTACCGACAATTCACTATTGTACGTTACCTTCACCTTGCCTTCTTGGGCTTGCTTCGTGGTGACGAGTATCACACCAGCTGCAGCGCGCGTACCATAAATGGCACCTGCCGAAGCATCTTTCAATACATCGATTGATTCAACGTCTTCTTGATTAATGGCCCGAAGGTCTCCGCCAGGAATACCGTCGATAATCACCAACGGACCTTTCCCTGCATTGACTGAAGCTACGCCACGTAACTGATAACCATTAGAGGCATTCGGACTGGCACTGCCCGATATGGTGAGTCCGGACACTTTCCCTTGCAAGGCTGTTGCAATGGTAGAGCCGCCTAAACCCGAGATAAGGTTATCTCCTTTGATGGATGTGATAGAAGAAGTAACGCGCTTCTTCTCCATGGTACCATAACCCACCACAACAACATCCTTCAACATCTTGGCATCTTCCACCAATATCACCTTGAACGAACGCTTTTTCTCCACTTTAAACGTTTGGGATGCAAAGCCGACATAACTTACCTGAAACTTTCCTTTATCTTCTATCTCCATACTGAAAAGGCCATCTACGTTGGTTGTAACACCATTTGTCGTGCCCATTTCCACAACCGACGCACCCATGATAGGCTCTCCTTTCTCGTCGGTCACGGTCCCAGAGATTTTCACGCGGTCGGCAAATGCACTTATAGATAATAGGCATAGCCACACGATACATATTATTTTATGGAGGCTCACCGTTTGAATTGTTTTATATTTTGCCATAGTTTTCTTATCCATTTATGTTTACGCGAGTCAGTTTGATGTTATCCAAGAACCAACGGTGATAGCCCGAAGTCTTCCATTGCGTAGAACGAATGATTATTTTCGTGTTTGCCGTGACCCCTTTGATAGTCACTTTGTGGCTATTCCATTGCCAATTCTTCGTTTTATCAGCATTGTTTATGGGTACGAACGCAGCACTCAACAAGGGTGTTTCGCCACCCACGACCCTACCGTCGCCTTCTATCTCTACGGTAATGGTAACGTTATCGGTACCGTTTTTAGCAATATCGAAAGACAATTCTACGTTTGCCATCTTGCCTGTTGCTATTGAAGACAGCGGATTATGGAGCATAACGCCCGTCTGATTATTCTTTCTGCCCATCTTGATATATCCATCGGCTGCATACAAACAATTACCAGTCGGGTTAACATCATTGAGCTTTTTCTCGAATTCGGCTTTCACAGCAGTGAACTCCGCCTCATGAACAGGAATGGTCTTAGACTGAGAGCCGTTTACGCTTCCCACTTGGTCTTGACATAAATTGGGATATAACAGAGCCACTTGATGTGCCCAATCGAAACTTTCCTGAAAGTAAACGTGTCCCACAGGCTTATCGTCGGGTTGCAATCCTTGTTCTCCGTCTTGCGACAAAGCAATGGTTTCCTCCACACCATGTGCCGAGACCAATATCACTTCGCCATTACGCGGCTTCCCCGAATTGGCAGCTGCCGTTATGCGCATTACCGTATTCCCTGCCAGACCCTGCGTGGGCGAACAGGTAATCCACGTTGGCTTCGCTTTCACCGTCCATGCTTCCACTGCCAAAATGTTGATAACAGGTTGCATGCCATCGATGGTTGTGATGCCTGCTTTTGCCAATTGCAACGACGTTGCAGAAAGCTTCAAAGCCTCGGCTCCCTGCGTAATCCGCACCTTCTGCGATATCTCGCCGGCCTGAATCACAATCGTAGCCGTGCGTTGTGCCTTGGTCAGGTTAGCTTCTACGGTGAGTGTAATCTCCACTTCGCCTGCTTCGCCCTCCATTATTGATGGAGTTACCCAGCGTTCTTGCTCTGTTAGCACCATCTTCCATGGATAATTGCTTTTCAGTTTCAACACGGGCGACACACCCTTATCGGTCAGCCCCAAAATATTCAACGAAAATTCTTGGGGCGTTAGCTGCAGGTTCTCCTTCAGGCGATGCTGGAAAACTGAAACTTGTTCGGGCTTGCCGTTGGCTAATTCCAATTCGATGTAGCCCACTCTGTCATGTCCCGTCAGGTTCTTGGTCCCGGTAACGCTAATCGTTATACGCCCCCTACTGCCTTGGGCATGACTGACCTGCACCCAATCGGGCTTCGAAACGATTTGCCAATTGTCGTTGGCTCCCAATTCGAACATACCCGGTTGCCCTGCTTTTGTCAAACCATCGTACTGCAATTCGATATCGCTTTCTGAAGCCGAGATGAAAGCATCCATATTCGTTTCAGACGAACAACCCGACCATACGCTAACCAACAGAGCCAGGCAACCATGCAATAGGGCGTATTTTATATGCTGTGTTTTCTTCATTTGGTGTTCTAATTTAAGCTTTACTTTTTGAATTCTTTCAATTTTATGTCGTCAAGAAACCAACGGCAATACTTATTTTTACCACCTCCTGCCGTATGAATGGCAAGCCGTGTCGTCGCACTGAACCCATAGACCTTCACTTCCATTGGATTCCAAGCCCATGTGTTGTTGGGATACATCACTTCACTACGTTTCACATTGGGGTCGTCGGCCGAAAGAGAGCCTGCACCTTCCGTTATTTCCACGACGAGAGGAACGATATCCGGGCCACCGCCATCTGAACAAGTGGCAAACGTGAGTGAGGCATTGGCCGTATCGGTCATTGATAAGGCCGGTAGAACGACACCACTGTCATAATATCCGTTCGAATTGAAGTGAATGTAATGTGCATAAGCGCTGATGCAATTCTTTGCCGCATTCCAATCGGTTAATCCTGTGGCGGCCCATGCGGCTTTCAGCTTTTCATCGGTTACACTTGTACGATTGCTATTGCCTGCCCCGGCCGCAACGGGGTCGGAGTTAGGTTTCGCAAAGGGCTTGGCCCAGTCGAAGTTCTCTGAATAAAAGGTACGCAACTTGGCTTCCTCGGCCGGATCTTGAAGGGTCTGCCTCACCATAACCGTTTCTTGTAATCCATGACTTTCCACTGTAAAGTTCCCAACACGAATGCTGTTGCTCTGATTTTCATCGGCCACAATGGTCACAATGGTCCACCCTGCACCTTGCGGCTTGTCTACACGCAACCACGTTTGGTTACTCGTGATGCCATAGCCCTTGTTGGCCGTCACTTGAAAGGTGGCTTGACTGCCATCGGCAAGTGTTCCAGTTTTGGCTACCTCTATCACTGCTGGTGTAACTTTTAGCCTTGGCACGGCTTCGTCCGCCTTATCGTCCATGCTACAAGCAATGATGGACAAGCCACACAACAATAACACACCCTGTCGTGCAAGTGTAGACACATGACGTGTCGGACTTGAACACACAAAGGCTGCCTTTTTCGTTTTCCAGTTTTTCATCTCATTATTTTTAGGTTTTAAACGATCAATAGCTTGTTTGCCGCTTCATATTCGAAAACGACATACAAAGATGGTAAAAAAACAGCGGTTTTAAAACCCCTTATCCATAAAAAGTAAACACATAACGATGCTGAAAAGCAACAACCCTTTTATATTCAGGCTTTTATAAAAAACCATCATTGTTAAAAATATAAATGCCATGTAAACGCCAACTGGGTCAATTTGGCCTACATTCTACCTATTTCTCGCAGGCGTTGTGCAAACAATTCCTTATCAATAAGCGTGGCAGCACGAAACCTTGCGCGGTAATTATAGATGGTATGGATAGAGCAATGCAAGAACTCGGCTATCTTTCTGCTGTCGTCAATGCCCAATCGTATGAGTACAAATATGCGCAGTTCGGTTGTCAATCGGTCTTTGTCTTTTCTGAAAACACGGGCTTCGGGCACGAGCATCGCATTGAACTCATCGATAAAACGAGGGAAAAGTGAAAGGAAAGTGGCGTCGAACTGGGCATAAAGTTCGTTCAGTTCGCGGGTTTTAAGCTCGGTTGTCCGGGTTTGTTCGTACAGTTCTTTCTGTTTACCGTTCTTCAATTGGCGGTTCACCTCCTGCCGGAACTTATCCAATTTGTTCACATATGTGTTGCAACTATTCAGGAAACGGCCGATATACTCCTCTTTAATGCGATTGGCATCGTTCAGACTTTGGTTGGCAGTTTGCAGGCTTGCATTGAGCTGATGCAGCCGTTTCTTTTGCCGATAAAGATAGAAAAACAGCAAAAGAAGCAATAAGAACAACACGCCCATGGCACATAATGCCATGCTGAGGTAGGTGTTAGACCTTCGTATCTGCTGCTGATAGTTGTTGTCGATCATTGACAAGAGGGGCGAAAAGGTCCACGTTCGTCTACGAGTGTTGAAGTGTTTGTTACATTGCCATGCAAAATGTACGTATCGAAATGACCGCTCTTTTTCGCCTTTCTTTTGCAGATAACGCGACAAGAACAGCAACGAAGCTTGGTCCATCACACCATTGCGCACATCAATAATGGCCGACTTGATGAGGCACGGGATAGCTTCGGCCTCGCGATGGGTTTGATGGTATATCTGATAACGGTAGAAATAAACGATGGCAACCTGATGCGAGCTTGCAGGTATGGCCTTTAACCAAGCGTTGTTCAGGCGCAGTGCCCGTGCAAAGTCGCCCGCTCCGATAGCCATTTTCTCTTCAGTCATTCGGTAATCATCGTCGTTTGGTGTTCCGTATGCAAACAACGCGTCGCGATGGCTGTGTGCCTTTTCGGAATAAAGCCGTTTGGTATCGGCCAAATTCGAATGGTTTGCCATCTCTTCGTAGGCAAAATAGCAGGCTTTGTGGTAGTGATAGCGTTCTTTGGGCGTGCGAACCGATAGCGGAGGTATATCGTTGAGCAACGTAATGGCCTCTGCATAATAGCCCACACGGGCGCAACACTCGGCAATAAGTTCGTTACACAGACTTGCACGGGCTATGTCTCCACCCTTCGAAGCAATAGTCACACATCGTCTGAGATAATGAATGGCCGAGTCGTTCTGATAGGCCTTGTTCTCTGCGTACAGTGCAAAGGCTGCCGCATACTGCTGTTCCGGACGTCGTGCCCGATGATATGCGTCGCGCAGCCGCTGCAGCTTGCGTTCTTTGGCAGCGACAACAGAAGGCGACTCGGCTATGGCTTGGTCGAGTTCGCGATACAATTGCGAAAGGTTGTCTGCCCTTCCGCCCGTGCAAAGGGCAAGAAGCAGCAGCATAAAGGATATTCTATACGTTATGAATGTCATGGGTAAAGGGGCATACATGGGGAATTATGGCCTCAACACCGGCAATATCAGCTTCGAAGCATGCGTGGCATCATGGAAGATACGCACCGTCGTCGGCACGAAATCGCCCGGCCTGCAGCGATAGATATTCACGAACTGCTGCGGATTACGGTCGGCCAAGGGGAACCACGAGCTTTGTATTTGCACCATGATGCGGTGACCTTTCGGGAATGTATGTGCCACATCAGCCAGCGAGAACCTGACACGTGCCATCTTATTTGGCACAAAAGGCTCGGGCTTTGTGAAGCTGTTGCGATAGCGTCCACGCATGATGTCGCCCCTGACGAGCATCTCATAGCCCGCTTGTTTGCTGTCTTCGTCGGGAAACACGTCAATCAGCTTGACAATATAGTCGGCATCGGTGGTCGATATGCTGGTACTTAGGTCTATTTCTATCGGTCCGCACAGGGTCAAAGCTTCTGTCAAGGGCGACGTGGAGAAGCAAATCACGTCGTTGCGACGCGACGCGAAACGCTGGTCTTCCACCATATAGGCGGCATCTCTGTTCCTATCAATCCGGTTGGTATAAGGAACGGGGTGCGCAGGGTCCGACAGATACTGGGTGTACGACAGCTTTTCGCGTGGCTTTTCAAAGCGCAATGCACCGCCTTTGTGCAGATATATCGGCGTGAGAACAGTCTTCTCGGCAGGCAGTTTGGCAAAGGTGCGCCAACTGTTCTCACCGGTAAAGAACAGCGTTACGGGCGGAAAGTCTATCGTTCCCACATGGTCGAGGTAGTAATCGAAGAAGCGCTGCTGCATGGAGCGGAACCGTTCGCTCAGGTTTTCATGACCAAACGACATCTCTCCCAGCCTGTTTGCCCCCTTGGCATGCCAGCCTCCGTGCCTCCAAGGCCCAATCAACAAGTATAGCGGGGCCTTTTGGCGTGCGGCCAAAGCCTTATAGCTGCTCCATGTGCCGTAAAGGTCTTCGGCATCAAACAGTCCGCCGACCACCATCACGGGTATATCGATTGCCTTGTATGCTTGGATTGGACTCCTCTGCTGCCACCATTCATCGTAATCGGGGTGCTCGAGCATGGCATTCCAAAAGGGCAACGAGTCGCGTTGCAAGGCCGACAGCCCGCCAATGGTTGCCGTGCGGAGGAAAAACGAATACTCATCGGTGAAATAATAGGGTTTCAAGCCCTCCACTTTCTGTGAAGGTTTGGGGCGATAACGCCCGAATCCCCAAAGAAAACGAAAGGCATCCGTCAGCATCAGCGCCCCGTTATGGTGCACATCGTCGCCCATGAACCAGTCACCGATGGGTGCTTCGGGACACACGGCCTTGATGGCCGGATGCTTACAAAGGGCAGCCGTGAGCGCATAATAGCCCAAATAGGAATTGCCCGTGAGCCCTATCGAACCGTTATTCCATGTGTTTTTGACCAACCACTCGGCCGTATCGTAGGCATCGGTGACATCGTTGGCACGCTCTCCGGGCTGCAACACCACCGGACGCACATTCTCGTATTCGCCCTCGCTCATGTATCTTCCGCGCACATCTTGCTGAACGATGATGTATTGCCGGGCCACATAATGTGCCAATTCCCCCTCGATTGCCCCGCTGAAAGACTCTCCATAGGGTCTGCAACCATAGGGTGTGCGAAACATGAGTATAGGGTGTCGCCGCGAGTTGTCCTTTGGTTCATACACGGCCGTATAGAGTTTCGCGCCGTCGCGCATGGCAATCATCGCCTCGCGCTTGGTATATGTCTCGGCAACCTGCCCTTTCACATGAAGTGTCATGCTTAGCATTGCGAAACATAACGCGGTGTATCTCAATGAAATCCGTTTCACTTTCATTATTTTATGCTTTCAATCGATGCAAAAATACAAAAAAACAAACATATAAAGAAATTCCCCAAGCGGGATTATAGCAGTCAACGCGAATTCACCTGCATGGACCATGCGTTTCAACCTTAGCCATTTTGCCTTGCAATATGGCTGGAATTGAGATGTGAGTGGCAGACATGGCGGGGTAGGGACGCATGGTCCGTGCGTCCGTTCCGGGTGGATACCAAGCGAATGTGTACGGCTGTTTGAGCGGACGCATGAGCCTTGCGTCCCTACATTCGTTCAAATGGTTCTTGTGTTTTTCCTATTGATAATCGACAACTTGTACTTTGTATTCCAATCTCAGCCATATTGCGTGCTAATCTCAGCCATTTTACCGTGCAATATGGCTGAGGTTGCACGGTGAAATGGCTGAGATAGGCCGGCGATGTGATGCGTCTTGCGGCACAGAACGGAAAAAGGAGGGGCTATATGACCCCTCCCTGCATGCAAAGGTTGCGGATTTCGCAATCTGTTGCACATTGACATGAAAAGTATTTACTGCTTTCCTTTGATTGCCGTCACGCTAATGGCACCCAACAGCAGGCAAGCGGCGGCCACAAACATCATGTTGGTCTGGTTCGAACCTACCAATGTGAGAATGCTACCACCGCAGATTGCCGCGATGATTTGGGGCATACAGATGGTTCCGTTGAACAATCCAAGGTAGGCACCCATGTGCCCATAGCCCTGAAGGGCATTGGTAACGAAGGTGAAGGGCATGGCCAACATGGCCGCCCAAGCGCAACCGATGAGCACGAAAGCAACGAACTGGACATACGGATGACTGATGAACGGCACCAAGGCGAAGCCGATTCCGCCGAGCACAAGGCTCAAACCATAACCCAATTTCCGGTTTTTGAACTGCGGAAGCACCATGGCCCAGATTACACTTCCGATGGCTTGGACGGCATAAAGAATGCCAACCCAGTTGCCGGCCACCTGATATGCCTTGGTAGATGTGGCTTCGGGCGACATCATGTCAACGCCCCAACAAGTGTCGGCAATGGCTCCGTTGGTGTAGGTCCACATATACATGAAGGCAGCCCAGCAGAAGAACTGCACCAATCCCACGCGCCAGAAGGTGGCAGGTGCCTTTTTCAACAGGGTAATCCAGTTGCTTTTCTCCTCCAATTCGGGCTCTTCGGCCTCGTCAACGCTGTTGTATTGAGCGTATTCCTCGGGGGTCCACTCCTTCACTTTGACTGTGGTATAGAGCACACATAGTATCAATATGGCCGCTCCGATATAGAAAGACCAAATCACGGAGTCTGGAACAACGCCCGGAGCTGCCGTAATTGCCACGCCAATGGCAGTGAAGAAGTAGGGGAAAACGAAGCCCGCTACACTGCCGGCATTGCAAAGAAAGCTCTGAATACTGTAGGCCAAGGCCTTTTGTTTTTCGTTGACCATGTCGCCGACAAGCATCTTAAAGGGTTGCATGGCCATGTTGATGCTGGTGTCAAGGAACATCAGTGAGACCAGACCAAAGGTCATTGCGGCACTCAATCCCAGTCCGAATGAACCGGCATTTGGCAGCAGACACATCACGAGTACGGCGATAGCGGCTCCTATGAACAAATAAGGTACGCGACGACCGAAGCGACACCACGTCTTGTCGCTCAGTGTTCCGACCACGGGTTGCACGAGAATACCCATCAACGGTGGCAGAATCCAGAAGTAACTCAGGCTGTGTGGGTCGGCACCGAGCGTGGCAAAGATGCGCGAAATGTTTGCACTTTGCAGGGCGTAGGCTATCTGTACGCCGAAGAAACCGAAGCTGAGGTTCCACAATCCCCAGAACTTCATGTCGGGTTTTTGTTTACTTTGAACGTTGAACATTGGTGTTTGAACTTTGAAGATTGATGTTTGAACTTTTATTCGCTTTGAACTTTGAACATTGACTTTTATGACATGTTGCCTTTGCTTTTAGATGTATATATTTCCTTTCCATATTTTTATTCCTTTCTTTTATTCAAGTCATATCATAAGGTTCAATGTTCAAAGGTCAAACTTCAAAGATTAAAGGTCAAGGTTCAAAGTCATCGCGTTGTTCCCCGCACGATCAGGCGGGTTCTTACCACCCGTTTTTCAACTTTGTCTGAAGGAATCGAGCCTTCAACCTGACCAATCAAGATGTTCGCGGCCTCCTCTCCAACGACGAAACCGCGCTGCTCTACGGTCGTAAGCATGGGGTCGCAGGCTATCGCCCTCTCCCCGTTTGTAAAGCCACAGATGCTGATATCCCGCGGAACATCGAAGCCCATGCGCTTCGCTGTGTAGAGGATTCCGATGGCCGTGTCGTCATTCACGGCGAAGAAAGCATCGGGATGGTCGTCCTCGTTCAGCAATTCAGGCGTGATTTGTTCGGCATCTGTACGGTTGTCACAGTGTTTGATGAACCGCTCTTCGGGCTTTAATCCGTTGTTCACCAAGGCATCATGATAGCCGTTATAGCGGTTTTTCGTAATCTCGAGCTTCATGGGAGTGCCGTAGAATGCTATCTTTTTGCACCCCGTTCCAATGAGATGGTTCACCGCAGTGTAGGCACCCATGTAGTCATCTACCACCACTCTGCTGCAATTAATGCCTGTGCAAATGCGGTCATAGAACACAACTGGCACGCCATGATCCATGAGCTTGCTGAAGTGTTCGTACTTGGTTGTGTTCTTGGCTTGCGAAACAATGATGCCACAAGCTTTGTTTTCAGAGAACGATTTGCATATTTCCACCTCGCGTTCATACCTTTCATTGCTCTGTGCCACCATGATTCTGTATCCCCGGGCAGATGCTTCTTCTTCGATACCGCTAAGGATTGAGGAGAAATAAAAATGCGTTAACTGAGGTATAATGACTCCGATAAGCTTCACAGGTTTCGTGCGACTGTTGCGCAAACTCTCTGCAATGACGTTGGGAAAGAAGTTATGTTCTTGTGCAAAAGCCTTGATTCTTGTGCGCTTTTCCATGCTGATGCGCGGACTGTCCTTGAGCGCACGAGACACCGTAGCTACAGAAACGCCAAGCTCCCGAGCTATGTCTTTCATTGTTATAGGCGCAGATTCGTTCATGGTTCACGTCAGTTATGCAGCAAAGATATGCAAAACTACTAAATTTTATTTTAGAAAGCAACATTTAATTTGCAAAAGATTGCGCAATCGTTTGCATTTATTAAAGAGCAGATTTAACGTTAAAATATTACAATGTAAGGTGAAGTGAACTACTTTTGTAGCATCAACCTTGGTGCAATATAGCATGGCATGAACACGAAAACCTAAGCAAATACGACACAAAAGGGTTGACCTAAATGACGAAAACTGAACCAATATATTAACGTTAACTTAACAATCAAAGCAAATGATGAAGCAGGTAAAATTCAAATTGCCGCTAAGGGGCTGGGCCATCGCTGGTGGTTTGTTCCTTTCGGCAGCGGTCTTTGCACAGTCAGGAACTGTCAAAGGTCATGTCAAAGATGCTTCCGGAGAGCCTATCATCGGTGCCACGATCATGGCAAATGGTAAGCCTGTGGGCGTGACCGACCTCGATGGAAACTACACAATCAATGTTCCTAAGGGCACAGAAATCACAGTTACCTATGTAGGAATGGCTCCTAAGAAGGTGACTGCGGCTGAAAACCTTACGATAACTCTCGAAGATGACAACAAAACCTTGAACGAAGTGGTGGTCATCGGCTATGGTGTTGCGAAGAAATCAGACTTGACCGGCTCTGTGTCGGCATTGAAACCCGACAGCAAGAACAAGGGCCTCGTGGTGAACCCGCAGGACATGATCTCGGGAAAAGTGGCCGGTGTGAGCGTCACCAGCAATGACGGAACGCCCGGTGGCGCAGCAACGATGCGCATTCGTGGTGGCTCTTCGCTGAATGCTTCCAACGATCCGTTGATTGTTATCGACAATGTTCCTATTGATAATACGGGTGTGAAGGGTGTCTCGAATATCCTTTCGAGCATCAACCCGCAGGACATTGAGAGCTTCAATGTGCTGAAAGACGCATCGGCAACGGCCATCTATGGTTCGCGTGGCTCGAATGGCGTCATCATTATCACCACGAAAAAGGGGCGGAAAGGGCAGGCTCCGCAGGTTTCCTACAGCGGGAGCTTCACCTTGAGCACCCATAAGAAGACCTTAGACGTGATGGATGCCGATGAATACCGCACGTTTGTGCGCAATCTATTCGGCGAAAACAGCGACCCATATAAGGCACTTGGCACGGCAAACACCGATTGGCAAAAGGAGATTTTGCGCACCGGTTTGGGCCATGACCACAATGTCACGGTGTCAGGTTCGGCCTTTGACGTGCCCTATCGCGTGTCGGTTGGCTACACCAAGCAGCAAGGTATCGTCAAGACATCAAGTTTTGAACGTGTCACAGGAGCCGTAAACCTGAACCCGTCTTTCCTGAATGACCACCTGACATTGAACCTTAATGGTAAGGGAATGTATGCCCATAGCGTGTTTGCCGACAAGGCTGCCATCTCCAACGCGGTTAGAATGGATCCGACGCAAGACCCTTATCGCTACACATCAGCCTATCATCGTGCGCTATTTGGCAACGATATGGCAAAGACATTGAATAACTTCGGCGGCTATTTCGAGTGGACAACGAGTGGAATCGACGGCGATAAAGATGCTTGGCCATTCTCTTTCAACAGTACCGGCCCGCTGATGAACCCGCTTGCCGTGCTGAATACGCGCCGAGAAAGTGCTTATAGCCGCGAGTTTATCGGTAGTGCTGACATTGATTATAAGGTACATGGCTTCGAAGACTTGCGCTTGCATGCCACCTTAGGAGCCGACGTTGCAAAGGGAACGCAGCACAGAAACGCTTCTCCGGCATCGCCTCAATTCATCTATTACGGCAGTTATGGCTATGAAACCATCTTGAAGCGCAACCTCTCTTTGAGCATGTATGCCCAATATTTCCATGATTTTAACGATAAACTCAAGAACCATTTCGACATCATGGGCGGCTATGAGTGGCAGCATTTCTATAATACCAAAGACAACGATTACATCGGTTACTACTCATCGACCATCACAACGAACGATAAGAACGGTAAACCATTGCGCAATACTGCCCGTCCTCACACGCCTTATGAGTTTGCAACAGAGAACTATCTGGTGTCTTTCTTCGGCAGAGCCAACTGGAGTTTGATGGATCGTTACTACATAACGGCCACCGTTCGCGATGATGGTTCGTCACGATTCAAAGACCATTGGTCCGTATTCCCGTCGTTTGCGTTTGCATGGAAGGTCAACCAAGAGAATTGGTTGAAGCCGGCAAGCTGGCTGTCCGACCTTAAATTGCGATTGGGTTGGGGTAAAACCGGTCAGCAAGATGTAAAGAGTGACTATGCTTGGATACCCACTTACTCCATCAATACGGGCACAGATAGCTTCTATCCGCTGGTGGGTGACGGTACTCTTTACCGTCCGAATAACTTCACACCCGACCTGAAATGGGAGACAACTACAACGTATAACGTCGGCATTGACTGGGGTATTATGGACCAAAGACTAAGCGGTACGTTGGATTGGTACTACAGAAAGACGACCGATTTGCTGAACTATGCCCCCGTGATGGTGCTGTCTTCCTTCCGAAATCAGGCTTGGCAGAACATCGGCGACCTGTCGAATACGGGCTTCGAAGCCACGGTTAGCTGGAAAGCCATACAGACAAAGGACTGGTTTTGGACCTTGGATTACAACCTAACTTACAACAAGAACAAGATAACCAACCTGTCCGGAGTGAGCAGCGACGGCTCTCCTGTGCCCAATACCGACATAAAAATAGGTACGGACAAGAACCTTGAATACAATCAAGTGGGCCATCCGGCCAACTCATTCTATGTCTATCAGCAGGTGTACGACAAGAACGGGAACCCCATCGAGGGCGCAGTTGTCGACCGAAACCGTGACGGAAAAATCACCGATGCCGACAGATACTTCTACAAGAGCCCTGCGGCTCCGGTCATCATGGGCTTGTCTTCACGCCTTGAATACAAGAGATGGGACCTCGGTTTCGGTCTGCGTGCCAGCATCGGAAACTATGTTTACAACGGCGTTGCACAGAGTTTCAAGAACGTAAGCGCCAATGGTATTTGGTCACAAAGCCGATTAAGCAACACAACTTCGGCTGCTGTGGCACGCGGTTTCATCACCGACGACACCAAAAACACCGTTACTGACTACTGGGTGAAGAATGCAAGCTTCCTGAAATGCGATAATATCACCCTTGGATATAGCTTTAACCTCTTTAAGACAGGCAGCTACAAAGGCATTAATGGCCGTCTTTATGCCACGGCAAGCAATGTTTTCACCATAACCAAGTACGACGGACTCGATCCCGAAGTCTATAATGGCTATGATGATAACATGTATCCGCGTGCTTTCTCAATGATTTTCGGTGTCAACCTGAACTTCTAACCCTAAAAATAAAGTCATGAATAAATATCTTAAACATATCATTCCCTCGGCAATCCTGTTGCTTTCGTCAGGGATAACGGTCTCTTGTGTGGGCGATTTGGACGTTACTCCCATCGATCCCAACGTCAAACCGGAAGTGAGTGCAGCCGCACTTTTCAATAAATGTTATGCAAATCTCGGTGTTGCAGGCAATGGCGGAGCCAATGGAGACTGTGATATCGACGGCTTAGATGGCGGTACCACCGGGTTTATCCGGCAGATGTGGAACTCCAATGAGCTGACGACCGACGAGGCAATGTGCCACTGGAGCGATGCCGGTATCGAGCAATTCGACTATAATACCTATGATGCCAGCCACCCGATGCTCAATGGTTACTTCGCACGTTTAACCACCGGAATCACTTATTGCAACGATTATCTGGCCAAAGAAAGCGATTATAATGCTGCCATGACAGCCGAAATACGCTTTGTCCGCGCCTTGGAATACTATCTGTTGATGGATGCTTTCGGGAATATTCCATTTGCTGAAACCCTCACAACGCCTACGATGAAGACGCGTGCAGAGGCTTACGACTGGATAGTCAAGGAACTCCTTGCCATCGAACCGGCCCTTTCGGCCGCACAACCCAAGAAGTCTTCCGACGCGAACTACGGGCGGGTTGACAAGGCTGCAGCGTGGATGCTGCTCGCACGGCTATACTTGAACGCTCAAGTTTACACCGGAACGCCGCAATGGGCTAAGGCTGCTGAGTATGCAAAGAAGGTGATTGACTCTCCTTATCGGCTCAACACGGTCGGCAAAAACGGCTGGAGTGCCTATCAAATGCTGTTCATGGGCGACAATGGAGAGACCGATGCAGCCTATGAAAGCATCTTCTCTGTCCTGCAAGATGGTCTGACCACCACCTCATGGGGCACGACAACCTTCCTGACGGCGTCTGCTTTCGATGGCAATATGCACGCCAATCCCCACGATGCAAGTGCTGTTAACGGATTGAGCGGGCAGAACTGGGGTGGTAATCGCTGTCGTACTGACTTGCTGAAACGCTTCTTTCCCAACAGCGATGCACCCAATTTGGCCTGTACAGACATGCCAGCTGCAGCCCATGATGACCGTGCCATCTTCGACGGAAAGGACAGGACGCTCGACAACGGAAAGGGAGTTAACGGCGAATTCACTGATGGTTTCGCCACAGCCAAGTTCGTTAACTTCAAGACCGACGGCTCCCCTGGCCACGATTTGACCTTCTCCGACGCTGATTTCTTCTTCTTCAGAAAGGCCGAAGCCTATCTTATTTATGCTGAAGCAACAGCTCGCAGCAATGGAAATCGACTGACTCCTGACGGTATTGCAGCCGTGAACACCCTGCGTGCACGTGCCAATGCCGAGACAAAGACAAGCTACACGCTCTCTGATTTGTGCGACGAATGGAGCCGGGAGTTCTACTTCGAAGGTATCCGCAGGCCCACTTTGATTCGCTTCGGACGCTTCGGTGGCGATGTAAACTACAACTGGAGCTACAAAGGAGGCATCAAAGAGGGACGCAATTTCCCTGCAAGCAAGAACATATTTGCCATTCCTTCGGCCTATGTAAAGGGTGCTATCAAGCAGAACCCCGACTATTAAATGTCATGATTGAATAGGAATAAAACGACAGAACAATGAAAAATATCATAAAATCTTCAGTCTTGTTGTTGTTCGGCCTGCTGGCTTTGGCCGCATGCAGCGACGACCGTGACTCGAATCCCACGGTACAATCGCCGACAACATTCAGTTTGAACACGCCTGTCTACGCGTCTTCAACCATCGATTTGGCCTCGTCTTCGGCCATCAACTTCTCGTGGTCGCAGCCCGATTACGGTTTCCCTGCCGTGGCAAACTACCAGATCGAGTTCTCATTGAACAACTCTTGGAAGGTTTCCACCACAAAGGCACGGGCCGATAAGAGCGGAAAAACGATTGCAGACTACACGACCATCGAAGATGTTTACAACATTTGCAAGGCCCAAGTGAATGCTGCAAAGATTGCACGGGGCCTTGAAATGATTGCAAAATGGGAAGAGGGGAAGGTCCCCGCCACCCAAAAAGTCTATGCACGCTGCGTGGCTTCGTATGCCGGAGACACCATTTCGTCGAACGTTGTCACCCTCACCGTCGCTCCATATTACGTGGAAGTGAAAGACCATGCACCCGTTTTGTGGTACATGACGGGTAATTGTATTGCCAACGGAAAATGGGGCAATAGCGAAGATGCAGTCGGTGTGTCGATGATTCCACTGCTTCCTCTGGCCGGAGAAGAGTATGATGTGAACACGGGAACAGGCACCATAGGCTACACAGGCTACTTCCCTGCAAACGCAGAATTCAAGATTATCGAGAAACTTGGCAGCTGGGACAAAGGCATTTGCAGCGATGGTTCACCGTTAGGTACCAAATATCGCGACGGAGGAAGCGACCCCGGGAACATCAAGATTGACCAAGCAGGTTACTATTCCATCACGTTGAACACCAAAACCCACGCGTGCACGATTAAGAAACTCACTGCAACGACGATGCCTCTTTATGCAAAGATGGCCATGCCGGGCAGCTATCAGCCGGGCAGCGGCTGGGATCCGACGGCCAATTTTATGAGGAAATGCACCACGGCCGCAGGCGTTGAGAACCACGATTGGACGGCAACCGTCACGTTGGACACTGCCCATCAGCTGCAATTTGCAGCCAACGGGGCACTGACCGACACGTGGAGTGCGAGCGACTTCCCCTATGGAACGGGCGTGAAAGGCGGCACCGCACGTATCACGGTCATCGAACCGGGCAAATATACCGTATTCTTCAACGATATCACCGGGCAATATTATTTCTTGAAGTAAGTTTTATCAAACGTCGGGGGAGGGCAACCTTTGCCGCTTCCCCGGCCAAATAGCATCCGAATATGAAAAAAACATTTGTCTTGATGGGGCTGGCCGTGGCTGCACTGACGGCTTGTTCCGACGATTATACCGACTGGGCTGCACCGCAGTCCAACCCGCAAGAGCCCGCAAGAACGGTCTCGTTTGCTGCCACTGCGGCTGCCGCTATCGACTATAACAGCGTAAAGAGCGACTCCGTTCAGCTGTTCAAGCCCTCCATAACGGCCTCTTCTGCACAGAAATCCCGCGGCTATCAGAGCCGCAACCAAGAGTTCAAGCCTTCCATAACGGCCTCTTCTGCCGTTGCTGTTCAGCGTTTGGCGGCCACTATTCACAATGCCGCAAAGACCAAACAGCGCGTGATTGAGGCCAATGCCGCGGGCAAAGTGAGTGCCAATGACCTGAAAACTGCCGTTATCGCCCTGTATGGTAAGAGCGATGTTGTGCGCGATGTGCCCGTCACGGTGGCCGATACCATCCGCGTAGTCGAGGGAGAAAGCTTCACGAAAACGGCCGATATCACCTGCAAAATCAATCTGGTGAAGAACGCATTCCCTGAATTCTTCTATGAAATCGGGGCCGAAAGCGGTTGGAATACGGCGCATGCACTGCGCGGTCCTGACTTCGATGGCAACTTTGAAGGCTATGCTTATCTCAACGGAGCATTCAAATTCCGTCCCAATGCAGCCAATAACAGCAACGACCTTGAGTATGTTTCGCCCGGCAAGATTGCCGACAATGCGTCGGGAACAAGCTGCCCCAACCCCGGAGCAGGGTTCTACAAGATGAATATTGTGCTGGAGAAAGGCGCGAAAAAAGGCACATATTCGCTCACGAAAATCAACACAGTGTCGCTCATCGGCGACTTCAGTAACGACGGATGGAGCACGGATATCGACCTTACTTACAATGTTTCGACCGGTGTTTGGGAGCGCGATAACGTGCAACTTGGCAAGAGTGGCGCGCTGAAACTGCGGGCCAACCACGATTGGAGCCTCTCTTGGGGCGGCAATGACAGCCCAGAAGCGTTTGATGACTTGACGTCCAACAACGGTAAAAACCTCAATGTTGCGGCCGGAACTTACAAAGTTCAGCTCACCCTTTCTTATGAAGGAGCCTGCAAAGTGGTTTTCACGAAGAAATAATCACGGCTCGATAAGCCGTTAAACCAAGCTTGAACGGTCCTCAGAACCACTTTCCGAGGACCGTTTTTGCATAGATGAAAGTAGGGATGTACAGTGTATGCGTCCGCTCCTGTTATGGTTTTCAGCTAACAAGTGAACGGATTTGACAAGTTAATTGTTGCGCGGTATGTAGGGACGCACGGCTCGTGCGTCCGCTCCAATGGCCTGTTTTCCGGTTGATTGTCTTCCACTCGTCCCCTTGTTCACTCATCTTACGTGTCAACCGTGTTGAGCGGACGCACGAGCCGTGTGTCCCTACTTTCCAATCTCAGCCATATTGCACGGTAAAATGGGTGAGATCGGACGCTAAAATGGGCCATATTGCACGGCAATATGGCTGAGATTGGAAAGCTGGGTGCAAGTAGTTGATTTTCAATAGCTCTTGAATGGGTTTGAAGAGCGGCCTGTTTACAATCGTTTACTGCCCACTTGTCCACTCATAACCCCGCCTGCTTGTCAACCATGTTGAGCGGACGTACGAGCCGTGCGTTCCTACATTTCCAACACACGCCACTCGTTTTTGCGGAACACATCACTTCGTTTGGCGGGAAATATCCATGATAACGGCTCCTTTTGACATTTTTTCAAGAATAAAAGAACTCAAATGTTTGGTTGTTCGGATATTTACTTTTACCTTTGCATCACATGCTTTGCGGGAATAGCTCAGTTGGTAGAGCACGACCTTGCCAAGGTCGGGGTCGCGGGTCCGAGTCCCGTTTTCCGCTCATACATTCTGAATATAACATTAAGAAGAATGTTTCTTCGATGCCTGCCCAGGTGGCGGAATTGGTAGACGCGCACGTTTCAGGTGCGTGTGTTTCACGA
>ERZ772960.747-NODE-747-length-27517-cov-5.806205_pt1 | contig 27517 bp, 23 predicted proteins | sample MGYA00580678_ERZ772960 | MGnify/ENA primary metagenome ERZ772960 (study PRJEB29015, sample SAMEA2737930) | human oral metagenome | biome: human oral; feature: human-associated habitat; material: dental | place: China | collected 2059 ... | reverse complement strand
CCGAACGTACCATATTAATTATTATAACGGTAATGCCGGTTTTTGTATAGAAGGGTAAAAAACAACGGATAATCGATATTGAGTAATCGATAACGGCGGAATATGAACGGTGCGTTAAAAAATCGGCATCGCCCCGATGCGTTTGTCCGCTGATGTTCCCGCCGCGAAAACCGCACACCTGATGCGACGACTTTCCCTTACAAAGGAAATCATCTATACTGACGGTATGGCAGATTATCCCAAATTCCCCGAAGCGCCGGAAGGCACCCCCCCTTCGCAGTTCGTGCATCTTCACGTGCACTCCGATTATTCGCTGCTCGACGGCGCGGCAAAAATAGAATCGCTCGTAAAGCGCGCAAAAGAGTTCAATATGAAAGCGCTCGCGCTCACCGATCACGGTACTATGTTCGGCGTACTCAATTTCGAAAAACTCTGCCATACGAACGGCATCAATCCGATCGTCGGCGAAGAATTCTACGTCGCGGAAAACGACTGCCGCGTACAGGAAAAGACGCGCTACGGCGGAAAATACTATCACCTTATTTTGCTGTGCGAAAACGAAACGGGTTACCGCAATATGTCGTGGCTTTCGAGCATCGCGTATACGGAAGGCTTTTACTATAAACCGCGTATCGATTTCAAACTGCTCGAAAAATATCACGAAGGGCTTATCTGTCTGTCGGCCTGTCTGCAGGGCGAAGTGCCGCAGGCGCTGCTCCACGGAGACGAAGCGCATGCGGAAGAAGTCGCGAAACGCTATGCCGAACTTTTCGGCCCCGACCGCTACTATATAGAAGTGCAGGATCACGGAGTCGAAGAGCAAAAGCGCGTCGCCCCGCGGCTCATTGCGCTTGCAAAAAAGCTCAATATACCGGCAGTGCTGACGAACGACGTACACTATTGCATGAAAGAAGACGCCGAAGCGCAGGACGTGCTGCGCTGCATCGGTTTTCAGACAAAGCTTTCCGAACCGCACCAGACGATGGGAGACGGCAGAGCCGAGTGGTATTTTAAAAGCGAAGGGGAAATGCGATCCCTTTTTCCCGATTACCCCGAACTCATGGCGAACACGCTCAAAATCGCCGATATGTGCAATCTGACGATTCACCAATACGATACGGCCGAACTTCGCACCTGCCTGCCGCACGTGCATATTCCCGAACCGTTTAAAAGCGAAGACGAATACGTGCGCCACTTAGTCGAAACGGGTTTGCGAAAACGCTACAAAACGATAAGCCCCGAAATGACCGAACGCGCCGAACACGAACTTTCCATCATCTTTAAAATGGGTTTTTCCGGCTACTTTCTCGTCGTGTGGGAATTCATCAACTGGTCGAAAGAGCACAATATACCGATCGGGCCTGGCCGCGGTTCGGGCGCCGGCTCTCTCGTCGCATACGCGATGGAAATCACCGACATCGATCCCTTCCGCTTTAAGCTGCTGTTCGAGCGGTTTTTAAATCCCGAACGCATTTCGATGCCGGACTTCGACGTGGACATGGATTACGATTTTCGGCAGGAAGTCATCCGGCACACGCGGGAAGTTTACGGAGATCCGCAAGTCGGACACATCGTCACTTTCGGTACGCTGAAAGCGAAAGCCGTCATCAAAGACGTCGGGCGCGTACTCGGCGTTCCGCTCGCGGAAGTGACGGCGCTTACGAAGTGTATTCCGAACAATCCGAAATTCCGCTTAAAAGACGCGTTCACGCCTCCCGATGAAAGCCATCCCGAAAACGGTCAGCTCATCCGATTCAAAGACGATCCGCGCTACGAAAAGCTTTTCGAGCTGTGTTTTAAGCTTGAAAATATGAACCGCAACACGAGCCTTCACGCATCGGGCATGGTGATTTCGCTGACGCCGCTTCCCGACTGGGCGCCGGTTTTCAAAGATCCGAAAACGGGCGAAGTCGGCGTGCAGTACACGATGGATATCATCGAACCCTGCGGCTTGGTCAAAATGGATTACCTCGGATTGAAGACGCTTTCGCTTATCCGCTACGCCGAGACGATCATCAACAAGCATCGAAAACCCGGAGAGAGCGAGTTCCGCACGGAAAGCGTCGATGAAGCCGATAAAAAAACCTACGAGCTCTTTCAGCGGGGCGATACCGCAGCGATTTTTCAATTCGAATCGCCGGGCATGCAAAAGGTTTTGCGTCAAGCGCAGCCGACAAAGCTCGAAGACCTCGTCGCGTTGAACGCGCTCTACCGGCCGGGGCCCATGCAGTTTATTCCACAGTTTATCCAAGGCCGCTTTCATCCGGAAACGATCACCTATCCCGACGACTGCCTGAAAGACATTCTCGAAGAAACCTACGGCGTCATGGTGTATCAGGAACAGGTTATGCAGGTTGCGCAGCGGATCGCGGGCTTTACGCTCGGACAGGCGGACATGCTGCGCCGCGCCATGGGCAAAAAGAAAAAAGACGTCCTCATGGCGCAAAAAGAAAAATTCATCGCAGGCGCCGTCAAAAACGGATTTTCCGAACAAAAAGCCGACCGCATATTCGAAATCATGGTGCCCTTCGCCGGCTACGGTTTTAACAAATCGCACGCGGCCGCGTATTCGGTCGTCGCATACCGCACGGGCTGGCTCAAGTGCCACTACCCCGCGGAATTCATGGCGGCGAATTTGACGAACGAAATCACATCGACCGACAAGCTTCCCGAATACATCGAAGAAGCGCGGCACATGGGCATCGCGGTCGACGCGCCCGACGTCAACCGTTCGGACATCGTGTTCGACGTCGTGGACGGACACATCGTATTCGGACTGAAAGGCATCAAAGGTATGGGAGAAGCGGCGGCACAGTGCATCGTCGATGAACGAAACAAAAACGGTGCGTATAAAAGCTTTATCGATTTTCTCGACCGCGTCGATCTCCGCACGGTCAACAAACGCGCCCTCGAAGCGCTCATCAAAACGGGCGCTTTCGATAAACTCGGTCAAAACAGGCCGACGCTGTTGAAAAATCTTGAAAACGCCGTATCGTATGCGGAAGCGAAAAAGCGGGATGCGGCAAACGGACAGGAAGATTTATTCGGCAGTACCGACGAAAAAGTCTTCGCCGATTTCGTATTCGAAAAAGTCGAAGACATGTCGAAAACCGAAAAGCTCAACGAAGAAAGGCAGCTCATCGGAAGCTATGTCAGCGGTCATCCGCTCGACGATTATAAAACCGCGGTAAAAAACGCGGTGACGCTCAATTCGCAAAATATCGAACGGGAAGCGAAAGATGTGCAGGCTATAAAAGCCGCCCGCATCGCAAACGGAGCGCCGTCGTGGCAGACGCGGAACTCCGGACGGGAACACGTCGCGCTCGGTATGCTCACCGATATACGAATCATCCGCACGAAAAAAGGCGACGAAATGGCCTTTGCAAAGCTGCAGGATTACGGAGGCGCGATCGACATTACGATATTTCCGCGCACGTGGGAAACGGTAAAATCGCGGATTTTCGAAGACGGTATCTATGCGTTCCGAGGCAAAGTCGATGTGAATAACGACGCGGCATCCTTTATCGTCGATTCGCTTGAAGATCCCGCCTCTCTCGAAGCGCACGCGGTCAGCGAAGTGCACATCGCCGTCGAAGACGGTTTTGCGGATGCCGCAGAAATCAACCCGCTGAAAGATTTTTTATTTGGCAAATCGGGTCAATGTTTTGTATATTTTCATATAGATACCGGTAAAGGCCCGTACATCGTCAAAGCCAATTCGCAGCTCACCGTACCGTCGGATTCCGCCCTTATCGCCGAATTGAAAGAGCTGCCCTTCGTCAAAGACGTATGGACTGCATAAAAATTGTAAGAGGATGCACATGGTAAGGTATGTTATCGCGACGCTCATACGGCTCATCAATATCTATTCGTTTTTGTGTTTTATACGGATAATCCTCACGTGGATTCCGGGCGCACAGTATTCGGCGCCGGGCAGGATTTTGTCGGCACTGTGCGATCCGTTTTTAAATATATTCCGCGGCACGAGGTGGATGCAGATCGGCTCGCTCGATTTTTCCCCCGCGGTTTCGATCGGACTTTTGTACGCAATTTCCTATATTCTCCAAAATATTTTGATGACCGGACGTCTGTACCTCGGCGCCGTTCTCGCGATCATCATCGGTATGGCCTGGTCTATCCTCAATTCGCTCGCATTGTTTTTGCTCGTTTTGCTCGTCATCAGATTTATCGTCATCCTTTCGCAAAAGCGGGCGAACTACTACGGCTCGCTTTGGTCGCAGCTCGATTACGCGCTCGAACCCTTTGTACACCGCATCTCCCGCATATTTACGGGAAACAAATTCGTCGGCTATAAAACCTCTCTCGGTATCACGATCGCCGCACTCATCGGTATTTTGGCGGGCGGCCATTACCTTTTCAAATGGCTTATAAAAATCGTACAGCAGCTGCCGTTTTAAATAATGAAACTCGGCGATATACGCAATTCGATAACGACTCTTCCGGGCGTCGGGCCGGCGGCGGCAAAGCTGTTCGCAAAGCTAAACGTATTTTCCGTCGCCGATTTACTCACGCTGTATCCGAAACAATACGACGACCGCACGAAGCGTACGGGTCTTTCCGCATTCCGCTCATCGAAAGTGCACTGCGCCGCCATCGTCACTTCCCACGAATGGTTCGGCTACGGCAGGATGAAAACGCTGAAGCTCATCATCTCCGACGGAGAGGCGGAAGCGGAACTCGTCGCGTTCAATCGGCCGTTTTTGGAAAAACAGTTTCCCGTCGGAACGATCATATCCGTAACGGGCGCCTTCGATATAAAATACGGCAAACTCCAAAGCACTTCATTCGAAATTATTAAATTGAGCGAAAGCGGCGATCTTTCCGATTATGAAAAGACGACGCTTCCCGACTCCCGCGTCCTTCCCGTCTATCCGCTCACCGAAGGACTCAATCAAAAAAACGTGCGGAAAACGATCCTCGCCGCTCTCCGCGAATACAGCGCGGGAATCGAAAACGAACTGCCCGATTACATCATGGAAAAACACAAACTCCTTTCAAAGCGCGATGCGATCAGGGCGGTGCACGCGCCCGAAAGCCTTTTGCAGGCCGAAGAAGCGCGGCGAACGCTCATCTACGAAGAGCTCTTTCATTTTCAATGCGTCATAGCAAAGCGCGCGTGGGAACACAGAGGTGCCGTTCCGGACGCATCGCTTTCGCTCTCTCCGTTTGAAAGTACGGAAGAGCGCGGAGCGAAAAGCGGAAGCGGCAAAAGCCCTGCCGCCGGCACGGATGAAAGCGGCGCTGCAAACGGAAGATCGCAAGGTACCGCCGCCCAAAGCGGCGTGCACGACAGTACAGACGGCGGCGTATACGACGCGACACGGCAGATATTCATCGATTCGCTTTCTCCGCTCCAAAGAGCGCTTTACGACCGCCTCCCGTTCCGTCTCACGCTCGATCAGATGAACGTCACCATGGAAATGGATGACGACCTCGACAGGGGCTATCGGGAGCGCGAACTCGTCGCAAACGATGAAAAAAAAGCTCCGGCAAAACGCGCGGAAAACGAGCGGCCTCCGGTGTTTACGATGGCGCGGCTTTTGCAGGGAGACGTCGGCTCGGGCAAAACGCTCGCCGCTTTTTTCGCATGTCTTCGCGTCATCAGCTGGAAAGGACAGTGTGCGTTTATGGCTCCGACGGAACTGCTCGCCAGGCAGCACGTGGAAAACGCTTCGCGCATGCTCGCGCCGCTCGGCATACGCGTCGCATTTCTCACCGGAAACGTAAAAGCGAGCGGCAGGGCGGAATTGTTAAAACAGCTTAAAGCGGGCAATATCGACATCGTGATCGGTACGCACGCGCTTTTTTCCGAAGCCGTACAGTACAACGACCTCGAGCTCGCCGTCATAGACGAACAGCACCGCTTCGGCGTTTTGCAGCGTCAGGCGATAATCGAAAAAGGCAGAAAGATTGCAGGTACTTCGTCCTACACGCTCCATCTTTTGATGATGAGCGCAACGCCGATTCCGCAGACGCTCGCGCTCACCGCTTTCGGCGACTTGGACGTTTCGCTTTTGCGCACGCAGCCCGAAGGAAGAAAGGCGGTGAAAACCTATCTCGTGCGCGAGGGAAACGAAGCGAACGCGTACGAAGCGGTGCGTAAAGAACTCAAAGCGGGACATCAGGCGTATTTCGTCTATCCCGCAATAGAAGGCGACGGCCGGCAAACGGACGGAGAAGACGAAAACGACGACAACCGGGAATCCGCCGAAGCGGCACATGCGCAATCAAAGGCGGAGGCGGCAGGCGCAAAGCGGACGCGGAACGCGCAGTTTCCGCTTTTGTATGGGAAAGAAAAATCCGCGGCAAAGGCGGCGGAAGAGATGTTCGCGTTTTTATCCGAGCGCGTGTATCCGGAATTTTCCTGCGCGCTCATCCATTCGCGCGTCGATGAAGACGAACAAGTGCGCATTCTCCACGATTTTCAAAGCGGGCGCATACAAGTGCTCGCCGCGACGACCGTCATCGAAGTCGGAGTGGACGTACCGAATGCGACGTGCATCGTCATCGAACAGGCCGACCGCTTCGGACTCGCGCAGCTGCACCAGCTGAGGGGCAGGGTCGGGCGCGGAAATGCCCAGTCGTATTGCTTTTTGATCTACGGAAAAAACATCACGGAAACGGGGATCGAGCGGATGAAAGTTCTGCGCGAAAGCACCGACGGATTTTTTATTGCGGAGCAGGATTTAAAACTGCGCGGCCCCGGCGAAGTGACCGGAACCGCACAATCGGGAGAGCTCGAACTCGGCATCGCGGACATCCGCCGCGACGGGAAAATCCTCGTCGAAGCGAGAAAGGACGCCTTCGAATATATGCGAAGCGTTTTGCACTGACGCTTTGCGCTTACCGTGCAAGCGGGAAAAATGCCGGCCGCGCATCGAACGAAACGCCGGCACGATTCAGGCAAAACGCCTATGCGATGTAAGCTTCGAGACGCTGCATACGTCTCGGATGGCGCATGCGCACGATGGCGTGCTTTTCGATTTGACGGATGCGCTCTTTGGTAAGATTGCACGTATCGCCGACTTCTTTCAGCGACATCGGGCGGGTGCCGTTCAGCCCGTAGCGCAGCGACAGCACTTTCGCTTCGTTCGGTTTCAGCGTGTTCAACACTTTTCCGATATCGCGCTTCATCGCATTCGAAATCGCTTCTTCGTCGGGATTGTCGTAGCGCTCGTCTTCGATAAAATCGCTGACGGACGTGCGGTCGTTGTCGCTCGAAGCGACCTGCGCGTCGAGGGAAATCATATCGCGGGAAATGTTCACCATTTCACGCACGTGCTGCTTGTCCATCTTTAACATGCGCGCAACTTCGGCGAATTCCTGTTCTTCGGTTTTATCGCCCGTCATAAGCTTTCGCGCGTGTTCGATCTGAACGAGTTCGTTCGCGCGGTTGAGCGGCAGCCGAATGGCGCGGCTCTTTTCGCAGATCGCTTTTAAAATCGCCTGACGGATCCACCACACCGCATAAGAGATAAAGTGATAGCCCTTCGATACGTCGAACCTGTCGACCGCCGTCAAAAGGCCGATATTGCCTTCGCTGATCAAATCGGGCAAATCGAGTCCGTGATTTTGATACTTTTTCGCGACGTTGACGACAAAGCGCAGATTCGCGTTGACGATTTTGTCTTTTGCCGCCTTGTCGCCCGCTTTCGCTTTCAGCGCCAAATCGGTTTCCTCGTCGCGAGAAAGCAAAGAAACTTTATTGATATCTTTCAAATACATTGAAAGGATGTTTTCGTCGTTTGTCATAGGTAAACCTCCAAGCCGGCACAAACCGTATACGTAAATTATTGCAATATCTATGCCAACAAATGCCGCCGAAGGAAAATCGTTACGATAATATTCTGTTAGATCTGCGCATTATTTATATTTCATTATAATACAATAAAATAAAAAATCGATGATTTTTTGTGCCGTCGATTGCGATTCGATTTTTCTTGACTTTTGCCCGGATTTTGAGTAAATTTATGTCAAATCTACTCATCCTCATAAAAACGCGTTAAAATCGCATCGTTTTGACACAAATTCTTTATTGTCCTGCCGTTTTCGGCCGTACAAATGCAATTTCAAATACCGCATAGAAAGAAACCGCCAGAAAACTTCCGTTTTCGGGCAACGGCACTTGAAAAAATCAGTATTAACGCTTTATGGACAAAGCGGGGGTTGCTTGCACGATCGATCGCCGCTTCCCCGCCGATTATTCGCCGCGTTTATATCTTGAACTTTCTCACTTCAGCGGCCAAATTGTCGATACTGTATTTATTCTTTTGCGTCAACGTGTTCACTTCTTGAACGGATTTATTGATTTCAGCCGCACCCGACGCCATTTCATTCATACTGTCGGTGATGATGCGCGTCAGATCGTCGAGCTTGCGCATTTCCCGCGCAACGCTCTCGCCGCCCTTGAGCATTTCTTCAGAACCCGTCTGTACTTCCGTCGTTACCGAATTGATGTCTCTCATCGCGGAGAGCACCTCTTTACTGCCGTTTTCCTGTTCTTTCATCGCTTCGGTAAGGCGGCCGCTCATCTCTTTTACCTGTTCGGTGAGATTGAAAATTGCGGTGAAATTTTCTCCGACGGTTCCGGAAGAAACCGAAAGCGTTTCGATTTCGGCGGAAAGCGCTTTCAGCGTCGATGTAATCGATTTACCCTGCGTCGCGGAATCTTCGGCGAGTTTACGGATTTCGTCGGCAACGACGGCAAAACCTTTACCCGCTTCGCCGGCGTGAGCGGCTTCGATTGCGGCGTTCATGGCGAGAAGGTTCGTTTGACTTGCGATATGCTGGATAACGCTCGACGCTTCCATAAGAGAACCCGATTCTTCGGTAATCTTCTGTGCAACTTCGTTTGCAGTTATAAGCGTATTTTTGCCTTCATCGGTCGCGGATGCAAGTTTTTTGATCGCTTCATCGGCTTTGTCAAGCGTATGACCGACAGCCATGATATTCGAAACCATTTCTTCGACGGAAGCCGACGATTGCGTAACGCTTGCCGCCTGATTTTGAATGCTGTTGTTCAGCTGTCTGATCGTGCGGATAATCTCTTCGATAGTCGCCGAAGTTTCGGTAACGCTTGTACTTTGCGTCATCGCCTGCTCTTTGACACCTTCGATATTTGCGCTGATTTGATGAACGGAACTCGCGGTTTGTGTCGTATTCGACGCAAGGTCGTTTCCTATGTCGGTCATCGTATAGCTGTTTTTATCGACGGTGCGTATGGACGCGGCGATTTTTTCGATCGTTTTATTAAAATATTCGCAGACATCGGTCACTTCGTCGTTCCCGTTTTCCGGAAGACGCACGGTCAAATCGCCCTCGCCCTGTGCAATATCTTTCAAAGCGCTTGTCGCAAGACGAACCGGCTTTACCATCTGCGTGGTGATAAAATAGACGATGACAAAGACCGCAATTAAGATGAGAATACCGATGACAAACAGCGAAATGCTGAGATTTTTCACTTCGTCCATGAATTCGCCGTAAGGAGCGTTGATGACGACCGTCCAATCGGCCGAACGCATCTTTGCCGCAGCTGCAACTTTCGAAACGCCTTCGTATGTATACGAACCGATAACAGGGACATTCGATGCCATGGCATTATGTTCAAACGTGCCGATTGAAACCATGGAAGGATCGGTTTTTGATTCTTCAAAGGCATTGGACATAGTCAGTACCAGTTCGGCATCCACGTCCGCAATCGACGTACCCGTCGGCCCTATAATATAGCAGTTTCCCGTTTTTCCGATTACGATATCTTTAACATTTTCGCGCAGCTGGAGACCGGGAATATCGGCGGACAAAACCCCGCAAATGCGGTTATTCGCATCGTAAACGGGAACGGCGAGCGTTACGACAAGCGTATGGTTTGCACGTTCGATATACGGCTCGGAAATAAAGTTCTTTCCGGAAAGCGCGGTTTGAAACCACTTTCTGTCGGCTACCTGAACGGTGCCTCCGTCATAATAGAATGTTCCCCGCGTATCGCTTATATCGAGCTCACGGATGGAAGCGTTTTGCGCGGCTTCGCTTTTCAGCAGCGCGACGCGCTGTGCATACGAATACGAAGAATCATACAAAACGGGTATACGCGCAATACCTTCGAGAAATTGGAAGTGCGTGTTTATCCTTCCGTCGATGATTTCCGCCGTATCTACGGCTTTATCGCGCAAGTGTGCTTCGAGTTTTTCGATGACTGCCCTACGCGCCAAGCCGATTACCAAAACGCTTTCGATGAGTATCGCTGCGGCAATCAGACTTCCGAAAACAATAATTAGTTTTTTACGGATTGAAAACAGCTTTTTTCCGGTTGCACTGTTTATATTTTTTTTAAGGAATGCGGTATTCTTTTCCATAAATATAACGAAGCTCCTTTTCTATGCAGCTGTCGGAATAGACTTCAACTCGTTTTCAGTATATACGTTTTAACCGATTGCGTCCACTGTTTATTCGTGCGTTTATTCGTGTGTTCAAGCCGCCTCCGCATTTCAAACATACGATTTTTCAAGAGCGCGCCTCACCGGTAATTTACAATGTCTACGGCTTATACTGCCGAAAGCGCGCGGTCGACATCGGCGATGATGTCTTCGACGTTTTCAAGGCCGCAGCTGAAGCGTACCATGCCGCCGTCGATCCCCGCCGCCGCAAGCTGTCGATCGGTGAGCTGCCGGTGCGTCGAAGATGCCGGATGAAGCACACAGGTGCGGATATCGGCGACGTGAACTTCATCGGTTGCAAGCGAAAGAGCATCCACAAAACGCACCGCAGCCGCCCGACCGCCTTTAATGCTGAGCGCGATGACGCCGCTCGTTCCGTCAGGTAAATATTTTTTTGCAAGCTCATGATTCGCGTCACCCGCGAGTGCGGGATAGGTCACCGATGCGATTTTATCGCTTTTTTGAAAATACTCGGCAAGAGTGAGCGCGTTTTTGCAATATTGCCTCATCCGAAGCGGCATCGTTTCAAGCCCCAAGTTCAATAAAAATGCCGAATGCGCCGACGGGTAGCAGCCGAAATCGCGCATGAGCTGCGTCCGCGCTTTGATGATATAGGCGGCTTTTCCGAATTCCTTCGTATAGGTGAGCCCGTGATAGCTCGGATCGGGTTCGCAAAAATCCGCAAAAAAACCGTTCGCTTTGTGTGCCGCTTCCCAGTCGAAATTGCCGCTGTCAACGATAACACCGCCGCACTGGACTGCATGACCGTCCATGTATTTCGTCGTCGAGTGAACGACGATGTCCGCTCCCCATTCGATCGGACGGCAGAGTATCGGCGTCGCAAAAGTATTGTCGATGATGAGCGGTACGTTTCGCGCGTGAGCGGCTTTCGCCCACGTTTCGAAATCGAATACCGCAAGCGAAGGATTGGCGAGCGTTTCTCCGAACACCGCTTTCGTATTCGGTTTAAACGCTTTGAGAATCGTATCGTAATCGGCGCCGGCGGAAACTTGAATACATTCGATGCCGAGCTTTTTGAGCGTAAAGCAAAAGAGGTTCGTCGAACCGCCGTAAATCGCCGAGCTCGCGATAAAGCTGTCACCCGCCGAGCACAGGTTTAAAATCGAAAGCAGGGAAGCCGCCTGCCCGCTCGACGTCAGCATCGAAGCGACGCCGCCTTCAAGATCCGCAATTTTTTTTTCAACGGCATCGCAGGTCGGATTCGCCATCCGCGAATATATGTATTCCATCGGTTTGTCGAAGAGAGCGGCGACGTGATCGCACGAATCGAATTTATACGTCGTACTCTGCACGATCGGCATAACGCAGGGCTCTCCGTTTTTCGGCTCATATCCCGAATGCAGACATTTCGTTTCGATCTTCATAATTTGCTCCTTGGCATTGACGGATACCGTTCCGCATCGCTATTGTGCGGCAATGCATTCGCATCCGGTAAGACTTTTCATCGCGTCTTCAAGTTCCTGCTTGCCGAGCGGCCGCATGATCTTTATATCGTTGTCGTCCGTCTGAAGCGTTTTCGGAGAGCCGTCCGCATCTTTTTTCCCGAGCAGCTGTACGATCGGATTTTTCGGATTGTCGGGATTCACATCGATAACCTGCGCGGTTTCTCCGTTTGAAAGATACACATACGTACCGATCGGATAAAGCGATATGCTGTACAACAGCGCTTTGATAACGGTTTCGTCGTATTGGCGGTTTTCGTTTTTGAGCATTTCGACCATCGCGGCAAAGGTACTGCGTTCCGTTTTATATTGACGCGGAGCGACGATCGATTCGAACGAACACACGACTGCGATTATCTTCGCGTAGAAAGAAATTTTATCGCCCGTAAGATTTCTCGGATATCCCGTGCCGTTTTCGCGCTCATGGTGTTCGAGAATACCGAACTGCACTTCTAACGGAAAATCGAGTTTTTTTGCGATTTCAAATCCGATGATCGGATGCTTCGATATCTCATCCCGCTCGGCCGACGACAATTGCTTTGTCGAAAGATACAGCTGCGGGGGCAGACGCAGCATGCCGATTTCATGAAGCATACATGCGGAACCGAGTTCGACAAGCTTCGATAGGCTCATGTGCAGCTGCAGCCCGACCGCAATCGCGAGCACCGTCGAACGCATCGAATGCGTAACGATAAAATTTTTTTTGGCGGAATCGTCAGACGATGTGATTCTCAACACATAACCGCGGTTTTCACGGATAAAAATACACAAGCTCCGCACCGTTTCCGCCAAACTCGCGTAATCGATTTGTTTATGCGTCGCATAGTGCGTGTACACATAATCGATATAATTCATGTATTCGTCGTATACATTTTGCACCGCTGCAAGCCGTGCCTGTTCGCTGTTTTCGAGCGTACGCATGCGGCGGGCATCTTCGAGAGAACGCTTTATACCGCTGCTGAGCACCGACTCCGACGTCTTCGATCTTTCCGTTCCGGCCTTTATGTGCGTCGCTATAAAATCATCGACGTTTACATTGCCTTCGCTGATGACTTCATTGAACTCCCAATCGGCAAGGGCCGTAATCACCGCTTGGGAAATCGAAACTCCTGCCGGCTCGACGACAAACAGCATATCGAGAAGCAAGTCCTTATCAAATGAAACACCGTCCTTTATAAGGCTCAATTCAAATGTATTCATACTACTCTCTATCCGTATATTGTAACGCGTTCCGTCCGTTTTGCAAGCTGAAAATACGAAAAGAGCAAAAAAAAAGTTGAAAAACCTCACACGTTTTTCAACTTTTATAAACACGGAAATCGGCATTGCAGGCGCCCGGATGTCGAATCGCCCGCGTTATCCGACATTCTTATTATCGGGGGAAAAAACGGAAAACTTTAATGAAACGATTGGAAATATTTTTCGCATTCGGATGCGGCGCGCTCGAGTTCTTCGTAGACGAGGTGCGAGCGCAAAAGACTTTTCCGAAACGCATCTTTCGTTTTATCGTCGCTTTCGCCAAGACCGGTAAAGCATCTCCCTTTCTGCAAGGCAAGAGAAACCGCGTCCTTTACGCCGCTTTTGAGGATCGCCGTATCGATGTCTGCGAGGGCGCGGAGCGTCGTTTGCCGTGCACCGCCGTCCGCGAGCGCTTTTTCGCATATCCGCTTTCCGTCTTCCGCGGTTTTTCGAAGAGACGCGACTTCGCGCAAAAATTCAGAGAGAGCGGCTTCGAAGCGCGCTTTATCCGGAGGAGAGGCTTTTTCCGATGCCTCGCTTTTTTTAATAAATTTTTCTTTTTGTACCGTAATGTCGGGCTTTTTCAAAAACGATCGTATGTCGATGGGCTCGATGCCGGGAATCGCGATCCCGCATCGCGCGAACGTATAGGTTTTCGCATCGGGACAGGAAGCAAGTCTGCTTTCAAACCACCACGCGAACATTTTCATGCGCGAATCGGTCGGCACGGGCTTTCCGTCATAATCGCACGCGTCCTCCGCGCCTGCCGAAAAAAGGAGCGGCAAGTTTTGCGTTTCCGCAGGAAACGTGCGCAGCGACGCTTCGTGCGTTCCCTCTTCGAACATGCTGCCTCTGATGTGCGTCTTTTTTCCGGGAAAAGCGAAATCGAGTCCGCAGCAGTAGATTTCGGACGCACCCGCCGCATACGCGAAATTCCACGCCGCCGATGCGACCGAACCGCCTGTGCCCAAATCGCCTTTTTCGCCGAGCCGCCGTTCAAACCATTTTCCTATCGGAAAAAGCGACGACGAAAGTGCAAAGCTCCTGCACGGAAAAGAAAAGACCGAGGGGTACACTGCGATTTCCGCAATGAGCACGCTCGACTTCGATGCCAATCCCGCTATGTGGCGGTACGCGTAGTACTGCGGATCTCCGATGACGATAAAATCCGGTTCGACGCCCGCTCTGAGGCAGGCGCGGAGTGCCGTGTCCACGCACACGACGACGCTGCGCTTTTTGATTTCCGGAAGATAGGAGAGCGTACTTTCCAGCGAAGGGCCTGCCGCGACAATCGTAAACGGAATACCGCGCGCGTTGCCCGCATAGGCCGACACTCCGCGCATCAGCGCATAATTGTTAAGATTTTTACAGCTGTTTTTAAGCCAGCGTTTTGCAAAGCGTTCGAGGGTTGCGGCGTTGATATCGTCTTTGCGTCTGTTCCGTTCGACGAGGGTTCGAAGCGTATCGAAATAATCGGATGCGTGAGAAGTTTGCGAAGGCACCGAAAAAAACGCACAGCGGGAAACACCGTACTTTTCGATAAATGCAACGACAGTGTGCGGCGGACAGGCAAGGGCTGCGATGCAGTCTTTACTCGCGAAAACCGCCGTCCAATCGATAAGTGCAAGGGCTGCGAAAAAGCGGGCGGCGTCCGGCTCGACGATGATAATCGCTCTGTCCGGAAAGCGGGAAGCATAGGCTTCTACCGCATAGCCGAGCCCGAAGCCGAAAAACACAGCGGCGCGGCATTCGTCGAAATCGGAGTTTGCAACCGCCTGTTCGGCTTCCCGTTTCGGATTGTACGCCGAATGGAGCAGCGCGCCGCCTTCGTACGCGCTTACGCTTCCGTCTTTTGCCGAAACGATATTCCAAAACGGAAAGGGCCGGCCGATTGCCGCAGGCTCGTTGTTCAAACCGCCGCACGGAATTGAGCTGTCGTGCGTATCGCTTGCAGACCTGTCCGACAAAAACGTCGAGCTGCGCTCGGCCGTGTCGGTATACATCGCGTCGACTCGGGCGATTTCGGATGCGAACATTTTTACGAGGGAAGGGAAACGGGATGCGAATGCGGCGCGGTTTTTATTCCAGATTGAGTTCAATGACCATATTCTCCGTGACGGGCGTTCCCGCCGGCGGCGTTTGGCTTGTGACCCAGCCGTTTCCGTGTATCGTGACGCGGAAGTTTCCGCCGTCGAACAACGGCAAAAGATCGCGCTTCGACATATTCGTAAAGTCGGGAAGGAGGCTTCCGACGGCGAGCGTTTTGCCTGCGGGGATCACGATGCGTCCCGAATGCAAAAGCGATTCCGCGCCTCCGCGGCTCATGCCGAGGTGATTGATGATCGCGTCGGCGGCTTCGGCGATGACAGGAGCGACGATGCGCCCCGCATAGGTTTCGCCCTTCGCCTTTTCGATAACGATGTAGAGGATAATTTCTGGATCTTCGATCGGAAAGACCGCGATACAGTTCGATAAAAAATCGGTACTGCTGTATCCGCCGGATTTGTCCGCCATCTGTGCGGTTCCGGTTTTTACGCCGATGGATATATCGCCGAGCCTCGCACGCGAGCCGGTCCCCGTCGTCGCCGTCGTTTCCATGCAGCTCAAAAGATAACGCGCCGTCGCTTCGCTCAATGTCCGCTCACCTCGTTCGGCTTTATGTTCGTAATACGTCGATCCGTCTTTATTCGTAATCCGCTTGATCGTCGTAAGCTTTACGGGAATGCCGCCCGAAGCGATGGACGTTGCCGCATACATCATCTGCAGCGCGGACACGCTTATCTCCTGCCCGATTGCGATCGTCGGTTTCGAGCGCGCCGACCACGAGCGGGAGTTCGGATCTTTGACCGAGCCCGCCGTTTCGCCCGGAAGCTCTATGCCGGTTCGCTTTCCGAATCCGAGCGCGCGTATCTTTTCGATAAACTCATCTTCATCGATGCGGTCGCTCATTTGGCCGAGCGCGGCGTTGCACGAAAGACGAAGCGCATCGCGCGGCGTTACCCAGCCGTGCGTGCCGAGACATTTGATGCGGATCGTTTCTCCGCTGCGCGTTTTTCTTTCGTACATGCCGTTACAAAAAAAGCTGTCGCCGCTGTGTATAAGCCCCGCGTCGTACAGGATCGCGACCGTAAATATTTTGAAGACGGAACCCGGCTCGTACGCCGTCATCGCAGGTCTGTCTATCGTCTCTTCGACGGTCGCTCTGCCGTATTCGTTTAAATTGACCGACGGCAGGCTGATGTACGACAGAATTTCCCCCGTCTTCGCTTCGGCCGCGACGAGCATCATACTTTCCGCCTGCGTATTTTTCATCGCGTTTGAAGCGATCTGTTCGAGCTTGTACTGCAGATTCGCGTCGATCGTCAGATACACGTTTTTGCCCGGCTCTATCTGCGCGGAGTCCGAGCTTACGGAAGGGGCGAGCACGGACTGCATCGAATATTCGGTACCCGAAAGCCCGTTTCCGTCGTCTCCCATATAACCGACAAGCTGGGATGCGAGAGAGTTCTCCGGATAGACGCGGCCGGGAATCCTGTCGCAGCGCACGAAGGTGTAACCCTTCGTATCGATAATCTGCTTCAGTTCATCGTATGCGGTCTGCCCTATCTTTTTTTTAAGGTAGACGAAGTGCGCACCTTTTGCTTTTTCGATAATCGTCGCGACCTCACTTTCTTTCATACCGAGAATCGATGCGACGTCTTTTGCAAAAGAAGCGGCGTCCGCGACCATCTTCGGCGTTACGCCGACGTGATAAAAATTCGTCTGCACGGCAAGCGGTTTTCCCGAACGGTCGACGATCGCACCGCGTTCCATGACGGGCGTACGCGGAGTGATTTCGGCGACGGGCGTGAGCGCGAGGCGGACGTAGCGGAGCGTAATATAGGCGGCGGCGATAAAAACTAAAACGGCAAGGACTATGATCCGCTTCGTGTGAAAAAAATCGTTCATTTATTAATAATCCTGCCGACGACGTTTTTGACGGAAACGAAACCGTAGTTCCTCGAATCGATCGATTCGGCATAGTTGTCGCCGAGGGCGAGGATGTATCCGTCCGGTACGCGGGAAGAAGCGCGCATCAATTCATACTGTTCTTTCGTCAGCTCGATTTTCAAATCTCCCACAAAAAGACTATATCCCGAATTCGACGAATATTCCAGATGCGCGCCTGCGACGGCGGCGCAGCGCTTTATGACGATGCGGTTCGCGTGCAGGTAGATTACGATATCGCCCGCCTTCGGCTCCGCCCACGAAACGAAAAATCCCGCGCTTCCGGGCTTTACGAGGCCGTACGCGAGTTTGTTGACAAGCACCGTTTCCCCGTCTTTGATCGCGGGTTCCATCGAGCGTCCGGAAATATGCAAAAAATCGATGACGAAGAGTTTAACGACGATGCCGATACACAGACCGATGAGCAGCGGAACGATAAAATGCCGCGCTTTTTTTTCAGCTTTTTGCATGGCTTTATTCTAATATGAGTGCGTTTTTATGTCGATAGAAATAATATGGAAATAATCAATTATGTCGGTTTTGAAGGAAGCCGGACGAAGCCGTCCGTAAAATTGCCGTTTTTTTTCGGAGAACGCAAAAACAATATCTCGTATGCTCTTACGCACTCCCCTCTAACGCATTCGTTTGCAGCCGCCGCCGTGCGCTCGAATTTTTCGCTGCGTTCATTTTTGATTTCGCTCGGCCGCTTTTCCGAAAGCGCGCTTTCACATTGGAAAGCGGGAGTTGCAGTGATCGCCGTATTCGCTTTTCTTTCGGGCGCCAAAGCGACGCTTTCGTATGCGGCAAGCCACACCGGCCCGCTTGCGCTTAAAGACAGCGGAAAAGCCGAACTCGAAACGCTCGATAAAGTGATGGCGGCCTTTGTCGCCGATGCGTCCGTAAGTTATACCGACAGCGGCGATATCGTCGGAAGCGGAAAATCGCGCGCGGAACTCGCCGCATTGTTTAAAAAGCCCGTTTCGTATCAAACCTATACGGTCAGATCCGGCGATACGCTCGGCGGCATCACAAAACGTTTCGGCTTAACGAACCTTTCGACGCTCATCGATGTGAACGGCATTACAAACGCGCGTTCTCTGCACGAAGGGCAAAAGCTCCGCATCCCGTCGGTCGACGGCCTTATGTATACGGTGGCGAAAGGCAATTCGCTTACAGGCCTTTCCGCAAAATTCAACGTGCCGCTTGAAGATCTCCTCGACGTAAACGACCTTGCAAGCCAAACTCTCACCGTCGGGCAGCAGCTGTTTATCCCCGGCGCGAAAATGGATGCGGCGAAATTGCACGAAGTGCTCGGCGATCTGTTTAAAATTCCGATTTCCGCGGCATACCGCATTTCATCGAAATTCGGCTGGCGTCCCGATCCCTTTACCGGCGTGCGCTCTTATCACACGGGAATCGATTTGGCTTGTCCCGAAGGCACTCCGATCCGCGCGGCGATGAACGGCAAAGTCGCTTTTGTCGGCTGGTCGAACGTGTTCGGTAACTACATCATCGTAAATCACCCGAACGGGTATCAAACGCTCTACGGACACTTGTCCGCTTCGCGCGTAAAGAAAGGACAGAGCGTAACGCAGGCGACGGTCATAGGGCTCGTCGGCTCGACCGGTTATTCGACGGGCGCGCATCTGCATTTTACCGTGTATAAAAACGGCCGGCTCGTCAATCCGTCTTCCGTGCTGAAGTAATCGGTTCCGCGGAGAATTGTCCGAAACGGTTTTGCAAAATACTGTAATATGGTTTATACTTACAACGACGGAGGTCACCGTATGAAGCCGGTAACTGTGTGCCGCGGATGCGGGCGCACGATCGATAACGATTTTATCTATTGCCCGTGGTGCGGCTATTCGCGCGTCGCTTCCGACGACACCGCGTCGCTCGAAGCGGTGTTCAATCAGCTCGAACAGCTGCAAAACGATTCGCGCAACCGGCAGATAAGCGAAATGGAAAAGCAGCTCGACGATCTCGTGCACGAACTCGACACGATCGTTTTGAGTGCGGAGCTGCATAAATGACGAAGCTCTGCGCCCTGTGCTGCATCTTCGCTTCGTTTGCCGTGCTGCCGCTCGGAGCGGGCGTTTCCTTCGGCAACGCCGATCTGAACGACAAAGACGAAATCCTTTTTACGGTGCGCCGCGATTTTCCCGGAACTCCGTCCTACCGCTCGCTCTTTTACGCAAAGCTTGTAAACGGCGCTCCCGCAGAAAGCCCTCGAGCGCTTACCTGCTATCCCGAGCGGATGGAACTGCTTTCGGGCGGAAGCGTATTGCAAATACGGAACCGCTGCGGTACGGCGCGCTATTCCTTCGAAACGGGCACGCTCGAATGGACAGAACATGCCGATACGATTCCCCTCGATTCGATGCCGCTTTTTCCCCGCGCGGTAAGTCCCGACGGAGCATGGAGCTGCTTTGTCGTCAAAACGGGATTCGCCGAAGGCATTTTGACGTTCGAAAATTCCGCGACGGGCAGGCGCACGGCGCTCGATCCGCACGCATCCGTCAGTTACGATTCTCTTCCGGTCAAGTGGGCGCCCGACAGCTCCCTCGTGCTCTACGCTAAAGACGGCACGGTGTGTTTTTGCAGTCCCGACGCGCTTTTCCGCGGCGTCGAAATCGACGAAGCCTACCGCGAAATCGGACCGGGTTCGATCGATTCGGTGTGCTGGGCGGGCGGCAGCGTTTTTTACATCGACGGCGATATGCTCTATAAAATCAACGTAAAGGAATTGTATACGACGGGTTTGTATTCTGCCGTCATCGGCAGGGGAACGCCTGTCGGCCGTCTGCCCGAGGCCTTCGATCCTTCGCGCGATGCGTTCAGCGTCGACAAAAACGGCACCTCTCTTTTTTTAATAAAATCGGGAAAGCTGTTTTCGCGCTATCTCCTGAGAGGTAATTCGGCGGACTATCTTCCCGTCGTGTTTTCCCGCCCCTACGTGAGCGATTCGGGTTCTCTCATCGATGCGGCCGTCCTGTGGGATTCCGAGGGAACGCCCTATGTGTGGATGCGCATCATGCCGTATTCGGGAGGCAAAGCGATGGCCGCCGTATACCGCGCGTCCGATTCCCTTTCACCCCTTCTCTCCGCAGAAAATTCCTGTCGGCCGGTGATTTCTCCCGACGGAAGCCGTGCGGCTTTTTTTTCCGGCAGCACCGTCTACGTGTACGATGTTTCGTCGTGGAAGCGCATCGGCGAACTTGCGGGGGAAAATACGGTGAGCGCGGTTTGGAACGGAAACGATACGCTCTATGTCGGAGGAGAGCGATCGGTGCGCCGCTGGAACCTCGCTTCGGGTACGAGCAGCGCTCTCTTTCTTTCATCCGCTTCATCCTGTTCGTGGGATCGCGAAACGAGACGCGCGACGGTGACGACGGGAGGTAAAACTTTTTCACTCGACGCATCGCTGAAAAAATGGACCGAACTGCCCTCCCCCCGCGAAAATACCGTTTCTATGCAAAACGGCCGTTACCGCGTATTTTTAGGAACGACGCCGTCCCCGTACTATGAAAACGCGCTGTACGTGCGCACGCTTTCGGGCAAAGCGGTTACCAAAGCGGTGTTTTCCGAAAGCGCACAAAAAACTCCGCCTCGAAAAAAAGCCGCGCTCGCTTTCGACGCATACGACAGCGCTGACGGGCTTCCGCTCATTCTCTCCGCACTCGACACGTACAACATACGCGGAACCTTCTTTTTCAACGGCGAATTCATCAGGCGCTATCCGAAAGAGACAAAACAGATTTCGCTCACCGGCAACACCTGCGCCTCTCTGTTTTTTTCGGAACTCGACTTTACGAAAAGCCCCTTCGTCATCGATGAAGACTTTATCCGACGCGGACTTGCACGAAACGAAGACGAGTTTTTCAGATGCACGGGAAAAGAACTTTCGCTTTTGTGGCACGCGCCGTTTTACCGTGCAACCGACGCCGCACGAAAAGCGGGGAAAAAAGCGGGTTACGCTTACGCCGAATCTGTAACCGGCGCTGCGGAAAAAAGGACAAACACCGAGGGATATTCGAACGCACGAGTTCGCAAACCGTTCGCTTCTGCCGAATACCCGAGCGCTTACACTGCATACCGGAATACTGCCGATTTTATCGAAAGCTGTCTTGCATCTCTGAGTGAAAACGGAGGCGGTATCGTACCCGTAAGCGTCGGCTCTTCGCGCGATCCGACAAACGAGCGCGTTTATCGAAAACTCGATTTACTCATAAGCGCGATCCTCGATGCCGGTTTCGATATCGTCGGCGCGGACGAACTCGCCGAATAACGCTGCAGCGGAAACGCGGCACCGCTGTTTAAAAGCTGCACTTTATTGATCAAATCGATGACCGCAATGTCACGGAGCTTTTCTTTTGAAGAATATATACGATCGTTTACACCGGGATGGATGATAAACTTACGGAACAGGCTGTGAAAAATGTTTTAGCAACAGAACGGTTTGGTGCAGGTGATCCCAAAAAACAAAAAGAAAAATACGAAGTATTTAAGAATGATTGTAATGATTATACAAAAGCTGTATTTGAAGAGTATGAAAACTTATGGAAAGAAAAGTATAAGCAAGACAATCCGAAAGCTTGGAAAATACAGGTTAATTTTGCTTGGTTAAAACATTTTTGGAAAATTTCAAAACGGCAGGGGGAAATTTATGAAGAAAAATAGAATTACACTGTGCTACTTCCTGCTTATTTTATTTTCGATTATTTTTACTTTCCTTTTTGTTATTCCAATATTTTCGGAGTGGTTAATTGATAAAGATACTCGTAAATTAACTTTTGAAGAAGATGTAAAGGTTTCTAACGTAATTGAGAATTTTTATTTTGATTATTTTAAATTAGATTATGCAAAAATTAAAGAATTATTTTTTGAAGAGCAGGTCAATATAAGAATAACAGATGGACATAATTTATTAACGGATTATGAATATAATTATTTTGGAACCATAGAAACTGAGAGTGATTTAAATAGAATTGGAGGAGCTTATAATCAGTACGTAGGTTCTTTAATAAAGAAACAAATTGTTTTAAAGGAGTTTGTAAATCAGCCTTATGATTATCCGGTCGGAAATGTTTATTATGTAAATGTAGATGTACAATATAAGAATGCAAGAACGTATCAATATTTTTTTATAATAAATGAACATAACCAATTCAAAATTTATGAACATAAAATAGAAATTCTATAATTAACTTCTTTTTCTACACAGTTTATTTCTCTTAAACACCGTAGTTTTTGCAAGAAAAACTACACTATGCGTCGCGAGCATGTTCCTCTGGTATCCATGACAGCCACATTCTATTTATCCGTCACCTAAAAATAAAATTCGCCCATGTATAAAAAGTGAAATAGCATTTTACAATTCGCCATTAGTGCATTATAATAAAACGATTTGTAAGACATTTTTTGCAAGATATCCCCATGAAATATTTTGCAGTTTTGTTCTTTGACAATTCAACAGCGGCTCAAAATCATGGCGTTTGAGCTGCAAAAAAACATATTCGGTAAAAGTATGTTTTTCTTACAGAAGTTGCAAAACACTTTTTAATTCAGAAAAATCCGTCTACGCCGGATTGGAGCACCGCGGAGCGTTCCCGCCGCAAGCAGACGCGGCGGCGGGAATGAGGGTTACCGAAGTGCGAAAAGCCGGCTGGCACATAGAGTGTTGTCCTGAAATGAATACATATGATGCAGGCGGACAAGTGTGCAGCATAACGGGTGAGCGAGACGGAAAACCCTATACCTATGTAGCGGACATCCGCTACGACGAATACGGCCAGCGGGTGTACATCAAATACGGAAACGGAGTAGAGACGAACTACACGTATGATGAAAACATGCGGTGGTTAAAGCACATAGGCACCGAAAATAAATACGGAACGCAATACCAGAATATCGTGTACTCTTTCGACGATGTAGGCAATGTGGAAAGCTATGAAAACAACTGTATGAACGGTGCTCGTTATAACACTTCACAAAGCTACAAATATGACGCACTCTACCAGCTTATTTTTGCAACGGGTACGACGGAAGACAACCCCTATGCCATCCCCGACTCCCCCGATTATAGAAGCAACTATGAACAAAACTTCTCTTTCGATGCAATCGGCAATATGATGCATAAAGACAGCAAGGAGACCATAACTCCTGCGAAGCGGAAGAGCGGCGGGGATGACTTGAACTACGAGTTCACCTACCAATATGACGCAAACTACGCACACCGCCTCACCCGCGCGGGAAGCGAAGAGAAGGGCTGGCGGTACTACACGTATGATGCGAACGGCAATGTAACGTCCGAAAGCGACGGTGTTGCACCGAATGAAGATACGACAACGCTGGCACCCGTAACCGTAACGACGCAGACGAATGAAGAAGGTTCTTCCGTATACGAAGCGGACTATGCGTGGGCGTGGCCGTAGAGCGACAGTGACACGAATAGCGGAAAGGTTTCACCGAACAATAAACGCATATATGAGTGGAACAGCAGAAATCTTTTAATGCGAAGCGTCGTTCCGGATTATGATACACGCTATGCCTATGGAGCGGACGGGAACAGAGCGGCGAAGTGGACGTCGACAAAGGCAAGTGAAACGCTGTACTTTAACACGATGTGGACGTGGCATATAGAAAAGAGACTTTCACAGGAGCAGCAGGGGCAGTATTCGAAGCATATCTATCTCGGAGAAACAAGACTTGTAACGAAGCAGACGAGTGATCTTGAAGAGCATTACGGACAGAGCGAAGAGCTTCGTCATCAGTATTATTATCACCCGGATCACTTGGGTTCCGCACAGCTCGTTACCGATTTTGAAGGCAATGAATACCAGCGGATAGAATATACGCCGTACGGAGAGCTGTGGGTAGAGAAAAAGACGGCGAATGAAAAGGACATGAGATACCTGCCGTATAAATTCACTGCAAAGGAGCAGGATGAGGAGACAGGGTTCTATTACTACGGTGCGCGGTACTTGGATGCGAAATACAGTCGGTGGATAAGTATCGACCCTGCACTTTCAGATTATCTGTCAAAAGATTACAATAGTTCTTCTGGTGGAATATTTAATCCTGTAAATTTCAATTTATATCATTATTCAAGTAATAATCCGATTAGGTATATCGATCCAGATGGAAAAGATACCAAAGATATAATGCGCGGTCTTATTCGCGGAATTTTAGGAAATCCCCAAGCTGTCCAAGATGCACAAAGCGGGGTTTTCCCGAATGAAAAAGTTGGGTTTTTTTTGATGCTTCAGAAGGCGTTTATCATACAACTTTTGACTGCTGGCAAAGTATGGGCGGCTACAATGCTTTGTATGATGTGGCTTTCGATTTGGGAACCAGCATGAAAGCCGTAAAGTTTGAATTTTCTTCCGGCGGGGACAATTACTGTCTTTGGGGTTGGAAAGGTGATTATTTGAGTCTTGGCGCAGGATGTGAAATGGGCTTGTACAGACAGGCAGATGGAAAACTGGGAGAAAGGGGACATTATCTTGTCGATTCGAGTCTGGCAATGGATGTTCAGGCAACACTGACTGTAAATGGGAAAAATTCTGGGACTTATAATTCAAGTAAACTTGGTAAACACTGGTGGCCTGCAATATTCAATCCGAGTCAGCAGGGAAAGAATAGAGATGAAATACACGCACAATATAATCTGACAATGCCAAACGAACAGTTATACAACGATTTTAAGAAAAGATGGAAACAAGATTCCCGTATTTCAAATTGGAATGATAAAGAGCATTCCTTTACAGTTGACTATTAAGGGTGAAGATTATGAAAAAGTATATTTCTATTTTTATTATTATGATAATACCTTTATTAGGTTGTAGGGGAAAAGAAAGAATGGGCTTTACCAACAGAGATAAATTAAATTTACAGATGGCTGAAAAAATTGTAAATTGCATAAATGCTAGAGATGTCGAGGGATTGTATGGCTTATTCTCTGAAGATGTCAGAAACAATGATTTGACATTAAACGAAGATATAAGAAAAATATATCAGTATTTAAATGGACAAATCGAAACATATGAAAAATGGGCAGTTGGTAGTACGACAGATATTGAACAAGGGCAAAATGCAACCTATTATTATTCATCTTTTAAAATTATGATTAATAGAATTGAATACTATTTGTATTATATCTACTATCCTAAGAATGATTTTCGTTCAACAGCAATAGGTTTGAAAAGTCTAAAGATTGTTAAAGTTGAAGAGGATGATAAATATTTTTGCTATTGGACAGATATGGAACCGGGAGTTTTTCTACCCGATGAAGCAGAATAATCCTGATGTAATAAAAGCAATTGCTAAGAGATTAGAATATCTTGGATATTAATTATGACACGCATTGATTTATTAACGAAACTTTCTCCAATTATATTTCCTCAGTTTTATTCATTAAAAGATATAGAAGGGAATGAACTAATATTACTTGATACCGGAAACAAAGAAGCATCTTTAGGTAAAGAAAAAATTGATAAAACTCAAATGGAATCGTATCTAAATCATTTTCATATTTGGGATAATTTCCGAGCTTGTGATGAAATACAAATTAAAGAATTTTGTGAATGTGTAGCGAGAAATTTGTTAGAAAAACTGGCTCAGAAATATGATAATAGAAAGTTTAGTGTTTTTCTTGAAATTAATTCCAGGGGGTCAATCATAATAAGATTTCATCAACTTTGGGATAAGGAGGTATGATAGAATGGATCAAGATATCTTTTTTAAGATAGTAAAAGAAAAATTATATACTTATTTCTCAAAAAAAGGATTTTCTAAATGTAAAATATATAAAGGCCGTCGTTCCGCTATCAGTTTTATAAAAGATACAGGAGAATATCAAATTCCAATTGATATCCAATGGCAAGGCAAAATAAACGGTGAATATATGTTTGCAGTCTACTTTGTTAATATATGGATTTACGAAGATGATACAAAACCCAATCTGAATTGGATATTCACTTGTGAAGAGGAGTTAAAAAAGAAATTAATATTATTGCAAGAAAAAAGTGAACGGGAAAATTTTATTTCAAAATGTGAAGAACGTGCAGCTACCTATTTTATTATTAATGAATAGTAATTTTTTTAATAAAATAGAGGAGTTTTTTGATGGCATTCCAGAGATTCTGTTTTAACGCAGCATAATGGATCTGTGACTTTTTTCAGGAACGAAATTGCGAACTAAAATTGACACAATCTCGCCATTAGTGCATTATAATAAAACGGTTTACAATGAATTTTCTACAAGATATTCCCATGAACTGTTTTGCAGTTTCGTTCTTTGACAATTCAGCAGCGGCTCAAAATCATGGCGTTTGAGCTGTAGAAAAAACATATTCGGTACAAGTATGTTTTTTCTACGGAAGCTGCAGGCTAATCTCTTGCACAACAAAATCCCTCCTACGCCGGATTGCTTCCCCGCGCAGCGTTCCCGCCGCGGTAGTGGCGGAAATGAGGGTTACCGAAGTGCGGCCTCGCAGCGAGCCGATAGGCGAAGCTTCAAGCGAAGCCGGCTGGCACATAGAGTGGCGTCCTGAAAGAGCAAACATCGGTTACGACGAATACGGGCTGCGGGTGTATATCAAGTACGGAAACGAAGTAGAGACGAATTACACGTATGATGAAAACATGCGGTGGCTCAAGCACATAGATACCGAAAACACATACGGAACGCAGTACCAAAACATAGAGTACAGTTTCGACGATGTGGGCAATGTGGAAAAATATACGAACGACTGCATGAACGGCGCCCGTTACCGCACGGAGCAGACATACACCTACGATGCGCTTTACCAACTTATAAAAGCGGAAGGTGTAACGGAAGATAACCCGTATGCAATCCCCGACTCACCTGATTACACGAGCACGTATACGCAGGACTTCTCTTTTGATGCGATCGGGAACATGACGCACAAAGACAGCAGAGAGAAAAATTTGTTCGAAAAGAATTTAGAAAGCTTTTGAGCAAACAACTTGAACGTCTTGTTCCGCAATGGGAAAAAACAACAGGTTTATATTGCGTCGAATGCAAGACCAGATATATGACAACCCGTTGGGGTACCTGTAATTTAAAATCAAAACGGATATGGATAAATCTTCAGATGGTTGAAAAACCTATTGAATGCTTAGAATACATAATTTTGCATGAGCTCGTACATCTTAAGGTATCAAACCACGGTTCTGATTTTTCCGACATGATGGATAAGTTTATGCCCGAATGGAAAGATAGAAAAAATCTTTTGAATACGCGAATCTTGGATAATTATAAAAAATAGTTTTAAGAAATGACTTATTCAAAAACGAATCTCGCATCAAAGGGAGTCCTCAATTACAGACTGGCAATGCTTACGGGATTTG
>ERZ772960.746-NODE-746-length-27543-cov-5.955690_pt1 | contig 27543 bp, 28 predicted proteins | sample MGYA00580678_ERZ772960 | MGnify/ENA primary metagenome ERZ772960 (study PRJEB29015, sample SAMEA2737930) | human oral metagenome | biome: human oral; feature: human-associated habitat; material: dental | place: China | collected 2059 ... | reverse complement strand
GGATGCAATTTTGCTTTTTAGCCCAACGCATTGACCAACGGCGAAGCGCAGATATTCGGTATCGTATTGATGGCGCTGATTAAAACCGAAAAAGCGGTTGAAAATAGAAATATTAAAAATTCCGCTTGTCTTGTTGTTTTAATATTCTTTGACAATTTTTCAACAAGTTCTTCCATATAGCCGCTTGAAATCAATAAATCTCCCATTGAAACGATAACCATAAGAAGGATACAAACATTCAACATTCCGGCAACCCCTGCAGGAAAGGCACCGGAAACGATTCCGTTTTGAATACTGAACAGATCATTGAAACCAAAAAGACCTGCGATCAATCCTACTCCGGTTGCAACAATGATTCCGACGGGAAGCGTAACAAATAAGTTATGCCCTTTGACGGCCATACCGATAACGATAACCGTAGGTATCAGCATTAAAAGGCCTGCTGGGTTTTGATGACTTGCCACCAGCGTTTCTGCAACAGCCGTACCGATTCTTAAAGAACCGACCGCTCCTCCAAAAATAAAATATAGTATAATCGAAATGATAAACGCAGGAATTACGTATTTTACCCTATTTCGTACTGTCCCGCCGATTTCAGCGGATCCTGAGCGTTTACTGTATAGCTGTCCTGTAGACGAAACGATTGTCGTATCGGAAACCGGTGCAATATTATCCCCGAATAAGGCACCGGAAATAATCGCGCCGCCGAGCACGGCAGGGTTACATCCCATGATCACTCCGACCGGATATAAAATAGGTGTCATTGCGGCAACCGTTCCGAAAGCGGCTCCTGTCGCTAAAGCAAAAGCTGCAGAAAATAAAAATGCAGTGGCACAAAATGCGGAACCGGACAAATGGAGCCTGACGGACAACCATACAAGTCCTTCTACCAACTGCCCTTTTCGCAAAATCGTACCGTATATACCGACGATAAGCCAGATTAAAACGGCTGTCATTGCCATTTTATCGCCTAAACCTACAAGAATTCGTTCCCAATACATATCTTTGTTTTTACAGAACAACATACCGATGATTAAACCGATTACCCCCGATGCAATCATCATATTGAGATCTGCTGCATTGACAAACGATAATCCTATCGTAATTACGATAAATACGATAAACGGTAATAAAGAAATTCCGTTTCCGCCGATGAATTCAAGTCTCTTCTCACTCATAGAAAATCCTCCTTTACAATGTTCATGTATAAGCAAGTTTTGCAAAACGAGTAATACTTAACAACGTCAAGTATAGATTAACACGTGTTTTATTGATTGTCAACAAATATTTTTTTCAACAGGGGAAATAAAAAATTGATTGTACCGGTTATTGAAATCTTTTATAATTCATAGATATAGTTATTTTTTATTGGAGGTCATATGAAAAAATTCCGTATTATTGCCTGTATTTCGGGCATTGTATTTTTAGCGGCGGCATTATCGTCCTGCGGAGGGAAAAAAGGCGTGGCGAAAGACGGTACGTATACCGGCACCGCAATCGCCCACAACGGCCCGCTCACCGTCGAAGTAGGCTTTGCAAAAGGCGCCATCACGTCGGTAGCCGTAACGCAGCACACGGAAACGGCAGGCGTAAGTGAAAACGCTATCGCAAAAGTTTCCGAAGCGATCGTAAAAAACAATTCTACAAACGTCGATTCCGTAAGCGGCGCGACGATCACTTCTTATGCTATTAAAACGGCCGTACAGAACGCGATCGAACAGGCAGGCGGACAGCCGAGCAATTACGCTAAAGAAGTTTCCAAAGCAAACGAGGGAGACAAAACGCTCGAATGCGATGTTGTCGTCATCGGAGCCGGAGGCGGCGGTATAACGGCAGCTGCGCGGGCACAAGAACAAGGGGCGAAGGTTATCCTCATCGAAAAGAACGGACAGGTAGGCGGCGACACCGCTCTTAACGCAGGCACGCTCATAGCGACCGGTTCGAAATTCCAAAGAGAACAGTTAAAAGAAACCAAAGATTCTCCGGAACTGGCATACAGCGATATCATGCGTATAGGAAAAAACGTAAACGATCCCGTTTTGGTTTCCATGATCACCAAAACCATCGGCAAAACGGTAGACTGGCTCATCGACGACATGAAAGTGCCGTACAACGTTGCCGCAACACAATACCCCGATCATTCGGCTAACAGACAGATCGGCGTTGTAGGACGCTCTCCGGCATTCTTTGCCGCAATGCAAAAAAATTTTGAAAACCTCGGCGGAACATTGCTTTTGGAAACAAAAGGTGAATCCCTAATCTTCGAAGACGGAGAAGTAAAAGGCGTTACGGCAAGCGACAAATCGGGCACGAAGATTACGATCAAAGCGGCTTCCACCGTTATCGCCTCGGGCGGTTACGGAGCGAACGCGAAGCTTCTTCCGAATACCCTCACGGGGTATATGTTTTACGGACGCAGTACGGACACGGGAGACGGCTTTACGATGGCAAAAGCGATCGGCATAGATACGATTAACCTTGACTGCGTAAAAGTCTACGCACAGGGCGTAGAAACAACTCCCGGAAGAGCTCTTGCGGCGACGGCATCTTCTACCGCAGCTTCCAACGGACACGGAACGATATACGTAAATACAAAGGGAGTTCGCGTCGTAAATGAAACGGGAACGCTTGCGGCACAGACGGAAGCGACCGTAGCGCAGAGCGACAAAATCCTGTATCTCTTAATGGACGAAGATGCATACCGCGCATACGTGGCAAAGAGCCTTGAAGACAAACTCGTCGCATCCGAAAGCGATATCGACAAATGGTACAACATCTCAAACGACGGCAAACCCGTAATCGCAAAGAGCGCGAATCTTGACGAGCTGGCAAAAACTATGGGCATAGACGCAAGCGCATTGCAGACAACCGTCGCAACATACAACGACAACTGTGCAAAAGGCATCGATCCGGAATTCGGTAAGAAAAACCCCGTCGCTCTTGCATCGGGCGGCATGTACTACATCGTAGAACAGCGTCCGCGCTTTTCCACGACCTTGGGCGGTTTAAAAGCCGATGCTTCCATGCAGCTGCTCTCAGGCGGAAAGCCCGTTAAAAACTTATACGGAGCCGGAAGCGTTGTTGGCGGTGCAAACGGCCGAGACTCGATGACCGCGATGATGAATTCATGGGCGATCGGTTCGGGACGCATCGCGGGTGAAAGCGCTGCAAAAAATGCAGGTAAATAAATAATCCGAAAATACGCTCTGTAAAAAACGATCGATATAACGGTGCTGCTCAAAAAAAAACGCGCTTCGAAACAACCGAAGCGCGCAAAAATGAGCTATTGCAGATTCGAACTGCAGACCCACGCCTTAAAAGGGCGTTGCTCTACCTACTGAGCTAATAGCCCGCGCATAACATAGAGGTTACTATATTATTTTTTCCCTTCCGTGTCAATAACCGGCAAAAAAATTGTGTCAAAAAAATTGTAAAGGAATTTCATCCGATATTCGGGCTTGTATACATCGGCAATGTTACCTATTGCTAACATTTGTAAAATTCGCTATACCATAGTCGAAACTTGATACACAAGTTTTACGGAGGTTATATGAAAAAAACGGCGATTACCGGCATATTGTCGGCAGTGCTTTTAACGACGGCGCTTTCGTTTGCCGCAGCCGATCCTGCGACGGATGTAAAGATCGATTACAAAATGGATCTTTCCTTAAAAAATCACGATGCCGATTATTTTACGTGGACGGTCGGAAACGAAACCGTGCAGGACAAATTCGACGCCGCATCGGGCGCGAGTCTCAACGGCTCCACGAGAGCGTTCAACGCAGTCCGCTTCGCCGAACCGACGAAGGACAGAAAAGCTTCCATGCCCGCAGGGCTTCGCAGCGTATTTTTATTTGCAATTGCAAATCCGTCGTTTGTCAAAAGTCACGGACTCCAAGTGACGAAAGACGCAGGTGTCATAACCGTACGTTTCGTCCGCAAAACGAACGCGTTCGAATTGAAAACCGATAAAAAGGGAAATTTCAACCTGCTGACCGGATCGAAGATCGCAAAAAACGTCACCGACAAAAAAGACGACGCTTTTGTCGTCAAACCCGAATACTTAAAACAAGGCGGAGACGCAAGCAATATGGCCGACATCGATTGGAGCAAGATCCCGCTTGAAAAGGACGCGTTCAGTCCTGACGCCGCCTATCACTACGACGGCAACGTAAAGTTTACGTTGAAAAATAATGTGCTTCGCATCACAGGCACGCTCTCCCGTGTAAAATAAATCGTGTAGCGCAACGGCGGGTTTGAAAGTGTTTCTAAATAAAAAATATGCTTTCGAAACTCGCCATTCAGTTGATGCATAAAACGGGTGAAAAAAGCCCGGTACGATTTTGCAAACAGCCGATGTCCGTCCTGCCCGGCCGACCACGACAATCGGCCTACGGGTTCAACTCCCACTCTCCGTATTTATCGACGATTTTCGTTTTCATGCTTTCCATCGGGCGCCACACGACCGAAACGGTCACGTAGGGATTGAAATCGTAATGTTTTCTACCGCTATCCGTCACAAGACGCGGGGCAACTTTAAACGTCGTATTGAAATCCCAATCGTGCAGATCGTGCGTAAACGTAAAGTTCAAGCTCTGCAGTTTGAATCCGGAAGATTTGCGCTTGCTTTCGTCGTCGAACCTGAACGAATCGAGCAAGTCGATAAAGATATTCGATTCTCCGGGAATGCGTCCCTCCGCTCCGAACATCTTTTGAAAATAGCGGTACAGCACGGAATTGCGCGATGTCGAAGAAAACGTGAATTTGACGAATTTATTAATTTCGAAATTGATCGACGGAGTAAACAGAAAATAGCTGTTTGTCGGACGAAGGAGATCCGCAACTATGCTCGTCGAAAGTCCGGGTGCGATTTTGATGCGGTTTTTCCAAAAGTAAAACGTATCCTGGGGTAAAGTATATGCAAGCGAAAGAGAATACGGCAAAAACTCTTCTTCGGAACGGGACTGCCATCCGAGCGTTCTACTGAAATCGTAGCCCTTCGTATACGACATCGCATACGAAGCCTGCAAGCCCCGCCACGAAAGAGAGAGTCGCAGCGCATCATGTCGATATTTATCCCAATTATAGTTATATGACTGCGTAAATTTCAACGTATTGTTAAAAAGCGAAAGCGTACATGTCTGCTGTACAAGCTTTCGCTCCCACTCGTCATCCGCAGCGCTCTTTTTCTTAAATCCCGTCGTAAGCGAAAACGTCGTATACGGAAAGGCGAGAGAAAGAGTACCGGTATATTCGTCGACTTGCGGAGGAAGCGTCATTGAAAGCGAAAGCGACTGCGAAAAAGTCTCCCCCTCGTTCATCGCATAAGTGAACGCAAGCTGATGAGCGGTTACCGAATTTTTATCGGTAAAATCGGGCCCGTGATATTCCCATGCGGGATTGTCGATATCGCCCGTAAATTCGCTTCTGAGCAGTTTAATCGTCGAGTTGTACGTAAAGCTCGTATTTTTAAACATGCCGATATAATAAAACGGTTTGACGCTCAGCGCATTCGTATTGACGATTTCCTGTGTCGACGCTTTCAAATCCGCGACTTTCAGAGAATCCGCCGCCTGAGACGTATAACCGCCCTTTGCGGTATCGGTCGAAATATACGGATGACGCTGTATAACGGGATTATACGACACGCCGTTCGTAAGATTGAAAAAACCGCCGCCGTAGCTTGCAGCCGAATCGATCGAAAGCGGAGTTTTAAATGTATACATCGAAGATCGCACGGCATCCCATTTGAAATCTTCGGGCTTACCCAAACCCGTCGACGAATAAGCAAGCTGCGACGCAAAAGAAGGCTTCAGCGAATATGTAAGTTTATAGTCGAAGCCGGGAATCGCCGTAACTGAAAGAGACGGAACCGCAAGAGACGGAAGCGCTTTTTCGAAAAACTTCGCATCGTCTTCCGCGTTCGTGCCGTCCGAGTTTTCGGTTTGCGCCGTATCCGAAACTGCGAGCGCGGCATCCGCCGTATCGGCAGCCGCGCCGTCCGCCTTTGCTGCGGCCTTTGCCGCTTGTTCGGCTTTCGCTTTTTCTTCGGCGATCTCTTTCGGCGTTTTCAATTCATCAGGGGCGATGAGCGGCAATTCAGGTGCGTTCTTTTTTGCCGCATTCGTTTCCCTCGCCGGATACGAAAAAATCGTTCCCGAAAGCGAAAGAGAAGCCGCGGCAGGCGTAATCTGCGACGGATAATAAAATTTCCGCTCGGGAGAATATGTATCCAACTTGTCCGTAGTTGAAAGCGAATTATTAACAATGGAACTGTATACGACCGATGAGTTGAGCGAAACCGACAGAGACGAAATATACGGAGCGACAAAAAGCGATGACGGCAGAGAATAAGAACTCGCGAGCGTCCATGAAAAGGACGATATTTCGTTGACGGTTTTCGTTTCACCCGTATCGGTGCCCATCGACGTGAGGTAACCGATCCAATCCATCGTTTCGTTGCGCTCCGAAAAATCATCGGTGATAAAGGGATCGGAATACAGCGGCATCGACAGCGCAAGCGAAAAAGGTTTACTCAGCGTAAATTTGAAGTTCGCACCGTAACGGAACGGCAGCGCAAGTCCTAAAAAATTAGATCCGTCGGAATATTTTTTCCCGGAAGCCGCATAGGGAATATAACTTCCTCGAGAATCCCGAAACACGGTATTGCTGAACGCAAGACGAACCGATGAAGTAACTTCGGTGATATAATCGTTCGGTTTAAAAGCGCCTTCGAAACCGGCCGCAAATCCGAGATTCGAATACCAGTCGCCCGTAATCTTAAAATAATTCGCCGTACTGCCGGTATAGTCTTCGTCGAGATTGTGCAGCACAATCCCTTCGAGCTTTTGTTTTTTCAGCGTCGAGGGGCGTATAAAATTGAACAGCGCTTTCAGATTATCGCTGTCATCGCTTTCTTCTTTCTTTTTCGATGTATCTTTCGGAACGTACAGCGGCTTTCGCCCGTAGAGATAGGCGGTCGTCTGAATAAAATATCCGCGCCGCACGTCGTAACCGAATACGGGATTGTAGATGAGTTCGTCTTTCGGATAATAAAACGCCGGAAGATAAAGCACGGGCACGACGCCGACATAGAGCAGCGCGTTGAAAAACGCAAACTCGCCGCCGGGAAGCAGCCAAATGCGCGTCGCGTCGATGTGCCAGTGAGGATTTTCGTCGTCGCAAAAGGTGAGACTTCCGTTTTTAAAAGCGACCGTATTCGATTCGCTTCTGCCGAACATGTCGGATGCGACGATGAGCGTCGAACCAGACGGCAAATTGATCGAATCCGTCTGCGTCTGCACGATGCGCCCGTCGTCGAACACGCCTTCGAGCGTCGACGTGTTGAACATGAGTGACGACGCGGTTGCCGTACTGTTGCCGGCCGCTCCTCCCGTCTGTTCCATCGACACGCCGCCGGATGCGTACATCATCTGCGTCTTTCTGTCGTAGGTGATTTTCTCGGCGCGGATCGTCGTCTTCGTGTTTCCCTTTGCAACGGAAATACGGACGGCTCCCGAAAGCACGATCGTATCGTTTCCCGTCTCTTTGTTTTTTTCGTACGATGTCGCTTGCGAATGCTCTATCGTGATGACGGTCTTTTCATCCTGCGCCGTACGCGGCACGGATGCCTCATCCGCCGCCCTCGCACGCTGCGCGCCGGCAGAAAAAAAGATAAGCGAAAAAATTAATAATTTTATAATACGGCATTTCGGCGCAATCATCTTTCAATCATTTTTTCCGTGTCGATTTTTTTACGGCGGGACGGCGCTTTTCACGTTCGAGCATCTCTTTGATATAAGAACCCGTATACGACTGCTTGACTTCGGCGACTTCTTCGGGCGTCCCTGTCGCGATAACGTTGCCGCCGCGGAAACCGCCTTCCGGCCCCAAATCGATTATCCAATCGGCTTGGCAGATAACGTCGAGGTTGTGCTCGATCATGATCACCGTATTGCCCGCATCGACGAGGCGCCGGATCACTTCCATGAGCAGCATGACATCGGCAAAGTGTAAACCGGTCGTCGGTTCGTCGAGTATGTACATCGTTTTGCCCGTCGAAGTGCGCGCGAGTTCGGTCGCAAGCTTTACGCGCTGCGCTTCTCCGCCGGAAAGTGTGAGCGCCGACTGACCGAGCTGGATGTAGCCGAGGCCGACCGACTTCAGCGTTTCGAGCTTGCGCGCAACGTGCGGGATGCCCGCAAAAAAATCGCACGCTTCTTCGATCGTCATATTGAGCACGTCGTTGATGTTTTTGCCCTTATACGTTACGTCGAGCGTCTCTTTGTTAAATCGCTTTCCGCCGCAAACGTCGCACTGGATGTACACGTCGGGCAAAAAATTCATTTCAATGACGATAGTCCCCGCTCCTTGACAATTTTCGCACCTGCCGCCCTTTACGTTAAAGCTGAATCTGCCCGGGCCGTAGCCTCGCGCTTTCGCTTCGGGAAGAGATGCAAAGAGATCGCGTATGCCGCTGAAAAGCCCGACGTATGTCGCGGGGTTCGACCGAGGCGTGCGCCCGATGGGGCTTTGATCGATATTGATAACTTTGTCGATATTCGAAACGCCTTCGATCTTTTCGAATTTGCCGACAGAGTATTTTGTACGCATAAGCTTATTGCTGAGCGCGGGATAGAGCACGTCGGAAAGCAGCGTCGATTTGCCGGATCCCGAAACGCCCGTTATACATGTAAAAGTGCCGAGCGGAATCTTTACGGAAACGTTTTTCAGATTGTGCTCCGTCGCTCCCGTAAGTTCGATACAGCTCCCGTTGCCTCTTCGTCGTTTTGCCGGAATCGCCATGCGCAATTTTCCCGCGAGGTATTGCCCCGTAACGCTTTCGGCGACGCGCGAAACCTGTTCGGGCGTTCCCGCTGCGACGACGCGGCCTCCGTGTACGCCCGCCGCGGGTCCCAAGTCGACGAGGTAGTCCGCGGTTCGAAGCGTCTGTTCGTCGTGTTCGACGACGATAACCGTATTGCCCGCGTCGCGAAGATATGTCAGCGTGTCGATCAGTTTTTGATTGTCCCGCTGATGCAGTCCGATCGACGGTTCGTCGAGTATGTACATGACGCCGACGAGGGCGCTTCCGATCTGCGTGGCAAGCCTGATCCGCTGCGCTTCGCCTCCCGACAGCGTTTCCGCCGCACGCTCAAGCGTGAGGTAATCGAGTCCGACGTTTTTCAAAAAGCGCAGGCGCGAGCGTATCTCTTTTAAAACTTGGGACGCGATTTCGCTTTCGGAATTCGTCAATCGTATTTTGTCGAAAAAATCGATCGAATCGAGGACGGAAAGTTCGGTGATTTCCCAAATATTTTTTCCGCCGACCGTCACTCCGAGCGCTTCGGGGCGCAGTCTCTTTCCGCGGCACGCGGCGCATTCGCGGTGCGACATGTATTTTTCGAGGTTCGTCTTCATCTGGTCGCCCCACGCTTCCGTGTAGCGCCGCTTCATATCGTCGAAGAGACCCGGCCACGCCTGATCGTACACCGAATACCCTTCCCCGCTCTGCTTTTCGTATTCCCAGTGGATAGCGTCTTTCGTGCCGTACAAAAGCGCATCTCTCTGCTTTTTTGTCAATTTTTCGATCGGCGTCGACAGCGTAAATTTATACGCGTCCGCCAGCCCCTGCATGCGCGCCGTATTCCACGCGGAGGAAGGATTGTACGGAAGGATAGCCCACTCGTCGAAAGATTTCGATTCGTCGGGAATCATCAGATTCAAATCGAATTCCATCTTTTCGCCCAAACCGGTGCATTCGGGACAGGCACCGAAAGGATTGTTAAATGAAAAGAGGCGCGGCTGCAGTTCGGGAATCGAAATGCCGCAGGAGGGGCACGCGTTCTTTTGCGAAAAAAACACTTCGGCTTCCGAAGATGCTTCCCCGCCTGCAGCATCGTTTTTTTTCGTGACGATGATGGTACCGTTCGAACTTTTGAGTGCGGTTTCAACCGAATCCGCCAAACGCTTGCGCACGGAAGGCGAAATGATAATTCTGTCGACGACGATTTCAATCGTGTGTTTTTTTTGCTTGTCGAGTTTGACCGTATCTTCCAAATCGGCCATAACGCCGTCCACCCGCGCGCGTGCAAAACCCGCCTTTCGCGCGTCTTCGAACACTTTTTGATGTTCGCCTTTTTTTCCGCGCACCACCGGCGAAAGTATCTGCACCTTCGTACCCTCCGGCCAGCTCATCATCGTGTCGATGATTTGGTCGATCGACTGTTCGGCGATTTCGCGTCCGCAATTCGGACAGTGTGCATGCCCGATGCGTGCAAAGAGAAGGCGATAATAATCGTAGATTTCGGTGATCGTGCCGACCGTCGAACGGGGGTTTTTATTCGTCGATTTTTGTTCGATCGAAATCGCAGGAGAAAGCCCTTCGATCAAATCGACGTCGGGTTTGTCCATCGTACCCAAAAACTGGCGCGCGTACGACGAGAGGCTTTCCATATAACGCCGCTGCCCTTCGGCAAAGAGCGTGTCGAACGCGAGCGAAGATTTTCCCGAACCGGAAAGACCGGAAAGCACGACGAGTTTATTGCGCGGCAAATCGATGTCGACGTTTTGCAGATTGTGCTCGCGCGCACCTCTGATACTTATTTTTTCGCCCGTGACGGGCGCGATATTTTTCGCATATTTTTTCAATTGATAAGATGCGGATGATGCCATAGTACACATAAGTATAGCGCATAAGAGCTTCGCGCTCAAGGCGGCGGACATCTATGGAAAACAAAGCAGCCGCATCAAAAACTATATTCTCTAAAAAATAGCATATAACGAAAAAATCGGCCGCCCCTCAGCGGATGTTCCGCAGCGGATGTTCCGCAAAGTATACTCTACGGCAGGTATTCGCTTCGGATGTTTTTCAGCGATAAAAAGAGGCGCATCTTTTTCGCATCGTTTCCGTCGGTAAGCCCTTCGAGCAAAAGGCGCGCTTTTTTTCTTCCCGAATTATCCTGATAATCGCAGGTACAGACGGAAGATGCAAAACCTTTCAGCCGGGCGTAATCGACGAGCGTTTTTTCGCCGACATAGCACAGCGGGCGCAAAATCGTAACGGGATAATTTTTATACGAAAGCTTCGGCGGCATCGTTGAAAGTTCGCCCCGCTCGAGCATATTCATGAGAAGCGTTTCGAGGATATCGTCGAGGTGATGACCGAGCGCGATTTTATTGAATTTATGTTCGATCGCGTAATTCAAAAGTTCCGTCCGCCGCTGCGTCGAACACCACCAGCAGTTCATCTTTTGTCCCTTTTTAAGCCGCGCGAGCACGTCGACGCCGATGATTTCAAAGGGCACTCCCCGCTCGCAAAATAAGTGCGCGATGCCTTCGGGAAAAGCGGGTGCAAAATCGCTTTGTACGGCGACGGCTTTATATGAAAAATTGCAATCGGGGCGCAGGGAGCGGAGCGCAAAATACTCAACGAGCGCGGTCGAATCCTTTCCGCCCGACGCGCCCACGAGGATGCGATCTCCGTCTTCGATCATCGCGTAATCGAAAACGGCTTTATCGATAAGACTTTGCAGTTTCGGATGAGAAGCCATCGCGCGTCAGCGCTTTTTCAAATGGACGGCAAAACCGTTGATCTCTTTGTCGAGATAGATGAATTTCAGCGGCGACTTTTCCGCCTCTCCCGTCCACTGCGCGCTGTCGGCGACGGGTTTAAAACCGCGATCGGCAAGGTATGCGAGGGCGCGTTCGATATTGTAGGTCAAAATTCCGATGTGTCCGTTTTTGCCCTTTACGCCGTTTTTCATCAATTCGAATTCGGTTCCGCAAAACCACGACGATTTTCCTTCGACGCCTTTAAAGCCGAACGCTTCGAATTCTTTGACACCTTCCGCACATTCACCGTCTCCGTGAAAATTGATGCCGACATGAGCAAAACCGAATCCGAGAGAAGCTTCGACCGCTTCTTTCGATAAGCGCGTAATTTCATCCCATTGTTTCGCTTTGATAAGGCTGCCCTTTACCATCCAGCTGCCGGAAACGGCCGCGACGTTCGACAGCGCAAAATAATTTCCCATATTGTCGAGATTCAATCCGCCGCTCGGAAGAAATTTTATACGCGGAAAGGGACCGGCAAAGGCTTTGAGCGCAACGCAACCGCCTGAAATTTCTGCAGGGAAAAATTTGAGCACGGAAAGCCCTTTTGCAGCGGCCGCCGTAATTTCGCTCGCCGTAGAAACTCCGGGGTACGTAACGATACCGTGCGCGACCGAATAATCGACGACGTCTTCTTTAAAACCCGGAGAGACGATAAACTTCGCTCCCGAATCGATCGCAGCCTTTGCAAGATCGACGCTCGTCACGGTACCGGCTCCGACAGTCATCGCGGAAACTTTTTCGTGTACGTCGCGTATCGCGCGTGCGGTTCCTTCATAATCGGACGGGTTGCGGAACGTGATCTCCATCGCGGTGATGCCGCCTTTGAGGAGAGCCGTCGCAAGCGGAACTGCGTCATCCGGCGAATCAAGCGCTACGACGGGAACGATACCCGTCTTATGCAATACATCGTATTCTTTTTCAAACATATCGACACCCCCGCGAAAATAATATCGGGAAGCGCTGAAAAATGCAACCGATTTTTTGAGATATCCTATGAATAAAAATTAAACGCGGTACGTCAGACTTGACTGTAGAGACCGCTCAGTTCGCTGCGCCACGGAAGTTTTGCGTCGCGCCCTTCCCACTCTATCGTTTTAATAATTTTAAATGATTTTACGTCGCGCGGATCTTCGTAGCGCAAAAGCGCAAAGCGCCCCTGACCGATATATGCGATCTTTTCGTTTTCGCCGAGCGTTTCCGTTTTTTGCAGCTGATCCAAAATACAATCGAAGTGTGCGGGCTTTCCCGACGCTTTATCGACGACGGCGCTCGCCATATCTTCGATATCCTTTCCGCACACGGGACAGACAACGCGGCGCTGCTTGAGTTCGCGGATAGCTTCATTTTTTTCCTTTTGTGCGGCGATATTTTCGTAGAGATGACGCTGAACGGCGGCATCTCGGAGTTTTGTATTTTTATTGTCCGTCCGTTTGAGAGCGGATAAGCGGAGATTTTGAGCGTTTTGATTTTTCCAATCCCGTTTTACACGTCCGCGCTTCGTATTTTTTCCCATATCCGCTCCGTTAGTCCATAAACAGCGGATCGTCTTCCGGGTTTTCGATCAATTTTTTGCTGATAACCTGAGCGATCCTCTGTACGGCCGTATCGATATACTCCGAGTCCCGAATCATCTCCCGCAGCGCAAGCAGGCGGGGCGGTATGTCCGCTTTTTGTTTTTCAAGGACGAGAGTAGTTGTTTTCAGACCGGAAATCATACAAGCTCCGAAAAAGCGTTTTCAATGTGATATACGGCCGGCAAAGACGGCATATCCACAACAATCACATCGTATCTGATATAGTGCTTACTATATTGTCGATTGATTGCGAGAAAACGTTTAGACGTTTCTATAATTTTTTTTTGTTTCCGGCCGTCGAGTACGTGCGACAACATATCGGCGTTTCCGTTCGGAAGCGTCTTCACTTCGGCAAAAACGAGCACGTCGTTCGACAAAGCTATTATATCGATTTCGCCGCTTTTTGTCTGCCAATTTCGCGCGACGATCGAATAGCCTTTTTCGGTCAAATAACGCGCGGCTTTTGCTTCTCCCGCTTTTCCGATCGATTTTTTTGAAATGCTCACGGACGGATTGGCCTCGCTTTGAACGATATACGATCCCCGTTACGCGTTTACCGGCATATCGTCGTCGACGGGTTCGAGCTCGTCCACGTCTTCGAGATTCGCATTCGCCTGCGCGTCGATTTCCGCCTGCGAAAGCACGTGCCCCACGGTGAGCAAAAACGGAACCTTCCAATTTTTAAGCGCGGCAAGGTGATACGGTTTCGCCGGCTTTCCCGCGGCGAGAAACATGTTTCTTCCGTCGTCAAAAAATACCGGCGCGGAAAAACGCATACCCTCTTTAATATCGTTTTGCGTAAGTTTTAAAAAACCGGCCATAACATCTCTCCCGTATTTCTTTCAGACCGAACCTCGAGTTTTGAAAACATCGACTCGAAATCGAAGCCTTTAATAATTTACGCTCCACGCTAAAAAACCGAGCGATTTTCAGCGATGCTCTTTTATCGTTTTTTAGCCTGCGCTTGCAGCACAAAGGCGAATATCCCCGCGAGTACGCTCCACGTTTCTTCCGGCACATAGGAGCCGATTTCCCCAAGCGTCAAAACATCGGCGAGGTTCGCATTTTCAACGACGGCGATGCCGCTCTCTTTTGCTATTTCGGCAAGCCTTTCCGCCGCTTCGCCCCGAGCGGACGCCGTTATAAAAGGCGAAGGCGCTCCTTCAGGGTACTTCAGCGCAACCGCTTTTTTCATACGCTGCCCCTCGCGGCGGAAATACAGTCTTCTTCGTAAAAGCCCGAAAGCACGCCGGCTTCCGCCCGTTCGACGCTGAACGATTTTCCGCCGAACGCCGCTTCGAGCGCTTTTTCGAGCAATGCACTTTCGCCCGTACGCTCTTCGCCCGATACGGCATAGAGCACGCGTCCCTTATGTAAGTATATCACAAAACAATAAAATTTCCCACCGAAATCGAGCATCGCCGTACATTTTTCAGCTTTTTTTTGCCGCACGTCTAAAAAAAAGCGGAGCACGCCGCTTCCCGTCTCCGCACCGCCGTCGAGGGAAATCTCGAAGGGGAGCTGAATCCAGCTTGCGCCGGGAGAAAATCCGCGATGATTGAAAAGAGTGAGGACGCCGCCTTCACGTCGTTCAAGCGCCGGCTTCGCGCTCACATCGTATGCCGCATCGGACGCTTCCGTATCGGTCACTGCGGCTTCGCCCTGCACCGCACCGTTTGCAGTTCTCGATCCCGACAGTATGCCGAAAAAAAATCGCCGCACTTCCGCTTCTATTTCCGAAACGAGCGCTTTCAGCGGCCGCCCCGCATCGGATCCGCTTTTCCGCCCGCTTTGCACGTGCGCAGCTCCGCCTTTCGGAAAATCGCTCGATTCCGCACTTTCGTTTTTTCCGCCGTTACGTCGATCGCCATCGTCCTTTCCGTCCGCCCCTCCTCTCTTTGCACGTCCGCCGCTGTGAGAATCCGCATCGCTTTCGGAACCCTTATCGCTCTTTTCGTTTGCTCCGACGATTGCAGCGACGGCATCTTTTCCCATAGGGATACCTTTTTCCTCCAAAACAAGGGCCGCTTGAGCCGCTTCTTTTTCACGATGGGGAAACGATAACGCGATGCGGCGCGCATCGTTAAAAATCTTCTCGTCGAATTTCATGCCGAGCGACTGCATCGTACTGAACAAAGCTGCGGTGATATAATCGGGGGGAAGATTGAGAGAGGCGAAATAGCGGACAAGCTCCGCATCGGAGAGCGTTCCGTCGGGATTGAGCGCCGTCGAAAACGTCGTTACGAGATGTTCGTTTGAAAATGGCGCATCCGCGATAAGCGGTGAAAGGACGAGCGTTCCGTCTTTGAGCGAAACGGAAGCGGAAAAAACAGTGCCGGGGGCAAACGCCCTTTCCGACGTAACGGAAAACCTGCCGCCCGCAAAAGAAGCGATATACGAGTTTTGCCCCGTCTGTGAAAGGATACGCACGGAAACGACATCCTCTTCGCGAAGCTCGTGCCGGTTCGGCATACCGGAAGGGGAAGCCGTCTGAACATATACGCGGGAAATCGTATCCATGCGCCGGAAAAATTATCGACAGGCTGTCGAAAAAGCAACCGACTTTTGAGACAGCCCCATCCGCTTCTAAAAACCGCTTGCGTTTTCAGAAGCGACACGTTATTTCTTTTTCGCTTTTTCAGCCGCTTCCGCTGCGTGTTCTTCTTTTTGCTCTTCTTTGATTGCGGCTTCCTGAGCTGCGGCCGCGGCCTCGGCTCGAGCGTTGCGTTCGGCAAGAGCCGAGGCGATGTTTCCGCCGACGCGCGTTTTAATGCGCTTCGCTTTACCGACCGCATCGCGAAGGTAATAGAGTTTCGCACGGCGGACTTTACCCGGACGCACGATTTCTACTTTCGTGATGCGCGGCGAGTGCATCGGGAATACGCGCTCGACTCCGACACCGTACGATTCTTTGCGGACCGTAAATGTTTCGCGCGTACCGCCGCCGTTTTTCGCGATGACGACGCCTTCGTACACTTGAATACGTTCCGTTTTGCCTTCGACGATTTTAAAGAAAACTTTTACCGTATCGCCGACATTAAATCCCATAGCGCTCGCGCGCTTTTGTTTTTCTTCAATACCCTTAATGATATCCATCTCAGTCTCCAGCTTTCCGAGTCCGTTTCGCCCGCTTCTTTTTTCCGGCGGTTTTAAGCGAAACCTGCTCCGTAATTTCCTTAATAATTTTTTCGGCTTCCGATGAAAGCGTACCCGCGCTGCGCGCAGACGCTATCAAGTCCGGCCGATTGGCAAGCGTTTTCGCAACACTCTTCCGCAGCCGCCACGCGCGTATCGCTTCGTGGTTTCCCGACCGCAGCACTTCGGGTACTTCTTCTCCCCGATAATTTTGCGGCCGCGTATACTGCGGATATTCAAGCAGCCCGCCCGAATAGCTTTCTTCGTCGAGCGATTCCGCCGAAATGACGCCGTCGATCAGGCGGTACACCGTGTCGATCACGACTTCCGCCGCAACCTCTCCGCTCGACATAACGTAATCCCCGATCGAAATCTCTTCGTCGACATATCGATCGATTATCCGCTGGTCGATCCCTTCGTACCGTCCGCAGATAATGACGATTTCGCTTTCCCTGCTCAACTCAAGCGCTTTCGCCTGCGTAAAAGGCTTTCCTCCGGGCGTCACATAGATGACGCGCTTTTTGTACGCCTCTACGCTGTCGAGCGCTTCTCCGAGCGGCTCGGCGAGCATGAGCTGCCCCGCGCCGCCGCCGTACGGACCGTCGTCACAGGAACGGTGTTTATCGCGGGCAAAATCCCTGATATCCGTCAAGACGCAGGAGATAATTCCCTTTTCAACCGCTTTCGCCATAATCGAATTTTCGAAGTACGCGCGCAGAATATCGGGGAATAAGGTCAGCACGGTAAATTGCACGGAATCACTCCAGAATCCAGAGGTGCATCAGCTCCACCGTTTTGCCTTCGATATCGACCGCTCCGATATGCTCCTCCGTAAAAGGAACATAGACCGTTTTCGGTTTTCCCGAAACGGTGCGTTTGACATCGTCCGCAAGAACGCTGCAAGCCTCGGAGATGCGCACTTCCAAAAGCTGCGCCGCTCCGCCTTCCAATACGTCCGTGATCTTGCCTATCGTTTCGACAGGCGCGGCCGAAGCCGCCGATCCGTTTTTCCTCTCATATACGAGAGAACAATCTTTCAAATCATCGATGTACCATTCTCCCTTTTTCAAGGGATATGCACACTCGCGCGGTACGACCACTTCCCACCCGTTGTACTTTCGTACCGCTTCGGGAGAATCGATTCCCGCCAATTTCATAAACACGCAGGTACCGCCGTAGACTGCAGATTCGACTCTGCGTCGCTCGGTTTCCTCACCGTGCCGTAAAGTGACATCCTTGAGCGAAACGATGTGATCGTACGCGCCGGAAGCACTCTCCACTTTACATTCACCCGTAATCCCGTGGGGACCGCGGATAAAGCCGACAGCAAGCTGATCTTTCATCTGTCCTTCAGTCTAAAATGTCGAGACTGTAGTGATTTCCGTCCCTTGCCGCCGATGCGCTCAACACCGTGCGCATCGCTTTTGCGATACGGCCGTATTTGCCGATCACTTTACCGATATCGCTTTCAGCCACTTTCAGCTGCAAAACCGGCCCGCGTTCGCCTTCCGCTTCGGTCACCGAAACCGCGGAAGGATCATCGACAAGCGACTTTGCAATATATTCGATTAAATCCTTTTCCATTCAGCCGCCTCGATACAATCACTTTGCGGAACGGATCTGTTTGTTGAGCAGCTTACCGACGATGTCCGTCGGCTGTGCGCCGACCCCGAGCCAATACTTTGCGCGTTCGACGTCGATGTTGATCTGCTTTTCAGCAGCTTCGATCGGCATATAGGTACCGATTTCTTCGATCGCCCGGCCGTCGCGCGGAGAACGCTCATCCATGACAACGACGCGATAGTAAGGACGTTTTTGCGTACCGAACTTTTTCAGTCTGATTTTGACCACTGTAATCCTCCGTAGAACTCGAACCGAACAGGGTCAAGTCCTAAAATAGCGCACCCATCGGTGCGAAGATTTATTATAGCGGAAGCGGGGGGAGAGCGTCAATCGGAGGAAAAATGCATCGGAGGGAAAATGCTTGCATAAATTCCGGCCATTTTTTTTTACTGCATGTTTCATTGAATACTTTTCAGCAGTTTCTACATTATTTTCAGCTATGCTCAAGCATTTTTTTCTATCTTTGTATAAATCCCTGATCTTATTGATAAAATCGCGCTTATTACCCGGTTGATACAAACTTCTATTAATATAAATACAAGTTCCACCGGATTTCCCTAGAAACAAGATCGTAATTTTCACTTTTTACTCCTACATTAATTTCTGATCCAAATTTTCTAGGAAATACCATCGAAACATACTCGTTACTATGATTAGTAAAAACAGAAACAAATAAATATATGAAAAAATAAGCATACAATGGAATCATAAAAAGAACTCTATATTGAATAGTAAATCTTTTATTGCAATCAATTTTGCTCTATTATCTAACACCATATTTCTTCAATACAATATCCAATTTATTTTCATCTAATTTTTGATAAATAAAAGATATATCATCCTTAACAAATCCATCAAACAACCTAACTATATCTATACCCAATAATTTGTTTCTTATTCCTTCATCAAACCGATACTTTATAACCTTTGCCGGATTACCGCCGACAATCGTATACGGCGCAACATCCTTTGCAACGACAGCCCCCGCAGCAATAATAGCACCCTGCCCTATCGTCACTCCTGAACAGATAATAGCATTAATACCTATCCATACATCATCCTGCACAATAATACTCCCCTTTGTACCAGCCTCAGATGTATACTCAAACACTTTTACCTTAAAGGGATAAGTTGAAATAGTATGGACTTCATGCTCACCGCCAAGTAAAAATTGTACGCCTTCGGCAATAGAACAGTAACTTCCTATAACCAATTTTACATCTTCAGGAGTAGAATCAACAACATGCAGTGTTCCGTATGTTTTTTTGCCTACATGTATTCTGGAAATATCACAAAAATTAGCAATACACGTTTCATTATGTGTATTATGTTTTCTATAGAGCCTTTTAAAAAGATAGAGTTTTATACGATTTATAAACATAGGAACCTCAAAAATATGGTTTCAAAAGAGCTAATAGCATAATTATTGCACTTTATCTCTTAATCAACAACCCCGACGCGGCATGTGAGATAACCCCTCGCACGAATCAATTCTTTTAGTTTTTGCTTATAAAGTAAGAATCTTACTTTGCAAAAGTAAAAGATAAAATAGCTCTCGTTTTTGTATTCCGCAGCTACTAAATCTTCAAGATTTTCTTCACATGTGGACATTCGATATTTCTGCTTATTCAACTTATGATTAACAACCCATATAGAAAAGAAATTTAACAGTATGTCTTTCCGTAGAAAATTGTAACATGATTGATCTACAACACCGGATTCTACTTTATCACTAATCAATTTTAAGTAATTTTTATAAAAAACGTTATATAAACCATAAGAAATATCTTTTTTTTTCACCTCTTGAACTGACACCTTTTGTTCGTTTAAGACAACTATTTTATTTTTTTTGCTGAGTATTTCCAATAATACCTTTGTTTGCCATAAAGAGGTCTCACATCCCCCAAACCAATCATCAACAAGTAAAAGCTCATTTTCCCAAAAACCAAATGCACCAATCCATGTAATATAAAACGAGCACACCCTTAAAAAATCATTAATATTAGTACAGTCATACTTATCTTTCTGTTTTTTCCCTAAATTGTAATTTGGGAAAAAAAGGAATGGCTTATCTTTTTGATAAAGCTTTATATTATTAAGCAAATAGGCTAGGTAACCGCCAGAATAAATTAACGTATCATTACAAAGCTTTCTAAACCTTCCATTAGCACGTGTTATACTTGTAGGAAAATTTTTATCTTTAATATTTTCATTATTCCGATAATAATGAATATTACTATATTTGGTCGTATATTTTTTAACCATTTCCTGAGTATTATCTGTCGATGCATTATCGGAAATAATAACTTCAACTTCAGATGAGTTAAACTCCAGTAGACATACAAGTGAATCTAAACTTTTTGTAAGGTATTGAACTCTATTATAAGTAGGTATACAAATACTCAACAACGGCTTTTCTCTCATTTTATCACCTCCGCACTATACCAAGCGTTTTTACAATGTCTAAAAATTAAATATGCAATAGGTCTTCTAATATCTGCATACTTAAAAACCCGCAAAAGAAAAAATTCGCAGGTAACAACTTGCCAATTTAAAGTAAACTTAAAAAAAGCAGAAAGTTTATTAAGATATCCTTTATCTATACAAACAATATCCTATCCTCATTTTTTCGCACAGCGTATAAGAGCAGAGCCGAGTATTCCGGTAGCCCCTGATATAACTATTTTTTGCATACCGTTTCCAATAACACCTTCAATTCAGATACCGTAGAACACAGACAATCGGCAGCAGTCAATTCTTCTCTTGTTCCGTTACCCCACAGTACACCGATTGTTTGTATTCCGGCAGATTGACCTGCAAGATAATCAGTATACATATCACCAATACCATAGGTATGATTTTTTACTAAATTTTCTGTTTCAATCAGATATTTAAAAATTTCTGATTTTGACCTCAGTTTGTTCGGAAAAGTATAGGGTGTAATAACTTGTTTTATGAAATCTGTTAAACCTAATTTTTTTATAATCCGATTACTTGCCGCATCGGATTTATTGGTAACAATATAATGCGTATAGAATTCGGTATTTTTTACAATGGTATCAATCTGTTCATACAGATGGGTATTCGGATATTCACACGTATCATAAATATGTCTAAATACAGACAGTATTTTTTCTATATCGGTATTACTTAGAAAGTTTTTAGGGAAGGCTTGAAGTAAAGCCTCTCGCAGAGGCGGTCCTACTATTAACTCCTTACTTTGTGTGCTCGTGTCTATTCTTAATATGTCAAAAGCAGTTCTTAGTGATAGAAGTATATCCTTCTTTGAATCAATAAGTGTTCCATCCATATCCCATATTAAAAATTTCATTATATACTCTCTGATATATTAATAATTTATTCAATTACAGATTGTACCCAAGCTATAGTTTTTTTTATCCCTTCCTTAAAGGATATTACCGGTTGAAACCCAAATTCTCGTTCTAAATCTGTAATATCCGCACAAAGGTACATTAAATCATTTTTTTTATAGGGTATTTCACCAAATACCAACTTTAATTCCGGATCAATACAATCTCGTATCATTTCTATATATGACCTTAAAGGCAATACGTGGCCGCTTCCGATACAATACCCCCCCCCTTCCCTCGACTTTTCTCCTAAAAGATATAGTGCATTGGCTGCATCTGAACTATATATAAAATCCCATAATTGAATACCCGCTGTAAAGACGGGCGTTTCTTTTTTTAATAATTTATGTATAGTAGATATAATCATTGTTTCTAAGCCGTCATAAGGGCCATATACACTAAGTATTCTTGCCCAAATATGTCTTAAACCTTGTTGTTGTGCATAAAATCGGCTCATCAAACCCGCATATAACTTTGAGGCTCCAAAAGCATTTTGAGGGAATGGAGCTATAGAGTCATTCAACGGTACACCGGCATTACCAAACTCAGCTTGAGAACCAGCTCCGATAAAAGTATGGCAACCTAATCGCTTGGCTAAATCAACAGCATCCAAAACATATTGCACATTACTATAATGCAATAATACATTATCTCTATCTCTACCACCTTCCCACGCAAAATTATAAAACACATCATACTTTTTGTTTGATTTAAAGTTTTTATATTCATTCTGGTTACAATATTGTATATCAATCGAAAAAGAATCTGTTGTCGACTTATACTCCTCTATATAGGAATTACGATTAGAATTTTTATGAGCAAGAATCAGTATATTGACTTTTTCTTGGATAAGTTTTTCTATAAGAGCCATACCGATAGCACCAGTTGCACCTGTAATCACAACATTTCGCATTTAAGATACCACGCTTAATAATTATTTTCTTGAAAATTTAAAAAGTATTTTGCACACTCGTAATCAAAAAGATCACAAATATCAATTGCTTCCCGCTTATCAAGTACCATTTTATATGCCCGATAACCGCTTGTATATTTCCAGGTCTTCATTTTTAATCTTGGTGCAAGGGAAATACCGTTAGTAAAAACATATAGCTCAGGCAAATTTTCAATCGCTTTCAACTCTTCTATACGAAAATTAAGAGTACCGTTATTGTCAAATAAATATCTTTGCAATTTTTGTACGGTTACCAGAGAATCGAACCCATCTTGTAATTTACGGAAATATAACTCTATAGCCTTTTGATATAGTGTAGGCCCGACTAATGGTGAGGTAACACATGCCCATAATATATGTTCATGAGATATATGAGAACAAACAAAATCTACAAGCTCGGCGAATGGTGTATTTTCTAAAGCAATTTCCCTCGGTCTATATAATACATCAACTTTCTGTTGTGTAGCAATATTTGCAATCAACTCACTTGCCGTTGTTACAATTATATCCAGACCGATTACTTCTTTTAATTGTTTAATCTTATATTCAAGTAAGTTACTATCCGCAAAAGGCAATGTATCTTTACATAATGATGTATTGTGCAAAAAAGCATCACGTGCCGGTATTATTGCAGCTATATTATTCATCTGTATTTTCTCCCTTCTCTTGATACGGTTTAAAGCATGTATAGCACGAACATGAATATTGCTCTACAATTGTTTTAAATTGCTCGAATCGCTGAAAAGTTATTGAAGCAACATTAAAATATTCACAAAGCATATCCAGTCTCACATACTCCAACAGCATTGCCCTTTCAGGTAAAACATAATACGGGCATTGTCTCATACAGGGAGGAGTTGGTATTACTAAATGAATTTCTTTTACCTTGCATTGATGCAATAACTCACAGACAATTTTTAGAGTTGTTCCCGTAAAGATTGCTTCATCAACAATTGCAACAATTTTATTTTCCAACAATTCTCGTATAGGATGAATCTTATTCCATACAATTCTTTTACGAACATCAGTACTTTGAATTTGAAAAGAGCGCATCGCATTATTTTGTTTTGATAATGCCTGCATATACGGTTTCTTAAGGGATTCTGCAAGGCCAATCGCATAATAGATTCCTGTTTCCGGCACAGGCACTACATAATCAATCCTGTTTATTAACGATTTATCAATATACGTTGCCAGACATTGTCCTAACTTTATTCTAAAATTTGCAATTACTCTATTATTAAAATAATCAGTCGGAGACATTTTATAAATTATTTTAAAGCAACACCCCTCTTGCTCTTTGATAATCCGCATCCCTTTTGTAACATCCGAAAAATCGGTAAAACTAATAACACGACGATCATTATTAATAAATGGATAGATATTATTTTCAACATGGTTATCTGCTTGATTTTCTCGAACTTCGATTATTTCCACTTTTAAATCATTTTCTTCTGAAATTTTTACAATCCAGTCATACAAAGATAAAGATATATCACTTGTAAATAAAATCACACCAAAAAGTTCATTGTTTTTAAGTAATACGGATATCTTTAAAGCAATTTCATCGATAAGCAATGGAATAAGTTTAATTTTATTATTAATAATCCGTATACTTCTTCTTTTAACAACTTCCAACAAATTTTCAAATACTGTTTTTTGAGGAAACAAATCATTTTTTCCATAAACTGTAGAAACAACTATACAACAGTTATTACGATTTTTATTTAATATATATGAGTATATATTTTGATGTACAAAAAAATTAAACTTAAGCGATATTGTATTTTCTTGTATGCTCACCTCATTATTAATGTGCACATACAAGATTCTTTTATTTTTCTGATCACAATAGTCTATAATCTGAAAAAGATATGCTTCCTTATTCAGAGAAATTAAGTAGTCGATAAGTTCAGAGGTAAAACATACTAAATTTATATTATGATATTCTAAAAAAATAAAAACATCCTCTTTATCATTTAAGGATGGATTATAAAATACAGAATCAAGTGTAATATTTTGAGTAATTAATATTGAAAAATTCTTTTTCAATATTTCATATAATTTCAGAGAGAGAATATCAGTATTTTTATAACTTAGTATAAGTATTTTTTTTTCTGTCATAACATATCTATTTCTAATTGAGCATATTACTCTTTAATTCTTCTTCAGATAAAAACGGACTCATATCTTCTAAAGATGGAGATATAATCTTGCCATCAGGTAATATTCTTGATGTCAACTTCGGAGCGAACTCTTGCTTAGTATCTAACACGACTTCACATAAAACAGGCTCTGTTGTACTAAAAACAGACGCTAATATCTTATCAATATTTGTTTGACTATCAAGCAAATAATATCTTAATCCATATGCATACGCAATTTTTTCTACATCAGGAAAACTTAATCCACTTTTTGCATCAATACCGTAATATCCTGCCGTTTCCCCATGAAAATGTATTTTCTGGGTTTGTCGTATGGAATGATAGCCTCCATTGTTTAACCAAAATACTTTTATATCAAACTTATGATAACTAATCGTTTGAAGTTCTTGTATATTCATTTGGATACTTCCATCACCTTCCAAACAAATAATATGCCCTGCTTTTTTGGTTGCAAGTGCAGCACCAATTGCTGCAGGTAATCCATATCCCATACTGGAAGCTCCTGCATTTGTAAACATTCTCTGTCCTTTTTTCAATTCAATTACCTGCAAAGCGCAGACACAGGCAGTTCCGTTACTTGCTACAGTAACATCTGAATCTTTTAAAAAGAAGGATAACCGTTCCATAAAAAAATAGGGATTAACATATCCGACAGTTTTTCTATATGCTTCCAAAACAACAGGATATTTTTTATTTACTGTTTTACACCATTGGATCCAGTCTGTTTTGGGAGAAAAGCATTTCTTTCGCATAAGTAGCTCTTCCAATACATTTTTTACGTCAGCATGTACCGGATAATCTATTTGCAATGTTGGTTTATATAACTCAGCCTTATCTATATCAACGGCAATTTTATAAGCATTCTTTGCAAAATTGCCTTCTTGAAATCCTATTAATCTTACGTGCATTCTACAACCGAATGACAATAATAAATCACTATTTTGAATTACAAAATTACCCCCTCGCGTACCGATTGTACCGGGCCGTCCGGCAAACAAGGGATGATCATCGGCGATTAAATCATGGGCATTCCATGCAGTAACTACCGGTATGTGCATATTTTCAATAACTTCATAAAATTCGGTTAGCGCATTACCAAGACGTATTCCGTTTCCTGCAAGAATAACCGGTCTTTTTGCATTTTCTATTGCATGCATAATATGATTTATTTTTTCTGCAGTAATTTTAGGTGGTAAAATGTTTATATCTTCAACTTCATTATAATATTTTAACTGTGAAGTATCGATCACGGCACCTTGTATATCAAGTGGAATATCCAACCAAACAGGACCACATCTGCCATGGGTAGCAATATAAAGAGCCTTTTCAAGATAGTAAGCAATAAGCTCTGCATCTTTAACTACAACAGCATATTTAGTCATTGTTTTTACACAATTTATAATATTAAATTCTTGAAACCCCAACTGACGAAGAGGTAAGATTGTAGAACTCACAATAGAACTACACTTTTCCTGTCCCGAAATTACAAAAACAGGAATAGAATCAAGCCACGCCCCCATTACTCCAGTCAACGCATTTGTTCCGCCCGGGCCTGTAGTAACACACAAAACGGAAACATTTCCGGTCAATCGTGTAAATGCTTCCGCAGCCATTGCAGATGCTTGTTCATGATGATTATATATACAATTAATAGCAGTATTGCGTGCAAATGAATCATTAAGATGCATTGCACCGCCGCCTGTAACGGTAAACACTTGTGTTATATTTCTTTTTGCAAAAAAATCAGCAACATAATCCGAAACTTTTACATTCATATTATTTCTCCAATCGCGATTTATATTTTGTATATACGTCTTTCACATATGCTTCATTATAGTTACTTGCATAAGCCGAATTCTTTATCTCATTAAGGATAATAAATATATCACTTAAATCAATATCAGATTTTGTCAATAAGTATTCAGCATAAGATCTATGCATTGCATATTTCCCCGTAAAATAATATGCAGGAGAATACCCCCAAGGAATTTTATCTTTAATAGGCTGTATATAAGATGAAATGGCAGCTAATATAGGCAATAAATCATAATTCTTTGAATAATTCGTATTGAGAAAATCAAGTAAAACTTCAATACAAAGATTTCCCGGTATTCTCCCCATACCAAGCAGCGAAGCATCAATAATAATAGATCTATTCGGATTTAGAACAGAAAGAAAATATTGTGCTAACGAAAAAGAAGTCGACATATTCTCATGCAAATGTAGACCGATTGTCATATCTTCTGATATATATTTTTCATAAAAGTTGTATATTCTCATCAAATCCGGTTGTTGGAGTGCTCCAAATGTATCTACAATTGTTGTACCATACGGCCGGATATCATTGATATGCTTCAATAAATCAATAAGTGTTTTTTCATCATATCCCATTACATTTACGGGATTCAAAATTACTTTATAGCCTTTATCTCGTGCATATTTTGTATATTTCTCAGTAAGGTCAATATCTTTATAATAAAATGCAAACCGGATAAATCTTATTTTACCTGTACATTCGGTTAATTGCTTGATGTCATACCAATCCGGTCGAATCATCACAGAAAAATCAGTCTTAGGGTTTCCTATTTTTATATATGACTCGGTCTCCTGTATGGTATTACTAGTCGTTTGATCTTCTGTAAATACTCCATTTCGTAAAAAACCTAATTCAATTAAATCAATACGTGACTTAATCAATGAATCAATAATCAACGAAATAATTTTTTTCCCAAAATCTGCATTATTAACATGTCCCCCATCCCGTAAAGTACAATCCAGAACTTTAATATTATTATATTTACTCATAAATTCAATTTCCACTTAACATCAGGTATTTTTACAAATCACCCGTATCATCTTATCCAGCATTTCTTTTGTCATACCGGGATATACGCCGATCCAAAAGCTATTATTCATGATAGTGTCGGTATTTTTAAGATCGCCGACAACACGGTACAGTTCCGACCCCCTAATCTGATCAAAGCACGGATGCTTAATCAAATTTCCTGCAAACAAAGCCCGCGTTTGGATGCGGTTATTTTCAAGATTTTGTACCAGTTTATCTCTATCAGCTTTTTCTTTACAGGTTATCATAAACCCGAACCAGC
>ERZ772960.743-NODE-743-length-27620-cov-6.554181_pt1 | contig 27620 bp, 21 predicted proteins | sample MGYA00580678_ERZ772960 | MGnify/ENA primary metagenome ERZ772960 (study PRJEB29015, sample SAMEA2737930) | human oral metagenome | biome: human oral; feature: human-associated habitat; material: dental | place: China | collected 2059 ... | reverse complement strand
GCTTCGAGGCGACGCGCCGAGCGAAGCTCGCGGCGCGGACGGCTCGCGGGCGGGCCGCCGCCCACGGGCACACCGAGCAGCCCGGCCCAGCAGGGCACACCAAGCAACCCGGCCCAGCAGGAAAAGCTAGGAGATCTTCTCCATCGGCGCCATGCGCACGAGCAGGCGCTTCTCGCCCAGGCCGAAGCGGATGCGGGCCACGGTGCGCGGTCCCTCGCCTTCGATGCCGGTGACGGTGCCGGCCCCCAGGGTGGCGTGCTTGATGCGGTCGCCGACCTTGAGGGAGAGCACCGGCTTATCCTCGGTGGGCTTAGCGGCAGGAGCCACGCCCATGCGTGTCACCTTGCGAACCCCCGCGGGCTGGGCGGAGGCGCCGCCGCGCCCGGAACCGAAGGCACCCGTGTCGGTATCGCCCCACGGGTCGCGCCCCTCGCGGCTGCGCGAACGCCCGTAGGAACCAGAGCCATATGAAGCGGAACCATACGATCCGGACCCGTAGGACCCGCCGTAGGAGGCTCGCATCCGCTCCCCCGACGTGGCCGCGCGGCGCACGTCGAGGAGCTCAGCGGGGATATCGTCGAGGAACCGCGAGGGTGGCATCTCCTGCGGAGTGCCCCAGGCGCTGCGCACGGCCGCGCGCGTCAGGTAGAGGCGTTCGCGCGCACGCGTGATGGCCACGTAGGCCAGGCGGCGTTCCTCCTCCAGCTCGCTTTCGTCGCCGAGGCTGCGCTGGTGCGGGAAGGTGCCGTCCTCCATGCCGGTGACGAACACGACCGGGAATTCGAGGCCCTTCGCGGTGTGGACGGTCATGAGGGTGACTTGCCCGCCGCGCTCGCCCTCCGCGGGAACCTGGTCGGAGTCGGCAACGAGGGCGACGCGCTCGAGGAAGTCCGCGAGAGTTCCGCCCGGAGCGTCTGCTGCGAAGGCACCCGCGACCGAGTGCAGTTCCGCCAGGTTTTCCACGCGCGAGGCGTCCTGCGGGTCCTCGCTGCGGCGCAGCTCCGCCAGGTAGCCGGTGCGGTCCAAGACTTCCTCCAGGATGTCGGCCTGCGACGCGCCTCGAGCCTCCGCGGCGCGCAGGGTCTCGATGAGTCCCCAGAACGCTGCCGCTGACTTGGCGGCGCGCGGGGTGATCCCGAGGACCTCGGGAGCCGTCTCGGCCGAGTTCTCGGCAGGGGACGAGGCCGGGGCCGCAGCCTCGCTCTCATCCGCAGCCTCGCTCGCAGCGGGGTTCTCCCCCGCCGCTCCATCCGAGGAAACGGGAGCCGAAGAATCAGCCGAGGCCTCGTCCGGGGACGTGGAACGAGCGAGCGCGTCGAGGTCGATCCCCTCGCCTTCACCCGCGGGGCAGCCGGCGCGCAGCCACAGGTGACGCAGGGCTGCACCAAAGGAGATGCCGTAGTGGGCGGCGTGCGCGGCGATGGCTTCTTCGGCCTTCGCGCCGATGCCGCGCTTGGGGACGTTGAGGACGCGGCGGGCCGCGACCGTGTCGTCGGGGTTGGAGATGACCTGCAGGTACGCCAGGGCGTCCTTGATTTCGCGGCGCTCGTAGAAGCGGGTGCCGCCGACGACGCGGTACGGGATGCCCTGGCGCACGAGGAGTTCCTCAAGCGCACGTGACTGCGCGTTCGTGCGGTAGAAGACCGCGATGTCGCCCCATTCGACGCCGGAGTCCGCGAGGCGGTCGATCTCACCGACGACGACTCGCGCCTCGTCGTGCTCGGAATCGGCGGCGTCCAGGGTGATGAGCGCGCCGTCGCCCGAGGCCGTCCACAGGTTTTTCGCGCGGCGTCCCGTGTTGCGGGCGATGACCGCGTTCGCGGCTGACAGGATGTTCTGCGTCGAGCGGTAGTTCTGCTCCAGCAGAATCGTGCGAGCGCCCGTGAAGTCGCGCTCGAATTCCTCGATGTTGCGGATCGTCGCGCCTCGGAACGCGTAGATCGATTGGTCCGAGTCGCCCACGACCGTCAGCTCGGCGGGCTCCACGCCATACTTGCCGTCGCCCACGAGGGCGCGCACGAGGACGTACTGCGCGTGGTTGGTGTCCTGGTACTCGTCCACGAGGATGTGGCGGAAGCGCCGGTGGTAGTGCTCGGCGATCAGCGGGTTGTCGCGCAACAACTCGACCGTGCGCATGATGAGGTCGTCGAAGTCCAGCGCGTTCGAGGCACGCATGCGCTTGTCGTACTCGACGTAAGCGTCGGCGACGATGCGCGAGACCGGATCCTTGCCCGCAGTCTCCGCGTAGCGCGCCGGGCCGATCAGCTCGTTCTTCGCGTCCGAAATGCGCGCCGCCACCATCTTTGGGGTGAAGCGCTTGATGTCCACGTCCATGGCCTTGAGGACCATTTGGATGAGGCGCTGGGAATCCTGCGCGTCGTAGATCGTAAACGACGAGGACAGCCCGGCCGCCTCGTGTTCGTAGCGCAGCAGGCGCACGCACGCCGAGTGGAAGGTCGACACCCACATGCGACGCGCATCGTCGCCCACGAGGGCCCCCGCGCGCTCACGCATCTCGGCCGCAGCCTTGTTCGTGAAGGTGATCGCCAGGATCTCGCCCGCCCGCGCGCGTCCCGTGGCCAGCAGGTAGGCGATGCGGTGCGTGAGGACGCGCGTCTTGCCAGAGCCCGCGCCCGCCAGGATCAGCAGCGGCGAGCCCGCATGAGTGACGGCCTCGCGCTGACGATCATTGAGGCCGCGCGTCAGCGACTCGGGGTCCACGCCCGGGCGCGAGGGACTCTCCCAGCCCGACGAAAAACCGCCCGAGGATTCGGGAGGCTCCCACGCCGACGGCGCGCCCGACGCCCCACCCGGCACGGCGATTTCCGGCCACGTGTCGGAGCCCAAGGCATCCTCCACGTCAAAGGCGGGCACCTCCGGCGGCACGTAGTCGTCCTGAAAACCCCCGTCGGGGCCGATCAGGAAACCAAGGTCAGGCAAAGAAGTCGCGTCACTCATCGCCTCCAAGGGTAAACCGCCCCACCCTCACCTGCGACCCCCGCCCCGGGTGGCGCCAACCACGAAAGGCGGTTCGCAACGAGGCCGGGGCCTCCCCGCGCTGTTGCGCGACAGAAAGCCCCGGCCTCGTCGAAGCGATTACTTCTTGCGGTACAGCGACTTCGTCGCGTACACCGGCTCGGTCGTCACCTGGATGCCGAGGGAACGGAAGATGCCTTCGTCCACGGGGCCCAGGATGACCGACTCGTGCACGTCGCAGTCGCGCAGCGAACTGAGCTTATCCAGGGCGCGGCGCGCGTTGTCGTCGCCATTGGCGGACACCGCGAGCGCGATGAGGACCTCGTCGGTGTGCAGGCGCGGGTTGCGCGAGCCCAGGTCGCGGGTCTTGAGGCGCTGGATCGGCTCGATCGACTGGGGAGCCAGCAGCTGGACCTCGTCGGGCAGCCCCGCGAGCTTCTTGAGGGCGTTGAGCAGCATCGCTGAGGAGCAGCCCAGCAGCGCCGACGTCTTGCCCGTCACGATCTGGCCGTCGGGCAGCTCGATCGCTGCGGCCGGCTCGCCCGTTGCTTCGGCCAGCTCGAGGGCCGGACGCACAACCGGGCGGTCCATGCGCCCCACGCCCACGCGGCTCATCAGCAGGGAGATGCGCGCCGACTGCACGGGCTCGCTCATCTCCTTCTTCTCGGTGACGAGCGCCTTGTAGTAGCGGCGAATGATCTCCTGGCGCGAGGCCTCCTTGCAGGCCTCGTCGTCGACGATGCAGTGGCCCGCCATGTTGACGCCCATGTCCGTGGGGCTCTTGTACGGGGAGGATCCGAGGATCTTCTCGAAGAGGCGGTTCAGGACCGGAAAGATTTCCACGTCGCGGTTGTAGTTGACCGTCTTGATCCCGTACGCCTCCAGGTGAAAGGGATCGATCATGTTGACGTCGTCGAGGTCCGCCGTGGCGGCCTCGTAGGCGATGTTCACCGGGTGATCCAGGGCAATGTTCCAGATCGGGAAGGTCTCCCACTTCGCATACCCCGACTCGATCCCGCGCTTGTGATCGTGGTAGAGCTGCGACAGGCAGGTCGCCATCTTGCCGGAACCAGGGCCGGGGGCGGTCACGACGATCAGGTCACGGGTGGTCTCCACGTACTCGTTCGCGCCGTAGCCCTCATCGGAGACGATGCGCTCAACGTCCGAGGGGTAGCCGGGGATCGGGAAGTGCCGGTAGACGCGGATGCCGAGCTTCTCGAAGCGTTCCTTGACCTCGGCGGCCGCCTTGTTGTCGTCCGTCCACTGGGTGATGACGACGGATCCGACGTACAAGCCGCGCTCACGGAACTCGTCGATCTGACGCAGAACCTCGTCGTCGTAGGTGGTGCCCATGTCGGCGCGCACCTTGCGGCGCGCGAAGTCCTTGGCGTTGACGGCGACGATGATCTCAACCTCGTCGGCCAGTTCGCGCAGCATGCGCACCTTGTTGTCGGGGGTAAAACCGGGCAGAACGCGCGAGGCGTGCATGTCGTCGATCAGCTTGCCGCCAAACTCCAGGTAGAGCTTGCCGCTGAATTCGCTGCGTCGCTGGGCGATGTGTCGAGACTGCATCTCGACGTACTGATCACTGTCAAAACCGATGCGGTGCATGCATCCTCCGAGGTCGCGGAAATAGGAGAGGCCGTCCGTGCGGGGCGGGCAGGCGCTGTCGCGCCCTCGGGGTTCCATTGTAAGGGCGGCGGCGTGCCACCTTACGGATGGCACGCACGAAAGGGGTCCGACCTCACACGATGTGTCGCTGCATCGCCCAGCGCGTCAGCTCGTTGCGGTTGGAGAGCTGGAGCTTGCGCAGGACCGCGCTCACGTGGGTTTCGACGGTCTTGATAGAGATGAACAGGTCGTGCGCGACTTCCTTATACGTGTAGCCGCGGGCGATGAGGCGCATGACCTCCTGCTCGCGTGCGGACAGCAGGTCCAGCTCGCTGTCGGTCGTGGAGACCTCGCCGGTCCCGAAGGCGTCGAGCACGAAGCCGGCCAGGCGCGGACTGAAGGCGGCATCCCCCGCGGCGACGCGGCCGATGGCCTCGACGAGGTCCGGGGTGGAGATCGACTTGGTGACGTACCCTCGGGCGCCCGCGCGGATGACCTGGACGACGTCCTCGGCGGCGTCGGAGACAGACAACGCCAGGAAGTGCAGGCCCTCAATGTCGCGGCAGGAGCTGGCCACTTCCGCTCCACCTCCGCCGTTTCCGCCGGGCAGGTGCACGTCGAGGAGGGCCACGTCCGGGGTGAGCGCACGGCAGGCCGCGATGGCACCCTCGACGTCGGAGGCGTCCCCAACGACCTCGAGGTCGGCCCCGGAATTCTCGAGCTCGGCGCGCACGCCTGCACGCACCATGGGGTGATCGTCGATCACGAGGATGCGGATGGTCACTGTGTCCTCCCGTTGGGCGCTGTTTCTTCCAGGATATCGGAGCGCGGCACGCTCAGAGCAATTTCGGTTCCGCGGGCGAGACGCCTGATCGTGGCACTACCCCCGGCTCGGCGCATACGCCCGACGATTGAGTCGCGCACGCCGTGGCGGTCGGCGGCGATGGTGGCGGGGTCGAAGCCTTCGCCGTTGTCCTTGACAAAGGCCTCGATGGCTCGGGGGCGTACTTCGAGGTAGACGGAGACGGGTGGGGCGCCGTGCCGCACGGCGTTTTGGCAGGCCTCGGCGAGGGCGGCGACGAGCGCGAGTTCGCCGGGGCCCGGGCGCATGTCGCCGACGACAACCACGCTGATGGGCACGCCGTAGCGGCTCTCGACGCCCACGACCGCCTCGGCGACGGCGGCATCGAGGGAGTCGGCTGCCTGCGCGTGGCCCGTGTAGAGCCAGGCGCGCAGCTCGCGCTCCTCAGTGAGCGCGATGGCACGCACGCGGGCGGGGTCCTCGGCGGATGCGCGGATAAGAGTGAGGGCCTGGAGCACGGAGTCGTGCAGGTGAGCGGCGATGTCGGCGCGCTCGGATTCGCGCACGCGCTGCGCCTGGGCCTGGGACAGGTCCTTCGTCGTTCGCAGCCACATGGGGACGAGGGCGAAGAGCACACCCGCGACCAGAGCAGCACCGATGAGGCCACCGCGCAGCAGAATAATCGGCGGGTTGTCGCGCGAGGCCACCATGACGACGCCGAGGCTGAGCAGCACGATACCGCCGAAGACAGCCCCGATGAAGCGCAGCGACCGCCAGGAACTCACGTTGCGACTCTGGCTCCACACGAGCGCAATGCCCGACATAATCGAGACGATGGCCCCCATGTCGCGCCAGTCCAGCGTGTTCGTCGCGTTCAGGATCGTGCCGACGATCGCGGCCACGATCAGGGCCACGCCGACGACGATCAAGCGATTGCGCGACACCTGGGCGGCGCGTTCCTCACGCAGTCGGACGAGGCCGGGGCTGAGCGAATCCGTCCCGCTAGCCTCGGGGGAATCCTCGGGGACCGTCACCCACAGCCACAGGTAGACGCCGATGCCGACGCCGAACCCCGCCAGGCAGACGAACAAGACACGCACGAGCGCGACCGGCAACCGCAGGTGTACGGCCAGACCCGAGCACACGCCGCCCAGCCAGGGGGCCGACATGTCCGGACTCGAGGCGGTCGCGCGCACGAGCGGGGGCCTGCTGGGAGGCGCCGGAATCGGCGGAGTCCACCCCGGATGGAGGGAATTCACGGGTCTGCTCACGCTCCCATTGTGGCATGCCACGGGGTGTCCCCCCGGGATACCCCCAGCACAATCAGGGGTCATTCAGGGGGTCCCCTACTGTCGCGGCGTACCCATTTTTTGGTTGAGTAGTGGTATCGATCCACGCCGCGTGGATCCCATCGAGAGGAAGTGCATGATGAGTTGGTCGAACGGCACAACAGATCCGAGCGCCCAGTACCAGCAGCGCCCGCCCCGCAGTGGTTTCTTCGACTCCATCCGAGGCTCCGGGTGGTACCGCGCGAAGCCCCGTGTTCTCGGAGGCGTCTGCTCGGGAATCTCCGCCCGCCAGGGGTGGGACCTGTCGCTCGTGCGCGTCCTCGTGGTGGTCACCGCGTTCTTCATGCCGGTCGTTGTCCTCGCCTACGGGCTGGCCTGGCTGCTCCTGCCCGAGGCTGAGGATGGTCGCATTCACGTCCAAGAGGCCATCGAGGGGCGCTTCGACGTCGCCGCTCTCGGCGGCGCCCTGATGATTCTCGCCTCTGTCTCCTCGCTGTTCTCCGATATCGGCATCTTCGGCATCATGGGACTCGGATGGTTCAGGCTCCTCATCGGGTTTCTCTGCCTGACGGGCATTGCGGCCGTCATCGTGGTTCTGGTGCGCTCTAGCACACAGGGCGCGGGCCAGCAGCGGCCCTCGTACGGGGCCGCCCACTACGAGGCTCCGCGAAACAACGCCCCCTCGGCTGCGCACACCCCGGATACGGCGGGCGCCTCCGTCCCTTTTACACCAGCTTCCCCGGCCGCTGACGGCACGGGGACACCGGATCCGGGCATGAAGCCCGAGCAGGGTCCCGCAGGTTTCCCCGCGTACGGCGTTCCGAGCGATTTCCAGTCCTCCCCCGCCGGCGCCGCCAGCCCGCAGGCCGGACCGCGTCCGGCCGCTGCTACCACCTCCGCGCCCCACCCCGGCTGGACGCCTCCCGCGAGCGCGCCCACGCCTCGTCGATGGAACGTTCCGCCCACGCCGACGCATCGACCCCGCACCGTTTCCGGTCGCGTGAACCTGGCGATCACGGGCCTGCTGGTGCTCATCACGGCTGCTGTTTTCGCGGGACTGTACTGGGCGGATAAGGGCCTGTCGATCCCCTTCATTACCGGCGAAACGGTCGATCAGACGATCGCCCGCATCATCACCGTTGGTGGCGGCGTGTGCCTGCTTGTCGTCGGGTTCTCCCTGGCGGTTGCTGCCCTGCGCGATCGCAGCGCGGGATGGCTCACCACCCTGTCGGTCATCGGCATCATCATGGCGTTTCCCACCGCGGCCATCGGCACCCAGGCCGCCCGCCCGACCGATTTCCACATCAACGTTCACCCCGGGGGCATCAACACGGAGACGACGCGCGACTGGACGGTCGACAGAGTCAGCGGGGGAAACCCGGCCGGCACCACGGTACTCGACCTGAGTGGAGCTCCCGTCGGCACCACGAAGACAATCGTCGTCGACTGGGAGGCCTGGAGCAGTCTGACTATTCAGGTGGCGGAGGGGCAGCCCGTGCAGATCGTGTGCCAGTCCGACATCGAGACTCTCTCCACCAACATGGACGGCGACGGCTGGGCATCCGCGCTGACGAATTGCTCCGGCGTGACCGCATCCTCTCCCTCCTGGGGGAAGCCGTCACTCGGCGGCATTACGGTCCTCATCGCCGACGACGGGAACATCGACACGCTGACGATCCTGCAGACACCCGATTCCTCGGGAACGTGGAGCTCCAAGCCGACCACGACGCCCTCTGCTACCCCGTCGGCAACGCCCTCGACGACTCCGAGCACCACTCCATCTCCCACCCCTACCGGCTCCCAGTCGGGTAACTGAGGAAGGACCACGACCATGACCACCTCGAGCGACGACCTCACCACCGAGCTGCCCGAATTCGACGCAACGACACCGCTGCCGACGATCCCCGCGCCGACTGTCGGCGTCGGCACGGACGCGACGACGGAGCTGCCGGCCTCCTCGCCGGATCTGTCCTCGGATCCGCTGGCAGTCTTCCGCGAAGCACCGACTGCCCAGATGCCCACCGATCCCTTTCGCTCAGACGCTGGGGCTGCGAGCCCGGCGGGCGCATCGGGCACGCAGGGGCCGCATGCGCAGGCAGGCTCTTCTGCCGGCTCCGTAGGGGCGGGCGGGCGCACCGCCTTCGACCCGGCCTCCACGGGTGAGTCCATCCCCCAGGGGCACGAGGCCGGGGCTCCTCATCGTCGTCAGGAGCCCCTGGGTGCGAGCAGTGCGGCTCCGGACCCAACCCCGGGCGTTCACGCCACGTGGAGCGCGCCGGCAGGCCCCGTCGATGTGCGCACGCTGCCCGAAGCACCGAGCAGGGGCGTGCGGGTCGGTTCCTTCGTGTGGGCGCTCCTCGTGTGCATGGTGGGAGTTTTCCTCATCGCCGAGGCTTACGTGACGAACTTCAACCTGCCGATCCTCGGGATCAGCTCGATCGCAGCGCTGGGTGTCATCTTGATTCTCACCGCGCTCTTCTCTGGACGTTCCAAGAAGAATTCTCAGAAGGGAGCCCCGTCGGCGGCATCGAATCCGGCGGACGCGATCCGCAGGGACTGACGCGGCGTCGCAATACGCACAAACGGGGTGGGCCCGGGACCGATCGGTTCCCGGGCCCACCCCGTTTGGTGGTAGAACGCTCGAATCAGAGCAGATCCAGCATCGCCGGAGCCACCAGCTTCAGGACGTTCTCACGGCCTTCCTTCGCGTTGGGCGCATCCACCGCGTAGGCCGCCATCTGCTGGCAGGTCGCCAGGTCGTGCATACGCAGGGCAACGCGCACGGCGTTGACCTTCGAGGGCGCCATCGACAGGGAGGCAACACCCAGGCCCGTGAGGACCAGGGCCAGCAGCGGGTCACCGCCGGCCTCGCCACACACGCCGATCGGCTTACCCGTCGCACGACCACCGTTGCAGGCGGTACGGATCATCTCGAGGACCGCGGGCTGCCACGGATCCAGGAGAGTCGCCAGGTTGCCGTCCAGGCGGTCGGCAGCCATCGTGTACTGCGTCAGGTCGTTCGTGCCGATGGACGCGAAGTCCACGATCGACAGGAGCTGCTCGGCACGCAGGGCGGCCGCGGGCACCTCGATCATGATGCCGACCTTGGGCAGGCCGTAGCCGCGCGCCTTGTCGGCGAACCACTTGGCCTCGTCAGCGGTCGAGACCATGGGGGCCATAACCCACAGCTCCGCGCCCGTCGCCTTGTGAGCGGCGGCCAGGGCCTGCAGCTGCGTATCGATGAGGTCCTCGCGCACCTGGCACAGGCGCAGGCCGCGCACACCCAGGGCCGGGTTCTCCTCGGCACCCAGGTCAGCGAAGCTCAGCGGCTTGTCGGCGCCCGCGTCGAGGGTACGTACGACCACGCGACGCGATCCGAAGGACTGCAGGACCTTCGTGTAGGTGTCGGTCTGTTCCTCCAGCGTCGGGGCCTCCGAACGCTCCAGGAACAGGAACTCCGTGCGGAACAGGCCCGAGCCCTCAAGGTCGAACTTCGAGGCCTTCATCGCGTCGTCGACCGTGCCGATGTTGGCCAGGAGCTTCACTCGGTAGCCGTCGTAGGTCGCGCCTTCGCCGGTCGAACCGGCCAGGGCAAGCGCGCGGCGGCGCGAACGCTCCTTGAGCAGGTCCACCTCGTCGTCGGTAGGGGCGACGATCACCTCGCCGACGCCGCCGTCGAGGGCCAGCATCGTACCTTCGGCGATCTCCATGATGCCCGCGGCCTTCACGATCGCGGGAATACCCAGCTGGGCAGCCAGGATCGCCGTGTGCGAGGTGGGACCGCCGACCTCGGTGATGATGCCGAGAACAGTATCGGGGTCCAGGGTCGCGGTTTCGGCGGGAGCCAGGTCGCGTGCCACGAGGACGACGGGGCCATCGAAAGCCGGGACGCCGGGCTCGGGCAGGCCGCGCAGCTCACAGATCGCGCGATCGCGCACGTCGTAGAGATCGGTCGCGCGCTCAGCCATGTAGCCGCCCAGGCCGCGCAGCATCTGCGCATAGTCCTCGACAGCATCATGGACGGCCTGAGTGACACCCAGACCCTTCTTGAGCTTCTTGTCAACAGCCTTGGCCAGGCCGCGGTCACCCGCGAGCTGAGCGGTGGCCTTGAGGATCGCCTTCGTCTCCTCCGGCGCGTTCGCAGCGCGCTCTTTCAGGCGAGCGGAAACGGCAGCGAGCGCCTCGCGGACACGCGCGCCGTCGGCGGCAGCATCGACGCTGCCCGGCTCCGTCGTGTCAACACCGGGGGCGGGCTGGACGATCGCGGCGGGGGCTGCTGCGGTACCGGCGGAGACGCCGATGCCGTGCAAGACGTCGTGCGTCGCCATCAGTTCACTCCTGGTCAAGGTCGCGCGAGAGCAGCTCGACGAGGGAGTCGAGCACCGCACCAGCAGAATCGTCCTCGGTGGACAGCGTGACGACGTCGCCGTGCTTGGCGCCCAGGGTCATGATCTCGAGGAGCGACGCGGCGTCAGCTTCCTCTCCACCCAGGGAGATGGTCACGTCGACGCCGGAGTCATCAACGGCCTCGGCAAGAATGTTCGCGGGACGCGCGTGGAGGCCAACGGAGGAACCAATTGCAACGGTGCGGGAAATCATGGTTGTTCCTTTCAAGTGCGGGTATGTCCATCGTGAGACACAGGTGCCCGTACGGCCCATGGTAACGGGCTCAGATACCCGCGCAAAACCCGATATCACAGACCGTGACATGGGATACATCACCCTCATAAATGCCGACAACTAGGGAACGGACTCCTCGTTCGCTCCCGCGTGACGACACCCTTTCGTGCCCCTCAGCCCCGGCCTCGCCGACGTGATGGACGGCTCCCTCCCACCCAACCAACTACAATGGAGAAGTACCGAGGGAAGGAAAGGAAACCCCGCATGAGTTCGCGCGAACCCACGCTGGCCGACGTCGCCGAGCTGGCCGGAGTGAGCCTGACGACTGTGTCGCGCGTCCTCAACAACCGCGGATACCTCTCGGAAAAGACGAAGCAGAACGTCGCCGACGCGATCAAGACGCTGGGATATCGCCCTAATTCCCTGGCGCGCGCCCTGCACGGTAAGCGCACGCAGACGGTCGGCCTCATCGTTCCGGCCGTGTCTCTCCCCTTCTTCGGCGAGCTGGCCGTCGAGGTCGAAAACGCCCTCGCCGACGCCGGATACCGCATCCTTATCTGCAATTCCATGGGCAGGGCGGACCGCGAGCGCGAATACCTGTCGCTACTCGTGGGCAACCGTGTGGATGGCATCATCTCGGGCGCCCACAACGAGGGCCTGGGCGAATACGACACGATCCGCATGCCGCTGGTGACGATCGACCGCGAGCTGAGCCTGTCCATTCCGAACGTGCGCTGCGCGAACAAGGAGGCGGGCGCCCTGGCGACGCGCGCTCTCATCGAGGGCGGGTGCCGCTATCCGCTGCTGCTCACCTCGCGTTCGGGTCCGCGCAACCTGCGCGAGGCAGGCTACCGCGCCGAGATCGAGCGCGCGGGGCTGACTCCTCGCGTGGTCACCGTGCCCTTCGATACGCCGACGCCGCAGCGTTTCGCGATGGTGCGCGACGCCCTGGATGAGGCCCGCGCCGCCGCTCCCATCGACGGCGTTTTCGCGACCGACGATCTGGCGGCCGCCGAGGTCCTTGAGTGGGCGCGCACGCGCGAGCTGTCTGTCCCCACGGATCTGTCGGTCATCGGCTTCGATGGCACGGAGACGATGCGCCGCGCTCTGCCCCACCTTGCAACAATCCGCCAACCCATCGCGGCGATCGCGCAGGAGGCGGTGACGATCCTCCTCGATCAGATCGAAGGCAAGGCGCCGCGTCCCTCATCCGACGAGGCCGGGGCACCCCACGCTCAGACGGTCGAGTTCCCGGGAACGCTGATTCGGGGGCGTTCGCTGGCGGTGTGAGAGCACCTGACAGCTGGGCTTTCAGCGCTCACCGCTGGCCCGGATGGTTTTCCTGTCCCGAAAGGGCCCGACAGATCCGCACGCGGATAGGTTATTAGGCTATCCGCATCGTCATAACCTATCCGTGTGTTCGGCCCTATCTGCATGTTCTATCCGCGTGTTCGGCCGCCATTTGCGAGCAGGCCCCCGTCCACAGGTTCAGCCATTTGCTGCGAGCAGATAGCTACCCACGAGCGCACATCGACACACTCGGTACAAAACTCCCCCAACACGCCCCCCCCGCCAGCAGCCCACCCGGTACAAAACTCTCCCAGCGCCCCCGTTCTACAGCGGTTCCGCGAAAAAGTTCGCCCAGTACACCCCACACCACAACAGAACCGCGAAAAAGTTCGCCCAGCACACCTAAAAACGGCGTTTTTCGCCTCTTTCGCGCCTGCAGGGCGAATTTTTTCGCGCTCACACCCACATCAGGCCGAGCAGGGCGAACTTATTCGCGCAGAGGACTTGACCGGACGCGATGACGGGGCGACTTTGAAACCGCCAACACCTTTGTTCACCATCGACAGGCCTCGCAGTAGGCACAGACTGTACGGTCGACACCAGCAGCGCGAGAACACGAACTCCCCGCGACGAATGCCACCACAACGAAACGCGCATCCGACACCACCGGCACGACAGACGGGTGGGCGGCACCAGCACGGTGCTGATACCGCCCACCCGCGTCGTTGGGGATGACTCCCGGAAGGCTCAGGCCTCCTTGGGGGCCACGTCGAACAGCGCGTCACCGCGCTGGATCTGCCCGCTCGCGACCGGGGTGACCGCACCGAACTTCTTCTTATTCGTTACGACGACGGGGGTGATGGTCTCGTAGCCGGCCTCGCGGATCACGTCGAGGTCAACCTCGGCGAGCACGTCGCCACGGCGCACGACGTCGCCCTTGGCGACGCGGGGCGTGAAGCCCTTGCCGTCCAGCTTGACGGTGTCCATGCCAACGTGAATGAGGACCTGGACGCCGGAGGCGGACTTGAGGCCGTAGGCGTGGCCGGTCGGGAACGCGACGGTCACGGTGCCATCGAAGGGCGCGACGACGAGGCCGTCGGCGGGCTCGATGCCAATGCCGGGGCCGAGCATACCCTTGGCGAAGGACTCATCCTTGACCTGCTCAAGCGGAATCGCTGTGCCCGCAAGGGGCGAGGCAACCGAAAGGTCGGCCAGCGCCTCCTCGCTAAAGGACGGGGCGGCCGCGCGAGCAGCGGCCGCGGGAGCAGCAGCGGGAGCCGGGGCGACAGCGGCGACCACGGGAGCGGCAGCCTTGGCGGCGGGCGCACGGCCCTCCATGTCGGCCTTGCCACGCGTCATGGCGTAGGCGAAGGTGAAACCAAAGGACAGAACGAAGACAAGGACCTCGAGGGCCAGGTAGGCGGGGATCGACTTGGGGATGATCGACACGAAGCCGACGAAGCCGGCGGCACCGAGGGCCTGACCGCGCACGTTCAGCAAGGCGACGCCCGCGGAGCCGATGGCGGACGCGACCATGGCGCAGTAGAAGGGCCAGCGCAGACGCAGGTTGACGCCAAAGATGGCGGGCTCGGTGATTCCGAAGACGGCGGAGGCACCACCGGCGCCGGCCAGACCCTTGAGCTTGGCGTCGCGAGTCTTGAAGAAGACGGCCAGGGCAGCCGCGCCCTGCGCGACGTTCGCCATGGAGGCAATCGGGAAGATGAAGTCGCCGACGCCACCGTTGGAAGGAAGTAGCGGGATTTCAATGGCGGGGAAGGACTGGTGCAGACCGGTGACGACGATGGCACTGTAGAAGAAACCAAAGATGAGTCCACCGAAGATACCGAGCGTCGTGTACGCCCAGTTGATGCCGTAGGTCAGGTAGTTGGAGAGCTCGCGGGTCACGGGGCCGACGACGACGAAGGCCAGGAAGCCGGTGACCAGCAGGGTGATGAGCGGGGTGAGCAGGAAGTCCGCGGTGCCCTTAAGGACCTTGTGCAGGCTCTTCTCAATGAGGCACATGATCCAAGTGACGACCAGGGTGGGGATGACCATCGCCTGGTAGCCGACCTTGGTGACTTCGAGGCCAAAGAGATTCCACACGGAAGACTGGTCCGTGTAAGCCCAGAACTTGGCGGCGGCCGCCGCGTCTGTCATGGAGTAGGCAGACAGCAGCGACGGGGATACCATGGCTGCGCCCATCGCGGCGCCCAGGTAGGTGTTACCGCCAAAGCGCTTCGCAGCGGAGAATCCAACGAGGACGGGCAGGAACGCGAAGGCCGCGGATGACACGAGGTTGATGAGCGCGTCATAGTCGGTCATCGCCGGGTACATCTGAATAACGGACCGCTCGCCAAAAAGCCCCTCGGCCGTCAGGACCGAGTGGAGGGCCATGAGGAGACCACCGGCGATCAGAGCCGGGAGGACCGGAACGAAGATGTCCGCGATCATCTTGATGAAGCGGGAGAAGACGTTACCGCCAGCCTCGGCTTCTTCCTTGGCCTCGTCCTTGGAGACCTCACGTACGCCATGGTTCGCAACCATGTTGGCGTAGACCTGGTCAACATCGCCGGGACCGACGATGATCTGGAACATGCCGCCGGCGGCGAATGTGCCCTTCAGATCTTCGTTGTCATCGAGGGCCTGCTGGTTGATCTTGGACTCGTCCGCGATCACCAGGCGGAGACGGGTTGCGCAGTGTGCTGCTGCGCTGATGTTGGATGCGCCGCCGACTGCTTCGACGACCTCTCCTGCCACCTTGGCGTGATCCATTGCCGACCACATTCCTTTCTGAAAACCCCACGCGCAACGCCATTGTTACGCCGCGCTGGGCGGTGTGTAGCAATCGATTGACATACTACGGGCGACAGAGCTGCTAACGCAAGGTGCGAGAGGTATCGTCTCAGGTCAGAGCATGAGAGACCGCCCACATACGACGAGGCCGCGGCCACTGTGGCAGCCACGGCCTCGTACGCGGATCGCTTTAGTCGGCGCGCGCGGCGCTCACGTTCGTCACGGAAGCGGCGCCCACGAGCATCACGCCGGCACCCTCACCGTTCAGGAAGCTGCGGGTCGTGAAGACGCGCGAGCCGTCGCCCAGGTAGATCTCGGTGATCGAGCGGTCGTGGAGGATTTCCACGCGGCGCGCCTCCCCCGCCTCCAGCGTGACGACGCGGCGGCCGCCATGGGGGTAGCGCGTACCCGTCAGGTCGACGCTCAGGCGCCCGTCTTCCAGAGTGATCGACAGGCCCGACTCCTCGCCGAGGCGCACGGAAAGGGGCCCCTCGTAGGAGGCGTCGAAGGCCAGGCGCCACGAGCGCGAGCCCGCGAGCTCCGCAATACGTGCCCCGGCCTCGTCCCCGGGGGTTCCCTCAAGCGTCGCAGGCGCCAAGGGCAGTCCCGGCAGGTACGGGCGAGCGATGACGCGGCCGCCGCGCAGGGTGAGGGCACGCGGGGCGGTGAAGCAGTGCACCCAGCCGCCGGTCTCAATGGAAGGCTGGTCGTCCTCGCTAGCGTTGCCCGCCCACCCAAAGAGGAGGGTCGGCATATCCGGCGGAGTGGCAGCGGATCGCGCCATGATCTGGGGAGCGTAGAACTCGGTGCCGCGGTCAAGCTCCTCGAAGGAGCCGTCGGACCCGCGCAGCTCGGTGCCCACGAGCTCTCCGACGATGGCGACGCACGGGAAGATGTTCTCGAACCCCTCGCGCTCGGGCGACATACCCTGGGGGCAGAAAATCAGGACATCGCGCACCTGCCCAGAATCCTCATCCGTCAGGCGCACGAGGTTCGGGCACTCCCACATGTAGCCGAACCCGTCGAAGGCGCCGCCGGCGTCGGGGAAGGTCATCTCACCCTCGCACTCCCACGCGCGCAGGTCCGCGGAGCGGTAGAGTAGGGCCGCGCCGGTGAGGTTCTCGCGCTGGACGCCGAGCAGCATGCGGTAGGAGCCGTCCGCGTCGCGCCACACCTGCGGGTCGCGGAAGTGGGCCGTGTATCCCTCCGGCTGGTGGCCGATGATCGGGGGCACGCGCTTATCGAAGTGGACCATATCCGTCGTCGTGACGACGCACTGGGTGGCCTCGCGCTCCCCCGTCTCGGGATCCTTGTAGTTGCCGGTGTACCACAGCTCAACGTGGTCGCCGACCTCGATGGCGGTGCCCGAGTAGGCGCCGTTGGCGTCCTGGTGAGTGTCGGGCAGGATCGCGGGGACGTGGTAGTCCCAGCGGGTCAGGTCGCACGAGGTGGCGTGGCCCCAGTAGACGAGCCGGCGCGGGTGCTCGGGCGTGTACTGGAAGAACGCGTGATACGTCCCGCCGATCTCGATGAGGCCGTTCGGGTCGTTCAGTCGGCCCACCGGGGGCGCGACGTGAAAGAGCGGGTAGTCGGGATCTTGCGGGGCGCGCGACGAGGCCTCGGCAGCGAGGGCGGACGCGAGAAAATCTTCGACCATGACCTCACGGTAACACCCCGGGATAGACGAGCGCGCGGGCGGGACGCATCCGTCCCACCCGCGCGCGCTCACAGGTGCGTCACACCTGTCACAAAACGCGACAGATCAACGAAAAACCCAGATCAGGCGCCCGTCACGTCGTCGGGGTGAGCGTCCGCGTAGCGGGCGAGCTCCTCCTCGACGATGGATTCGTCGAGCTTGACGAACACCGGCGTGGGCTTGGCGATCGGGGTGCCAGGCGTGATCGGGTGACGCTCCCAGGTCGGAACCTTCGTGTAGTCGCCCGTGATGATCGGGTAGCCGTCGCGTCCCTCAAAGTCGGCGGGCAGCACCTGCGGGTCGAGCTCTGCGACCTCTTCGATGCGAGGCATCGGCGCGATCTCGCCGGCACCCCCCATGACGCGGTCGATGTCGTTGGCCGCGTGGGGCAGGAACGGGGAGAGCATGAGGTTGAGGTCCGTCACCGCCTGGGCGAGGGTCCACAGGACCGTCGCGAGGCGCTGCTGCTGCTCGGGGGCCTTGAGCTTGAAGGGCTCGGTGTCGGTCACGTACTTGTTGGCCTCGCCCACCAGGCGCATGGCCTCGGACAGCGCAGCCTTCTGACGGTGGTGACGGATCAGGTTGCCGACGGTGGCAAAACCGGCCTCGACGGCGTCCAGGAGCGCGCGGTCGATGTCCTCGAGCTCACCGGGGGTGGGGATCTCGCCGAACTTCTTGGCGATCATGGAGGCGGTGCGGTTGACCAGGTTGCCCCAGCCTGCGACGAGCTCGCCGTTGGTGCGACGCACGAACTCGGCCCACGTGAAGTCGGAGTCCGAGGTCTCGGGGCCGGCCGCGCTGATGAAGTAGCGCAGCGCGTCCGCCTGGTAGCGCGAGAGGAAATCGCACACGTAGATGACGATGCCGTGCGAGGAGGAGAACTTCTTGCCCTCCATCGTGAGGAACTCAGAGGAGACGACCTCGGTGGGCAGGTTGAGGACGCCCAGGTCGCCGGGAGCTCCACCCTTCGCGCCCTGGCCGTTGTAGCCGAGCAGCTCGGCGGGCCAGATCTGGGAGTGGAAGACGATGTTGTCCTTGCCCATGAAGTAGTAGGACAGGGCCTCGGGGTCGTTCCACCACTTGCGCCACGCCTCGGGGTCGCCGGTGCGGCGTGCCCACTCGATGGAGGCACTCAGGTAGCCGATGACGGCGTCGAACCACACGTACAGGCGCTTGGTGGGCTGGTCCTCCCAGCCGGGGACCGGGATACCCCAGTCGATGTCACGCGTCATGGCGCGGGGGCGGATGTCCTCGAGGAAGTTCTGGGAGAACTTGATGACGTTGGGGCGCCAGGTGCCGGACTTCTCGCGCTCGTCAAGCCAGGCGGACAGGGCCTCGGCCAGGGCAGGCAGGTCGAGGAAGTAGTGGACGGACTCCACGAAGTTGGGGGTCTCGCCGTTGATGCGCGAGTGCGGGTTGATGAGCTCGGTCGGGTCCATCTGGTTGCCGCAGTTGTCGCACTGATCGCCACGCGCGCCCTCGGCGCCACAGATCGGACAGGTACCTTCGATGTAGCGGTCGGGCAGGGTGCGGCCGGTGGACGGGGAGATGGCGGCGCGCGTGACCTGCTCGATCATGTAGCCGTTGTCGCGCACGGTGGCGAACATGTCCTGGACGACGCGGTAGTGGTTGCCGGCGGTCGTGCGGGTAAAGAGGTCGTAGGACAGGCCGAGCGCCACGAGGTCTTCGACGATGAGGCGATTGTTGCGGTCGGCGAGTTCGCGAGCGCTCATGCCTGCGCCGTCGGCGGCCACCAGGATGGGGGTTCCGTGTTCATCGGTGCCGGAGACCATGAGGACGTCGTGGCCGGCCATTCGCATGTACCGGGAGAAAACGTCGGAGGGGACACCGAATCCCGCAACGTGGCCAATATGACGAGGGCCGTTGGCGTAGGGCCATGCGACGGCGGACAGAATGCGACTCATAGCCCCTAACAATACTGCGTTGCTGTCATAAACGGGCAACTGGCCGCATCACGAGGATTTGAAACAGCCTTTCATGCGCTGTGACCCAGGTGATACGCTTGAGAAAACTACTGAATTTTCTGGGAGGTCCCATGCCCCGCGCTCTCATCATTGTCGACGTTCAGCCCACGTTCTGCGAAGGGGGTGCCCTCCCGGTGACGGGCGGTAACGCCGTCGCCGAGGCCGTGGCCGCCTACGTGGACGCACACCGCGACGAGTACCAGCTGATCGTCACCACGCAGGATTGGCACATCGATCCGGGCGCTCACTTTTCGGAGACCCCCGATTTCGTGGACACGTGGCCGCCGCACGGCGTGGCGGGCACGGCAGAGGCCGAACTGCACCCGGCGCTCGCGAACGTCAACGCGGACGTGACGGTCAAGAAGGGCCAGTACGAGGCCGCCTACTCGGGCTTCGAGGGAACCACCGAGGATGGCAAGACGCTGGGGGAGGCGCTGCGCGGCGCTGGCATCACGGACGTGGATGTCGTGGGGTTGGCCGAGTCACATTGCGTGGCGTGCACGGCGGTGGACGCTGTTCGCGCGGGGTTTGCGACTCGCGTCCTGCGCGAGCTGACCGCCCCCGTCTCCGAGGAGCTGGGCGCCCAGGCCCGCGAGTGGATGACGTCGGAGCACGTCGAGATCGTCTGAGGTTCCCAGACCTCGTTTTTAGCGCGCGGCGAGGGCCGCCTTGTAGAGGTCGTTCTTGCGGGCACCCGTGGCGGCGGCGACCTCGGCGGCTGCGTCTTTGAGGCGCATGCCCTCGGCGGCCAGCGCCAGGACCGCGCCGACGTGGTCTTCGGCGCGCTCGCTTCGCTCGTATCCGGCGACGACGATCGTCACCTCACCGAGGACGTCGTCGGCGCCCTCCGCGAGCTCCCCGAGGGGGCCGCGGCGCACCTCCTCGTAGTCTTTGGTGAGTTCACGGCACAGAGCGGCGCGCCGGTCTGCGCCGAAGACCTCGGCCATGCGAGTGAGCGTGGCGGCGGCGCGCCGGGGCGATTCGAAGAAGATCAGCGTGTGCGGGTCGGTGGCCAGCTCCTGCAGGTAGCGCGTGGCTTCCCCGTCCTTGCGTGGCAGGAAGCCTTCGAAGGCGAAGCGGTCGGAGGGCAGGCCGGACAGGGCGAGTGCCACGAGCGGCGCGGAGGGGCCGGGCAGGACGGACAGGGGCACGCCCGCGTTGATCGCGGCGCGCGCCAGGCGGAAGCCCGGGTCGGAGACCGTGGGCATACCCGCGTCGGAGACGAATACGACGCGCGCCCCGCCCCTGGCCGCCTCGACGATGCCGGCGGCCTTGGCAGCCTCGTTGTGGTCGTGCAGGGCAACGAGACGCCCACCCAGCGTGATGCCCAGGCGCGAGGCCAGGGCGAGCGCGCGGCGCGTGTCCTCGGCGGCGACGATGTCCGCCCCTTCAAGCGCGGCGACGACGCGGGGCGAGGCGTCACGCACGTCCCCGATCGGAGTGGCGGCCAGCAGGATGGTCCCCACCGCCTGGCGGTAGGGGTCGCGTGCGCGTCCCTCCTGCACGTTGACGGAAGAGTCGCGTTCGGGGGCGGTGTCGGTCGCTGCGTCCATGCCCGTATCGTCTCACTGCTTGTCCGCGCGCGCACGGCGCGCCCCTTTCGATCCGGCCACCCACCCGGGCACGCGGGAAGCGAGGACGCAGGCGCCGCACAGGAGGGCAATGGTTCCGCCTGCGCTCAGGCGCGCCGGTACGGCGATCACCAAGCCAGCCAGGCCGATGAGGGCGCCGAGGAGGGGGCAGGCGATGAGGAAGGCGCGCGAGCTTCGCGCGTGGGGGGCGATTGCCGCGGCCGGGGCTGCGACGAGCGCGATTGACAGGATGGTTCCCACGGCGGGGATGGCCACGGTCACGGCGGTGAGGATTGCGGCCAGGATGATGAGTTCGTGGACGGTGGTTCGCCGGGCGGCTGCCGGGTCCGAGGGGTCGAAGCAGTGGGCGATGAGGTGCCGGTGCCCGACGGTGACGACGGCGATGACGAGTGCCAGGGTGATGCCCGCCCAGGCGACGTCTGCGGGGGAAACGGTCATCACGGAGCCGGTGAGGAAGGAGTTGACGGCCAGGGGCAGGGGCTTAAAGCAGGTCGCCAGGAAGTAGCCGGCCGCGAATCCCGCCGTCAAGACGATGCCCGCGGCTCCCTGGCTGGAGATGCCGGCAATAGTGGCCAGTCGTCGCATGAGGATGACCAGGGGGATGGTGCCGAGGAAGGCACCGATGTACAGGGCTGCCGACATTCCAGCGTGGCCAAAGCCGAGTGCGGCGGCGATGACGACGCCGAGCACGGCCCCGGGGAAGGTGCCGTGGGTGACCGATTCGGCGAAGAAGATGCGCCGATCAAGGTAGGCGAAGGCTCCGACGAGTCCGCTGAACGCTCCGATGAGTGCCACGTGGAGCGCGGGGTAGAGCAAAAGGGAAAGGATCATTGTCGGCCTTCCACCGATGCGAGGGCTTCGCGCTCGCGGGGTGCGTCCCCTGTTGAGGACAGTGGGCCTCGGCGCTGAATGACGGGTCGCAGCGCGCACGCGAGGCCGAAGCAGGCGAGCACGCCCAGGGCGACGCACGCCTGCGGGGACAGGGGCCTGGGTCCGGGCACGAGGGCGACGGCGAATCCTCCCCAGCCGCCGACGAGCGCGCTGAGGGAGGCAAGGACGGCCATCGAACGCGTTCCCGCAGACAGGAGGCGACCGAAGGCACCGGGAACGATGAGGTATCCGACGACGAGGAGCACGCCGACGGCGGTTGACGCCGCGACGACGATCGCGCCGAGGGCGGCATTGAAGATTGCGTCGATGACGAGCGTGGACACTCCGGCCACCCGCGCGGCCTCCCGGTCGAAGGCGACCGCGATTTGCGCCCGCCACGTTGCGGCCAGGACGAGTCCTGCGGCGACAAGCACGATGGCGCTGACCCACATGCGCGAGGTCGTGATGTCGAGGAGGCGCCCGAACATGAGGGATTCGAGTTGCCCGGACATGTCGCCGATGCGCAGGGAGATGACGATGCCCAGGGAGAAAAAGGCGGTCAGGATGACGGCGGTCGTCGCTTCGGAGGAGTGTTGACGCCGCGAGGCCAGGGTCAGGGCGGCGGCAACGCAGGCCGCGCACAGCGCCCCTCCGGGGATGATGGCTTCGCGCCCGCCGAGGGCCATGCCGACGACGATGCCGGGGAACACGCCGTGGACCATTGTTTCGGCACCAAATTCGGCTCGCCTGAGGTTCACGAGGGTTGAGGCTGGGCCGACCGCCAGGGCGAGGAGCCCGAGGACGATGATGGGGCGCACCAGGAAGGGGGCGATCATGACAGGGCCGCCACCGCTTCGTCTGCTCCGGATCCGTAAGCGCGCGCGAGGATGGAGGGGGATAGGGCGTCGGCGACGGGGCCGAGTGCGATCTGCCGCGAGGCTAGGACGCAGGCGTGAGAACATACGTCACGCGCCAGGGATAGATCGTGAGTGGAAACGATGACGCCGACGCCGCTGGCCGTTAGTTCGGCGATGAGGTGGGTGATGATGTCTCGGCTGGGGGCGTCGAGGCCGTTGAAGGGCTCGTCCATCATGACCAGCTCGGGACGCGCCACGAGGGCGCGCGCGACGAGGACGCGCTGACGCTGCCCGCCGCTGAGGGTGCCGAAGCGGTGTGAGGCTTTTTCTGTCAGGTTGACTCGTTCGAGGGCGTCGGCGACGCGGGCTCGCATGTCTGCGCTGATGCGCCTGCCCCATCCGGCCTCGGAAATGAGTCCCATTGTGACCACTTCGGAGGCGTTGACCGGGAAGGTCAGGTCCAGGTCGGCGCTTTGGGGTACCAGGCCGATGCGCTCGGCGTCGACTCGGACGCTTCCGGACAGGATTGAGCATCCTCCGACGATACCTCGCATGAGGGTGGTCTTGCCGCCGCCGTTGGGGCCCACAAGGGCCAGGGCCTGGCCCTCGAACACGTCGAGGTTCAGGCCGGTCAGCGCCGGGGTATTTCCATACCCCAGCGCCGCGTCTCGGAAGGAGACGAGTGTCGTCATCACTGGTCCTTCAGGTGCTCGGGCAGCTGCGGGACGGTGCCGCCCCACGCCTGGGTCACGGCGCGCACGTTGTGGATGATCGAGCCGACGTAGGTGGCTCCCTCGGATCCGTCGGGGCCCAGCGAATCGCCGTACATGGCATCCTCGCCCACGATGGGGGTCACACCGGCCGCGCGGGCGATCGCCTCAATGGACTTGGAGTTGTTGGAGTTTTCCGCAAAGAGCGCGACCGCGCCGGACTCCTTGACGGCCGCGACGGCCTTGGCGATGTGGTCGGCGGTGGCGTCCTGCTGTTCATTGAAGTCGGACAGGGCGGCGCCGATGAAGCGGATCCCGTAGTCCCTCGAGAAGTAGCCGAAGGCGTCGTGGGAGGTAAAGAGGACGCGCTGTCCCTCGGGCACCGTCGTGATCGCTTCCGCTGTCCACTCATCGAGCGCGTCAATGGCTTCCATGTACGAGGCCGTGGCTGCATTGATCGACGAGGCGGCGTCCGGCGCTGCGGCTGCAAGGCCAGCGCCGAGGTTGGCGACCTGGACTCGGGCGCCCTTCGGCGAGGTCCACACGTGCGGGTCGAAGCGGAATTCGGGCTCCTCGCCGGCCTCTTCGGGCGGGAACGGCCACGGGGCAACGTCGACGCGCTGGTTTCCGCGGTCGATCGTGTAGGCACCATCGGGGTCGGGGGCACCCGGATTATCGACGTCGGCGGCCGTCAGGACGCCGGAGGTAACGACCATGCGTCCCTTGAAGCCGGAGGAGACGACCGCGTCGTCGAGGAAGTGCTCGAGGTCGACGCCGGAAACGGCCATGACGTCAGCCTGCGCGAGCGCCGAGGTCTGGGCGGGGGTCATCTCGTGCTCGTGCGCGGAGGCGTTGGGGGCGAGCAGGCAGGTCAGGCTCATGGTGAGGGCGGCACCCTCAGGGGCGGCGCCCACGTGGCTGCTCTTTCCGGCTGCGTCGGTCTTGTCAAGGGAAATCTCGGAAGAATGAGCCGCGATCTGGGTGACGTAGTCGCAGATCTGCGTGGTTGTGGCGACGACTGTGAGGCCGTGTGCCGAGGAGGTGGGCGCGCACGCCGCTAGGGGCGTGAGGGCGAGGCCGAGGATGGCGAGTGCCGCGCGGCGGGTTGTTGAGGGAATCATCATCGCTCCAACAGATTTTTCGGGTACCCGAACATTATAGAGCATTGCGAGAACAATTCTCAACACCTGGGCGATGCACACCCTCCCCGAACGCGCGAGCGAATGTGCACCGCGGTTCTTGTGCCTCGAGGAGGCCGCTAGACTCGGATGCGATGGATACAGCGAACACACACGATGACACGATCGACGAGGCTACGCAGCCCTTCGAGCAGGGAACGACGGCCGACGCCTCTGTCGAGAAACAACATCCCGAGGCCCCTGACGACGGCTCGACGACCCCACCCACGTCCGGCCGCCCCCTTCCCCCACACCATCCGCGATGGTCGGATCGCCTGACCACTCCGGCGGCCGGATGGGTCGCCACCGCGATTGCGACGATCCTCGCGGCCGCCATGAGGCTCCCCGGCCTCGATAATGTCCGCACACTGATCTTCGACGAGACCTATTACGTGAAGGACGCGTGGTCTCTCCTCACGCTGGGGTACGAGGGAACATGGGCCAAGGACGTCGACGCAGCATTCGCCACCGGCGACGTCTCCGGCCTGTCCACGGTGGGCGGTTACCCGGTGCACCCGCCCACGGGAAAGTGGCTGATCGCGCTGGGTATGAAGATTTTCGGTCAGGCAGACCCCGTCGGCTGGCGCATCGCCGCCGCCATCTGCGGCATCATCACCGTCTTCCTTCTGTGCCGACTGACCCAGAACCTTTTCCGCACGCCAGCACTAACGCTCCTGGCCGGCCTCTTCCTGGCGACCGACGGCATGGCGATCGTCATGAGCCGCACATCCATCCTCGACGGCTTCCTCACGATGTTCGCCCTGGCCGCATTCTTGTGCGTCGTCAAGGACCAGGAAGCATCCCGACCGCGACTATTGGCCAAGCTACGCGAATGGGACGGCCTGGGCGCGCCGAGGCAGGGGTGGCCCGACCTGCGCGCCTACCTCACCCGCCAGGACCGACGCCCCTTCACAATCGGCCCGAACGCACGCAACCGTCCATGGCTGCTCGCCGCGGGAATCCTGGCAGGCCTCGCCTGCTCCGTCAAGTGGTCAGGCATCTACGCCCTCGCCTTCCTCGGCCTGTTTGTGGCCCTCCGCGAAGTCACATGCCGCTGGCGCGCCGGTCACCCCTCCCCCATCCGCGGCGCCCTCCTCGCCGACATCTGGTGGGCATTCATCCTCATGGTTCCCACAGCGATCCTGACATACATCGCCTCGTGGTTCGGATGGTTTGCCCACCCCGCCGCGCATGGACACGGCCGATCAGGAATCCCCGGCTTTGCAGGCTCACTCGCAGACCTGTGGCTCTACCACAAGGAAATGTGGACATTCCATAACGGGCTCAACACCCCGCACACCTACCAATCCAGCCCCTACACGTGGCTCGCACAGTACCGTGCAACATCCTTCCACTGGGCAAACGGACCCGAGGTCACAGGATGCGCGTCTGGGAAGTGCGCGACCGACATTGTCGCGCTCGGCAATCCACTCCTGTGGTGGATCGGGATTGGCGCACTCACCGTCGTCCTCTGGGCAACGGTGCGGTACCGCAACTGGCGAACCGGCGTCATCACGCTGGGCTACATCGCCCTGTACGTTCCCTGGCTCGCCTACGCACACCGCACGATCTTCACGTTCTACACCGTAGCCTTCGCGCCTTTCGTGGCACTCGCCGTCGCCTGGCTCATCGCCGTACTGGCGGGGCGGGTCACCGCCGACGGCCAGCCCCTCGCTGCCCTACTCCCCCGCCGCACCGAGCTAACGGGCTGGGTGCTCGCGGCGGTCCTGACAGTCGCGATCCTCGCGTGTGCGGCATACTTTATGCCCCTATGGCGCGCGGACGTCGTGGACTACAGCTTCTGGCGCGCACACATGTGGCTCCCCTCGTGGATCTAGTGACGCGCCAGTGACACCGTCAAGAAAAAGGGTGGGGCCCGGCAGTTAGCTGCCGGGCCCCACCCTTTCATCCTGAACGCCACCCCATCTCGGCCGCGCATTCAACCACTCATGCCAAAGCGCGACGCCAATAAGCCGACACCGCGTAACACCATGGAAAGCCGCTCAGGAAGCCTTCTCAGGCGAGCGATGCTAGGAGCTCGCGGATCTGCGCGTTCAGCTCGTCAGAGGGCTGGAAAACGCCTTCCTGGAAGTCAGAGCCAAGGTTGATGCCAACCTGCTGGTCGCGAACGTCGGCACCGAAGGTCGACAGGATCTCACGCAGATGCTCGAGAGGCTTGACGGCGCCGTACCACGAGTAACCGACGAGACCAACAGCCTTCTCCTTCAGCGTGGCCGGGGGCAGGTAGTCGATAGCGTTCTTCAGAACCGCGGACACCGAATGGTTGTACTCAGGAGTCACGAAAAGAACGGCGTCGTTCGCCTCGATGTTCGTGCGCAGACGAACAGCCTCGGGCAGCTTGGGAGCCTGCATCGACGGGGGCATCTCCTGAGCAAAAAGCGGCAGCTGGTAGTCACGCAGATCGAAAAAGACGGTGGAGACGCCGTCAAGCTGACGCGCCTGCTCCTCAATCCAACGAACGACTTGCTCACCGGCACGGCCGGGACGCACAGAGCCAAGAACGATAGCAACGGAAGCCATAATGTTTCCTCTCAAAGTCTTATTGAAACATCAACTACTATAGGCGCTGGCCGGACCGCCGGCAAGGATGAATAGCTATTGCTTAGGACACAAGTCCCACAGGCCCGCGACGGTGCAAGTCCTGCGGCCAGTGCGCGCGAACCGTGACGAAATAACGCTGCGGAAAACGTGCGGAGGGCCTCACCTGTGTGGGTGAGGCCCTCCGTTTTGCGGTGTGTTGTGGCGGTGTCCTACTCTCCCACAACCTGGCGGTTGCAGTACCATTGGCGCTGCCGGGCTTAGCTTCCAGGTTCGGAATGGAGGCTGGGCGTTTCCCCGGTGCTATGACCACCACAAGATTGGTGTTCAACACTGTTCCCCACGGTTTGTTTGTTTGGTGGGGTGTGGGTTGATCGTGGTTTGTATAGTGGTTGCGGCGGTGTGTTCGCTGTTCTTTTTGTTGGCCCAACCCTGTTTTGTGGTTGGGTGGTTGTTTAGTGTTGGCCCATTAGTACCAGTCGGCTCGCGAGCACCTCGCGGTGCTTCCACCTCTGGCCTATCAACCCGCTAGTCTGGCGGGGGCCTCTCACCCCACTGGGGGGCGTGGAAACCTCATCTTGAAGCAGGCTTCCCGCTTAGATGCTTTCAGCGGTTATCCCTTCCGAACGTAGCTAACCAGCCATGCACCTGGCGGTACAACTGGCACACCAGAGGTTCGTCCATCCCGGTCCTCTCGTACTAGGGACGGCCCTTCTCAAGTTTCCTGCGCGCACAGAGGATAGGGACCGAACTGTCTCACGACGTTCTGAACCCAGCTCGCGTACCGCTTTA
>ERZ772960.742-NODE-742-length-27639-cov-9.282265_pt1 | contig 27639 bp, 21 predicted proteins | sample MGYA00580678_ERZ772960 | MGnify/ENA primary metagenome ERZ772960 (study PRJEB29015, sample SAMEA2737930) | human oral metagenome | biome: human oral; feature: human-associated habitat; material: dental | place: China | collected 2059 ... | reverse complement strand
GAAGAAGAACATATAGATGAAGAACGTGCCGATCTCCTGCGCGCCGTTCATCGAATTCGCCTGCTTCTCAAAGAATGTGGCAAAGATCATCGAGATCAGCGTAATCCAGACATACTGGCTGCCGAGGAAGGTGTTGCACATCTTTGTGAACCAGTTGGCATCGGGCGAAATCAGCGTGCCCAGCGTTGCGCCGATGAACTTCGACACGGTGACGACGACGACCGCATAGGTCACGCACATTGCAATATCCTTGAGAGAGATATCCTTGCGACCCCAATAGGTCGCCGCAAGGGTCTTCCCCTCATCAGATGCCCCATTCCTCTCCACATCGTCAATCAGCGGATGTGTATACATACTGCGGAAGAACGAATTGCCCGCAATGCCGAGGAGGATCAGGAAGTAGATCGCCATGTTGAGGTTATCCGCCACAATCGTCGAGGAAACAAGCGTCCCACTGATCTTAAACGCATCGGCAAGCGCCGTAAAGTTGACACCGCCGCCGATGTAGGAGCCGGTCATCATCGCCGCAACCTTCGGCAGGCCGTCAATTGCAGAGCCGAGGAGAACGCAGCCGAGAATGGCCCCCGCAATCGTCCCCGCCGCACCGATCAAAAAGATCACGAGCAGACGCCCCGTCTCCCGCCAGATCTTCAGGATATTCGTCTGCAGAAGCAGCAGCGGGATAGCGATGGGAACAACGTATCCCCACACTATATCATCGTACAGCTCCGCATGGGGAGGAATAATATTCGTATTGACAAGAACCAGTGCAATAATGAGGGCAATGACCGCACCTGAGATGCGGGATGCCCACGCGTATTTTTGCTCCAGATAGACGGATATCGCGACCGCGAGCAGCATCACGGTCATGAGTACCCATGTATTTTCTGGGCTGACCAAGGTATTCATATCCATTCCTTTCATTTATAATGATAAATAAACGGAGCTGCTGCGGACAGAAGTACATCCGCGGCAGCCCCGCACGTGGGATAACGTCACAGATACGCGTCCACACTACTTGATGTAGACACGCGGTACACGTTTCGAGACAAGACAGACGACCTCGTAGTTGATTGTATTCGCCCAGCCGGCGACCTCATCCGTCGGAAGGGTCTCTGAGCCGAACAGGGTACAGACATCGCCCATCTGTGCCTCGGGAATATCCGTAATATCGATCATGAACTGATCCATGCAGACGCGCCCCGCAATGGGAGCACGCTTGCCGCAGACCTCGACCGTTCCGCCTGCATAGGCGCGAATGTATCCATCCGCATAGCCGACGGGCAGTGTCGCGATACGCGTCTCGCGCTCTGCAATAAATTTCCGTCCATAGCCAACGGATTCACCTGGCTGTATGGTCTTGACATAGACAATGCGCGCACAGAACTTCATGCACTGACGCAGATCAATCGGACGCGTGACCTCATCCGACGGCCAGAGACCGTACTGGATAATGCCCGCACGCACCATGTCGAAGTGCACGTCCGGGATCTCAAGAATCGCAGCAGATTCCGCAATATGCTTGATGGGGATCTTGATTCCTGCCGCCTCGATGGCATCACAAGCCTCTTGGAACAGCTTTACCTGATTCCTCGTAAAGGTCTTGTCCGGGATATCCGCAAGGGCAAAGTGTGAGAACACGCCCTCAAGCTCCACATTGGGGAGTGCGGCAATCTTCTTTGCCGTTTCTGCCGCATCCTTCGGGTGGACGCCGATACGCCCCATGCCCGTCTCGATCGTCAGGTGAACCTTGACCGTCTTTCCCTGACGCACAGCCTCCTTCGAGAGCGCCTCCACGAGATCCATGCGGCAGACCGTCTGCGTGATATCGCCGTCGACGACCTCACGCGCACTCTCCGGCTCGACGAGTCCGAGGATGAGCAGCGGTGTTGTAAATCCTGCCGCACGCAGTTCGAGTGCCTCGGAGAGCGTCGCGACCGCCAAATAGTCCGCGCCCTCATCGAGTGCTACGCGTGCAACGGCAACCGCTCCATGCCCATAGGCATCCGCCTTGACCACGGCGCAGAGCTTTGCGCCCTTTGCGATACGTGAGCGGATCTCACGATAGTTATGGGCAAGTGCCCCCATGTTGATCTCCGCCCATGCTGCACGACTCGGCATCAGGACTCACTTCCCTTCGAGAAGAACTTCATGCGGATCAGCTTGATCGACATGAGCGCCATGACGATGAAGCCGATGTAGCCGTTCAGACCGTACACATAGTTGAGCATCATGTGATACGGCACAAACATGCCGAAGAAGAAACCGATGGCAGCAAGGCCAAGCGCCCACATCTTATACTTTGCCGATCCCTCATTCCCGGTGCGTGCGACTGCCGTCCAGAGCAGCGGACACGCCGTCGTATAGACCGCGATGAAGATCAGCACACCGAAGATCGTCGTGAGGCCCGGCGAGAGGCTTGCTACGATGACGAGATTCGGGATCTGAACCTGATAGAGATCCATGATGCGGCTCATGATCGAGAGACCGATGATCGTATTCAGTACAACGAGCAGAACCGTGGAGAGGACATTGGCGCGGAACAGCGTCTTGAAGTCCTCACGTGCACCGAGCACAGCGCTGAAGTTTGCAAGCATCAGGATACTGTAGCCGCCGTTCGACATACCGGACATGAACCAGTTGCTGCCGACGCGCGTCATCTCAAGCTGGCCGGAGGTGATGAGATCAGCATTCGCAGCAAGCGTGTCAAAATGCTGCACAAGGTGGACAAAGACCATGCCGACAATCGCAAAGAGCAGCGCCGGTGTGATGCGTCCGATGATATCGACGAGCTTACCGAGACCGAGCGCAACGGATCCACCCGCGAGAACGGCAACGATCGCAGCTCCGACATAGACGGGCAATCCGTATTGCTGCTGCAGAGTAGCGGCACCGCCGGCGACCATGACGCAGTATGACAGATAACAGAAAAAGACCGTAAACCAGTCAAAAGCCTTACCAAGGAATGTCCCATTGTAGAAGATGAACGCCTGTTGCCCGGAGGTCGCATTGTGATCACGTCCTGCGAGAGCAAAGCCGTAGTTTGCAACGATGAAGATGATCGCAATGACAACCGCCGTACCAAAGATCATCCATCCGTTTGCTGTATAGTACTGAAGAATTTCCTGTCCCGTTGCAACGCCTGTCCCAATCATGAACCCCAGATAGGATCCTGCCAGGATACATACGCGTTTCCATGAAGTCAAGAGAACCAATCCTTTCCATGTGAAGCGCAGTTTCAAGGAAGCACTGATAAATTCAGCGATTCCTCAAAATGCTTTCTTTTCAGTCTCAATGAAGAGAAGGGCTGTTTCACGACACATATGGAAGCATATGGGAGTGAAACAGCCCTCAGCAATCAGAGAATAGATTTACGCGAGGAACTCGTCAATGGCCTTGAACGGAATGTTCAGCGCCTTGGAGACCGGCTCGTTCGTGAGATGACCGTCAATCGTGTTGAGACCATACTTGAAGCCGGGGACTTCCTTGAGCGCAGCCTTGTAGCCTTTGTTCGCAAGTGCGAGAGCGTACTCGATGGTTGCGTTCGTGATGCCGAGCGTGGACGTACGGGAAACGGCACCCGGAATGTTTGCAACGGAGTAGTGAACAACGCCGTGCTTCTCGAAGGTCGGATCCTCGTGCGTCGTGCAATGGTCGCATGTCTGGATGGAACCGCCCTGGTCGATTGCAACGTCGACAACGACGGAGCCCTTCTTCATGGTCTTGATCATGTCCTCGGTGACGAGGGTCGGGGTACGGCCGCCGGGCACGAGCACGGAGCCGATGAGAAGATCTGCTTCCTTGACCCACTTTGCGATGTTGTAGCTCGAGGAGTACTCGGTGACGACACGGCCGCCGAAGATCTCATCGAGATAGCGCAGACGCTCAATGGAGAGGTCGATGATGGTAACGCGTGCGCCGAGACCGACAGCGATCTTTGCAGCGTTCGTGCCGACGTTGCCGCCGCCGATGATGACGACCTGTCCTGCTGCGACGCCTGCGATGCCGCCGAGGAGGACGCCGCTGCCGCCGTAACGGCTCTCAAGGAACTGGGCGCCGATCTGGACGGACATACGGCCTGCGATTTCGCTCATGGGAGCGAGGAGGGGGAGACCACGGCCGCTCTTGCCGAGAACAGTCTCGTAGGCAATGCCGACAACCTTCTTCTTGAGGAGAGCTTCGGTGAGTTCCGGCTCTGCTGCGAGATGGAGGTAGGTGAAGAGGATCTGCCCCTCATGGAAGAGATCATACTCTTCTGCAAGCGGCTCTTTTACCTTGACAATCATGTCCGAACGATCAAACAGCGCCTTCTTGTCGGAGAGAATCTCAGCGCCAACTGCCTTGTAATCAGCATCTGTGAAGCCGCTGCCAACGCCGGCATCCTTCTCGATGAGCACCGTGTGACCGGCACGGCACATCGCCTCGACGCCAGCAGGGGTCATACCGACGCGGAATTCATTGTTCTTGATTTCCTTCGAAACGCCAACAATCATGTTTTTTCCTCCTACTACAGATAGATAAAAATACAGAAGGTTTGAAACGGCTAGGGGTTTTTCTAAAGGTATACCCTATTTGGGATTTTAGTATAATTCAGACACTTTTGTCAAGTAAAAAATATATTTTTTTCACGTTTTTCATGTTTCATTTATCAAGTTCACGAAGAAAGACGTTTGTTTACGCATTTTATTATTGTAAGAAAGATCATGATGTCATCTATGTATTGAAAATACATACAATTTCCATAACACTCTTGACAAAATTATCCGAATTGTATTAAAATCAATAACAGAATTTATCTTGTATAGGTTTGCTTAATGCTGTTATAGTTTTCTTTGGCGCATCTGTATGGAAAATATGACAGCAGATTTCCGGCAAAAAGGAGGTGTTTTGTCCTCACAGGCATGGATCATATATCAAAAGGAGTGTTATCCCCTTATTTTTGACACTTGGAGGTTTTTGTATGTTTTTCAAGAAGAAGACCCTGGAGGACTTCAGTGCGCAGCGGGAAAACAGCGGAATGAAACGCACGCTGAGCACACTCGACCTCACCTTTCTTGGCATCGGCGGCATTATCGGCTCGGGCGTGTTCGTCCTGACCGGTATCGGTGCTGCCCGCTACGCGGGGCCCGGTATTGTACTATCCTTTGTCGCCGCAGGTCTCCTCTGTATGCTCGTAGGGCTTGCCTACGCTGAGCTTGCCTCGCTCATTCCGGCGGCGGGCAGTGCATACGCGTACACCTTCGCCTCCCTCGGCGAGGGCATGGCGTTCCTCTGCGGCTGGTCTCTGATCATCGGATACATCGTCACCGCGAGTGCGGTTGCCGTCGGTTTCTCCGCCTACTTCTCAGGAATGATGGCGTCCCTCGGGATGGAGATTCCAAAGGCGCTCCTCACGACGGCGCCAGAAGGTGGTATCATCAACCTGCCCGCCGTCGTCATTACCCTCGTGATCGGTTTCATCCTCGCGCACGGTACGAAGGAGAGTTCGCGCCTCAATACGATTCTCATCTCGCTCACGCTGTGCGCGATCGTCGCATTCGTCGTCGTCACCTCCCCGCACATGGATCTGACGAAGAACATGGAGCCGTTCCTGCCCTTCGGCGCTGCCGGCATCATGACGGGCGCAGCGGTGGTGTTCTTCTCCTTCATGGGCTTTGATACGGTTGCGACCTCCGCGGAGGAGTGCAAGACACCGGAGAAGAGTCTCCCCATCGGCATCATCGCCTCGGTCTTTGTCTGTCTCTGCATTTACTCCGTCGTGGCATTTGTCCTCACGGGTACGGTCAACTATACGGATCTTGACCGCGCCGATCCGGTTGCCTACTGCCTCCGCCTCATCGGCTACACGGGGCTTGCAAACCTCGTAACGGTCGGCATTCTCTTCGGTATGATCACGACCCTCATCGTCTACATTTTTGGTCAGGCACGCGTCTTCTTCGCGATGTCGCGTGACGGCTTCCTGCCGAAGGCAATGGCGAATATTCACCCGAAATACGGTACGCCGTACTTCATCACGCTCGTCGGCTCCATACTCATTGCCTTCATTGCCGGCTGCGTCCCGATGCTCTACATCGTTGAGCTCGCGAATACCGGCGTTCTCGCGGCATTCTTCATTGTCTTCGTCGGTCTGATTGCTCTGCGCCGCAACTCGCCTGAACTGCCGCGCACATTCACCTTTCCGATGCTCTACGTACTTGCTCCAATCGGTATGATCGTCTGCATCTACCTCATTTGGGCACTCTCGCTCATAACGAACATCACGTTCATTGTGCTCATGATCCTCGGTTATTTCTTCTACAACAGCTATGCGCCATCGCATCGCTGCTGGGAGAGGAAGTAGGGCTTCCGTAAACTTACCGCAAGAAAGACAGCAGCTCATCCGCTCGGGTGGGCTGCTGTTTGTTGCATCCGTATATGCTATTCGCTAGAATAATATTACGTACAAGCGATCGAGAGGAGCTGACCAGTATGCTGAAACAGTACATTGTGGACGCCTTTACGGACAAGGTTTTTCATGGCAATCCTGCCGCTGTCTGTGTTTTGCAGAAATGGCTTTCCGAAGAGTTGATGATCCAAATTGCGGCAGAGAACAATTTGTCAGAAACTGCATTCACCGTAAAGGAAGGAGGCCGCTATCACCTGCGTTGGTTTACACCAAGTGCAGAAATTGATCTCTGCGGACACGCTACGCTTGCCACATCATTTGTTCTGATGAATTTTTACGAGCAGGATCTGCCGCAAATTGTATTTGACACATTGAGCGGCGATCTCGTTGTGAAACGAATCGGCGATGTGTACGAGATGGACTTCCCTGCATACAAGCTGCATGAAATGTCGGTGACGGACGAGATGGAGGACACCCTCGGAATTCGTCCGCTAGAGGTATGGATGGGACGTGATCTCGTCTGCATTCTCCCCTCAGAAGAGGATGTCCGCGTCTGCGTTCCCGACACCGAGAAACTGCTGCGTCTGCCAGGGTTGATCCTGCACACCACGGCACGCAGTATGGATGTCGACTATGTTCTGCGCAGTTACGCACCCAAGCTCAACATTGCAGAAGATCCTGTCTGTGGATCGGGGAACTGCCATACGGCGCCATTCTGGGCAAGCCGCCTGAAAAAGACGGTTCTCGAGGCATATCAATGCTCCAAGCGCGGTGGCACGCTCTACTGCCGCATAGAAGGGGATCGTGTGCGGCTCTCTGGCAAGGCGGCACTCTATGCGGTGTCGGAATTACAACTCGCAGATACACACCTCTGACAACAAGCATAACGGGGCGCTGCACGCAAAAAGTTCGCCGAGTGCCTCATGTCCTATCATGACGATCTCGACGAGTGCTACGTGCGCCGCTTCCTCTCGGAGGGTTGGAGGGCAAAAAAAGCCCATAGGCGGCAGGAAGGAAACTGTATGGACATATTCGACTTTGACAGTGCAAAAGATACCGCCATACTGAAAACGATTCAAGAGCGATGTTCCACGCATAACCTCCAATGGACGAATCACATACTTCTGCGTCTCTTTCAGCGCGGAATATCCATCGACGATGTGACGCACGTGCTTGAAGCGGGCGAAGTGATTGAACATTATCCCGAAGACTATCCGCATCTGAGCTATCTCTTCTTCGGCATGACGGTAAAGAACGCATGGCTTCATGTTGTCTGCGGAATCGGCATCGATGCTATTCATCTCATCACCGCCTATTATCTGGATCCCGAACGTTAGGGATCTGACGGGAAGACACGAAAGGAGAAAACACAAAGAGCATAAAAAATCCGCCATCGCGGGCGGCTTGCTATTGTTATCCTCCTCAATTTGATACTGCAATTAACCTTGTTATCTCCTAACTCTTTGAAATGTCGAGCTGTGCCCGTAGTGCCGCCGCATCCTGCATCTGCTCCTGCGTCATGACGGCGGGTTTTTCCTCTGCGCTCTGCTCCTCTGTGGAGTTCCGCCCGACGGCGTAGGCGATGCCAATGAGAAAGACGAGGAGCACACCCAACAAGATGGTTTTGTGTTTTGCCACATACGATTTTACTCTTTGAAACATACTGCACCTCCAAACGGGTATCAAAAAACCCGCCCATATTGAGCGGGTCAACATAAAAACAATTCATCCAAGAATACGCAGCAGACCGTAATTCGTATACCGCCGATTTCGCTGCGTGCTTTCATCGGCGTAAATCAAATTTTTTTCCGCAAGGAGATTGAGACACTTGCGCGCCGTGGATGGCGATACATGACACATATCGGCTGCCATCCGCGCCGTCGTGACAGGGCGGGAAAATGTATACAGCCATACGCTCCGCTCCGAATCCAGTTCGCAACGATCCAGACCACCGCGTGCAAGTGCATTCGCTTCCTGCATTTTTTGCAGCAGCCCCTCTGCCATACGTCCGCTCGCCTCGATGAAGAACATGATCCATGCGTGCCAGTCGGGAGACCGCCCGCGTATCCCGTTGAGGAGACCATAGTACCGTCTGCGCTCCCGTTCCAACTCCTCGCTCACAAGGAACACGGGGCAGTCCACCAAGCCCTCTTTCACAGCGAGAAGCGCAATGAGAATACGCCCCAGCCGTCCATTCCCGTCAAGAAACGGATGGATTGACTCAAACTGCGCGTGCATAATCGCAATCTTGATAACGGAATCCACTGTTTCGTCCAGAACAGCGCCATCCGTCACGCGATACCGCTGAAAGCTGCGATGTGGTGCCCCCGCAACAAAGAACTCCAAATTCTCCATGTAGGCATCAATCGCATCAGCGGATACGGGGATATAAACAGCGTGCTCGATTTTGTTATCCGGTCCGATGAAGTTCTGAATCCGTCGGAACTCGCCCCCCGCCGCACTTGTTCCGCGCGCGCCTTCCATTAGAATACGGTGCATTTCCTTGATAAGACGCGTACTGATCGGATAGCCCTGCTGTATCTGCTCCATTCCATGGCGAAGCGCGCGTTGATAGTTCAGAACCTCGCGCTGCTGCCAGCTCACCCGCCCCTCATCCACACATTCCACCATCTCCGAGAATGTGACCTGTGTCCCCTCAATACGTGTGGACTGCACAGACTCCTTGAGGGAAAACATCTGGATCAGCGATTCATTGACAATCGAATGGGAAAACTCACTTCTCAGTTCTCCAATGATACGGTTGACCTTTGCGAGCGCGCGATAAATGGAAAGCCCCTCCGCCTCCGTCACACACGGCGGAAGAAACAAAACACCTTGCTTCGTCATATGTGCTTCACCTCCTCTTATAAACTATCTGAAACACGTAATAAAGTCAAGTTTTTCGTTTTTTTATCTTAGCGAAGGCGAATGCGACAAAAACATATCATTTCTCCTCTCACTGCTCGGCGTAAAAATTCGCCTTGCCGACAACGGTATCCATCATCTTTTTGTAGACAAGTTGTAGACAAATGTTCCTTGTTGTCTTCTAAGTCCTTGAAATAAAAGGGCCTCTTTCTAAATTACTTATTTTGTGATAGAATAAAAATGTTTTGGGGTGCTGCGGGAGGAATCAATGCACAGCAAAGAGAAGGTGCTGCTCACGGCTCTTGGCACGGCGTTCGTACTTGTTTCCGTCGCAGTATTCACGCTCGTCCTGACGACCTCGTTGCTCGCGCGGGCGGGAATGCCGTTTATGGCGGCATACACAGTCGGTGTTGCTGCGACGATCATCGGGACGCTTGTCGTTTCGTACGGTGGGCGAACGCTCATCGCGCTTCCCTCGCCCGCCATTACGGCATGGCTTGTCTACGAGGAGATCATCGCACACGGTGTTTCGTGGCAGGGTGTACTCAGCATCACGGCGCTTACGTCCTGCGTGGGGGCGATGCTCCTGCGTACAAGGTATGCGGCTGCACTGACACACGCTCTGCCTCCGATCATCCGCACGGGTCTGAGCTTCGGTCTCGGACTCAATATGCTGATGACGGCGGCGCTCTATGCGCGTATTCTCCTGCCGTCTCCGTGGGCACTGACGATGGGCGGTACGCTCGGCGATCCCCTCACCTACTTCACACTCATGGGTATTCTGCTCGTCCTTCTTCTCTGTATGCGAAATGTACGTACAGCACTGCCGCTTGGCATGGGGACGGTCGGAATACTTACATGGGCAGAGGGGTTCTGGGAGATTCCCGCCGCACCATTTTTTCAGCCGGGCATCGGTACGCTGGTCTGTGCTGCGACGCTGCCGCAGACCGAAGTGCCCGCTGCGATGTCGCTAGGACTGACACTGCTCTGCGCCCTCACGGTGGAGAGTGCGGCGGTACTCGCAGTGCAGATACGTGCGACAGAGAAACGGCGGGGACTCGCACGACTCTTGGCGACGGACGCCGGGGCGGCTTTCATCGGCGCATTTCCGCTGACAATTTCACCAATTTCCGCCGTTCTGCCGAAGGCTGAAAAGGAGCATCACATTGCTGGGATCCCGCAGGTGGCGGCACTTTTCGCGTTGCTCCTCTTGCTGCTTCTGCCTTGTGCGCCGCTTCTATCGGCAATGGCAGACTTCCCTGCCGTGCCCGCCATTGCGCTTGCCGTCCTCGGTCTGCTGCTCGTGTCGCGCGCCTTATCGATGCTGCGGCACAGTGCGGACACGGGGCTGCTGGAGGCTGTGGTGCTTTCTGTTTTTCTGCTTGCCGCACACGACATACAAACGGGACTGACGCTCGCCCTCCTCGTGTGGACGCTCCTCACGGCGGCTCGTCGGGAGCGTATTGCTCCTGCCACATGGGGGCTGACCACGCTTCTTTCTCTGTTTTTTCTGCTCAAATGGATATAGCTATAGATTAGGAGGTTCATTTCTTGCGAAAGGATATTTTTCTGCGCGGCTCTCTTGCCGCAGCTGTCACAGGACTTTTTATTCTGACCGCAGCCTCGGGCGAGGCACGCCGTGCACACAATCCGAATACAGCGACGAAAGTGCGTACGGAACGCACGGTGCAGCCCGAGGAAAAAGAGGATTTCCGCATGCGCACCGACGCACTCATCAAGGAAGCAGCGGAGGCAAATGCGGTAGCGTCAGAGGCTCCAAAACCACAGCCGCTCTTTAGCGTCCCGCAGACGCTCTCTGAGTACGACACCGCCATCATCGGCACGCCGCTTGCAAGTCAGGAGCAGTGTGTAAACTACCTCCTCAGCGTGAATCCATATCCCGAAATCTCGGTTACGCCGCGCGAACTGGTCGCCTACTACTACGAGGAGGGCGCACGGGAGGGCATCCGCCCCGATGTCGCCTTTGCACAGGCGCTCAAGGAAACGGGCTTCTTCCGTTACGGCGGTACAGTGACCCCCGATCAAAACAACTACTGCGGACTCGGTACGACGAGCACAACAGTCAAGGGAGCCTACTTTGCCACCTCACAGATCGGCGTACGCGCACATATTCAGCATCTGCTTGCATACGCATCGACGCGCGAGCCCGTAGAACCGGTGGTTGATCCCAGATACAGTCTGGTACGCAACGTCTACGGTACGAATACACTTGGAAACTGGCAGGATCTCAATGGTCGTTGGGCGGTTCCCGGTGACTCGTATGGACAGAGCATTTTGTCGATGTTCCGCGCAATTCTGCACGAGTAAAAAAGGAGAACGGAAAGATGATCACCGTCAACAATCTGAGTCTGCAATTCGGCAAGCGCGTCCTCTATAAGGACGTGAACCTGAAATTCACCCCCGGCAACTGCTACGGCATCATCGGTGCAAATGGCGCAGGAAAATCCACCTTTCTCAAGCTGCTCGCGGGCGAGATCGAACCGACGGGCGGCATTGTGGACATTACACCGGGCGAGCGCCTTGCCGTTCTGAAGCAGGATCACTATGCCTACGACGAAATCGAAGTGCTGCGCACGGTCATCATGGGGCATCCGCGCCTCGTGGAGATTATGGACGAGAAGGACGCTCTCTACGAAAAGCCCGATTTCTCCGACGAGGATGGCATGCGCGCCTCGGAACTCGAAGCGGAGTTTGCCGAACTCGACGGCTGGAACGCAGAGACGGAGGCGGCACAGCTGCTCAATGGTCTTGGTGTGCCCGACGCGAAGCACGGCCTCAAGATGAACGAGCTTTCCCCTGCGGAAAAGGTGCGCGTCCTGCTCGCACAGGCACTCTTCGGCTCGCCCGATATCCTGCTTCTCGACGAGCCGACAAACCACCTCGATGTGACCTCGATCAACTGGCTTGAGAACTTCCTTGCGGACTTCCCGAACACGGTCATTGTTGTGTCGCATGACCGTCACTTCCTCAATCAGGTCTGTACCTACATCTGCGATGTGGACTTCGGCAAGATTTCACTGTTCGCGGGCAATTATGACTTCTGGTATCAGTCCAGCCAGCTCGCTCTGCAAATGGCAAAGGACGCAAACAAGAAGAAAGAAGAAAAGATCAAGGAGCTTCAGACGTTCATTCAGCGGTTCTCGGCAAATGCGTCAAAGTCGCGCCAGGCGACTTCGCGCAAGAAACTGCTCGACCGCATCACACTCGATGATATCAAGCCATCCACGCGCCGCTATCCTTACATTGCCTTTACCCCCGACCGCGAGGCGGGCGATCAGCTGCTGACCGTCGAAGGACTGTCCAAGGAGGCCGATGGCCGTCAGCTCTTCAAGAATGTCAGCTTCACCCTCAAGAAGGGCGACAAGGTCGCTTTCGTGGGGCCAAACGGCGCGGCGAAGACGATGCTGTTCAAGATCCTCATGGGCGAGGAGGAGGCGGATGCGGGTACCTTCAAGTGGGGGGTCACGACGACGCAGACCTACCTCCCCTCCGACAACACTGCCTATTTCGATGGGGTGAAGCTGAACCTGGTCGACTGGCTGCGCCAGTACTCAAAGGATCCGGACGAAACCTTCGTACGCGGCTTCCTCGGGCGCATGCTCTTCTCGGGTGAGGAGAGTCAAAAGCGCGCAGAGGTTCTCTCGGGCGGTGAGCGCGTGCGCTGTATGCTCTCGCGCATGATGCTCTCCGGTGCAAACGTGCTCCTCTTTGACGAGCCAACCGACCATCTCGACCTTGAGTCGATCACAGCACTCAACAACGGACTCATGTCATTTGGCGGGACGATTCTGTTTGCCTCGCGTGACCACGAGTTTACACAGACCGTTGCAAACCGCATCATTGAGATTACGCCCGTCGGCGTTGTGGATCGCATCTCGACCTACGACGACTTCCTAAGCAACGAGACCGTGAAGCAGCAGCTTGCGGAGAAGTACAGGGCGGCAGAGTAATTTTTCAAAAACGGGGAATCTGAGTGCTTCACGACACTTACGGGAGGTGAGATCATGCTTGGCACACTCTTGCATGGCACGGAGAGCAGGAACGCCGCCCTGCGTCTGCGTGAGATGGTTGCCGTCCTGCGCCGCCACGACATTGTGCACGGGCTGACGCCGACGAAGCTGCGCGCCATCTTTGAAGATCTTGGTCCGACCTTCGTCAAATTTGGGCAGATCATGAGTATGCGCCCCGACTTCCTTCCGACGGAGTACTGCGATGAGCTGATGAAGCTGCAAACTGGAGCGCGTCCCCTCCCCTTCCCCGTGATTCTCTCCATTGTGGAGCAGGAATACAACCGCGAGTGGAACAAGGTATTCCGCATGATCGACAGCACGCCGCTCGGCTCTGCGAGCATAGCACAGGCACACCGCGCGACCCTCACCTCCGGCGAGGAAGTGGTCATCAAGGTGCAGCGCCCCGGCATCCACGAGGTCATGCGCATGGATCTCACGCTCATGAAGCGTGCCGCCACCATCATTCGCCTCGTCAACCGGAGTGATAGCAATGTGGTGGACTTCCGAGCGCTCATGGATGAGATGTGGAACATTGCAAAGCAGGAGATGGACTTCCTCATTGAGGCGGGACATATCGAGGAATTTACCCATCTCAACCGCGACAACCCGTTCATCTCCTGTCCGCACGTCCTACGCGACCTCTCCACGCAGTATATCCTCGTCATGGAGTACATCGACGGCATCTCACTCGATCAGACCGATGCTCTGCATGCAGCGGGCGTGAACGTCACGCAGATTGGGCGACGGCTCGGAGAGAACTACGCGAAGCAGATCATCGAGGACGGGTTCTTTCACGGCGACCCACATCCCGGCAACATTCGCATTCGAGGCGGCACGATTGTATGGCTCGATCTCGGCATGATGGGGCGTCTCAGCAACCGTGACCGCACGGCGCTGCGGCGCGCGATCCTCGCGCTCGCGACACACGATACCTTCGAAATGAAGGCAGCGGTTCTCGCGCTTGGCATTGTGCGCGGACGCATCAATCACGCCCAGCTCTATCAGGACATCGATGTCCTCATGGAGCAGTATGGCTCGCTTGATTTCAGTGACGTGCACATGGGCGTGCTGACAAATCAGATCCTCAGCATTCTGCGCGTGCACCACATCGGCTGCCCGAGCGGGCTTGCCATGTTCGCGCGCGGCGTCATGACCGTGGAGATTGTCATGCGCCGCTGTGCCCCCGATGTCAGCTTTCTTGAGATCTTTGCACGCAGCCTCTCCTTGGGGCTTGTGCATGGCATGACATGGCGCGAGGGACTCTCAAGGGCACGGCAGGAGGGCATTATGCTCCTGCGCAAGTCCGTGCAGATCCCCGAGCAGCTTGCCGATCTTCTCAAGATGACAATGAGCGGTCAGGCGAAGCTCAACATTGACCTGACCGGCTCAGAGGAACCCGTGCAGCGTTTCGACAAGATGATCAACAAGCTCATCATTGCCCTTTTGTGCGCCGCACTCCTCATCGCATCCAGCACGATCTGTACGACGGATATGAAGCCGCAGCTCGGCGGCATCCCCGTCCTCGGCATCCTCGGTTACCTCATTGCATTCATCCTGAGTATTCGGCTGATCTGGAACATTCATAAGGGGGTGTAGCATATGCGCGGTATTCGCGGTGCCATTACGGTCGGGCGCAACGACAAAGAAGAAATCTGGCAGGCTGCGCAAGAGCTTGTTACGGAGCTGCTGCGCACGAATGGCATTACGTCCGAGGACATCGGCGCAGCGATTTTCAGCGTGACCGAGGATCTGACAGCGGCATTTCCGACGGCGGGTGTACGACGCATTGCGGGCTTTGATCTCGTGCCGCTCTTTGATGCACGTCAATGCGCTATAGAGGACAGTCTCCCCCGCTGTATCCGCGTTCTTCTGCTTGTCAATACAGATGCCGCACAAACAGACATTCATCATGTCTATCTGCGCGCAGCAGCAAAACTCCGCCCCGACCTTGAGGGCTGAACGCACAAAAAAGCACCGCTCATGCGGTGCTTTTTTGTGCTTTTTTCTCAGCGCTTACGCATCCACTCGGGAATGTCGATGACCCCCGCTCCAGTGTTCGGTTCGACGACATTCATGCGGCGGTTATTCACTGCACTGCCCGTATTTATGTTCGGCGGAACGATTGCCGCTGCGGGACGTGCCTGCGGCTGCGCGGGCTGTACGGGATCCTTTGGTGCAGATATGCTGCTGCTCCCCATGCCCGGCATGGAGATCCAATCTGCCGTGAGTCCTACAGCAGTATCCTCCTCGGCGGCTGTGTCGCTGTCCGTATGACCAAATCCGGTCGCGACAACGGTGACGCGCACACTGTCCTCAAGGTTCTCGTCCACGCCGATGCCCCATATAATATTTGCCTGCCGCCCATTCGACGCATTCATAATGACGCTGTTCAGCCACTCGGACGCCTCGTTGACCTCAAACATGCTGAGGCTTCTGGAGCCCGTGAAGTTCATAATAACGGAGGTTGCACCCTCGATGCTGGTCTCAAGCAGCGGCGACTCGATTGCAGCCTTTGCCGCTGCAACAGAGGCACCCTCGCCACGCGCCTCTCCGATGCCCATGATCGCGGCTCCACCGTTCGCCATTGTGGTCTGTACATCCGCAAAGTCGAGGTTGACAACGCCCTGATTTGTGATGAGATCGGTGATGCCCTTAACGCCCTGCCAGAGGACGTTATCGACCTTGCTGAACGCCTCGGTAACAGGGGTGCTCTTGTCGATGATCTTCATGAGGCGGTCATTCGGGATCGTGATAATCGTATCGACGTGCTGCTGCAGATTCGTGATGCCCAAATCCGCATTGCGTGCGCGCTTCATGCCCTCGTAGGAAAAGGGACGCGTCACAACCGCAACCGTCAGTGCCCCGAGTTCACGTGCACACTCCGCCACAACAGGCGCTGCACCCGTACCCGTGCCGCCGCCCATGCCGGCGGTAATAAAGACCATATCCGCGCCGCGCAGAGCCTCGACGATCTGATCGCGGCTCTCCATCGCCGCCTTCTCGCCAATCTCCGGACGTGCCCCCGCACCGAGTCCGCGCGTGCTCTTCCCACCAATCTGAATGCGCAGCGCCGCCTTCGCCTGCAAGAGCGCCTGTGCGTCTGTATTGATTGCAACAAATTCGACGCCCTGTAAGCCGGAGTCGATCATATTGTTGACTGCATTACCGCCGCCGCCGCCTACACCGACAACGATGATCTTTGCGAGTTCTTCAAAGTTATCATCCATTTCGAACACAGCTTCAGCCTCCATATTTTGTCTGTATCATGTTCTTCTATCAATAAATTATAATTGTCCTCGCATATTCTACCATGAAATTATCTATATTTCCATAGCAAGAAAAATTTTTACACTCCTTTAGGAATTGCCAGATTTATTCCGTTTCCTGTACCGCCGCCCTCTCCGCCACAAATAAATAGTGAGCAGCAAGACGCCCGTCCATGCCGCTGTTCCTACTGCATTTCCCACAGTGCTGTGTGAAAGCGGCGCCCCCATTCCAATGAGGGAAAGCAGGGCAAAGACGGCGGGCAACATCCATACGTCTACAGCGGAGCACGTTTCGGTCAAGAGGACAGGTGGGATTTCCTTTTTGCGCCGGCTGCGCTGCCCCCACCCAGCGAAACCGCTCACAATGACAATGACGGTCAGGAGGTCGAGTACTGCCCAGAGAATTTTGAGTGGCATAGTCTCATGGTTCCGCGTGTGGAACGGGCGCAGTGCGTCACACAGCCGAATCCACCCCGGGATGGGCTGTGTAATATGCGTCAGCCCCTCCTCCGTACGGATAAGGTACACCTCCTGCCCGCGAGACATCGAGGGGCGCGTCTCATCTGTCAGCGTCATAACGGCTGGAGCGTCCTCGTCAGCCGCTGCAAGATAAAGGAGATCCTGATTCTGAAAATGCGTCTGGGCGTAGATGATCATCTCCTCATATCCGACGGGCTCCTCGTTCCTGATGTCCAGAGGGAGTGCCGCCTCCACATCTGCCCGATAGCTGCCATATCCGATGATATAGACGGCAATCGCTATGCCACTGAGGGTCATGAGCACCGCCCATACCGCAGTGATCATGCCGAGAAAATTGTGCCAGTCGAAGAAATTCCCCGCAGATGTTCCACCGCGCGTCCCACCGAAGAGATGCCGCCGCATAAAAGACGGATAGAGCAGAATACCACCCACAACGGAAAGGAGGGAGAGAATACACATAACCGTGAGAACAATCAGCCCGACGTAGCCCATCGACATTCTCAGATGCAGATCGTGCATTGTCCCCATAAATTCGGCAAGCATCGGAGATTTGACATACGAGCTGCGCCACGGTACGATCTCACCGCTTTCGGGGGCATAGGCGAGACGCGCTCTGCGCATGTTGCCATGGTCGCCCTGCCATGTAAGGCTGTATAAAAGCACGCCGCGCTCGGCGTAGGCTGCAATCGCATCCACTCGGCACCCCGGCATCTCCGCCGCAAATTGTGTAAGACCTGCCGCCATCCCGCTCCATAGTTCCTGATAGGAGAGTTCACCGAAATTCGGCCGCTCATCGATCTCATTCCAACGATAGACATCCCCACTGAAGATCAACGGCAGCCCCGTTAGGCAGAGCAGCAGAAAGAAGGCACCGCAGATTGCGCTGATCCAGCGGTGAAGACGGTAGAGTATTTTCATGAGATGATCCTTTGCAATAGAGACACTTGTAAAATTGCTGCAATATTCATATCGAAGCATTCTTACGGGTTGTAAACAACAAATGAAGGGACTGCTGTACGAAGACAAAAATTTCTTTGTACAGCAATCCCTTCAGAACAAACGTGATTTTTTAGAATGAGCAGGTCGTACCGAAGGTATAGGTTCTCTCGTTCGCCGCTTCACCCGCATAGTATTTGCGGTTGAGGAGATTCTCTATGCCGAACTGCAGTTTAACATTCTCGTTTATTTTGTAATTGAGATACAGGTTGGTCACAAAGAAGCTGTCCTCCGACCCATATTCCCCCGTAACCGCATCCACCTGCTGTCGTGCAGCAATGTACTGTGCGTCCAGAGTGCCATTAAAACGATCACGGTTGTACTCAATGCCGAATCGCATCATATACTTCGGCAGGTACCAGTCACGCTCGGTCGTTCCGCCATACGTATCCTCGCCGGACTCAAAGGTACAGTTGAAGTACGTCCGCCAGTCGCGATGGAAACGGTGCTTCAGCTCAAATTCCGCCCCCTTGATCATTGATTCATTTATATTATAGTATGCGCGCACGCGATCCCTCGTCGCAATCGCAATTTTATCCGCAGTATCCACACGGAAGAGCGTGAGTCCATAGGAGGTGTCCTTATTGATCTTCTGCTTTATTCCAAGCTCAAATGTGCGGGAGATTTCCGGGGTCAAATTCGGATTTGCCTGGATGGAGCGCGCACTGTCCCCCGCACGACGATACAGCCGATAAATCGATGGTGGATTAAAGGACTTCCCATAGCTCACATAGAGCATGGTATCTTTCTGCGGCTCGTAACTAACTGCCAGCTTCGGACTCCACGCATGGAACGATGTATCTTCGTAGTCCTTGCGTACGGCATTGATATAGGAGTAGCCGTCCTTTTTGTCAAAGCGGTCATAGCGCATTCCGAGCTGCAGTTTCCAACGTGCGTCAAGTGCCAGTTCATCCTGCACAAAGAGTGCGGTGGACATCACGGAGCCGCCACTTTGCTGATACGGTGCTGCATAGACTGAACTCCAATCCTTCCAGTGCAGGAGATCGTATCTGCGATAGCGCATCTTATCCTTCATCCACGAAAATCCGGCAAGCACGGTATTGTTCCCGACCATCCACTTCTTTTGCAGATCTGCATTATAGTTCTTTGTCGGGTACTCTGCACGGTCTCCGGCTCCCGTCCAATCAATACTTGTTGGTCTATCAGCGCTGGAATACCCATCCTTCCATGCGTTGCTGTAGCCAATCCCCGCCTTGAAATCGTTCTTCGTATCCTCATAGCGCAGCTTGTGAATATCCTGCTCTCTCCTGCCGAGATAACCGAGGAAGTCATCAGGCGTGCCACTGATATAATTTCCGTTTGGTAGAAGCACGATGCCCGAAAAAGTGGGCTTACCGGCAGAATCACGGAAATAGGTGATGGGATCATGATAGGAATATTCATAGGAAGCGTGCAAATATGAATAGCCGAGTGAGCGGTTCTTGTCGAACGCATAGTTCAGATCGACATAGGTATTCTCGCTTTCCTTCTTCTTTGCACCGCGGCTTCCCACAATATAGTCGCCGGAGGACAGTTTCTTAAACGAGCCTGTTGCATCGGGCGTATAGCCTGTATCATACCACTCTTCCGCAGTGACAGCATGTCCGACCCATCCGTCCGAAGTACGCTTTTCATAGCCAACACGGAAAGAAATGTTTTTATCACCGCCCGTAACCTGAAGCCCGCGCTGCCACGTATTGTTGCTGCCGCGCAGCAGATCGACCTGACCGTGAATCTGTTGCTGTTCACCATCACCGGGGGCTTGCGCCTTCTTCGAGATGATATTGATAACCCCCGCGACGGCGTGACCGCCGTAGAGAGAGGACGCAGCACCACGCACAATCTCAATGCGGTCAATATTAGCCAACGGAATGGAGTCCCAGTTCACGCCGCCGTCAAAGGCAGTATTGAGCATCTGTCCGTTATACATGACGAGAATATCTGCACCTGAAAAACCACGCAGCATGACACCATCCTTGACATCAGCCGTCGGCGAGACATAGATCCCCGCTTCCCTTGACAGCGCCTCACGCAGACTGAACACATGCCGTTTTTCAAGCTCTCTTGAGGTAATTACAGTAACGTTGGCGGGAACTTTCATGAGAGGCTCTGTGAGACGCGTCGCTGTCACAATCGTCTCTCCAAGCTCATGATTGTTCGGCAATGCGCTGAGAGTGGTGTCCGTTCTGTTTTCCACCTTGTCAGACGGTGTCAGTTCGTCAACGGAATTGCTTGCGGCTGCCCCCGCAAGTGAGGTATTGCTTCCTGTCAGCGCACAGAGAACCGCAAGTGTGAGACATTTCTTTTTCCATGGATTCATTTCGTGAGAGACTTCCTTTCTCCTCCTAAAAATACGACAGAGTTCATGACATAGAAACAGCCCCGTTTCATCCAAACGAGAAACAGGGCTGAATATTTCACTGCATCATGACAAAAGCACAATACAAACATACACACCACAAAATTCGATGTGTATAGGAATCGCTGATAAAATAAAGTCTGTCAGATTTGCGTAGATTTTTTGTCCGAACAAGGAGACAAACCGGACGCATAGCAAGGGCTATGTGGAGGATTTGTCGACACAGTGCGGGCAAAAAAGATACGTCAAGATGGCGGGCTGAATTTATCAGTGCTCCCTATAATCCCCTCCCCATCACTCGTAGGTCAATCGGTGATTCTAAATCAGGCAGTTCTCCTGGCTCCAGTTCATCGTTTCTCTGCACCTTCCCAGTTTTCCCAGTGGCATATTGCAGAGGCACTCGCTGTTACAGTGGCGGGACCGCGTCGGCTTTAACCGACTTCCCTATTAAGTCTTGCGACACCTGACCGAACATTATGCTGTTTTAAAATGAAATGATCTCTTTCAAAGAAGAATATCACTCTGTGATATTCTTGTCAATTATATTATCGGAAACTTTCAGAACGAAATAGCGGTACAGAGAAGACAGAATTTATTGTCTAATCTACTCCACGCCGTCCCGATAGTCCTTGAGCAGATAGCGGCGCAGGATGGCAAGGTTTTTGAAGATGCGAAATCCGAATGCAAGCAGTGCCACGTAATAAAGATCGATGCCGAGGCGGTCGCCGATAAAGACGAGTGCCGCTGCGAGCAGTGTATTGGAAAAGAAGCCCGTGACAAAGACGTGCTTGTCAAAGCGCTCCGCGACCGCTGCGCGCAGCCCGCCGAACGCCGCATCGAGTGCCGCGACGAGCGCGACGGAAAAGAGTTTCGAGTACGCAAGGGGAATCACAATCGGACTGTTATAGCCGATGAGGAGTCCAATCGCGAGGCTGATGATGACGATGTAGATCATTTGCTTCCCTCCTCACGCTCTGCGGTCTCACGTGCATAACTCTGGCGAATGCTCCCGCGATAGGGGGGGATGTAGACATCATCGCTCACTTTGATATCGAGCTGGATTCCCCAGACGCTCAGTGTCTCCACGACACCGCCGCGCATGCGCAGCGAGTTCTCAAGCGACTTCTTGTCGCCGATGGCACGAATCTCGAACGGTGCGGACGAGCGGACATTGTTCACGGAGAGTGTTGGTCCCGCACAGCGAATCTCAGAGATGCCTGTGAGACGCTGTCCATTGACGGAAATCGCCTCCGCACCTGCCGCACGCAGTTCGTTGATGACGCGCAGAAGATCATCGTCGTGAATGACGTAGAGGTTCGGATTTTCGCCCGCCTTCACGGGCTTTGTGCTGTCGTCCATGCGCACAATGACGCCCTCTCCCTCAAGCGGGACAAGGGCTGCACGATAGCGCAGCATGTCCTGATCCTCCCGATTGCCCGCCTCGATGGCGGCAGCCTGCATCTTGCGCAGCTCCTCACCGAGTTCGTCTCGCTCGTGCTCGGTCTGAAGCAGTCGATCAGAGATCTCCTCAATGCGCTGCTGAGAAAGGCTTCCCTTCCCATCCTGTGCCGTGCGGAACTGCACGGCAACCATAAATCCAATCAATACGCAGACGAGCGCAATAAGCCACCCGCCCTGCCGAAATTGTTTCATTTATTTCCCCTCTGTCACTTTATCCGCGAGTTTGATGAATGGCGCGTCATAACTGAAATCGACAAACTCCACGGTATGACGCGTGGTCTTCTGATCCTGCAAAAAATCCTGTGTGAGGCCTGCCTTATCCGGTATCCCATCCAGCTGCCCCAGACGGATCGGCAGGGCAGTCTTTGTATAGGCGATAACGGCAGAGGGCACGGTGATATTGACCTCTGAGATCTGCCCGATGTCCGCAGGGTCAATCTTGCCGAGGAAGGTAATCACCTTCGCAACCTGCGCGTTGTCATTGTCATCACCGATGTATAGATCACGCAGCTTCACCCCCGTGATGATGGGGATGTCTGCCCCCTTGAGCGAACGGTAGCTGGCGATGACCTTCCCCTGTCGGTCAAAATCCAGATAACCGTAGTCGCACGCGACGGTGGCAACAGGAATGCGCTCGACAATGTCCATTTCAATCTTGTTCGGCAGCTGACGCCGGACGACGGCAGACTCGATGCGCAGATCGTGCAGCAGATTCGCCGTCATGGTATCCGTCTTGAGTTCAAAGAGTCGCTGACCGTATTGGATCCGTGCGATTTCACAGAGTTCATCTGTATCCAGATGGACGTTGCCGCGCACGACAAGCTGCTGAAAGGTGAAGAGCGGCGAATAGATGAGGGCGGCGATCACAGCGCTGGTACAAAGGAGGTAGAACGCCCCCTTTAGCACACGACGAGAGCTCATCGGCGGTATCCTGCCATCGCGAGGATTCGGGCGCAGAGTTCGGGGAATTCAATGCCCATGGCACGTCCGGCATCCGGGACAAGGGAAACCTTCGTCATCCCCGGTACGGAGTTGACCTCGATTGCATACGCCTCCCCCGTCTTGCTGAGCATGAGGTCAACGCGTGCCACACCTGCACAGCCGCACGCCCTGTATGCACGGACGGCCATATCCTGTACCATCGCCGTGCACTCTGCGGAGAGGTCTGCGGGTACAATGTGCTGCGAGGCACCTGGGGTATATTTGCTCTCGTAGTCGTAGCGCCCCGATGTGGTTGTAATCTCAATGATCGGGAACGGCTCTGCTGCCGCCGGCGTTCCCCATACGACAACGGTCAGCTCTCGTCCGTCGATGAACTCCTCGACAAGGATCTCATCCCCATAGGAGAACGCCTCATCCATCGCAGGCAGCAGTTCCTCGTCCTTCGTCACGATGTATACGCCAATGCTCGACCCCTGCTCGGGAGCCTTGACCACGAGCGGCAAATCGAACGCCGCGCGAATGCGCTGTGCCGTATGCGCATCTCTCTCTCCCGCATGAATGGAGAGGAACCGCGGTGTTGTAATTCCCTCCGCCCGAAAAACACGCTTTGTCATCGTCTTGTCCATCGTGAGCGCAGCCGCACGGACACCGGATCCGGTATAGGGAATGCCAAGCATATCGAGGGTTCCTTGGAGTATACCGTCCTCACCGTACTTCCCGTGCAGTGCATTAAATACAATGGCGGGGCGGAGCTTTTGAATCTCCTCGGCAAAGGTTTTTGGCTCCAGTTCCATGCCGACGGCAGGATAGTTTTTCGTGCGCAGCGCCTCAAGAATCGCCGCCCCCGAGTTACGCGATACTTCGGCCTCCGTGGAAGGTCCGCCCATGACGACGACGACGGGCTGCTCCCCCGCGCCGGCGGTTCCCGCCTTCAACTGTGCGACCAGTGCCTCACCGACCTCTAGAATGTTGCCCGCGCCCATCGTGATGACGAGATCCCCCGCTCGTACGTGCTGCGCGAGATAGCGTTCAAGGTCGGCTCGTTCCGGCAGATAGACAGCATCCTGCCCCGTCTGTTTTGCGACCTCCTCCATCAGTGTCTCCCCACTGATGCCCGGGATCGGTGCCTCTCCTGCCGCATAGACATCGGTCAGGAGAAGCAGATCAGCATTTTTGAAGCACGATCCGAACTCCTCACGCAAAAGCTGCGTGCGCGAATAGCGATGCGGCTGAAAGACGCAGATGAGACGACCGGGGGTCGTCTGTCGTGCCGCCGCGAGCGTCACGGCAATCTCGGTCGGGTGATGGGCATAGTCGTCCACCACCCACACGCCGCGCTCCTTCCCCTTCGTCTGGAAGCGGCGCTTCGCTCCGTGGAAGCCTGCGAGTGCGTCCTGAATCTGGGTGAACTCCACCCCCGCGAGACGTGCAACCGCAATGCAGGCAAGGGCATTAAGGACGTTGTGCCGGCCGGGGATATTGAGAGAGATGCGCCCCAGCTCCGTACCGCGCTCAAAGACGGTAAAGGAGATGATGGAGCCATGCGTCTCGATGTCCGCCCCACGGTAGTCCGCCTCTGCATCAATGGCGTACGAAATGACCCTGCGCGGTGTCTCGGCTGCAATCTGGCGCAGAATCTCATTTTCGAAGCAGAGAATGGCTGTGCCGTCCTCGTCCACTTGATCGACGAACTGACGGAACGCCGCGATGATCTTTTCCATCGTGCCGTAGTGATCCATGTGATCGTCCTCGACGTTCGTCACGACGGCGACATGGGGATGCAGCTTGAGAAAGGAGCCGTCGCTCTCATCGGCCTCGGAGACGAGATATCGGCTGCTGCCAAGCTTCGCATTCGTACCGAGGTCGGGCACCTCTCCGCCGACGATGATGGTTGGGGAGATCCCCACGCGGTCAAGCGTGACACCGATCATGGACGTGGTCGTTGTCTTGCCGTGCGATCCCGCGACGGCAATGCCGTCGTATTCGTTGACAAGCGCGGCGTTGATATCCGAACGGTGCAGCTTTGGGATGCGCAGATCCCACGCGGCAATCACCTCCGGATTGTCGTACGGAATTGCCGTAGAAACGACAATGGCATCCGCACCGCGCACGTTCTCTGCGCGCTGCCCATCTGTCCATACACGCGCACCGAGGCGCACGAGTTCCTCGATGATGGACGATGAACCCTGATCGGAGCCGGACACCTTGTATCCCAGCAGGAGAAGAATCTTTGCAAGAGGACTCATGCCCGCCCCGCCGATACCGACAAAATGAATGTTGTGAATCCCCTTCAAATCCTTGAGCATCGCTCTTACCCCTTCTATGTTCAACGGAGCACTGATCGAACCGATTTCATATCAGCGCTTCCTTACGATCCGCAGCGCAAGTGCTGCAATTTCCTCTGCCGCCTCCGGCTTTCCAAGCCGCTTCATCGCCGCCGCCATTGCCGTCCGCCGCGTGTCGTCCGCGAGCAGTCCGCGCAGAGAACGCTCAAGTGCTGCGCCGCCGAGGTCGCTGTTGAGGATCACCTCTGCCGCTCCCGCAGCCTCTACCGCACGCGCATTTTTCTCCTGATGGTTCTCCGCCGCGTACGGGTACGGGATGAGAATCGCGGGCACCCCCCGTGCCGCAAGTTCCGCCAGCCCCGTCGCGCCCGCGCGAAAGACGGCGACATCCGCCATCGCCATCGCCTCGGGCATATTGTAGAGATACGGCAGGACGCGCAGGTGCGGATGCTCCTCCAGATGCACCCCCGCACGGTGTATGCGTGCAAGCGTATCTGCGTATTCGTCCGCCCCCGTCACCCAGAGGTACTGCACCGCCGTCTGCTCCGCTGCCCGCGCAATGACCTCGACCATGGCGCGGTTGATGGAGCGTGCGCCACGGCTGCCGCCCGAAACGAGCACGGTCTTTTGCGCCGGATCAAAGCCAAAGCTCCGAGCCCCCTCCTCACGCGTTGCGGTCAGCACCTCCGGGCGGATCGGATTGCCCGTCACATACGTTTTTTCTTTCGGGAAGACATTCCGTGCATCCTCCATGCCCACGGCGATTGCCGTCGCAAATTTTGCGAGAATGCGGTTGGTTACCCCCGCAAAGACGTTCTGTTCCTGCACAAGTGTCGGTACACCTGCCATGCTCGCCGCGAGGAGGATGGGACCTGCGACATAGCCGCCCGTCCCAATCGCCACGTCGGGCTGAAAGCCATGCACGATGCCGCGTGCACGCGCCACGGCGCGCAGCGCACGCCACGCGCGTCCGATGTTTTCGAGCGACAGCTTCCGCTGAAATCCTGCGAGATCCATCGCGACAAAGTCGATCCCCTCGCGCGGCACGATGTCCGCCTCAAGCCCCCTGCGCCCGCCGACATAGAGAATTCGCGCGGACGGCTCGCGCCGCAGGATCGCGCGGATGATCGTGAGCGCCGGATAGATATGCCCGCCAGTGCCGCCGCCGGATACGATGATGTTCATAACTCGTTCACGATCCTCTTGAAGTCACGCCCGCGCTCCTCATAGCCGCCATACATGTCAAAGCTGGCGCACGCGGGCGAAAGGAGGACTGTCTGTCCTGCTGCGGCAAGGTCGTGTGCGATGTGCACCGCCATTTCCATGTGATAGCCCGCACGATGGATATGCTCCGCCGCAATCCCCGCATCGAGTGCCGCCGCACCGAACCGCTCTGCTGCATCACCGATAAGGATCAGCTCGTCCACACGCGCGCATACGAGCGTCATAAACTCCGTGAGATCGGTCAGCTTATCATCGCCCCCCGCAATGAGGATGATATGTCCGTCGAACGCCTCAAGTGCCTTGATCGCCGAATCCGTATTCGTCGCCTTCGAGTCGTTGTAGTAGCTCACACCGTTCAATATGCGGACGAATTCAATGCGGTGCTCCACGCCCTTGAACGCACGCAGGACGGGACGCATCTCCGCAGAAGTCACGCCGGCAAAGAACGCCATTGCCGATGCCGCAAGCGCATTCTCGATGTTGTGCCCGCCCGGAATGCCCAGCTCATCGACCGGAATGAGGACGTGCTCCTCCTCATTCCAACGAATGACAATCATGCCGTCTGCGCGCACAGTCGCCCCCTCGGCGAGTTCCTCGCGGCGGCCAAAGAAACAGACGCGCCCCTTCGCACGGTCGGCCATGCCGCGCGTATGCGGATCATCGTAGTTCAGCACGAGGAAGTCCTCTGCCGTCTGTGCGGCAAAGAGTTTCTCCTTCATCGCCTGATAGACCTCCATCGATCCATGACGGACGATGTGGTCGGGGGTCACGTTCAGCTCCGCAACAATGGCTGCATGAAAATGTGCGGTTGCCTCCATCTGGTAGCTGGAGATCTCCGCTGCAATCGCACCGTCCGCAGGGGTCGCCTCTGCCACGTCGATGAGCGGTACACCGATGTTGCCGCCAACGCCGACCGCAGGAAAATGCGCGCGCAAAAGCTCGCCGAGCAGCGTTGTGGTCGTCGTCTTGCCGTTCGTTCCTGTGATGGCATAGATGGGTGCACGAGCAATCTCACCCGCGAGTTCCACCTCCGTGGTGACGCGGATCCCGCGCGCACGCGCCGCCTGCACAAGCGGAATACGCTCAGGTACGGCGGGCGAGAGGACAATGAGATCTGTCCCCTCCAGCAGTTCTTCCCTTTGTGCGCCAAAGACGCAGGAGATTCCCTGCGTCCGTAAATCTTCAATATGCTGCTGTGTCAGCGGATCCTTTTCTGCGTCCGCCTCATCCTTTGCATCCGAAAGCGTCACGCGTGCGCCCGCCGCAGCGAGGTACTTCGCCGCTGCAAACCCGCTGATGCCCGCCCCGATGACGAGCGCAGACTGATTGTGATAGGACAATTCCC
>ERZ772960.740-NODE-740-length-27704-cov-9.296069_pt1 | contig 27704 bp, 21 predicted proteins | sample MGYA00580678_ERZ772960 | MGnify/ENA primary metagenome ERZ772960 (study PRJEB29015, sample SAMEA2737930) | human oral metagenome | biome: human oral; feature: human-associated habitat; material: dental | place: China | collected 2059 ... | reverse complement strand
CTGTGAAGCTGTGAAGCTGTGAAGCTGTGAAGCTGTGAAGCTGTGAAGCTGTGAATTATGCAGGGTGTATTTCGGCATGTCAAGCCCTTTGCACATTTTTGTTGTGCCTTTTTTTATAGAGCCGCAAATATGATGATACCGAGAAGACCGTTCTATCATGCATTAAGTGTACCTTATTTATTAGGAAAATAGCAATAGAAAAGACAGCATTTTTAATAAAAAAGAACCATAGTTACAGGGAAAATTGGTAATTCATAATTATGAATTATGAAAAAAACAGTCTGATGCGATTGCCCTCTATCCATCGCAAGTCTAGAATTGTTGCATTATTTTTGATATGGTATTACCGATTATGAGTAAAAGACTAAGCCCAAATCGTCTGCTATATATCTTAAATGCCGGTGTGATGACCTTTGCAATGGTACTGAATATTAAAGTAGCTATTCCATACGTATCTGTTATACCGTATATGAGTGTGATAAAAGCTGCGCTGAATGCTTTTTGTGTATGTCTTTCCATTATTCTTATCGTTAATCCCGAAAAAAAACTCTTAACCTATATCGTCTTTTTTGTCGAAGCAGGCAATGCTGCCCTTGTCGGATTTATGGGAATCGGAACTTCGATGTTCTGTATCGGTATTGTCATCTGTTTTGTTAATGGAGAATTCGCCGTCAATCGCAGAAGAAAGGTGCTTATGCTCATTGTTTACTGGGTGCTCATAATCATAACAATTTGGCCTGTTCTCGGATTTGCATTCGTTATATTTGAAATCTTAGGAACTCTCTTCGGGCTTACCGTCTGCGTTGCACTGTATCAAAAACTCGAAGGAAAGCTTTCGTATTTGTTGCTGCCGGACGAAACGATAACGACTGCCATTACCCTGCCGCCGAAAGGTTCAACCTTAAAATTATCGGATTATGAGCTTTCGGAGCGGCAAATCGCATTTATCCTCGGTTCGATTAAACAAGGCGAAACCTACGAAGCGCTGGCAAATCGCTATTATGTCAGCACCTCTGTGGTCAAAAAAGATATGGCGGCAGCCTGTAAATACTTCGGCGTCACCAGCCGTGAAGCCCTGCGGATTTTGCTTTTGCAGTATAAGCTTGAGTAAACGGCGCTGAACCTCAACGAGATTTTGTATCGATTTTTATGTCTTTTGACTTTTAGAACCTTCCATGCTACACTACTGTTATGAGTATTGTCAAAAGGAAAATGCCCATCGGCTCGCAAAGTTTTAAAGGCTTACGGGAAGGCGGCTTTATCTATGTTGATAAAACGGAATTTATATGGAAACTTGCCGCGGCAAGTAGAATCAATTTTTTAAGTCGGCCGCGGCGGTTCGGTAAAAGTCTATTTCTTTCTACACTTGCGGCCTATTTTCTCGGGCAAAAAGAGCTGTTCACCGGCTTAAAAATTGCCGAATGGGAGGCTCGGCAGGAACATCCGTGGCAAGCGTATCCCGTGCTCTACTTGGATTTTAATCCGTCAAAATACGAAACACGGGAAGACTTGGAAAGCCTTTTAGATTTTCATCTGGTACAATGGCAAAAAATATATAAGATAGAAACAGTAAGAAATACCATCGCCGAACGTTTTTTTGATAGTATTCAATGGTTGTATCAAACGACCGGTAAACAGGTGGTCATTCTTGTAGATGAATACGACAAACCCCTGCTTGAAACTATGTCCGGTAATCCCGCATTGCATGACACCTACCGTACCATCTTAAAAGGCTTTTACGGTGTAGTAAAATCCTGTGATGCCGCTATCCGCTTTGCCTTTTTAACCGGCGTTACCAAGTTCAGTAAGGTGAGCATCTTTAGCGACCTCAATAACCTTTACGACATATCACTTGACAAACAGTATGCTGAATTGTGCGGCATCAGTCAAGCAGAGATGGAGGCAACATTCATGCCTGAAATACAGGCATTAGCAGAAAACTATGACACTGATACTGCCGATATTCTCCGACGGTTAAAAGAAAACTATGACGGATATCTGTTTCACCACAAAGGTGCGCACGTGTATAACCCTTGGAGTCTTTTACATTGTTTTGCTTCCTGCGAGTTCGGCTCTTACTGGTTTGCAACCGGCACACCGACGTTTTTAATTGATTTACTCAAAGCCGGCACGTATGATATACGGGACATTACCGAACACGCTGAAATGAGTAGGGATAGCTTATCGGACTACCGTCCCAATGCTGAAAATCCTACGCCGGTGTTCTTTCAAGCAGGCTATTTAACCATACAAAGCTATAATGAACGTTTTGATACCTATACGCTCTGTTTTCCCAACAAAGAAGTGAAACAGGGCTTTTTTCATAATCTTACACCGGCTTTTATGGCGCTCACTAAAAATGAATCGGGACTCTATACGCAGAATTTTGTGCTGGACATTGAAAAGGGTGATATAGCAACATTTATGAAACGGATGTACACGGCTTGTGCCGGTATTCCCTACAGCACGGCAGCAAAGGCGAATCATGCAGTACGGGAACGGGATTATCAAATTGCATTTTATATCATCTTTACGCTGATGGGCTATCATGTAGACCTTGAATCGCATACGGCGAAAGGCAGAGCGGATTTAGTTGTTCGCACTACCGACTGTGTGTATGTCTTTGAGTTTAAGCTCATGAGCGCGGCAACGGCGGAAGAAGCGTTGAATCAGATAAAAGAGAAAGGCTATGCGGATAAGTACCGCATGAGCGGGAAGCGTCTCATCTTAATCGGAGCAATTTTCGGAGACGGTATCACGAATGAGACTCCCGATACGTGGAAAATGGAAGAGGAATGATACGTTGAGCACTTATTTTTGTGCAGCAACGCCGTAGACGGTATGCTTATTTTCAAAAGGTTAGCTTTGCATAAGATCAAAGAGCATCTCAAACATCTCTCTTGCCGTACTGCCGTAGCGTGCGTCAAGCCGGTTTAACACGGAAGCAATAGCTCCCCTCCCCTGCTCTTCCGCTTTCGCAATCGAACCGCTTGAGCTCAGTAATGTAATAGCTTTTTCCACCGCAGAAGAATCAATGCCTTCCCGCCGCGCCTGTTCAAAACAGGAGGTAAGCGCCGCGGCATCTTCAGGGCATTTTTCGATATGCAGTATTACAGGCATACTCTTTTTCCCTTCCACAATATCGTCGCCCCGCTTTTTCCCGGCGTTTCCCGCACTGATATTCTTTACATCGTCGAGTATTTGGAAGCCGACGCCTACTCCTGCAAAAAGCGATGCAAAAACTTTGCTTTCTTCATGTTCTTTTCCTGCAGCGCGCATACCGGTATAAGCGGCAAGCGCAGCGAGCGCTCCGGTCTTTAAGCGGATCATCCGCTCATAATCCTGCCGCGAAGGGAAAAACCCCGCCGTCCGGTGCCAGTGGATATCGAGCGCCTGCCCTTCATGCAAGGCACGGATATGCGTAAGCGCCGCGGTGTATAAATCGAGCTTTATGTCGGCAGGGGCATGATAGCCTTCAATCGATTGCAATGCCCGAAAGTAAAGCCAGCTGCCCGAATTAAGCGCCGAATCGAGTCCGTAGGCCACGTGGGCGGCAGGCTTTCCGCGGCGCAGTTCGGAATTGTCTTCTATATCATCATGAATAAGGCTTGCCGTGTGGATCCCTTCTATGAGCGGCGCAAGCGTGTAAATATCCTCGCCGCCGCCACCTGCAAGCTGATAGGCAAGAACCGCAAGCAGCGGTCTCCAGCGTTTCCCGCCGCCGGATACCAACGAGGCGCACGGAGCGGATAAAAGTGCAATAGGATTTTGTTCCAAATCGCCGCTCGATATATCGGATGTATCGGGTAAAAATGCCGCATGAAGAGCGCGTTCAATCTTTTCAAGCCGTTGCTTAAATTCATCATTCATACTAGTATTATACTTCATATTTTATTGATAGAGAACTACTCTAGCGAAGTACAAAGGAATAGATGGGAAATCAGTATCGGGAACCGGACTATTGGTCGCGGAAGGCTTTTGCGGAAGGCTATCCTGCGCGGTCGGTCTATAAATTAGAAGAAATGCAAAAAAAGTTTAATCTATTCGGGAAAAACGACAGCGTACTTGACCTCGGTGCCGCGCCGGGCAGCTGGACAACGTTTTTATTGCGGTTTCTTTCTCCGGAAGGACGCGTATGTGCAGTGGATTTGCAGCCGCTTTCGGAATCGATACGGGATTCGCGGCTTTCGTTTTTCCAAGGAGATCTGACAGCGGCGGCCATGGCTGCTGCGGTAAAAAACTGCGGCCCCTACCGTTCCGTTATCTGCGACGCGGCGCCTGCAACCACCGGTAATAAAATCGTCGATACCGCCCGCTCCGCCGCCCTTGTCGATATGGCGCTTTACTATGCCGAAACACAGCTTGAAGCTCACGGCAGCTTTGTTGTTAAAATCTTTCAAGGCGGCAGCGAACAGCAGTACCTGCAGCAAATGCGAAAATTATTTAAAACCGCCCGAGCCTTTAAACCGGAAGCATGCCGCAGCAGCAGCTTCGAAACCTACCTGCTCGGCTTAGACTTTAAAGGCCGTATGTAAGTTCTCGTAAGACAGCCGCAGCAGGACTTGTAGTTTTCGTCTCTTTCTCATATACTGGCAATATCATGGATGAAAAAGCAACTGAAATCATTACCTATGATGATTTTGCAAAACTGCAACTGAAAACCGGCAAGGTTTTGGAATGTGTAAAAGCTGAAAATGCGGAAAAGCTCTACATTTTACAGGTAGACCTCGGCGAAGAAAAGCCGCGCCAAATCGTTTCGAGTTTAGTAGACTACTACACTGCCGAAGAATTGGTCGGCAAAGAGATTATCGTGCTTGCAAATCTCAAACCCGCTAAAATGCGCGGGCATGTTTCCGAAGGTATGCTGCTCTGTGCGGAATCCGAAGATTCATCAATCTGCGTTTTGCTCAAACCCGAAACACCGGTACCCGCAGGCACCGATATCACCTAACGAGCGTAAGAACAAACCGCCTTCCATATCGGCACATATTGCGTATGCACGAAATCGAAATAAAAGCGCATCTTGAGCATCCCGAAAAAACCGAAGCGCTGCTATCCCGCATCGCAGATTTTTCATTCCACTGTGTCAAGACCGACCAATACCGGACGATCGGAGAAAAGACGCTACGAGTGCGGCGCGAACGCATTGCGGATAAGGAAAGAGTTCTGGTAACGCATAAGCAAAAACACTATACCGGTACGATAGAAACCAACCGCGAACTCGAATTTGAACTTGCAGCCGCGGCCGTACCGGTATTTACCGAAATGCTCGAAAGCCTCGGTATACACTGCACAGCGAAAAAACAAAAGGATACGAAAGTTTTTGTTCCGCACTCAAGCTTATTTCCGGCGGACATACTCGAAGACACCTATTCCATTTCGGCGGAGCTATCCTTCATCCATCCGATCGGGCATTTCTTGGAAATCGAAGTCCTCTACAGCGATGAAGGTTCCGATACAGCCGCTTCCGAACGGCATATCCGCAATGCACAGATTATTTTCGATACCCTGCTTGCCGCTTTAGAAGTACCGCAATCGGCTATCGAAATACGCCCGTATAATGAGCTGCTGCACACCTTTTGAAAATATACGGTGCATATGCTTTGTCTCTTTTCAAAAGCGCTGGAGGGGAGCGCATCTATTGCTCCTTTATACAAGCGGGAAACCTGCCTCAATAAAGCTCAAGTATTCGCCGTTTGGTGATAAAATGATATGATCCAACACCTCAATTCCCAAAAGGCGTCCCGCCTCACAGAGCCGCTTCGTCAAGTTTAAATCTTCAGCAGAGGGCTCCAAAGCGCCTGACGGATGATTGTGCGCAAGGATAACTGTTGCAGCTCTGTCGGCAAGCGGATCGGCGAATACCTCGCGCGGGTGGACGAGCGTATGAGTCAATGTCCCGACGGAAACCACCCTGATTGCCAAAATCTCATGTGCACCGTTCAACGATGCGCAAATAAACTGTTCTTGTTTACGCACGGAGTAATGCCGTAAAAACGGAACGATATCACTGGGGTGCCGGACTTTTTCACACCCGATGCCGTAATATCGCCTACCCAACTCGAACGCCGCAAGGATCGTTGAAAGCTTGGCATTCCCTATGCCATGAATATTTTTTAACGCTGCTTCGATACTTTCCGTTTTGCGTGTATCGATATGCCGGACAATTTCTTCGGCAAGTTTTGTTACCGGCTTATTCGCAATACCGGTGTGCAAAAGCACTGCAAGCAAATCGGTATCACTTAGCCGCTCTGCCCCATATTTTAAAAGTCGCTCACGTATATCAGGTTTTTCGCGTATATTCTGTATAGTCATACCTGATATATAGCGCATGAGCAGCCTTTTTGGCAGGAAAAATAAGAAAAAATTAGCGGAAAGATAAGGTTGAAAAAGCACAATAGTTTATGCGGTTAGGTACAATGACAGACAAAGAGATACCGGAAGAATGAAGCCCGTGCGCAGGATTTATTGGATTTCTTTCATAATCTGTCTATCGACATGATACTGTGCGCAATCGGCGCCCCAAACCGAAGCTCTATCAAAAGATGTTGCAAGCATTAAAAAGAAGGCTGCCCAAAACTAATATTTTCGGACAGCCCTTGGTCACAAGTTATATCAACTAACGATTATTTACTTCTTTTTCGTTGCGGTTTTAGCAGATTTTGCCGTTTTAGCCGTCTTTGCGGTTTTAGCCGTTTTTTTAGCTCCGGCCTTTTTATCCTCTATTGCAGCCTGCGCGGCGGCAAGGCGGGCAATCGGAACACGGAAGGGCGAGGCCGAAACATACGACATACCGGCACGGCAACAGAACTTAACGGATTCCAAATCACCGCCGTGTTCGCCGCAGATACCGACCTTTAATTCGGGACGGGCAGAACGGCCTTTTGCGATACCTTCTTTTACGAGCAACCCGACACCGATCTGATCCAAAGACTGGAAGGGATCTGCAGGGAATACTCCCGCTTTTTGTTCATCGACATAGGCGGGCAAGAACTTCGCAGCATCGTCGCGGCTTACGCCGAGTGTCATCTGTGTTAAGTCGTTGGTTCCGAACGAGAAGAACTCTGCCCGTTCTGCAATTTTATCGGCCAATAAAGCCGCGCGAGGGGTTTCAATCATCGTACCGACCAGATATTTAATCTTAGCATCGTGTTTTTTAAGAATTGCCTCGGCAACACTGCGGATTCTTTCTTCAAGAATCGCAAACTCTTTAGGATCGATGGTAAGCGGAATCATAATTTCGGGCAGTACCGTAATACCCTTCTTGTGTACATTGCACGCTGCAGTAATAATAGCGGTTACCTGCATTTCAAGAATTTCGGGATAGGTAATAGCCAAGCGGCAGCCGCGGTGTCCGAGCATCGGGTTCGCTTCATGGAGCTGTTCGACCCGTTCCTTGACATCTGCAAAGCGGATATTGAGCGCCTCAGCCAATTTCTGCTGACCTTCTTTATCGTGCGGTACGAATTCATGCAGCGGCGGATCGATTAAGCGGATGGTAACGCCCTTTCCATCCATCGCTTTAAAGATACCTTCAAAGTCCTTTGTTTGAATCGGGAGCAGCTTCGCCAAGGCCTTTTTGCGTCCTTCGGTACTATCCGCAACAATCATCTCGCGAATTGCAAGGATACGTTTTTCATCATTAAAGAACATGTGTTCGGTGCGGCACAAACCGATACCTTCGGCGCCGTGCTCGATTGCAACTTTCGCATCTTCGGGGCGGTCAGCATTGGTGCGTACTTTAATGGTGCGAGTCTCGTCAACCCATTTCATCAAGGTCTTATATGATTCAGGCTGTTTTGCCTGTACCAATTTCAGCTCGCCGACATATACATCGCCTTTGGTTCCGTCAAGGGTGATAAAATCACCTTCTTTAAGGACTTTACCGTCATAGCTGCATTCGCCTTTTTCGTAATCAATCACGAGTTTTTCGCATCCGACGATACAGCATTTTCCCCAACCGCGCGCAACAACAGCAGCATGGCTCGTTTTTCCGCCGGTCGCAGTCAAGATACCCTGTGCAGCGTGCATACCGCCGACATCTTCGGGACTGGTTTCCTTACGCACGAGGATTGCTTTTTCCTTCTTTGCAGCAAGCTCTTCTGCCTTAGCGGCGGAAAAACAGATTTTTCCGGCAGCAGCGCCCGGGACTGCGGCAATGCCACTGACGAGTAAAGCTGCTTTCAAGTTTGCCTGCTTGTAGTCGATGGCCGGATAGAAGATACCTTCGATATCGCTTGCTTTAATACGCATAATCGCTTCTTCTTTTGTAATAAGCCCTTCATTCACCATATCGACGGCCATTCTGAACGCAGCGGCAGGAGAGCGCTTTCCTGTACGGCACTGGAGCATATAGAGCGTACCTTCTTCTACGGTGAACTCCATATCCTGCATGTCCTTATAATGATCTTCCAAAAGAGCGCGTACTTTGCAAAGCTGGTCATAGGCTTTTTTATCTTCTTTTTCAAACTCGGAAAGTTTAATCGGCGTACGGATACCTGCAACAACGTCTTCACCCTGCGCATTAAAGAGATAATCGCCGTAGAATATGTTTTCGCCGCTGTTGGGGTCGCGCGTAAAGCAAACGCCGGTGCCGGAGGTAGCCCCCTTGTTACCGAATACCATCTGCATAACGTTGACCGCAGTGCCTTTAATGCCGACGAGGTTTTCTACGCGGCGGTAGGTAACCGCTTTTTCGGCCATCCATGAATTGAATACCGCTCCGATAGCGCCCCAAAGCTGTTCAATCGGATCCTGCGGAAAGTCTTTTTTAATTTCTTTCTTATACAGCGCCTTAAATTTTGTGATAACTTCTGCAAGCTCGTCTTCATTTACATCGGTGTCGCCGACTTTCTTGCTTGCTGCAATATTCAATCGTCCGCGGGTATGTTTTTCTTTTACCTCATCAAACAGGTCATCGAACTTAATACGGTCAATCCCCATTGCCGTCGAACCGTACATCATAATAAAGCGGCGGTACGCATCCAACGCAAAACGGCGGTTCGATGTCTTTTTTGCCAAGCCTTCAACCGATTTATCGGTTAACCCGAGGTTCAAAATCGTTTCCATCATACCGGGCATCGAAACGGGAGCGCCTGAACGGACGGAAACCAAAAGCGGATCATCGGGATCGCCGAGCTTCTTGCCGGCACTTTTTTCAAGCTTCTGCAAATTCTCTTTTACAGACTGTTCCAAACCGGCAGGGTATTTTTTATTATTTGAATAATACAATTGACAAACTTCAGTGGTAATTGTAAAACCTGCGGGAACGGGCAACTTTGCACGGGTCATTTCGGCCAAACCGGCTCCTTTGCCGCCAAGCAGCTGTTTCATTTCGCCGTTGCCTTCCGCCTTGCCATTCCCGAAGAAATAGACGTACTTTTCTTCTGCCATGATTTCCTTCCTTAATAAAGTAGATAAAAATAGAATAGATACCTATCGAGAACTTCTAAAAACAAACCGTTTTTTAGATATGTCCTAACGTATAAATAATGCATTATTTTATAGTGTACGATGATTTATGTCAACGGTTCTTTAAAATGCAACAGCCGAAGTTAAACCTTCGATTCAGAGGATAAAAATAATTTGTAATTAAGAATTCATAATTCATAATTATGAATTACACATTAACCATTACAAATTAAAAATTAAAAAGATGTGATTGCAAAAAAAATTGCCTTTTGCTATGCTGTCGGCATGAAAATAGTTGTAATATTGCTGCAAGCATTGGGGAGTCTCGGCTTCATTTTATACGGCATGAAACTGATGAGCGAAGGTATTCAGAAAAGCGCCGGAGGAAGCCTTCACCGAATCCTCAATATGATGACCGGCAATCGGGTTCTTGCCGTAATTACCGGTTTTGCAGTTACCGCTATTGTTCAATCTTCGGGCGCAACCACCGTTATGACCGTTTCTTTCGTCAATGCGGGGCTGCTCTCGCTCACGCAGGCAATCGGCGTTATCTTCGGCGCTAATATCGGTACGACGGTTACCGCATGGATTGTTGCGCTGGTCGGCTTTCAGCTCAAACTCGCCGAAATTGCAATACCGGCATTCGGTATCGGCTTCTTTCTAACCTTTTTCAAAAAACTTCGTCAGGAAAGCTTGGGCGAAGGCATCATGGGCTTCGGCCTTCTTTTCACAGGCCTCGGAATCCTCTCTTCACTGATGCCGGATATTTCCGCCGATAACCTTTCGTTTTTATCGTTAGCCGCCGACGGCAGTATATACAGCATTATAATCGGTTTTGTTGCAGGCTTTGTTTTAACGGTTGTGCTGCACTCCTCGTCAGCAACCACCGCTATTATTTTAACTATGGCATACGGCAAAGTTATCGGTATAGAATTTGCTGCGGCAAGCGTACTCGGCAGTAACGTCGGTTCGACAATCGATGCGGTTGTCGCGGCAATCGGTAGCAAGCTCAATGCGCGCAGAACAGCTATGGTTCACGTACTGTTTAACGTATGCGGCGCACTTTTATTTTTAATCTTTTTTAAACCGTCACTTGCCTTGTTGTATCGCCTAACGCCCGAAGGCAGCAAACTTGCAGACATAACCATTCGGCTAGCGCTTTTCCACTCGCTGTTCAATATACTTAACTCTTTGATTGCGCTTCCCTTTGTTTCGTACATCGCACGCTTTGTAGAGTGGCTTGTTAAAGACAAAGGAAATGAATCGCCGGAACGATATCAGCTTGTTATGCCGAACGAAACGGCAATTAAAGAAAATATCGAAGCGTACATTCTGCAAGCTGAGCGCGAAATCAGTGTGATGTCTATGGTTGTTCGAAGAATGTTCGACACAATCCGTCCGCTGCTGGAAGACGATCATAAAGGATCCGTTGAAGCCGTCATTGAACAGCTCGTACAGCAAGAAGACTATGCAGACCAAATGCAGGAAGAATTATCCCGCTTCTTGATTGCAACCTCCCATCTGTCGCTCAGTGTTAAAGCGGAACATAATGTACGGCTGATGTTGACAATCGTTGATAACCTCGAAAACATGACCGATCATATTTATGAATTGGGACTGCACATCGAAAAGAGCAAGAAGAAAAAGCTCAATATTCCGAAAGAGGATATGGATAAACTCTTGCCCTATCTCGGAGTTGTCAATCAATTTATTCACTTTGTGCACGATCACTTAAATAAACCGTTGGCACAGGATCAATTGGCGCTTGCCGACGAGATGGAACAGACTATCGATGCAATGCGCAGCAATCTGAAAAAGCTCGCACGAAACCGTTTGGAAGCAGGCGGCAATGTTAAGGCGGAGCTTTTGTATATCGATATGGTACGGACAATTGAAAAGGTCGGAGACTGCGCATTCAGTATTTCCGAAACGCTCAGCAAAACGGTGTAACGATTCACCGATGGGTACCTCTAAAAATTCGATCAGATGTACAAGATATTCCTTAAAGGTTGACCGACAGAATATCCCTGTATATTATTTAATACGGGGCGAGGTGTACTATGGAATTATTGAGATATGCCGAAGAAGATCCGCAGCGGGTACTAGCGATAACCGATAGCGGCGAAACATTACATTACAGCGAAATCAACACAGCCGCAGCAGCGCTTCCGAAAGAAGCAGCCCATCAACCGGTGTTTTTACTCTGCAGCAATTCGCCCGGGACGCTGCTCGGATACCTCGGTTGCTTAAAGGCGGGCGCCGTACCGCTCTTGTTGGATGCACACATTGCACCCGATCTGTTACACCATTTAATTCAAACCTACCATCCCGCCTTTTATTACGTCCCGCAAGATTTACCGGAAGAAACAAAAAAAATCCTTCCGATGAATAAGCCCGTTGCAGCGATAGCGGACAGTGTGCTGCTCCGTTCGGATAAAAAAGGGCCGAAGCTTTTTCAAGATTTAGCGCTGCTCCTCACCACATCGGGGAGTACCGGCAGCCCCAAACTCGTACGCTTAACGTACCGCAATATCTGTGAAAACGCGCGTTCCATCGCAGAATACCTACATATCACCGACAAAGAACGGCCGGTAACCATGCTGCCGATGAGCTATTCATACGGAATGTCCATTATCAATAGCCATGTCCTTATGGGTGCAACCGTCATATTGACCGGGCACGACATCTTAACCGCTGCGTTCTGGGAACGGGTTAAACAAGAAAACGTCAGCTCGCTTGTGGGCATCCCCTATACTTATCAAATGTTCTCCCGTCTACGGCTGACCGAAATGGAGCTGCCGGCGCTCAAAACGCTGACGCAAGCGGGCGGTAAACTGCCGTATGAACTGCATCAAAAATTCGGCGAATGGAGCCTGAACACCGGACGGCGCTTTTTTGTGATGTACGGACAAACCGAAGCCGCGCCGCGCATGGCATATCTGCCGCCTGATAAGACAATGGAAAAATGCGGCAGTATGGGCATTGCAATCCCCGGCGGTGAATTAAAACTAATCGACGAAACCGGTGCGGAAATTACCGCGCCCGATACTGTCGGCGAATTGGTGTACCACGGGCAGAATGTCGCGATGGGATATGCGGAATGCGCTGCCGATTTAACGAAAGGCGACGAATGGCACGGAACGCTCCATACCGGTGATATGGCAAAACGGGATTCAGACGGGTATTTTTTTATCGTCGGGAGAAAAAAGCGGTTTATCAAGGTATTCGGCAATCGGGTTAATTTAGACGATACCGAACGGCTATTGTCTGCCGCCTTTTCCGATGCCGAATTCGCTTGTATCGGGCAAGACGACCGCCTCTGCGTTTATACAACGCTTAAAACCGAAGAACAGCACCGCGCAGTATCGGAATACCTCGCACAAACGACACGGCTCCCTGCAAAGGTGTTCCATGTCTTTTTTATCGAAGCTATCCCTAAGAATCCCGCGGGTAAAACGCTCTATTCGCAGCTGGACATATGGTAAACAAAATTTGACTATTCGTTGAATAGTATGACTATCAATACTCTGTAAAAAATTCGTAATTCTTTTCGGTTACCTTGACTAAAGCGGTGAAATAAATTAGTATAATGCTTTCTCGGGCCTATAGCTCAGTTGGTTAGAGCAGCGGACTCATAATCCGCGGGTCGCCGGTTCAAGTCCAGCTGGGCCCATTTCTCCCTCATAAAAATTTTCTTTCATAAATCAGTTATCGTAAACAGCTATTGGGAATTTTTGTTTGAGCAAGCCGGATAAGAGCTTCCGTTTCCGCTTGAGTATACGGGCGGATAGTGTTCCATGCAGAATTAAGACAATTCCCCGGCAAAAAGGACGCAAAAAACCATGAAGCGTCGGAAGGCAACAGCTCGGAAATGGCGCATACATCTTCAGCGGTAACAAGCGGCGGCACAAGCACCGTTCGATACTCGATTTCTACCGGACGAGGAAATTCTCCTTTTTGCCGTAACATCATCAGTGTCCGTTTAAGCGCAGCTTCCGGTCGTTGAGCTGCAGGTTGCCGGACTGACGAAGCGATATCTATCGACCGGCTAATTCCAAGCTCATTATAACGAGCGGGAGAAGTCTTTATATCGAGGGCTATCATATCCGGACAAAGCGCTTGATCATGCAGCAAGGCAGATAATGCATCCGGCAATAAGCCATTTGTATCAAGTTTAACAGCAAGCCCTGCCTTTCGTGCCCGTAGAATAAGTTCCGGCAACACCGGCGATAACAGCGCTTCGCCTCCGGAAATCACGAAACCTTGCAGCACGGTTTTCCGCTTTTCGATATGCTCGTAGACTGCTTCGATCGGTACGTAGTCATTATTGCCGGACTGCAGTCGGCTCCGCATCGGTCCCTCGGTAATCGATGCACATACGAGTTCCCCGTTATAGCAATACGGGCAGCGCATGTTGCAGCCGGGCAGAAAAACCGCCGCAGCAACCCTGTGCGGATAGTTTACAAGCGTGGTTTTCTGCAGACCGACATTCATAGCGAACCTCTAAAAACCTCAGTTTTTAGAGGTTTTCTTTAGATTTATTTATGCGATAACCGCTTCGGCTGTATACGGGGTTAAATGATGAGCTTTCAGATCGGCAACGGAATAAGCACGGGACAGCTCTTTTTCCGATTCGCTATACATGATAACGGTAGGACAGGAGCGGACACCGTGTTTCGCAGCAGCCTTAACACCTTCTTCGGTATCGGCATCGATATAGCGGACGGCAATACCGAGGCTATTGCAATAATCTTTAACGGGCGGGCAATTGGGACAAGTCTTTCTCGTATATACCTCAAAAAACGCAGGATATTGAACCGACATTACCCCTGTATCCGATACAACACTTTGACCGGCATATACGTGTGTCTTAGAATTTTCGCGTTCGAACATTTTCCGCTCTGAAAATTCTTCACGCTTGCCCTTATTCCAGTTACGAACGGAACGGTAATACCCGACTATGCGCGCATATACTTCCGTTGCGGAACCGTGTACATTTTGCAATTCCGACCGCGCAGCTACAATATCGGCATCGATTGCTTCTCTTGTTCTCATGTTTTTCCCCACCTTTTATAGAGTTATTTTTACACTATATAAACTTATCTATATAGCGTTAATTATACTTACAGCAGCCATGATAACACTATATGTGGTGGTATGTCAAGCAACCTCACCCCTTTTGAAATATACGGCACATCTGCGTTGTCGCTACGCCAAAATAAATGCTCAACGTACAGCAAGTACGTCTCCGCTTTATTTCGGCTAGGCTCCTAGCATCTGTACCGTCTATTTCAAAAGGCTTACGGAAAGCGATATACCGTATGCCGCTGCTGAAATTACCGGACGCGGACGGAAACGGTTTCGCTTTTAAATTCGCCGCTTTGTGCGAAAACCTTTACCGTGCCGACTTTTCCGAGCGTTTTAATCCAAAAGCCGCGGACTCCGCCGATAAGGGCGAACTCCTTCGGGCCGACAACCTTCGCGGGGCCTTTCAGCTTAATCTGCACAATCTCGGAGCTATAGGGTAATTCGTTACCTGCCTGATCGAGGAGACGCACAACGAAGCGGACGGCATCGGGTATGTCTGCCTGAAGCTTTGTTTCATCGGCGGTAAGTACCAACTGCGCCGCAACAGGAGTTGCAGTAAAGCGGCGGGTAATACACTCCTTACCATTATGGTAGCCGGTGAATACGGCATCTTCCCATCCGCCGCCCCACACACTCGAAAGATTTTCGATAACGACAGGCGGATGCGTAAGGCCGGGATATCGGTCAATGGCAGGATAGAAAAGGCCTAAATCTTTTCCGCCGATGGTTAGCCGGATTGCGGTGCAGTTTGTACAGATAATAAGCGGCGCAATCCCGCCGACTGCCCGGTCGCCGACGGTATAGCGCGTCAACGGTTCCAACACCGGCCGGACTTCCGCAGGCTGCTGGCTTGCATAGACGCTTGCGGCAAACTTAGGAATACGGAACATATCCATCACACCATGGTAACAAATGCGGTCGCCCGAACCGAAATTTGCATGGGTATTATAGTCAAACGCACACCAGCCGATTGCGCCGCACTTTTGCGGGTCGAGGGCGGCGGCGTTTTGTACCGCAAGATGGAGTTTTGCATGCTCAACCAAGCGTTCTTCCTGATCGAACCGTTTTGTCGGATAGATGTGTCCGCCGAACTCGGTTATCAGATAGGGAACCAAATCGGCTTGCCCCGTAACCTCGCGTTGAGGGCGAAGTACACGCGCCGCTCCGGCAGCAGTACCGACAGGCAATCCTTGAGAACCGTATATAAAGTCATTCATCGTATACACGTCTTCAAAAAATTCGCTGTTTTCAATACAACGGACACCGCCGGTTTGCCGGTACGGATCAAGTTCATGAGCAATCGTATTTGTCCGCTGATAAAACGCCGTGCAATCCGGAGACTCATTGATGCGTACTCCCCACAGTACAATCGAAGGATGATTCCGGTCCCTGATAATCATTTTCCGGATATTTTCGCAAGCAACATCCTGCCACGCGGAATCGCCGATATGCTGCCAACCGGGGGTTTCTTCAAAAATCAATAGACCGATTTCATCGCATCGATCCAAAAAATACGGCGACTGCGGATAATGCGAGGTACGGACGATATTAACGCCAAGTTCGTATTTTAAGATATCCGCATCTTTTTGCTGCGCCCGCTTCGGCATCGCATACCCCGCATACGGGAAAGACTGATGCCGGTTTAAGCCCCGCAGCTTGAGCAGCTTACCGTTTAAGAAAAAACCTTCCGGTGTAAATTCGGCAACGCGGAACCCGATACGGGTAGACACGACATCACATACAAAACCGTCTTCCAATAACGATACTTCGACGCGATACAACTCAGGCTTTTCAAGCGTCCACAGTTTTAAGCCGGTTAATTCATCCATTATCATCGATAGGGTAAGAGAAGGAACCGATACGACAAGACTTCTACTCAATTCCGCACGTTTTCGATTTCGGGAATCGAAAAGCGCGACCGAAACGTCAATCGATTTATTCGTTCGTTCGTCGTGTGCAATCGCAATATCAACCTGCAAACTTTTTTCTGCCGTTAAAACGGAAAGAGGGCGAGCATACATCGATTCGATATGGCAATGCGGAACCGCACGCAGCGTAACATCGCGGTAAATGCCTCCGTAACACAGATAGTCGACCATACCGCCGAACGGAGGGATATCGGCTCGTTCCGTCGAGTCGACATACACAACCAACAAGTTGCTTTCCGCTTCTCCATACTCAACATATTGAGTAATCTCCACGGAAAACGGAACATACCCGCCCTTGTGTTCGCCGACGAACTGCCCGTTAACAAAGACCTTCGCATAGCACATCACACCGTCAAAGTCGATAAAAAGACGCATTCCCTGCAACTCATGAGATACGGCAATTTTTTTTCGATAACACGACTGAAATTGATATGTTTTTTCATCAAAATAATGATACGGCAACTCTTTCACCGTATGCGGAAGCTGCACCTCGGTAAAAAGTGTTTCGTCGCAATCAAGCTGCACATACTGTTCTTCAAAATTATCCGCAAATTGCCAATTTTGCCATAAAGGTATTAATGTTCGTGCCATTTCAGGCCTCCGTTTGTATATCGATCATCTGATTCAATACGATATTAAAGTCTTCTATAAAAATTCCGGAATACCGCTCGATATTTTTTATGATAAAGTCTTTCAATGCCAATATCCGCCCAGCCAAATCGGGACCGGCAGGCATATCCACCATCATAATAACTCTATAACCGTTATTCTCGGTCTGCACGGTAATTTTCTTAATATGTACCGCGCTGTCATACTGAGCTGCATACTGTATCACCATTTCTTTTAATGCGATATCGGAAACTTGTGCCGAATATACTTTAGAAAACTCAGGGCGCACAACCGATTTTTCAAAGAGCGTTTCTTCTTCTTTTAAGTACCCGATATTTGCATTACGGAACAGTAGTCTGATTTTATCATAAAATATCTGCGGATAATTTCGCTTAACCTCAACGGACGGAACGGGAATAACATGCTTTCCTTCGACACGGCGACTTCTGATGGCGGTTTCAATTTCTTCCCTCGTTGCGATATCTTCAATGCGGATAATTTTTTGCGGCGGCGGAATTTGCAATCGCGTCGCAATTTTATTGACCATCTTATCCGACGTCCCCAAAATAAGTACCTTCTTACGGCTTAATTGATGGAGCACTTTTGCCGCTTCATCCCGATGCTGCTTGTCATCGAAGACAGCCGTTTTTACCGCCGCCAAAAAGGTTTTTTCGCGTTTTGCGGAATGTCCCGCGAGTATTTTATCACCCTTAATGACCAATCCGTCATCGATGATCAAATCAATTCCGTATCTTTGAGCAACCAGCCGCGCCCTAAAACTTTTTCCCGTGCCGTTGCCGCCGACCAACGCATATATTTGAGGTCCTTTTACCCAGCGAAAAAACCTATCAAAAAACCGCATATCCGTCTAGTATAAGCCTGTTATTGTATCTCCGCAAGTACCAAGTATATTAGAACAAACGCATCAGGCACTTTTTTGAATCTCCCGGAAAAAACGGTTCATAGGCTTTAAACGGTACGTCTATCTCGCTCAGTGCTTATCCCGAATGGGCACTGAACTTTAATGAACAAGTGAAAAAAATTCGGATTGGGAAAAGGCATCGATACACTGCATCTTAAAGACGGGAAATATTATTATCTTCCTTCTTTATTCGACGTTCCCTTTTATGACGGCGGATTGATTTTGCGCGAGGACATACTGAATAAATACGGCCTCTCTCAGCCGAAAACATTTGACGACCTCTATGTCTATTTAAAAAAATACAAACAAGATAATCCCGACTCATACCCGCTGACCATTTTGGCCGGCCCTCGGGTTTTATATAGAATGACAATGCCGTCATTCGGCATCAGTCTCGGCAAAAATTCTTCAACCGGTACCGGCGTTTTAAGCTGGGACTATGCGCAGGGCAACTATTTTGCAGGCGCCGTCACGGAAATGTATAAGTCTTATGCGCGCTTCCTTGCAAAGCTCTACAAAGAAGGTTTGTTGGATCCTGAAATGGCAGAGCCTATCGACGGTGATAAATGGGCGCAAAAGCTTGCAACGGGCAAAGCAGTTGCCACGTATGCGTACTATGACCAAATCGGCGGTGTTACCGGAAAATCGGCTATCGAAGGCTTTAAACTGCAAATGTATCCGCCGCTCGCGGGTCCTGCAGGCGCTCACCATCAGCCCAAGAGCAGAACACAATGGGGTATCATGTTCCCCTCAAAGACCGCAAAGAAAGCAGACTTTGAACAAATCGTCCGTGCAATCGACAACATTTTCTTCAGCGATGAAGGTGCAAAACTCTGGTGTCTCGGCGTAGAAGGCGTAACCTATACTATGGAGAACGGAAAAATTCAGTATGCAAAAGAAATTACCGAAGCTCCTGAAGGTGTTTACAAGACGATGCAGTTGAAATACGGCTGCGGCGCCGATACCACACAATTGGTATGGATTAACAGCAGAGAAATGACCAAGTACGACGACAATTATGCCCGCATTAATGCGGAAGTAGAAAAGATGGATATGGCGATCCAGCCGATTCCCCCTACCCCGCTGTTTGATGATGCTGTTGCCGAAGAAGCAGGTATCCTGCGTACTCCGCTCTTAGATACATTTGAAAAATGGAACAATGATTTTATCACCGGGAAAAAAGATCTTGATAAGGATTGGAATGCCTATGTTACGGAAATGAATAATGTCGGCATTGAAAAGTACCTTACACTCTATAACGAACACGTAAGGAAATAACCTCTTGCTGCGCCTGCATAAACATCGCTTTGCGGGCGTATTGGGCATCTCTAAAAACTCAGGTATAGCTTTTAGAGATGCCCAATTATTTTTAACACTATGAATCAAAGAACCAAACGCTATTTTCATCAATATTGGCAGCTTTATGCGATGCTTCTGCTGCCCTTATTTTATTTTATCATATTCAAATATGTTCCGATTTTCGGCAACGTTCTTGCATTTAGACGATATCGTCCGGGACTCGGCGCATTCGGTACCGAATGGGTTGGGCTGCGCTATTTTACGATGTTCTTTAAAGACCCTGCCTTTTGGCGTGCATTTAGAAATACGCTGACTCTATCACTGATGAATTTACTGATTAACTTCCCGATACCGATTATCTTTGCACTCCTCTTAAACGAAATACGTTTTGTTTTTTTTAAGAAATTCGTACAAACGGTTTCATATATGCCGCGGTTTATTTCGACCGTTGTCGTTATTGCAATGGCAGCAGAAATTCTTTCGCCGAGTACCGGTATTTTAAATCTTCTGTTAAAAAACACGTTCGATATGCAGCCGATCTATTTTATGAACGAGCCGTCCTATTTTAGAACTTTGTACATTTTCACTGATACATGGCAGTATATGGGATGGACTGCAATTATCTATCTCGCGGCAATTACAGGGATTAACGAAGAACTCTACGAGGCTGCAAAGATCGACGGTGCGGGAAAATTACAGCAGATACTGTATATCACCATACCGTCTATCCTGCCGACTATTATGGTGATGCTTATTCTGGAAATCGGCAGATTACTGACGCTTGGATTTGAGAAGATACTGCTTATGTATACCCCGAACAATGCGGATGTTAGCGATATTATCGCAACACTCGTATACCGTACCGGTTTGGCAAATCAGAACTATTCGTATGCAACGGCAATCGGATTATTTACCGGCGTTATCGGCATTGTTCTTGTCGCCTCTGCAAATGCTGCAAGCAAACGCCTCACCGACGAAAGTATCTATTAAAAAGTACTCATTAACACGGAGTGAACTATGCAATCAAGAAAAAAGTCGTTCAGCATTTTTAATCTTATCCTCTTTATTGTGATGGCATTTGTCGTACTCATCTGCATTGTACCGTTTATATATATGATCGCCCTGTCTTTCTCCGACCCTGCCGCTATTATGCAGAACAAAGTATCGTTTCTACCGGTGGGGTTTACAACTGCGGCATATAAACAAATATTCACATATCCGAATTTCTTTAAAGCGTACGGTAATACTATTTTCTATACCTTTTTCGGCACCCTTATTGCACTCTGTTTTACCTCGACCTTTGCGTATCCGCTTTCAAAGAAATTTTTACGAGGAACCGGTATCATCATGAAGCTGATAGTCTTTTCGATGTTTTTTTCGGGAGGTTTAATCCCCACCTATCTGCTTATTTCTTCATTACATTTAACGGGTACGGTATTTGCGATATTGCTTCCCTTTGCCATCAATCAGTTCCACCTGATTATCTTGATAAACTTTTTTAAAGCCTTTCCGCATGAACTGGAAGAAGCTGCATTGATAGACGGACTCGGCTACTTTAGAATTTTTACGCAGATTGTCATTCCGCTTTCAACCCCTGCTTTAGCGGCAATCGGTCTGTATACGGCAGTATTCTTTTGGAATGATTGGTTTAACGGATTAATTTACTTAAAGTCTTCACAGTTCCCCGTTATGCTGTTCTTACGCAATATCGTCAACGGTACAGCAACAATGGGGGATGGAGCCGGCAGCGCAGATATGTCGGTTATCGGTATTTCGATTAAAGCCGCTGTCATTATCGTTTCGACGCTGCCGATTATCCTGCTTTATCCTTTCCTGCAAAAATACTTTGTGAAAGGGCTGACAATCGGCTCGGTAAAAGGCTAAACGGTAAAAGGCTAAATAACGTGTATCTCATAAGCGGTGTTGTAAAACCAGCAGTTCTACAACGCCGTCTTTTTTTTATCGGTGGCTTTCGGAGCTACTACCGGCAGCGGTTTCAAAATCGGCTTTGATTTTTTCCAACAAGGCGCCGATATCATTTTGATAGATAAAATCCCAACCGACCCACGAAAATTTTTTATCTGCCGATAAACGATTGTCAACAGACGGATTGGTAGACGGGAAGAAACCGCTTTGTGCAAAAACCGTACCGGTCTTTTCCGAAAGGAAAAACGACACAAAATCTTTTGTGAGCGCTTCGGTATCTTTTTTTACCAGCATAAAAATGGGAGCGACAATCGCACCGTCTTCCGGCCAAACCGTTTTAAGAGGCGTCCGTTCGTCTATCATCTTAGAGAAAAAATAAGGGCTGATACTGACCACAGGCTGCACAGCCGCGGCTTTACCGCCTTTGACCATTTGAGCGGGATGCATATAGGCACTGCACGCTTTGCCTAATTTTTTAATCCCTTCGTCCCCGAAACGTGCGTAGATATTGAGAATAACCGAATTAAATAAATCCAAATCACCGAACGGAATAGCGACGGAATGTTCAAATTCGGGAGATAAAATATCCTCCCATGTTTCCGGCATTTTTCTGCCGTCCAACAGCGCAGTATTCACAATCATAATTGCAGGAACGACACCGATAATGGCGTAATTTTTTTTCTCATCTCGCAAATCGATATAGTCATTGCAAAAATCTTTATTGACCGTATCGAGTACACAGTGAAATTCCTTGTTTTCAATAAAAGAACCCATCAGCTTTTTGTCAAAGAACAATTCAAAACCGGCAGACAGGAGCACATCCGGCAGGTTTTCTTTTTTACCGGTTTTTGCCAGATCGATTATCCAATCAATACCGAGATTAGCCGATCTTAAATCATACCTGATTTTATAGTTTTTCTTTTCCAATTCTTCCTGATGTGTTTTAATATAATCGGAATAAAATAATTCAAAACTTTCCAACAGCGGAATCCGTATCGGGCACGGCAGAACACCTTCAATCCTCACCGTCTTTTTTCCGTCATCCGGCTCAAGAGGATTATCGCTTTTTACCTTTAAACTGAGATCGATATGCGCTAAACCCGACGAAGCGTTTTGTTCGATAATTTCAACCAGTTCCCGCTCGCATAAATCGATATCCAATTTCTTAGAAAGAAAAGCTTTTTCAAGCGTGATTTTTTTTCCCATCAATTTGCGCATAACCGGATTAGTGAGCGGCGTAAACCCCTTCCCCGCCAAATAGCGAATTGTTTCGGGGTAACGTTCCGTAACGTCAAAGACCGTTTCGTTCATATTAAAATAATTATTCATAATCTTCCTCCAAAATAGATATAAAACAGATATATAGTAAACTATTTACAACCGATACTTAAAACAGACCCACACGAGGCAAAGGAAGGACGCTGTGAATCCGTTGTTCAAAGATATTCCCGCAAAGGAACTGGAAACCTATCTGACCGCCGTCAAAGCAAAGACCGCCGTCTATCAAAAAGACAGCTTTATTTTCTTTGAAGGCGACCTCCCCAAGGCATTGTTCGTTCTTAAATCAGGGGTTGTCCAAATCGAAAAAAATGATGCCGATGGCAAACGGACTATTATGAACCGCTTTGAAACACCGGAAACCGTCTTCGGTGAAGTGTACGCCTTCCTGCAATCCACCCCATACGATTATTCATGCAGGATAATTGCCGATGCGGAAATTCTCAGTATTCCGGCAAATATACTTTCGGCTTCTGCAACACTGCCCGCCGTACAAACAAAAATTGTACGGAATCTTTTGTCTATCCTTGCGCATAAAGCTTATTTTCTAAACCAGAAGCTGTTGATATTTTCATCATTTACACTGCGTAAAAAAATAGCCGTGTATCTGTTGCAACAAGCACACGGTCAGCCTAAAATAACGCTTACACTGAACCGAGAAGCTATGGCCGAATATCTTGCCGTTCCGCGCCCTTCCCTATCCCGCGAATTGATGAATATGCAAAAAGACAAGCTGCTCACCATATCCAAAGATACCATAACCGTTAACATCGACAAACTTGAGGCTCTTGCATAAATCAATTCCCCTGACGCAGAATGCCGGGGTATTAAACCCTCACACGAATCAATTGTGCGGTAGCCCTGCTCTAAAAACGCCAATTCTTACAGCTATACGGAATATATCATAAAGAAAGGCTAAAAGCGGTATCATTTGTTACCAAAGAGAGAGAATATCAGAAAAATATTAGAATAAGCGACGGATAGACATCCTTGGCAGCGTGAGTGCAGTCGGGTTTAATCCCGTTATTAAAAATGATAGGAATATGATAAGCAAATACATAAAGGGTTCCAAAAATAATATCGTTAGAACCCTTTATATTTTTTTAGGCAAATTCCCTTCCATAGCGGTTTATAACGGATGCCATATTGCTTAAAGAAACTTGTTCCATAACACCGCCCATTTCATAAGCAACGCGGGGCATACCGTACACAATAGCAGAAGCTTCATCTTGTCCGATAGTACGGGAACCTTCCTGATACATTCGCGTAAGGCTTGCCGCACCGTCTTTCCCCATACCGGTCATAATAATTCCAAGCGCACGGTTTTGAAACTGCTCCGCTACGGAAGCAAACAATACATCCGCACTTGGGCGATGTCCGCTTTGAGGGGGGGCATCGGAAATATGAGCGATAACGCCAAGCGGCTTCTTTTCAACTAAGAGGTGTTTACCGCCTTGGGCAATAAGGATTCTACCCGGCTTTACAAGATCTCCTTCTTGCGCTTCCTTCACTTCCAACGGGCATATCTTATTTAAGCTATTCGCAAATTCATAGGTAAAACCGGGCGGCATGTGCTGCACAACGACAATCGGTTGCGGGAGTTTCGGATCCAATTCCGCAAATACTTCGCGCAAAGCATTCGGGCCGCCGGTTGAAATACCGATTGCAATAATTTCAAGTTTTCCCGGCTGACGCACTTGTGTCGGCTTTCCTTCCGGTTGTGCAGGCGTTGTAAATGCCGAACCGGTGCCTACCGTTGTATGCAGTTGAGTAGTTGTCTGCAAAGGGGTCGTATGGGCATAATGCGGCACAGAGGATGCCGAAGGCGCTTTACTACTACCGGAAGCAGCTTGTTTCTTTAGTTGATATTGCCTGCCATACGCTTGTAAAAATTCCACAAGCTGACTGGCAACCGTAGCTAAGTTTGCCGATTCGGAGCCGGAAGGCTTGGTAACAAAATCACTGGCACCGAGCTCCAGACAATCCATAGTAACACGGGCGCCCTCTTTTGCAATACTGGAAAGAATGATTACCGGAATATCAATCTTAAGCTTTTTTCGCTCACGTAAAAATTCTATTCCGTTCATTTCCGGCATTTCAAGATCAAGCACAATAATATCAGGCTGAACCCGATCCAATTTTTGCAACGCAAACCGGCCGTTCATTGCCTTATCAGCAACGGTTAATCCGGCGGTTCCGTCTACTATTTTTCCGATCAAACTCCGCATCAAAGCCGAATCATCAACTATTAAAACTTTTATATCGTCCATAATAAACCGACCTCCCGCATTTTATTAAGATATATTAAAAGTTTATATATCTTTATTTGCACATAAATAATCGCAATTTATAAAAACGCTACTTAACATTTTTTTGATATAAACACGCCCATTCGGTTTTAAGAAACTCAAATTTCGTATCCATCCCGAATAATGATTCCGAGTGCCCGATAAAAAGGAACGAATGAGGAGCCATCGCATCCCAGAAACGATTGATAACCGCCTGTTGTGCAGGTTCATCGAAGTAAATAATCACATTGCGGCAAAAAAGAATATCAATATTATTTCTATTAGCATCATGTTTTAAATTATGATAATCAAACTTAACCATTTGCATAATTTCGGGATTCATTTGATAACCGTTTCCTTGCTTCGTTAAATACTGAGCAAGATAATCATCGGGAATTCCAACCACACGGCTTTCCGGATAAAAACCCTGTCTACCGACAAACAGCGATTTAAACGACAAGTCTGACGCAAGAATGTCGGCGGTAAAACCCGGCGGTAAATGCCGCTTCATAACCATTGCGATTGTATACGGTTCTTCACCGGTAGAACACCCCGCACTCCAAATATGAATTTGATTTTGCCCTGCGGCTTGTTTTATCTTGACAATTTCAGGAAGAACATAATGAACTAAAGCATCGAAATGAGGCTGATTTCTAAAGAAGCGCGTCAGATTGGTAGTAACCGAATCCAGCATAATTTTCAACTCTTCTTTATTTGAAGTCAGAATCTTATAATAGGCATCAACATCGTCCATTTTATTTTCCCGTAAGCGATCTTTCAGACGGCTTTCCAGAATAGAACGGTTCGTTACAGAAAAGGTGATGCCGCTCTCATTGTATATTAAGTCTTTAAAAAGATCAAAATTACGGTCACTTAGAAATTCTGCCATATCTTTTCCCCCTGATAGAGTATATGTTGCTGTATATTTTTGTCAAGCGAACTATTTTCATAATTATCGTTAACTAAATATCCGTTTCAATCTTATCCGATTCGGTAAGGATGCTTGTTACTTCTTGCAATACATTTTTTACTCCTTCTACCTGTTTTCTAAATTCTACATTGTCATTTCCCTGAATAATCAACCAGTTTAAAAGCGGTGCATATACACTATTTTTATTACCTTCAATAAAGCCGTTTAACAGAGCTATTAGCGCCTTAAACGCGTCTTGAGAAGAAGTAATAATTTGTTTAGCTTCGGTTTCAATATTTTTCATTAACGCTTCAAGACTATTTTTACTTTTTAAACTTGCAATCGTCTTTTCTTTTAATTGGATAAAGGCGGCACCGATCTCACCTTCAGGCGACAAACGAGATTCAAAGGTACTGATACAGCTTTGCTGTTTCTCAAGCACGGTAAAAGCATTTGTATATTCCGCAAGATTCTCACGGCGGTAAAAGTTACCCTCCATCAATAAAGTTTTTAACACCGGTTGCACAAAAGACGGATATAATATCGAAAAAAACGAAGAAAGAAAACTAAAAGAGAACTCACGTTTAAATCGAAGCACAAGCCATGAATCCTCCCATGGCCGATAGAGCAATGATTCAAGTTTATCGATTTTAAGCAGTTCCAGCATTTGACGATTTAATTGCGCACGTTTCTGTTCTGCAGACCACAGTTGCCAGCGTTCATTGAAGCGTCTTTTCCATGCCATCTTAAAAAGTTGAAACCAATCCTCTCCCCCCTCAAGGTTTTGTATCTCCCAATGGATAGATTTTAGTACATAACGAGCCAATTCAAAAATCGGAATTTTAACGGAAAATACCTTGATAGCTTCTAACGCATGGGAAGCTTGTGAAATAAATTCAACCGATTCCTGATTCATATTAGCGGCCCTATCATTTAATTTATCTTGCTTAGATAGCAGGAATAAGGCTTGCAGAACAACATCGGGAATCGGCTTTATCGTGCTGAGCACCGATGCAAGCATACCGATTTCTGCTGAAATCAAATAAACGGAACAAGCAGGCGCAACTGCAGGATTCACGGTAAATCGTAAAAGAGCTTTATCAATCGGCAATTCACAAAAATGCCTCATCCACTCGATCGCATTAGCCGCTTGGTACATCCCTGTTTTATAATCTGCCGTCATAAGAGAAAATGATTCATCTATTTTCTTCAAAAGCTCGGCTCGGAGATTCGTACTTGCTTGAGCATTCGGAACACAACTGAAAGGGTCGGTGTTATACATTAATTTTAAATATACATCAGGCACTACGAAAGAACTTACCAATAGATAAAAATTTCCTTTATCGGTATCATAAGCAGATAAGAGCGATGTAAAAAAAAGCTGTGTTTTCCGTAATTCACGCAGTAATTCATAAAAATCACTCGTAAAAACATTGGCTTTTACATTAATATATTGTTTGTAATTATGCTGCAAATCCTTTCCAAGACGGTGAATCAGTTCTTCTTCATATATATCCTCAACCGATAGTGATTTAAAAAAAGCCTTTAGGCGCAGCCATAGCCGGATAAAAAACGGTTCATCATTTACTCGAATATGTTTTTTTGATCGGGCATCAGACAATAAAGGTTCTGTTTTGGAATCAGTCTGTATATCGGCAGACATCTTCATATTTTCAGCAATATTTGCAAGCATTGTCTGAGCTTCTTCCGTAGAAAGAGCAGCAACTAATTTATCAAATGTAGAAACTTGAGGATTCATAAAAGAAATTATATACAAAACAGATAAAAAAAACTATAGGTCAATTTCAATTTTTTTGCTTAAATGAAACGCACAAGACGTTTCATCTCTAGTTTGCCCATAAAAACGGCACTAGCTTTGAAATAGTCTTTAGGGGAAACTGATAGGTTCCTTTTGGACGTTTTTTTATATAACCGGCGATGCCGGTTATATAAAAAAAGCCCGGCAGCTACCTACTTTCCCACTCTGAAAGAGCAGTATCATCGGCGTAATGAGAGCTTGACTTCCGTGTTCGGGATGGGAACGG
>ERZ772960.739-NODE-739-length-27707-cov-3.188449_pt1 | contig 27707 bp, 23 predicted proteins | sample MGYA00580678_ERZ772960 | MGnify/ENA primary metagenome ERZ772960 (study PRJEB29015, sample SAMEA2737930) | human oral metagenome | biome: human oral; feature: human-associated habitat; material: dental | place: China | collected 2059 ... | reverse complement strand
GAATCTGACGAACACCATTCGTTTGAATATTCCGTTTATTTCCGCAGGAATGGATACCGTAACGGAGCACAATATGGCGATTGCGATGGCACGCTGTGGCGGTATCGGCATTATCCATAAGAATATGACCATCGAGGAACAGGCGGAAGAGGTGGATATGGTAAAACGTTCAGAAAATGGTGTCATTACCGACCCCTTTTCCTTATCGAAAGAACACAGTCTGAAAGATGCCAATGACCTCATGGCAAAGTTTCGCATCTCCGGTGTGCCGATTACGGAGGGAAAGAAACTGATCGGTATCATTACGAACCGGGATCTGGTTTTTGAAGAGGATTACAGCCGTCCGATTTCGGAGTGCATGACTTCGGAGAATCTCGTTACAGCGAAAGAAGGGACGACCCTGGAAGAGGCGAAGGCGATTCTTGCAAGGGCAAAGGTAGAGAAACTTCCGATTGTGGATGAGGAAGGAAATCTTAAAGGCCTGATTACCATCAAGGACATTGAGAAGCAGATGAAGTATCCGAATGCGGCGAAAGACAAGCAGGGACGTCTCCTCTGCGGTGCGGCACTGGGTATCACCACGGATGTCGTGGAGAGAGCGGAGGCCCTTCTGAAAGCGCACGTGGATGTTGTCGTACTGGATTCCGCACACGGACACTCGAAGAATGTGATTTCCTGTGTGCGTCTTCTGAAAGAGAAGTTCCCGGATCTTCCGGTGATTGCCGGAAATGTGGCGACGAAGGAAGCAACAAAGGCACTAATCGAAGCGGGAGCCGATTGCGTGAAGATTGGTATCGGTCCCGGGTCGATTTGTACCACAAGAGTCGTTGCCGGTATCGGTGTGCCGCAGATTTCCGCGGTGATGGACGCTTACTCGGTGGCGAGAGAGTACAATATTCCGATCATTGCAGACGGCGGAATCCAGTATTCCGGTGATGTGGTGAAGGCACTTGCGGCAGGCGGCTCTACGGTCATGATGGGTTCCGTCTTTGCAGGATGTGACGAGGCGCCGGGAGAGTTTGAACTGTATCAGGGAAGAAAATATAAGGTATACCGCGGTATGGGATCTATCGGTGCAATGAAAGCGAAGAACGGCTCTTCCGACAGATACTTCCAGGCAGGCGCGAAAAAACTGGTTCCGGAAGGCGTAGAAGGAAGAGTGGCGTACAAGGGCAAGGTGGAGGATACCATTTTCCAGTTTATCGGAGGACTCCGTGCGGGTATGGGATACTGCGGGGCGAAGGATATTCGGACCTTGCAGGATACTTCCGAATTCGTGAAGATTTCTGCGGCTTCCTTAAAAGAGTCTCATCCGCATGATATTCATATCACGAAAGAGGCGCCGAACTATTCTTCGGATTCGATTTAAGACTTGCGCGTTTTCTGAATTTATGCTAGTGTACTAAGGCTGGTCCTTTTTTGGAAGCGTTTCGGACGCTTCTACGGAGGAAGGAAGCGACAAGAAGAGAAGTGGATTATAGCCATTTCCAAATGATGTAAACCAAGGAATCCGCTTGCGGATAGACGAATGCGCATGGTTGGAAATCATGCAGAAAGAGGGAATTATGAGAGAAGGAATTCATCCAAGCTATTATCAGGCAACGGTAACCTGCAACTGCGGGAACACCTTTGTAACCGGTTCAACAAAGCCGGAGATTCACGTGGAAATCTGTTCCAAGTGCCATCCGTTCTACACCGGAAACCAGAAGGCTGCTGCCGCAAAGGGTAGAATTGATAAGTTCAATAAGAAGTTTGGAATGCAGTAAGAAGAAGGAAAGGCAGAGCCGCGGCTCTGCTTTTTTTGTTCACTTCTTTTTCATAAAAGAGCGGTAGGATTCCCTTACACTGCTGTAAGACAGTGGAAGAAAAACGGAATATCATGCGTAAATTCAAAGTTGAATCATAAAAAAGAAGCAGCCGGAGTAAGAGGATTCGCATAAAGAGAAGGCTCAGTCCGAGCGGAAGAGGAGAGAGAAGATTGCGTAAACAGGTATATAGCGGGATTGGCGGACAGGCCGTCATCGAAGGAATCATGATGAAGAATGGGGAGAAATACTCCGTTGCGGTACGGAAGCCGAACGGAGAAATCGATGTGATGGAAAGTGCGTATCTTTCCCTGACGGACAAGTATCCTTTTTTGAAGCTTCCTTTTTTAAGAGGGATTATTTCCTTTTATGATTCCATGGTGCTCGGCATGAAGTGCTTAACGCACAGTGCAAGCTTTTATGAGGACGATGAGGAGTCGGAACCCGGTGCAATAGAGAAAGCGATGAATAAACTTTTTGGGGATAAAGTGGAGCAGGTTTTATCGGCTCTTGTGATGGCCTTTTCTTTCGCCTTGGCTCTTTTTATTTTTGTAGCGCTCCCTACCATTCTCCTGAATTTTTTGAAAACGAAGCTATCGATTTCCCCTTCTCTGCTGGCGTTTTTAGAGGGACTTCTTCGTATCCTGATTTTTGTTCTGTACATCAAGTTGATTTCCCGGACGAAGGATATCCGAAGGACTTTCGAGTATCATGGAGCGGAGCACAAGTGTATTAACTGTGTAGAGCACGGCATGGATTTAACCGTGGAAAATGTTCTTCTCTCCTCAAAGGAGCATAAACGTTGCGGAACCAGTTTTATCGTCTATGTCATGGTGATTTCCATTTTCCTCTTTATGTTCCTGCAATTTGACAGTCTGTGGTTGAAAGTGCTTTCCCGCCTTCTTCTGATTCCAGTCATTGCAGGCATCAGTTATGAAGTTCTGCGTCTTGTAGGGCTCTTTGATAATCCGCTTACGAAGATTCTTTTTATTCCGGGGATGTGGATGCAGGGCTTAACGACAAAAGAGCCGGATGCCGAGGAGGTGGAAGTCGCCATTTGTGCAGTCGAGAAGGTATTCGACTGGAGAGCCTTTCAGAAAGAACATTTTTCAAAGGAAATATAGAGAAAGGGAAGAACTTGAGAGAAGAGAGGAAAGAGAAGGCAAGTTATCTGAAAGAGGCATTTTTAAGAAGCTGTCGGGGCAGGAAGAGTCAGTCTTTTTCTCTTTTGGACTTGGAAAAATTCTCTCTGCCGCAGTTGGAAGAGGCCGGTGTAGCGGAGGCGGAGCTGGATTTACGCCTTCTTATACAAGAGGCCTTTTCTTTGGATACGAAAGACTATCTTTTAAGGAAGAGAGAAGCGGTTTCGTCCTTTTGCCCTTCTGAAGCTTTAAATTCAGAGCTTAGTCGCTTTTTCTCCTTTTTGGAGCAACGCCTTCAGCGCATTCCTCTTTCGCAAATTCTCGGAAGGCAGGAATTCTTCGGTCTCTCCTTTTTGGTAAATGAAAATGTATTAAGTCCCAGACAGGATACGGAATGTATAGTAGAGCGGATTCTTCTCGAAGAAGAGAAGATAAGCGAAAAGCAACTTTCCGTTCTGGATCTCTGTACCGGTTCAGGCTGTATCGGGCTCACTTTGGCAAAGCATCTGCCCTGTCCCAAACTGCTTCTTCTCGATAAGTCGAGAGAAGCGTTGGAAGTCGCAAAGGAGAATTACAGGCGACTCTTCCCGGACAAGGCGGGAGAAGCCCTTCCCTCAGAACAGCAGAGGGTCTATTTCCTGGAATCGGATCTTTTCGCCGCGCTCCCTTCCTTAATGGAAGAAAAGGATATTTCCGGCTTCGACATTCTGGTTTCGAACCCGCCTTATATCAGGCGGGATGTGCTCTCTACATTGGACGATGAGGTGGCTCTTCACGAGCCGAGGATAGCTCTGGACGGCGGAGTGGACGGACTTGATTTTTACAGGAGAATCGCGAAGGAGGGAAAACGCTTTCTTCTTCCGGGAGGAAGAATCTATCTGGAAATCGGTTATGACCAGGGAGAAAGTGTGAAAAACATTTTCCAAAAGGAAGGTTTTACGAATGTGGAAGTTTTTCAGGATTATGAAGGTAGAGATAGAGGGGTACGGGGGACTTTTCCGCCTTGACACAGAAAAGACAATCCATTAGTATAAGGACTGTTATTTGAGGAAATAAAACAAAGTTTATGCAGGGCATTTCGCATAAGAAAGAGAGGGTAAGATGAGCTACTTAGAGATTGAGAAGGTCATTGGAAGAGAGATTATTGACTCCAGAGGAAATCCGACCGTAGAGGCGGAGGTTACTTTGTCGGATGGTACTGTAGGAAGAGGTACCGCACCTTCCGGTGCATCTACCGGTGAGTTTGAGGCACTGGAGCTTCGTGATGGCGATAAGTCCCGTTTTGGCGGAAAGGGCGTATCGAAAGCAGTAGAGAATGTCAACACGGTAATCAATGATGTGTTGATTGGTTTAGATCCGACCGATATTTATGCAGTAGATAAGGCAATGCTGGAGGCTGACGGAACGAAGGATAAGTCCAAGCTCGGTGCAAATGCCATTCTTGCCGTTTCTATCGCAACTTGCAAGGCAGCCGCTGCAGCACTGGAAATCCCTCTTTATCGTTTCCTCGGCGGTGTAAATGGAAATCGTCTTCCGGTTCCGATGATGAACATCTTAAACGGCGGTGCACACGCTACGAACTCCGTAGATACACAGGAATTCATGATTATGCCCGCAGGCGCTCCTTCCTTCCGCGAGGGTCTTCGTTGGTGTACAGAAGTTTTCCATGCACTCCAGAAGATTTTGAAGGATGAAGGCAATACTACTGCTGTAGGAGATGAGGGCGGTTTCGCACCGAACCTGGCTTCCGATGAGGACACCATTGAGCACATCTTGAAGGCAATCAAGGCAGCGGGGTATGAGCCGGGTAAGGACTTCGTTCTGGCTATGGATGCCGCTTCCTCCGAGTGGAAGAGCGAAAAAGGAAAGGGCTTCTATCATCAGCCGAAGTCCGGTAAGGATTTCACCTCCGATGAGCTTATTGCACACTGGAAGTCTCTGATTGAGAAGTACCCGATTTACTCCATCGAGGATGGACTCGATGAGGAAGACTGGGAAGGTTGGGAGAAGATGACCAAGGAGCTTGGCGATAAGGTGCAGCTCGTTGGGGATGACCTCTTCGTAACCAATACCGAGAGACTTTCCAAGGGAATCAAGCTGGGATGCGGAAACTCCATTCTCATTAAGTTAAATCAGATCGGTTCCGTTTCCGAGACCTTAGAGGCTATCAAGATGGCGCACAGGGCCGGTTATACCGCAATCGCATCGCACCGTTCCGGCGAGACGGAGGACACCACGATTGCCGACCTGGCTGTTGCTTTAAATACTTGCCAGATTAAGACCGGTGCTCCTTCCCGTTCCGAGAGAGTGGCAAAGTACAACCAGCTTCTTCGTATCGAGGAAGAGCTTGGCGACGCTGCTGTTTACCCGGGATTTGCCGCATTTAACAGAAAGTAATTTACTGTAGTGTGTTTTGGAAGGACTTGTCCCCGGACATTTCCCTTCGATGCGCTAGGCGAAAAGTGAATTTAAAAAGATAAGAAAAGGAAAAGCCTGTATGGAGTTGAAAATAAACTCCGTGCAGGCTTTTTATGATTCATAACGAGATATCGCGCGCTTTGCACACGATACTCGTTTTTAAAAAGTGGAGTAGGAGAAGCCTGAGACATCTTGCTATTAAATGTTTAATATTTTTTCATTCTCTTAATAAAATATAGCGGAAAAGGTAAAGATAGATTAAAATAACGCATAACAGTACAGTACAGACTTGCAGGAGGTGCAGATGAAAAGAAGCAGAATGGTATTTGCGGCATGTATGGGACTTGCGCTCTCTTTCTTGGTAGGGAGGATGAGCGCTTATGCGGGAGAAGAAAGTACGGAACTCCGGGTCAGCTCTTCCAATATGGTGTCAACGCACGGAACTCAACTTTTTTCTGCCGGAGCGGCCTATGGATATGGTGCGAATCGGCAGACGGAAGAGATTATCATTGACGGGATTCAACTTCGTGAACCGCTAAAAGATTTGATGCCGAATGCACCGAGAGACAGGATGCGGGTGCAAGAGCTTGATCTCAGAGGAAAGAATCTAAAGCTGAAGATTCATCGGAAGGGGGATGCCCCGAATCAGTTCATAGATGTGAACGATATATCCATTTCCTCTCCTATCTATTATAACAAGATGACCGGGGAAAGTGACTATGAGAGGTACACGGAAAGGGAATTTACTCCCGGAGACTATTTTTACGGGATTGAACTGACTACAAGAAACAAGAACTATCGCTTTGAAGCCGGTTTACGGAATTATTTTTCCCTGGAAAGCAGTTATGGGGAAACAGCGGAGAGTAGAACTCCCTTGACTTATCGTTTTCTCTTTGCGGGTGATCTTGATGAAGGGAATCAGTTAAAGTTGTATTTTTTTGAGAAAAATAACTTTTTAGTAGAAGAAGACTATCCGTTTAAAGAAATCAGGATGTTTCTTCCGGAGAAAGATTTACAGTATGGAAAATTGGGAGACGAGATACCCCATACCACATGGAGTAAAATGGGGGATGGACTTCTTGATAGAAATGGAGAGGAAGCATGGCTGGAGGTGTCCATTCCGCATAAGGGTGAAAATAAAGTAAACTGTGAGTATGCGTTAGAGGATGTTTCGAGGGGCGGATACTACGAAAGCGGATCGAAAATCACAAAGCCGGGTACCTATCGCCGTGTGCTTCGCAACTTTACACTGAAGATGAATTCAATTAGTCATTATCGACTCACCTTCGGCGGAGTAGATGGCAGTCTTGTAACCAGGTTTTACATCAATGATAAAGAATGGAAGATTGATCCGAGAACAAGTTCTTTGGATTCGATTGATCCGGTGACAGGAAGCCTGAAAGTCACCTTGTATGACCCAGACTACATCACTTTAAGGGGCGCAGGTGGAAGTACGGGCGGCTCTTCTCATAGCGGCGGATCATACAGCGGAGGTGGTAGTTCCTCGGGCGGCGGATCATATAGTGGCGGCGGCTCCGGCGGAAGTGGTAGCAGCGGCGGTTCCGGTGGAGGTTCTTCTATTGTTAGCGGAAGTCCTGCCGGACAGGTTTTAGGTGCGGATCGTTCTCTTTCCAATGGGGAATGGGTGAAAGATGAAAAAGGCTGGTGGTATAAGAGACAGGACGGAAGCTATCCGAAGAGTACCTGGGGATATGAAGCCTACAATGGACAGTCCTATTGGTATTATTTCTTAGATAGCGGCTATATGGCAACAGGCTGGGTAGACTTGAATGGCAGTAAGTACTATCTCTTCCCGGGCTCCGATGGTTGGATGGGAAGAATGCTGACCGGATGGCAGTGGGTAGACGGCTATTGCTATTACTTCGGAATGGACAGAGGAAACAACGAAGGGCATCTCTATCGAAATGAAAAAACACCGGACGGCTACCAGGTGGATAAGGAAGGCAGATGGGTAGAGAACGGCGTGTTGCAGATTAAAAAGTAGGAAGGAGAGAATGGAAGAAATCACATTAACAGAGGAAGAAGTAGAGAAATTAGAGAAACTGAAGAACACAGAGGAGTATCAGAAAACATACAAGTTGATGCTGGATGAGGTCTTGAAAAAAGAAAGGCAAAGACGGAATATTTTCATGAAGGGAATGTTCTGCTTTCTGGTTTTTGTACTTGTGCCTCGTGCAGGATTTTATCTTTCGTTAGTCATGGGGTTCGCGATCATCCTCATTCCTTTTTACTTGAGTACGATAAAAGGGAGCAATCTGAATAAAATCTATAAGGAGCAGCTTCTGAACCTGATACTGGACAGGGTATTTCCGGAGGCTAAATAATATGCTGAAGCTTAAGGAGGAACGAAATCTTCGTGTTTGTAATATGTATGCGTGGCATGAGGAAAAATACGGGACGGAAAATAAAAGACGGACGAAAGAGGTGACGGACTTCCGGGGCATTTACGAGTAGTTCCTACAAAACAGTCAGCTTATACGAACAGAGAAACACAGGGAGGATATTTCGGTACATTAGAAGGGGAACGGAAGATTGATGTAGAGGATATTGTGCATAATGAGAATTACAACATTTATTGCACAGAGGAAATTTCCGCCAGAAAGTTTCTGAGTCCAACGGTCCTTACGTGGTTTGATAAGCATATTGCAGAGCAGGGATTATGTTTATATCTCAAGGGAAATCAGCTTTACCTTTCTAAATACACAAACGCTTATCTGTTTCCGGTGCCGGACACGAAAGAAAAGCTGCATCTATGGTCAGTAGAAAATGCAGCGTTTTATCTGAAAGAGTTGATACAAGAAACAAAGGATATGGTAGCGGTTTTTTAGGAATAGAATTGTGACGGCAATAAAAAAATGATAGAATAGAAAAAATATTGTAAAAGGAGGCTTATTATGGGATTTTTTGATGAATTGGGAAAGAAGATTTCTGATGCAAGTCAGGACATGATGCAGAAGGGAAAGGATTTTGCAGATACCACGAAATTAAATTCGCAGATTCATGACGAGGAAAGAAAGATCAGCGCTGTTTATACGAAGATTGGAAAGAAGTACTTTGAGGAGTTCCATCAGGCGGCAGGCGCAGGATATCAGGATCTGGTGAATGAGATTCATGCTTCTCAAGCGAAGATTGCGGAGTATCAGGACAAGCTGAATGCGCTGAAGGCCGGTGTGGAGGCGCAAGTGGACAAAGTGAAGACAGAGGCCGAAGAAGTAGCTGCCAAGGCGGAAGAAGTGAAAGACGATATAGCAGAGGGTGCTGAGAACGTAAAGAACGATGTACAGGAGAAGCAGAACGAGCAATAGTGCTTTAAGAAATTGCAGTTCAGCGACTAGAAGACGACTTACAAAGAGGGAGAATGAGAATGAAGACAAAGTTAGGAATTTCTGTGGCATTGTTTGGTGCCGGCATTTGTGCGCTTGCGGCGGTTGGAAATTACACGGCAGTACTGCTTGCTGTGGGATACATCTTTTTGGCGGAAGACAGTAATTGGTTGAAGAAGACGGCATTGAAAGCATTGGCAACGCTGCTCTTCTTCGGATTAGTGCTTACCCTTGTCGGCATTCTTCCGGAAGTAACCGGGTGTTTTGATTCATTTTTCTCTCTTTTAGACGTGGATTTCCACTTCCGTGCTTTTAGCACTTTTATGTCGATTATTACGCAGGTCATCGAGATTTTCAGAACCTGTCTGCTTCTTGTTCTTGCCGTGAAGGCACTGAATGAGTCGACCATTTCCGTTCCGGTAGTGGATGATTTACTGAATAAACATTTTGCAGAGTAAAGTACTGTAAAGAGAAGGACGAAAGGGCGGGAGTCGGCATAGCCGAACCTGCTCTTTTTCTTTGTCTATCGTTGACTAGAAGAAAATCTATGCTAGACTAGGAATGTTCTTATTCGTAAAGAGTATCGTGCGTGAAGGTGCGTAATCTCTTCTGTGACGGGGGATGCAGACGTTCCGAAATTCCGGCACGGGGAAGCGAATACTTTCGATTGTTCAAGTAAAGAAGGAGAGTCCATGGAAAAGAAGCCTTATTATATCACCACTGCAATTGCCTATGCTTCCGGAAAACCGCATATCGGGAATACTTATGAAATCATTCTGGCGGATGCGATGGCACGCTTTAAACGCTATGAGGGATATGATGTATTCTTTATGACGGGAACTGACGAGCATGGACAGAAGATAGAGGGGAAGGCGAAAGAAGCCGGAAAGACACCGAAGCAGTTCGTGGATGAAGTCGTAGGAGAGATTCAGGGAATCTTTGACTTGATGAATACTTCCTATGATAAGTTTATGCGTACGACAGAGCCGTATCATGAAAAACAGGTACAGAAGATGTTTCGCAAGATGTACGAAAAGGGAGACATCTATAAAGGAAAGTATGAAGGGTGGTATTGTACTCCCTGTGAGTCCTTTTGGACGGATACGCAGCTGGTAGACGGCAAGTGCCCGGATTGCGGACGACCTGTGGAGAGAGCAAGTGAGGATGCCTATTTCTTTAAGATGTCGAAGTATGCGGACCGCTTGATAGACTATATTGAGAATCATCCGGAGTTTATTCAACCGGTTTCCAGGAAGAATGAGATGATCAATAATTTCCTGAATCCGGGATTACAGGATCTCTGTGTTTCCCGTTCTTCCTTCACTTGGGGAATTCCGGTTGATTTTGATGAGAAGAATGTTGTCTATGTCTGGCTCGATGCGCTGACAAACTATATTACGGGAATCGGCTATGATGCGGACGGCAATCATGGAGACAGATACCGGAAGTACTGGCCTGCGGATTTGCACCTGATCGGAAAGGATATTGTGCGTTTCCATACGATTTATTGGCCGATCTTCCTGATGAGCCTCGATATTCCCCTTCCCAAGCAGGTGTTCGGTCATCCCTGGCTTCTTACGGCAGCAGGAAAGGCAGAGGAAGGCACGAAGATGTCGAAATCCAGAGGGAATGTGATTTATGCGGATGATCTCGTCCGTCTCTTCGGAGTGGATGCGGTTCGTTTCTTTGTTCTCCATGAGATGCCCTTTGAAAATGACGGTGTGATTTCCTGGGAGCTCATGGTAGAGCGTTACAATTCTCAGCTTGCCAATATCCTCGGAAATCTTGTGAAGCGTACCGTTGCCATGAGCAATAAGTACTTTGACGGTGTTGTAGAGGATAGCGGCGTAAAGGAAGCGGTCGATGAGGATCTGAAGAAGACGGTACTCTATCAGGCCGGCCTTGTATCGGAGAAGATGAAGGAGCATCATGTTGCGGATGCTTTGACGGCGATTTTTGAAATTTTCCGTCGTTCCAACAAATATATTGATGAGACCGAACCATGGGTGCTTGCGAAGGAAGAAGAGACTGCGGGACGCCTGAAGACGGTTCTCTATAACCTCACGGAGTCTATCGTGATTGGTGCTTCTCTCTTGAAGAGTTTTATGCCGGATACTGCGGATACGATTTTGAAGGAACTTTCCACGAAGGAGAGGGCGTTTGAAGAACTGGATCGTTTTGGACTGTATTCGTCCGGAACGAAGGTGACGGAGGCGCCATCCACGCTTTTTGACAGAAAAGATTGGAAAGAAGTCGAGAAAGAAGTGGAAAAGATTACCAAGGAGCAGATCCGGAAGGCGGAGGAAGTAGCAAAGAAGGAAGTCGTAAAGGGAGATGCCGCATCGGCGTCTTCAGAAGGCAGCGGCGCGGGAACGGATGCGCCGTTAGAGGGCGACGCGGAGAAAGATAAGAATCCGGTGATTCTTCCTTACAAAGAGGAAATCAGCTATGAAGATTTCGAAAAGCTGGATTTCCGTATCGGAAAGATTTTACATGCAGAGGAAGTGAAGAAATCCAAGAAGCTCCTTCTTTTCAAGGTACAGATTGGAGAGGAAGTACGACAGATTCTTTCAGGAATCAAGTCTGCCTATAAGCCGGAAGAGCTGGTCGGAAAGAAAGTCATGGTACTGGCTAACCTGAAGCCGAGAATGATTGCCGGCTATGAGTCTCAGGGTATGCTGCTTTCTGCGGCTTTCGAGAAAGATGGGGAGGAGATTCTGTCCTTGATGACTTCCTTGAGAGACATGCCGAGCGGGGCAGATATTGCATAATATGACCGGACTGAGTGCACTGGATACGAAGAAGAAAGGGGGAGGAGTTTCAGCAGACTTGCTGAAGCTTCTTGCCCTTGTTTCTATGACCTTCGATCACTATGCGGCCATTGTAATCTACAACGGGAATCTGTACGGTTTTGATCATGAGTATCATGAGATGGCCGTCGCCACCGCTGAAGGGGCGCATCTGATGCGCATATATCATATTTTCCGAATCATCGGCAGACTCGCCTTTCCGATATTTGCCTTTCTCCTTACGGAGGGATTCATACACACGAAGGATAGAAGAAAATATCTATGCAGGGTTCTTTTAATGGCCTTTTGTGCGGAAGTTCCTTTTGACCTTTGCCTTTACAATCACTGGATTGATTTTTCAGCACAGAATATCGGCTTTACACTTTCTGTGGGGATTCTGGTGATGGCGTGTATGAAGAAGTATCGCAGAAAGATTGCTTTAAAATGGGCTTGTGTAGCGATAGGTGCGTGCCTTTCCGAACTTCTTCATTTCGACTATGGCGCGTTCGGTATTTTCCTGATTGCCCTGCTATATAATTTTCGAAAAGAAAAGAATCTTCGTGTGTCTTCGGGTATCTTTTTTTCCATCCTTCTGTCCCTTCAGAATTTTGGGGCAGCCGCACTCAGTTTTCTGCCGATATACTTTTATAATGGAGAAAAAGGAAGACTGCCACTTGGAAGACTGCTCTATTTTTATTACCCCCTGCATCTCGCGTTTTTCTATCTGCTTATTGTTCTGGGGGCAAAGATTACGGCGTAGAGAAGCGGTACTTTAAGAAGGAGTGCGGGGTCGAAGAGAGTAGAATGAAAGGAGAAATCCGGGCATGGAAGAGATAAGGATATTTGATACACACTGTCATTATAGTGATGAAAGTTTTGATAAAGATAGGGCGGAAGTCTTGGCTAAGCTCCCTCGGGAAGGAGTGAACCGAATCTGTGAGATCGGCTATGAAATCGAAAGCTCTAAAAATGCGCTAGAACTCGTTCGAAAGTACTCCGGTGAGGAACTCCGCATTCACGCGGTAGTGGGCGTTCATCCGGAACACGCGGACGAGTGGAATGAAGAGGCCTGTAAGAAGCTGGAAGAGCTTTGCGTGGAAAAGGAAGTCCTTGCTGTAGGGGAAATCGGTCTGGATTATTTTCATCTGGATAAACGGAGTGCAGTGGAAAAGAAACAGGACGAAAAAAGACGGAAGGCGGGTGGGGAGCTGCACCTTCAGTTTAATCCTGAACCGAAGATACAGAAGGAGTGCTTTCGTATGCAACTGGAACTTGCCAAGAAGAGGAATCTGCCGATTGTAGTCCATTCCCGGGATGCCGCACTGGATACCTTTTGTATGGTACGGGACTACAAGGGGTATGTAAACGGAGGCATTATCCACTGCTTTTCCTATCCTTTGGAAGTGGCGAAAGACTTTGTTTCGCTGGGGATGATGCTTGGCATCGGCGGAGCACTGACTTTTACAAACGGGAAGAAGTTACGGAGAGTTGCGGAAGAGATTCCCCTGGAAAATATTGTTTTGGAGACGGATTGCCCTTATATGGCACCGGTTCCGGTACGGGGAACCAGAAATGATTCGGGGAATCTGAAATATGTGGCAAAGTTTCTTGCGGAAATCAAAGGGATCTCCGTAGAGGAAGTGATTCGGAAAACGGCAGAGAACGGGAAGAAAGTTTATCGGATTCTGTAAAACAAAAAAGCTTCGGAAACTCCACCCAGGATTACCCACGGCACATGAAAGGGTTACCTTAGTGCTGCTATGTTCCCATCCTGACACGGTTCGGTATCTTCCATTGCGTGGGGCCCAAGCTTCATCGCCCCCGAAGCAGTAAGAGTATAACGGATTTTAAGAGGCAATGCAAGTTTCAGATCGTGCGATATAAGGGAGAACGATCGAAGTTTCTTGCAGTGTGAAGTAAGGGAGAGGTATGCAATTTTCAGATATGCTGTTTGTGGGAGGTTTTCTCCCTCTGTTTTTGTTTTTTTCCTTCATCCAGAAAGAAATAAGAGGAAAAAATCTCATTTTTTTGTTTTTTTCTCTTGTTTTTCTCCTGTTTCAGGGGCTCCTTTCTTTCTTCGTCTTGAGCCTTCTCGCTCTCCTCAGCTTTTATTTAGGGAAACAAGTGAGAAGAGAAGGGAAGAACTTCTACTTTTCTTCTCTTCTTTTACTCTGTCTTCCGCTTCTTTATTGCAAATATAGCAGTCATCTTACTTTTCTTCCCGTATTTGTCAGAGGGGTAATGCCTTTTGGAATCTCGTTTTATACCTTTCGTTTTTTGAGCTATCTTGTGGATTGCAGGAAGGAAGGGAAGGCGGAGGAGAATTTTTTTGCATTTGCCCTCTATGCCTATGCCTTTCCGGTTCTTTCCGAAGGACCGATTCTTCGGTACGAAGAGATGCGCGAAGAAATCCGGCAGAGAAGCATCACGATGGATGCGCTCTCGAATGGCTTGTTTCGTTTTTCTTACGGCCTTTTTAAAAAGCTGATTTTAGCGGATGCTTTAGGGAAACTTGCGGCTTCTTTCTATACTTTGGAGAAGGGAAATGCATTTTCTGCCGGAGCGGAGATTCCCTCCTTCCTGGCGGTTTTTCTCTCTTCTTTATCCTTTATGCTACAGATTTATCTGGACTTTTCAGCATACACGGATATGGCAATCGGGATAGGAAAAATGGCGGGATTTTCCATACCGGAGAACTTCCGTTTTCCTTATGAAGCACAGTCTGTTCGAGCGTTTTGGAGACGCTGGCATATTTCTTTATCGCTGTTTTTCCGGGATTACGTCTATATTCCACTGGGAGGAAACCGGGTTTCTTTTTGGCGGAGAATCGGAAATCTTCTTGTGGTGTGGGTGCTCACCGGAATGTGGCACGGTGCAGGTTTTAACTTTATCCTCTGGGGGCTGTATTTCTTTCTTTTGATTGTTTTTGAACTGCTTCTAAAGAAAGGGATTCCTGTTTTAAACGAAAGACCGGATCGTTTACCGAAGGGATGCAAAGGATTTCTTCGGAGACTCTTTCCGATGATTACGCATCTTTATACCCTGATTGCGGTCTATTTTTCCTGGATTCTGTTCCGTTACAGCGATTTATCCGCTTTAAAAAAGGTTCTTCTTGCGCATTTCTTTGTGGGCGTTCGGACATTTGCAGATGAAAAGACCATTCTGCTTTTCCGAAACCATATTTTCCTCCTTCTTTTCTCTATGGTTTTTTCGAGCAGTGTGTTTATGAAAATGGATGCGGCTTTTCAGGATCTTATTGCACGCGGAAAGCTTCGGAAGGAAAGAAGAGAGCGCTGGAGAGAAAGGGGAGTTTACGGAATAGAGGACGAATCCGAGACGGGAATGGAAACGGAAGAGGTGGAGAAGGAGCCGAGAGAAGAGAACGAGCCGGAAGAAGAGCGGATGCGGCATCAAAGGCTCCTTCGGAGGATTCAGAGGAAAACAAAGCGGACGATATTTCTTCTGGATTACGGGGAGAGGATATACTACATGGCGAAGCTTATTATCGCGGTGATGGCGATTCTCCTTGCTTTTTCCGCCATGGCCGGACAGAGCTATACCCCGTTTTTATACAATCAGTTCTAATGAATAGAATGAGGAGAGGGCGTGAAAGACAGTACGAAAGATAAAGTGAGTGATGCAGTCGAAGGCGGCACGAAAGATAGAGTGGTGGATGATGTGGTAGACAGAGCGGACGATGTAGTGAGAAATAGGGAAGAAGCGCAACGGGATAAGCGCGCGGAGGAAGAGGGAGTGGAGCGGAAGCATCCGGAAAAGAATACACTGCAAGGCTTCACGGTAGCGGTGCTGCTCTGTTTTCTTTTCGTACTCTTTCTTCTGGGGGCAGCGCTTCCGCTTCGGAAGAAATATTCCGCGGAAGAAAAGAGAGCGTTCCGGACTTTTCCGGAGTTTAGCTGGAAAGGGCTTGTCCAAGGAAGTTATTTTCAGGATATTTCGGCGTGGTATCAGGACAGTTATCCCGGAAAAGAGCATTTGCTCAGTCTGGATGAAAAAGTGGAAAGTCTTTACGGTTTGCATGGAAAGGCGCTCTATGGAGGAGAGCGAAACAATGACACGGTGAAGGAGAGTATTCCGGAGACGGGAGAGATAGCGGAGACATTTTCCCTGAAGAAGGATGCGGAAGAAGAAAATCAGGCGAAGAGCGGAGAGGCGGTTGAATCCCGGGGAAGCGAAAAGCAAGAGAAGACCAAAGAAGCGGAGGCGGACAAGGCGGAAAAGAAAGATTCGGATAAGGCGGAAAAGGAAGATACGGCGGGAGGAGCCGGAAAGGAACAGAGTTTTGAAACAGATGCGGCAGGCAATCTGGTTCTGCTGAAGACGGAGGGAAATGTAGATTTGCAGGGAGAAACTGTCGGCAGCCTCTATCTGGACGGGAATGAGGCGTATGAGTTGTACTATTTCAGTGAAAAGGGTGTACGAAGCCATGCTTCTTTGTTGAATACCGTGCAGAGTCTGTATCCGAATCTGACCGTGACGGCGATGGTCGTACCGAACTCTTTCGGTGTGCTCCTGGATGCGAAGACGCAGGAAAAGCTGGCTTCCTCCGGCATGGATCAGGCCATTTCCTATCTGTATAGTTTGATGGATAAGAGAGTGCATACCGTTGATGCCTTCTCGGCTTTGGCATCTCATAAGAAAGAGTACATTTATTTTCGAACGGATCATCACTGGACACAGCTTGGGGCATATTACGCTTATCTTGCCTTCTCGAAGGAACACGGTTTTTCGGCCCTTCCTCTTTCCCACTTCTCCAAGGCGGAGTATAGCGGATTTTACGGTACATTTTACTTTTCCATGAATCGACCGGAGGCATTAAAAGCGAATCCGGACACGGTAGTTGCTTATAGCGGAGAAGTAAACAGAATGCATTTTCAGGATAAAAACGGGAAAGAAGGGGATACTTCCCTGGTAAATGATGCGTCCGCCATGCTTCCCGGAAACAAATACAATTGTTTTATGATGGGGGATCATCCCTACGCGGAAATCCATAACGAGAAGGGCAGGAAGAATCTGCTGGTCATCAAGGACTCCTACGCCAATGCTTTTTTGCCTTTCCTCGCCGAGCATTACAAGAATATCTATGTCATCGATTATCGTTACTATGAGAAGAAACTGCCGGAGTTGATTAAGGAGAAGGGGATTGAGGAGATTCTTTTCGTCAATAATGTGATGGGCATCGGGCAGAAGTTGTCCGGCAAGATGCTTTCCCTCTTTCAGTAAGGTTCTGAATCACGGTTCTTCCGGAGAAGCTCTTTTGAAATCGGAGGGCTTTAAAATGGGGAATTCTGCAAGCTTTCGTTGACACAAGTTTTCCGATACTTTAGAATGAATACGTTAAAATGATGAATATGGAATCTGAAATTTCGCAAGAAAATAATTGCTTCGCATATTTGTACATTAACAAAGGAATATCGAGGAGGTATAAACAGTGAACCCGTTAGGAATAGCCATTTTATGTGTTGTGGCGGTTGTTGTGGGCGTGATCATGTTTATCCTTGGACAGAATAAAGAGCGGTCTATTTATGCAAAAACGGTAGGAAGTGCCGAGCAAAAGTCCAGAGAGATTATTGATGATGCCATTCGAACAGCGGAAAACAAGAAAAGAGAGTCCTTACTGGAAGCGAAAGAGGAGGCTTTAAAAGCCAAAAACGATCTGGATAAGGAGATGAAAGACAGACGAAAAGAAGTCAGTGAGCTGGAAAGAAGAGTTTTAAAGAGGGAAGAGAGTTCAGAGAAGAAGGCGGCAAGCCTGGAGCGGAAAGAAGCGGAACTCGTACGGAAAGAAGAAATTTTACAGGAGAAAGAAGGAGAAGTCGAGGCGCTGCACGCGCAGAAGGTTGTAGAACTGGAAAGAGTTTCCGGCCTTACCAAAGAGCAGGCAAGGCAGGAACTTTTGCATTCCGTTGAGGACAGTATCAAGCATGATACGGCGCTCATTATTCGGGAATATGATGCCCGAGCGAAGGAAGAAGCGGAGAAGACGGCAAGAGAGTATATCGTGGAGGCCATTCAACGTTGTGCGGCGGATCAGGTGACAGAGTCTACCGTCTCGGTAGTACAGCTTCCGAACGATGAGATGAAAGGGAGAATCATCGGCCGTGAGGGACGAAATATCCGGACACTGGAGCAGCTTACCGGAGTAGAACTGATTATTGATGATACACCGGAGGCGGTCGTTCTTTCCGGTTTCGACCCAATTCGGAGAGAAGTTGCAAGGATTGCTCTGGAAAAGCTCATTGTAGACGGACGTATTCATCCGGCACGGATTGAAGAAGTGGTGGAGAAGAGCAGAAAAGAAGTCAATGACACCATCAAGGAAGAGGGAGAGTCTGCGACCCTGGAACTCGGAATTCACGGGATTCATCCGGAGCTCGTTTTCCTTCTGGGAAGAATGAAGTTCCGTACCTCCTTCGGGCAGAACGCTTTACAGCACTCCATGGAAGTTGCGCAGATTTCCGGTTTACTTGCACAGGAACTCGGCTTGGATACGCGTCTTGCGAAGCGTGCAGGCTTACTGCATGACATTGGAAAGGCGATTGACCATGAGGTGGAAGGAAGCCATGTGGATCTCGGAATTGAGCTTTGTCAGAAGTATCACGAGCCTGATGTCGTGATTAATGCAGTAGCGTCGCATCACGGAGGAACGGAGCCTACCTCGATGATTTCCTTCATCGTTGCGGCAGCGGATGCGATTTCCGCGGCGAGACCGGGGGCGAGAAGAAAATCGCTGGAGACCTATACGAACCGTTTGAAGGAGTTGGAGGAGATTGCGAACTCCTATCAGGGAGTCGAAAAGTCTTTTGCCGTACAGGCCGGTCGTGAAGTGCGTATTATGGTTGTTCCGGAAGAAGTCAGTGATGACGATATGACGATTATGGCACGGAATATTTCCCAGCAGATTCAGGATCAGATGCAGTATCCCGGCGTCATTAAAGTAAATATTATCCGTGAATCCAGAGCGGTGGATTACGCAAAATAAGGCAGCGGCACAGAGTCAGTCAAGGCTTTGTGCCGGAGTTTTATAAGGACATATAAGGAGAGAACAGAGTGGATAATAAGAGTAGAGGAAGGAGAAAACGGAAGTCCATACTTCGTTTTTTTGCAACGGTTTTCGCCTCTTTAGCCGTCTTACTGGTGCTGTTGACTCTTGTCGGGTACTTTGTCTTTATTCGACCCGAATTAAACCGGCTCCGTACCGGTGCGTATGCGAAACTGGCAAGCAGTAATCTGAAAGACATGACGAAGCGCTCGGATACGGTGGTTCTGGACTATCAGGGAAATACACTGGGAACCATTAATGCGGGGCATTTTGTTTATGCTACGATTGACCAGATTTCTCCGAATTTGCAAAATGCCTATATTGCACAGGAAGACCGGAAGTTTCGGACGCATCATGGCGTAGATTATATGGCGACGCTTCGTGCTGTTTTAAAGCTTGTGAAAAACAGAGGAAGAATCACGCAGGGCGGTTCTACGATTACGCAGCAGGTAGTGAAGAATACCTACCTTACATCGGAGCGAACCTATACCCGAAAGATTGTAGAGATGATTCTTGCGCAGGAGCTCGAGAAGCGTTACACCAAAGCGGATATCATGGAGATTTATTGCAATACGAATTTCTATGGAAATAACTGCTATGGAGTGGAAGCGGCAAGTCACTATTACTTTGATAAATCCGCAAAGGATCTCACAGTGGAGGAAGCGGCGACGCTTGCCGGAATTTCCAATGCGCCCAGTCGTTATGAACCGGTTAGACACCCGGAACTTGCATTGAAAAAGAGAAACCAGGTCTTGAAGTCTATGGAGACCGTGGGGTATCTTACGGAGCAGGATTATCAGACGGCAGTGAATACGCCGCTCACCTTATCCAGAAACAGCCAGAAGACGACGGATGAAGACTATTTGAATGCGTATGCCTTGTACGCCGCAACGATTCGTCTTATGGAAGTGAATCAATTTCCTTTTACCTATCATTTTGCCAATGTGGAGGAAAAAGAAAATTATCAGGATCAGTATGAAGAGACGTATGCCTATTACAACAGAGAGCTTCGTGCCGGAGGGTATACGATTCATACGGCGTTGAATCCGGAAGTGCAGGCAAAAGCACAGGAAATTTTAGATAAGAGCCTTTCGAAGTTTAAAGAAGTACAGGAAAACGGGAAGTTTTCCATGCAGGGTGCGGCAGTGATTGTGGACAATAAAAGCGGCTATGTGGTTGCGACCATTGGCGGACGGGGAACGGAAGATAAGTACAATCGTGCATACCTAAGCTTCCGTCAGCCCGGTTCCGCCATCAAGCCTCTCCTGGATTATGCGCCGGCACTGGATCTTGGCGTATTTAATGCAGCGAGCCTGATTGATGATCACAAGTGGGACGACGGACCTTCCAACTCGGGAGGAAATTACTATGGTCAGGTAACGCTTCGAGAAGCGACGAATCGTTCTTTGAATACAGTCGCTTGGCAGGTCTTGGACAATGTCGGGATTGCCAATGGTCTTTCTTATCTTGAGAAAATGCATTTTCTGGGTATCAGTGTAAAGGATTATAATGCGCTTGCCGTTTCCATCGGCGGATTTACGAACGGTCTTCGTATCGTGGATATGGCAAAGGGATATTCCACACTTGCAAATGGCGGAATGTACGATGGAAAAAGCTGTATTGTAAAGATTGAATCGGAGAAAGACGGTGTGGTAGCGGATGAAAGTACGCTGAAGAAAAGTCGGGTGTATTCCGAGGATACCGCTTTTATTATGACGGATATCCTAAAAGGAACGATGAACACGGAGTACGGTACCGGAAGAGGCTTACAGTTAAAGAACAAGATGCCCGCTGCCGGAAAGACGGGAACAAGTAACGGTTCCAAGGATACCTGGTTCTGCGGATACACGAAATACTACAGTATGGCGGTTTGGGTCGGACACGATATTCCGGTCGAGATGCCGGGAGTATACGGTGCTACCTATGCCGGGAAGATCTGGAAGAATGTAATGGACAGTCTTCACGAAGGGTTAAGTCCGGAAGACTGGGAAGCACCGGACACGGTAAAGAAAGAAGCGGACGAGAAGTCGGGGATTACGGATTATGTCTCTCTTACAGCAAAGCAAAAGGGAGAAGAGCTTCGGAAGAAGAAAGAAGAGAAGGACAAGAAAGATACCGTTGTAAAGAATTTGCAGAAGTATCAAGCGCTGAAAATCAATAAGATAGAGGATATCTTTACGGCAAGAACCCTTTTCTCGGACACACGGGATCTTCTAAACGATATTCAGGATGAGAAGTTTAAGGAGGAATACCAGAACAAACTCTTTACGAAGCAGAAGGACTTCCTGAAGATTGAAGAAGAACGTAAAGATGAGATCGATGCCTACATCAAGAAGAAAGAAGAGGAGTCCAGGGTAGCGGAGTCGATTGCGGAAAGCAAGGCGAAGGAAGAAGAGGAGAAGCTTGCGGGAAATGCGAAGAAAGAGGCGTTTCTGTCTTCCCTTACTGCACTGCAAAGTCTGGAAGTACGGGACGGAGACACCGAAGGGCTGATTAGTGATGCAATCGAGCGTTTACAGGAATTGCAGGGGACGGAGGAGTATCATGCTCTCAGTCAGCAGTTGGAGAAAGCCATTGCAAGAGTAAGAAAGTTGCCTGCAAAGGCGGAGAGTCCGACGAAGAACAGTAATATAGGACCCGACGGCAGTGTGAATCCGGACAACGGACCGGATGTACCGGATTACGCGGGAGACGAGGACAGTGAAAACGGTCCCGGCATGACGCCGTAAGAAAAGGATAAAGGCATTTGCAGAGATATCCTGGTAGATGAACGTTGGGATGGAAGTAAGCCTTTACTTGGGTCTATATGGGATATATTTATGTAGGTTTTTACAAAGTGGGAAGGAGTAAGATTGGGCGTATACAAGCTGGAACCTGCCTGTAAGGATTATCTTTGGGGGGGCAATCGATTAAGAGAGAATTATCATATTCAGGAGGAGAAGAATCCCTTAGCGGAAGCCTGGGTACTGTCCTGTCATAAAGACGGAGAGAGTATGCTTGTTCTATCACCTTCCGAAAAGGTTTCCCTGCGCGCATTTCTTCGGAAAAACCCTCAGTCTTCCGGGAGTCTGGCAGAGAAATTTCCCGTCTTTCCGGTCCTAATCAAGCTGATTGATGCGAAGCTTCCTTTGTCTGTTCAGGTGCATCCGGATGACGCTTACGCCGAAAAGAAGGAAGGAGGGCTCGGAAAGACAGAGATGTGGCTCATTCTTGAGAGAGAAGAAGGGGCCTTCCTTTACTTTGGCTTCAAAAAGGAATATAGGAAAGAAGAAGTCCGGGCAGCGATTGAAGGACAGTATCTAACGGATTATTTGGAGAAGGTTCCGGTGGAAAAAGGGGATGTTTTCTTCATTCCGGCAGGAACGGTTCATGCCATCGGGGCAGGAATTGTTATTGCGGAGATTCAGGAAAATTCAAACCTTACTTATCGAGTCTATGATTATGGAAGGAAAGACAATAACGGGAAGGAGAGAGAACTGCATATTGCGAAGGCTTTGGAGGTCATGCACTGTAAGCCGGCAGGAAGAGGAAGTGCAGTGGATGAAGAGAGGGCTCTGAACGAAGGGGATTCAGCGAACGAAGAGAAGAGGGAGAACGGCGGAAGTGCAGCAAATAGACCAGAGATAAGTGGAGGATACAGACGGCTCGCGAGCTGTCCTTACTTTACCGTGGACAGGGCTTTCCTGAGAGAGGGAGAGAAGCTTATAAAAAGCGTCGGAAAAGAGAGTTTTCTTTCGGCGATTCTCTTAAACGGAAAAGGAAAAGTGCAGGAGGAAGCAGGAGGGCAGGAACTCTATGCAGAAAAAGGAAATAGCTTCTTCATTCCGGCAGAAAGCGGAAATGTTTCCTTCTTTGGGGAAGGAGAGTGGCTATTTACCTATCTTTCCGAGAATCCGGAGAAGGCAGAGTTTCGCATAAAAGATAGATAAGAAGAACAGAAAAAAAAGGCAAGAGAAAAGAATACAAGAAGAAAACAAGAAGAAAAGAATGCAAGAAGACAGATAAGAAGAACGGTAGAAGGATAAGAAGAAAAGAGGAGAGGAACATGAAGATGCAAACGAAGGAGATTGTGGTGATGGCTCTTATGACGGCGGTTTTGTCTGTCTTATCTCCTCTTTCCATTCCCATCGGTCCGGTACCGGTTACCCTGGCTACGTTTGCGGTTTGTCTTACCGTTACCGTACTTGGAGGAAAACGGGGGACGATTTCGTATCTTGTTTATCTGCTCCTCGGTCTCGTCGGGCTTCCTATCTTTTCCAAGTTTGAAGGAGGAATAGGGAAGTTACTCGGCCCGACCGGCGGCTATCTTATCGGTATGATTTTTCTCTGCGGGATAGGAGGCTTTGCTGTATCCCGCTTTGCAAAAAATATTGTTGTAGAGTATCTTTTCTTTTTACTGGGGATTGCACTTTGTTACCTCTTCGGAACCGTATGGCTTGCGAAAGTCCTGTCTTTTGATTTTCAGAAAGCACTTTCTGTCGGTGTTCTTCCATTTATTCTTCCTGATTGCATCAAGGTCTTTCTGGCTTTACTTCTTGGAAGAAGAATCAGAGCCGTTTTGGACAGACAGAGTACGGGAGAGTAGTAGGTCGGTTTTCAGAAATATTGGAGAAATGGAGTAGGGGATGTTGGATCAGTTTTCGAGAACGGAGCTCCTGTTAGGGCAGGATGCAACGGAGAAACTCAGAAAGAAGAAGGTGATTGTCTTCGGAATAGGCGGAGTAGGCGGCTACGCGGTGGAAGCGCTTGCCCGTTCCGGAGTGGGAAGAATCGATCTTTGCGATGATGATGTCGTGTGCCTTACCAATCTGAATAGGCAGCTGATTGCAACGAGAGAGACCATCGGTAAGCCGAAAGTAGAGATCATGAGAGAACGGATTCACAGTATCAATCCCCATTGCGAGGTACAGGCTTTTCGTTCCTTTTATCTCCCGGAGACGGCTTCACAGTTTGATTTTTCAATCTATGATTATGTCATTGATGCGGTAGACACGGTAACGGCAAAGCTCTCTTTGATATTGGAGGCCAATCGCCTTCGGGTGCCGATTATCAGTGCAATGGGAGCGGGAAATAAGTTGGATCCCGGCGCATTTAAAGTTTCGGATATCTATAAAACCGCTGTCTGTCCTCTAGCGAAGGTCATGAGGAGAGAGTGTAAGAAGAGGGGGATTTCGAAGTTAAAAGTCGTGTATTCTGAAGAAAAGCCCTTAAAACCTTTAGAAATACCGGGAAGTAGTTGTCGGGAACATTGTATCTGTCCGAAAGGTTCCGTACATAAGTGTACGGAAAAGCGGGCGATTCCCGGTTCGGTTCCGTTTGTACCGCCGGTAGTGGGATTTCTCTTGGCTGCGGAAGTTGTGAAAGATATGCTTATCTAACGAAGCGGCGCGGCCGATAGAAAAAGAGGAGAAGTGAAAGAGACAGGGAAAAGTGATGGAGTCATTACAGGACAAGGAACAGAGAAAAAAAAGGAATTCGCAAATTCTCCCGACCACAGCAGTGCAGAGTCAATCTTTCTCGTCTTGAGTTAGAGAAGCATATCGAAGAGCACATCAATGAAGCAATCACAAAAAAATGGATAAAAGTCTATTTGCAGGTCAATGTCCGCGGACTATCCGGACGGGTTTGCGGTGCGGAGGCTCTTGCACGATGGAGCGACCCTAAGTATGGTTTGATTTATCCGGGAGATTTCATTCCTGTTTTGGAACGCATTAATAAAATACATCTTTTAGATCTCTACGTATTTGAAGAGGTCTGTAAGCGTCTTCAAGAAAAGAGGGTAAAAAGGGAAGAAGTCTTCCCTGTATCCTTGAATTTTTCACGTTTAGATTTTGATTCGGAAAATCTGATAGAAATACTGGATGAGATTGTGGATCATTACGGTGTTTCCAAGTCCAACCTGTATATCGAGATTACGGAATCCGTAGTAATGCATAATGAAGAATACATGAAGTTTATGATTCGCTCTCTGCATGATGCGGGGTATCAGGTCTGGATGGATGATTTCGGTTCGGGATATTCTTCCTTGAATCTTTTAAAGGACTTTGAGTTTGATACCTTTAAAATTGATATGCGTTTTTTGAGTGATATGGGGAAGAAATCCCTGATTATCATTTCTTCCATCCTCTATATGGCAAAGGAAATCGGGATTCATACGGTTGCCGAAGGGGTGGAGACAGAGGAACAGTATCGTTTTCTAAAACTTGCAGGATGTGAACGGATGCAAGGATATTATTTTGGCAGACCCGATCCGATGGAGAACTGGCTTTCTTCCATAGTGCGGAAAAATGGAGTGGAAACAAGCGAAGAAACGTATCTTTATGACAAGGTAGGCTTGGTCAATATCGTTAGCCCGACTCCTTTTGTCCTGGATCAATTGGATGAGACGTCAGCAATTTATGGTTTCGAAACCTCACTGCCGATGGCTTTGCTTTTAGAGGAAGAAGGGGAAGTCCGCCATCTGAACTTTACAAAGCCTTATATTCAGGTGCTTTCCGCCCTGGGGTATGAGAAAGTATCCGCTTTTCAGGATGTTTTAAACAGTCGAAAAAATGCGTTGGTTGTCACGATAAGAGAAGCAATGGATGCGGCCAAAGATTCACTGAGTATTGAGACGATGGATTTTATCTATAAGGGAAACTACTGTCAAGTACAGGCGAGAAGAGCGGCGGGAAAGAAAGACAGTACGATTTTTATTCTCCGGATTGATATCCTTTCCGATGCGTTCTCTTTCCGGAAACTCAATGATTTGGATGAGGCGCTTCGTCCTATTTATTCTGTGTATGATGCGGTACTGTATCTGGATTTAAAGAATCATTCTTTCCGTTCCGTCTATAAAACCGGTAAAGACAGAGTGTTGGAAAGTGACCGGCTCGCAGAGGATATTCTTTCTTATGTACAGAAGAATGTGTATTCGGAAGATTGTGCCCGTTGCACGGATTTTTTAGATCCGGACAAGATGTGGGAAAGGCTTGAAAAGTCGGAAGAAGGCTATCTGCTTTCCTACTTCAGAGTGAAGGGAAAAAAATGGAAGTATGTATGGAAACGCTTTACTCTGATTCGTTCCTGTGAAGGGGATGAAGAACAGAGAGTTGTTTTCGGGATTCATACCCTGAATATGGAGAAGCTTGCGCAGATAAAAGAGGAAACCGAGGCATCTTTACAAGGGGAAGAGGAGGGGAATTCGGATGAAGCGGATTTCTTTAAGTAAAGATATCCAAAAGCCCGTAAAGTAGAATTGCCGCTTCGATGAGAATCACGAAGGGAAGATAGTCTATCAGCACGGCAGCCCCTTTCCAGGCGTACAGAATTGTAGGAAATAGAATCATAAGGATAAGGCAGAGAAAGAGTTTCTTTTTTCCGGCACTTATCCTTTTTTTGTATTCTGGAGAAGTCGATTTCAGAAAAGAAAGCTTAGAGAGGGGCTTCTTTCTGCTTACTTTCTTTTCGGGAAGAGGAGAAAGGGTAGGGGAATCCGCCCTTTTCTCTTGCTCATCCTCTATCTTTTTGTTTGCTTCCATGTAGTCGTCGTATTTTAAGCCGGATAAGTCAAATTCAGTTCCCAATGGGGAAGCGGTCTCCGGGGTCGACTCTTCGGCTTTAGGGAACAGGAAATTCTCCTCCGTTATCTTGGTGTGGACTTCTTCCGTAACTCTATTTCTTTCCGTAGCGGAGGAGTAAAGCCCGTTTTCGTGCGAAGTTAGCTTTAGGTTAACAGGGCTTTCCCTTTTGTCGGAAGGGCTTGTGCCCGCTTCCGTCTTTTTATGCGCGTGAAGAAGCATAAGAATTCGATTTAGTTGTATCTGCTTTTTTTTCTTCTCTTGCTGCAAGAAGAAGGCGGCAAGGATGGCGGATTCGTCGCTCGTATCGACGTGGTCAAAGATAAAGTCCGCGATGTCTCCGATGGCGTGTTCCACTGAATCTTCCCGGGAAGGAATCAGGGGAAAGAGGAAGCGACAATTCTCCGGATCGTATATGATTTCTTCGGTTTGCAGTCCCAGAAGGGAGGGAGAAAGCAGATATTCCTCTAAGTTTAGGAAAGTATCTCGAATTGACTCGAAAAGGGCGAGAATATGCCGGAGACGCATTCGATTATCGGAAAAATAATCTACCATTCTTTCGAAAGAGGAGAAGTTGTATTGGAAGATATTTTCCTCTTCTTCCTGAATCAGACGGAAGGGAAGTGTTCCGGGAATCCGGCACTGTTGCAGGATCCTTTGCTCATGACTTTCTTCTTTCCAAATTCCTTTATGCAGGTAGAGATAGCTGTGCGATACGGTTTTTTCGACCTTAAGAAGATGCTGTTCCATCACTGTCCCTTTCTTTTTTACGGAGGAGGTCTTCTACAACGGAAAACAGACGTGTATAGAATTCCGCTTTATAAATCTCTTTGTTTTTTCCCAGACGGTGGCTGTCGAGTTCTATGCGGTAGGCTGCTTCACTCCTCTCCTTTACCGTATTGTGCAGGAACAGAGTGGTTTGCAGGAGTAAGACAATGCAGACAAAACTGACAAACAGTACAATCGTAGTTTCAATACTGTGCATGGTATTCCTTCCTTATTTTGCTAAAGGGCATAATTGCCATAAAAAATAGAGTCCCGCCGGGAGAAAACAGGGGAGAAACGGGAAGGCAATGTTCCGCCGCCTTTTCTTTTTTCCGATGAGGTAGAGGCAGAACAAGATGGATACAAGACCGGAACAGAAGAGACCGCTTAGAAAAAAGAAGAAAAAGCTGCGATAATTCAGATATAGAGAAGTGGAGAGAAGGAAGAGACTGTCTCCCATGCCGAGAGCATTTTTTGTGCGTTTAGAGAAATAGCAGAGAAACAAAGATAGAAGAAGAGGATAGAACGTATATAGGAAGGGAAGGGAGAACTGGAAAGGAGTTTGAAAGAAATGTTTCCATAGAGAGAAGAGAAAAAAAGGGATACCGCTAAGGAAAAAAAGAAGCAAGAAGCGCTCGGAAAGCGCTTTGTTTCGGATATCCCGGAATATGGCGAGAAAAAAGAAAAGAAAATAGATTATGGTTTTTGCGGTTTCAATGAGTAGAACGGGATGCATTTTACCTCCATCATTTTTGAAGTTGTTTACTTTTTTCCGTAATGCAAGCAGGGACGTCTCATAGTGCCGTAAACGGCCGGAGTAAAGCT